>Ga0255058_10001131_pt1 | contig 15123 bp, 11 predicted proteins | sample Cases_109_9_MG_FD_188637 | JGI IMG/M metagenome (GOLD analysis project Ga0255058, IMG submission 188637) | Seawater microbial communities from Amundsen Gulf, Northwest Territories, Canada - Cases_109_9 | ecosystem: Environmental > Aquatic > Marine > Gulf | place: Canada: Northwest Territories... | reverse complement strand
CAACCCCTTTTCAAAATTGGACTCCAGGAAGTCCTGGTTGACCAGTTGATCACCGCCACAGATACTCTTAATAGACTCAAGCTCCGTATACACATTTGGCAATGGGGGGAACCCTTGCACGGATTCGGTTATTCCAACCGCCAGCATCTTACTATCTTTCAGCCTAATTGGTCGAGGATCAGTAAGGGTTAGACTCGGTGTAGTCGCAAGTGCATATTTATTGATGAGGAACTGCTTGCCATCGTGCAGTGCTGCCATGGGAATGGTTCGAAGCGGTCCATCTGGCACAAAGACCAGGGTATCGATGGTTAAGGAGGCCAGGTCAGGTTCAAGAGGGCGAATCAACCAATCATACAGTTTTTGAGCATGAGGCAGGTATTCCCGAGTGGTGCGTTTCTCAATCTTCCTGCGAAATTTCCTGACCTCTAGTGTGACTGTGTCTGCTCCAACTGGTACCGCAAATCTCTTAAGTCCGGATGGCAGGCTTACAAGTAATTCTGTACGATCAGGAAGGAGTATTGGATACACTACAACTGCCGTTTGAGAGACGATGTCAAGATCAGTTATTTTGGATTGGGCAGCATCCACACAATCGTCCATAAAATAATCCCTTAAATCGGCAACCTTGATCAATTCTATCGATTTACGTGCTTCAATAAGATAAGGTTCATATTGTTCTCGCTCCTGCATTGTAGCTGCCCGTTGAAGAAGGAGGTCTACCAGCTCAAAGTAAACAGGTCCTATGGATTTACGGAATGACGACTGGGTTCTTCCATAGCTAACAGACATTTCTTGGCGAATGGATTGAATTGTATAAACGGCACGCCTGTATGCAGAAATTGCCTCATCAATTTTTCCCATTGCCTTGAGCAGGCGACCAGTTTGCCACTGACACTGGTAAAGAGATTCAGGTGCGTCTACTTGCTGGGCGGTGAAGATTGCCCTGCGTGTCAATTGTAATGCTTCCTGATACCGATGCTCCTCTTCATAAAGTTTACCCAGATTTCCCCAGGCGTGAGACTCCGCACAATGATCGCCGATAGTTTTAGCCACAATTGCCGCTTCATTGAACGTCTTGGAGGCAAGCAGTATGAGGGTCTCATTAGAACCAGTAAGATGTGGACGAATATCGCTGTAGGCCATACCAATTTTGATCAGCCCATAGGCCTTGGCATGTGAATTGTCCAGGGCCCTACTTTGATCCAGGGCTATGTCAAATAGTTCCTTCGCCTGTTTATATTCTCCATCCCGCATTGAAGCCGTTCCCGCATTCGTAAGCGCACTTGCCACCAGCGAGTGGTTGCCGATTCCTTTCGAGAGCGTCATACTTTCCATGTAGACGCCAATAGCTTCCTTATACTTTTCCTGTGATGTGTAGAGATTTCCTAAGTTATTAAGGATGATAGCTGAGAGACCTGGATATCCCAAATCCCTTGCTATGTCCAGACCTTCTTTCAAATAACGATAAGCTTTATCCGCAGGCCCGGTAGCGAGATAGACGTTGCCGATGCTACCCAGGGCAGAGGCCATACACGCCAAGTCACCTGATTTCTCAGCCAGGATCAGAGCGGATTCGAGGTTTTCCATGGCCTTCTTATATTGGCCAATAGATTGGTATGCCTGAGACAGTTGAATAAGAGCTTTGCACTGTTTGTCGGTCTTTCCCTCTTTCTCGTATAATCCAGCAGCTTCTGTCCAATTTAAGATAGCTTCCTCAAAGACACCTCCCTCGAACGACATTAAACCCTCTTTCATATATTTCTCGGATGATGAAACTTCTGAGGCAGAAGAATTGTCCCCTAATGCCGGGTCAGTGGAAAATATAAAGAGATTTAAAATACAACAAAGAAAAATTATAAACATTAAAGGATGTGAATAGTATGAAATGCGAAGATGTGAGTATCTGATTTGAACCAATTTTGTACCTGTTTCCATGGTTTATTTCCTTTTTATAACTCTTATGCCACGGTTTACTTATTTTTGTAATCGTTTAACAAATTGATAAGTTGTGAGGAGGAGATAATAATGGCGTTCGTCTATTTTGCCAAAGTAATGAACGTCTTAAGATAGGTTTTTTCCCTGATTCATAGGATTGTATAAGATGTAAGCCTACTACTTTATTCATAAGTTTGCAACAAGAAAATCACTTACTTCCTTGCCGATTCAAAGGGATTAACACGTCTTCTTCCCCCCCCCCCTAACAGAAAGGCTTTCCTTACTACCGTGATGATGAAAGGTAGCTCAGTATTTTACGGGTTGTTCGATAATAGAAAACCCATGAAAATAAAAAAGGCAGGGCATTTACGAGCCCTGCCTTTATGCTTTTGAGTACAAATATAGATTATTTCTTTCTAAACCTGTTTCTAAATCTGAATGCAACAATTCCAACAAGCCCGGTACCTAGCATGAATATGGTGGCAGGCTCCGGTATTGGTTTTTCTCCCTGTCCCGTATCCTCCCATCCACTCGTCACGAACGGATTTATGCCCAAGCCAGCTCCAAAATTGGTGTTGAAGATAATGTCAATGCTCATAAGTGTGTTACCGTGGTTGGGATTTTGGAAACCTGCACTGTGTAGTTCTAACGGGACTCCATCAAAGAAACCTCCCAAACCAACACTTGCAAACGAGCTACCACCTGCGGTACTAGACCCACCATAAATAAAGGTTTGTGCACGAACTGTACCCGATGGACCTGATCCGAGGTCTTGAGCAAAGATATCTATATTGGCCCCCACAGTTCCACCAATTGAAGCGATACTTGATAATGCTTCAGAGAAACCTAGGTCACCAGGCCCAAAGGTGTCTACAGTACCCGATAAATCTGTCTTTAGCGTAGGGACAGCGTTGGTAGTACTGTATAAGTGGTTTAAGCCGTCGATATCATCCTGTGTCAATGCACGCTGTACTTCTCCAAAGAGCCTCCTCCCCTCATTCATTACCTCATTACCGCTGCTAGAGATGGGTGTACCTGCTGTATCAAAATTGAAATTAAAATCATCTGCCGCGTCAGGATGGGTCAGGCCCAAGGAATGGCCGATCTCGTGCAGGGCAACACTTTCAAGGTCAACTTTGTTAAACCCCGGAGTGGCGTCTGCTTTGTTAATGTGCGTACTGGTTGGTGCGTCTGTTGTTCCAAAGGCTTTATCCCAGGTGCAGAATGCGTTTCTAATCGTATCCGCACCAGCAGTGCCGAACGCCGTTGTAAAAGTACTGTCGATTGAGTATGTGATATCACTAAACGACCAACGGAAACCGGCATCAAATGGTTGTAAAAAACCAGCACCAGGATCAGCATTCCCGTGACTTGCATTTTCAACACTGCTAGGTCCTGACAGTGCAAAACCATAGCACACTTTAGATGAAAGCATCGTAATAAGCACAACACCAACAATAAATCCAAAATGTCCATGTTTCTTCAACATGTTTTTCATATTTTCTTCTCCTTTTTTACTAAAATGCTTCTACCTATAAGAGAGGCCTTTCGTTATCAAATCTGCATATATATTAAGATAAATCTATACCTCTCCTGTCCTGTAAAAATTAACTTCTCATCTATTTTATTTTCACCCCCTTTCTATAAAAAGCTTGGCAGGTTTCTCTTAAAAAAGACGTATCTGCTCAATATAAAATGAATCTTTATCTATTTTATAATCACCCCTCGTTTACTTCTTCGACAGAGATGTGATGAAGAACTGTTATATTTCACATGATATTATGCAAGTACCTTTTCGCATTCCCCTCTTTTTTATTATGTTCGACAAATGGCTGCACGTTTTTCTCTATATTAGTGATAACCCTTTTTACTTCTTCTACCTCTGAAAATTTCTCATCAAATACCATAACACTCTTCAACTCTTTAAGGGCCTCATCTTCCATACCGTTTTTATAATATGCCATCCCCAGATGATAGAGAATGTCCGGGTGGTTGGGGTTTATCTGTTTGGCGGCCTTCAAATTCGCGATAGCCTGATCTATGTCTCCTTTAAGATAGTAAATCCAGCCCAGAGTATCCAGAACACCCGCTTCTTCAGGGGCCAGGTCTTTTGCTTTTTTAGCCAATACCAGCGCTTCATCTATGTTGGTTTTTTCTTCTGCATAAATCCAAGCAAGTTCATTATAGGCAAATGGTTGTTCAGGGTTGAAGGTGATGGCGTCTTTGTAAGCGGCTATCGCCTCTTTAAGCCTGCCCTGTTCATTATAAGTAGCGCCCAACCTGAAATGGGCTTCAGCAAACATGGGGTCGATCTTTATTGCCATTTTGTATTGATCAATTGCTTTATCATGTTTCCTACTTAGAAAATAGATGTCGCCTATGTTTTTGTGAGCTGGTGTAAATTGAGGCTGTATCTTTACGGCTTCTTTGAACTCTCTTAATGCATCTTCGTATTGCTTCTGGTAAGCATATATCTCTCCAATAGTATTTCGAGGAGATGGATTTGTGGGGCTGAGCTCAGCTACTATCTCAAACTCTCTTATTGCATTATCGAAAGATTTAAGTGTGAGATAGGTTAATCCTAATGCATGATGCGCTCCTGTATGATCTGGATTCATCTTTATTATTGTTTGATACTGTTTAAGAGCCTCATTTGGTTTTTTCATTGCATTGTAAAGGCTTGCAAGGTGTGAGTACGGCGGAATCAAGTTGGGGTCTAATGAAATAGCATTCTTAAATTCTGTTTCTGCCTTATCGAACCGTTTCAAAGAGACGTGGATCAGGCCGAGGATGCTGTGAACCTCAGCATCTTCAGGGTCTATCTTCAAAACCCTTTTGCAGTGGTTTTCTGCCAGCTCATATTCTTTCTTATGCACTGCTATCCTTGCCAGTGCCAGAATGGACTTGGTATGTTCAGGATCAAGCTCCAGGGTCTCCTTGAACTCACGCTCAGCGTCAACCAGTTTCATCTCAGATAAATAGTTCAGTCCATTTTTGTAATGCCTTTCTGCAGAAGAGATCCCTCTCTTTATGCCTATCGGCACGGCACATACTTCATTTGTCGATAGGACTAGAATAATAGTTATAGAAGTCACTATTACGAGAAAGTTAAGCCTATTTTCCCCCATCTTTTTTCCTTAACCTTGATACTAATTAGATTTAAATCAATATTTACATTACTTTGCATTCCCTTATAATTACGGAGATTACCCTTCTCAAAATGACTTATAACGATACAAGAAGAATGCTATTATTTTCTACAAGCCTTACATAACAGTCTCATAGAAAATTAGAAGAATAGGTTTATTTATTTGAAACGTTTCGTGAACATTCAAACGCAATGCAATGATATATGATTTGCTTTCTGCGCTAAACGCAGATATAGGTGAGAAAAAAGGCGGTACGGTAATGCTACTGCTACTGTTATTCATTATGTTTTCCCTCCTACCGCATATGAATAGAACTTAGCGGTGAAAAAGAGAGCAACATACATGCCGAAAAACGTAACTCATTGTGATTATAAAGGATAGCGTAAAACAACATAATGGAACAACTCCTAAGTGTAAAATTCTCCGACACTAAAGCAAGCTTGTCCATGAAGGTTTTTGATTGGTTTTTTAGATGGTGTTCCGTAAGTGTCTGGTAGGAAAGAATTAAAGAATCGGCAAGACAAACATAACATTAAAAATAAGGTGTAAAACATTCTGACATATGCTTAAGAACAACGTGGCGAATTGTAGGTAAAGAATGTGAGTCCTATTGGTTATGTTATTACTAAAAAGAGACACTTCAGATTTACCACCTGATTACGCTTGATATGTAAATATTGTTTAAGAGGAATGATAACAAGCTAGACTTTGTTAATATTGTCGATGGTTTTGAGATAGTCTTACATTGTGCGTGCGCTATTAAAATACCTATCATTTCTAAATTTGGATTTCGGACTACCCCTGTATCTTTCCGTTAAGGACATAATCCCAAGATGTAGTATTCTCCTGGTCATATGGATTACCCATTTCCCCTTCGTGATATGTATGTTCAGCCCGTTAGATAAGAAGTCAGAACTTATTGAACATGATAGTAATAATTTAATTATCTAACGGGGTTCAAACGCATTATCAAGGGATGTCTTTACCTAATCTATTTCCACATAACGGAAAAATCTCAACACCCATTGTCAGAACTTACGTGAAACAGGAAATTACAAAGACGAGATAATTATAACTATACTATCGATAATATTCAGCGAATAAGCATCGAAAAGCATATAAATCTATTGCCATATCCCAAAGAAAATTACAATTACTTAGTCGTAAAATACTCCTTGTATTCAAAATCGCAACTGTTTTGCACACATGCAAATATGCATGGTATTACGAGTAAAGTTTTAATAGTCTAATCCGATAATTAAGTAATTAAGTAAGATATGCAAAAATTGCCGTATTTATGGAGATATCATTATGAAGAGGACAAAAAATGTGCTTGATTACCTTGTGGCTTATATCATTGTTTGTTATTTCCTTACGGTATCTTGTTTTTTGACATCTCTATCATTTGCTAGTGATTGCAGTGATTTCCTTGATATGGGGGAAGAATGTAGAAGTCTTAGATGTGAGGTTGAGCACCTTTCTACACACGAAATGGTAAAGAGGAGTAACCCTGGAAAAGTGAGAGACAAAAGTTTTTATACAGAAGAAATGCCAAATGGCGGACGGGTAGAGTGTGTATTTACTAAAGACAGAAGACAAGAAGTAGCTAAATATTACAAGCTTTTAGCCACTGCTAAATCTAAAAAGTTTAACGTAAAAGTTTCAATACCTGGTGGGAAAATTAAAACAGTAGACATATTCGATGGAAGAGAAATAGAGAACCCTTTACAGAAGGCATTGAAAAATGGAGATTGCAAAATCTTTGGTGATTACTCAAAATTTTCCACAACTATAGAGAAACAAATTGGAAGATTGTCTTCTACTGATATAAAGCAACAAATTGAAATGTTAAGTTCCTCTGCTCCAGTAGAACGAGGACTTGCACTAGTTCTCCTGGGTGGGGTAGGTTCTCGGGAGGCTTCTATTATGTCTGCACTTATAGGACTGTTAAGTGATAACACTAATTTATTGGAAGAAGAGGGACCATTAGACGGGTTGTGGCCTGAATATTGTGGTGGAAATTTAAAGAAAGCGGAATGGCCTCCTACTGTTAATAATGTAGCAGCATGGGCGCTCACAAAAATAGGGAAACCTGCGGTAGAATTCCTAATTGTTGCACTGAATGATGAGGATTGGCATATCCAAAGGTATGCAGCAGAAATACTAGGAAATATCGGTGATACTCGTGCAGTAAAACCGCTGACCGATGCACTGAAGGATAACAATTGGTTTGTCCAGGAGGATGCAATAAGAGCACTACAGAAAATAACGGGACAGAATCCGATGAAATGCCAAAGGGGAAAACCTGCGATAGAACCGTTGATTAATGCAATAAGGGATAAGGGCGAGAATTTGAGAATCCGCAGTGAAGCAACGAAGGCACTGGGAAAGATAAAGGATACCTGCGCAGTAGAACCTTTGATTGCTTTTTTAGATAATCAGGATATGTTTTTTACACTCCGAGAAGATATAGTGGAAGCCCTAGGGGAAATAAAGGATAACCGTGCTATAAGACCTCTTATCTCTGCCTTGAATGGTTTATTTACCAAAGATGAAGCCTCAGAGGCATTGAGGAAAATAACAGGTATGAACTTTGGTAAAGATAAAGCGAAATGGCAGTGGTGGTGGAAACAAAATAGACAACATAAAAGAGTGTAATTCTGTTACTACTTATCTATTATACAAAAATCGGTTATTCCCCATGTCATCTATCTATGCTGTCAATACCGCCCTTGAGGCCTTCCTATATACTTTCATGAGATTGTTTTATTTATTCCAGTCTTCAAGCGAATAAAATTTTAATGTCATGACAAATTGATAATGTCAGTACATAAGGCAAATAATAATATTTATTGACTTTGAACTGAATTTAAACTAAAATATTCAAAAATTGAGACTTATCAAGAGTGGTGGAGGGACTGGCCCTGAGAAACCACAGCAACCGGTCCTGGCGGAAAGCCAGGATGTTGGTGCTAACTCTTACCTGCAAGGGGAAGATAAGATAAGAACGATACTGAGCCCCTTCTTATCTTATGGTTAAGAAGAGGCTTTTTTTATTTATATCTGGAGATGAAAATGAGTTTTGTTAAAGGTCTTAAGTGTAGAGAATGCGGAAAAGATTATCCCAAAGAAGCTCTTCATGTTTGCAGCCATTGCTTTGGCCCCCTGGAAGTAGATTACGAATATGAAAGGATAAAAAAAGAACTTAGTAGAGAAAAGATTGAATCACGGGGAAAAACCATGTGGAGGTACAGGGAACTTTTACCCCTTGATAGTGAGCCTACCGTGGGAACTCAGGTTGGTTTTACACCATTGGTGAGAGCACATAACCTGGCCAAAAAAATTGGTGTAGATGAACTGTATGTAAAAAATGACTCGGTAAATTTCCCCACATATTCTTTCAAAGACAGGGTAGTATCTGCGGCCCTTTCCAAGGCCAAGGAACTTGGCTTTAAGACGGTTGCATGCGCCACAACCGGCAACCTGGGAAACTCTGTTGCCGCACAGGCAGTTCAGGGCAACCTTGAAAGTTATATTTTCATGCCTGCCAATCTGGAACAGGGAAAGGTTATAGGCACCTCAATTTATGGAACAAATATCGTCGGCATAAACGGTAATTACGACGGCGTAAACAGGATGTGTTCAGAGATCGCAGACAAATACGGTTGGGCCTTTGCAAATATCAACCTTCGCCCCTATTACGCCGAAGGCTCTAAAACATATGGCCACGAAATTGTAGAGCAGCTTGGGTGGAAGGCTCCAAAGCACGTAATTGTACCTATGGCAGGCGGTTCTCTGATAATTAAGATAGGTAAAGCAATAAAGGAAATGGCAAAATTAGGGCTGATTGATGATTCCAATACAAGCCTTTATGGAGCTCAGGCTTCCGGATCTTCACCGATATCTACTGCAGTTAAAAACGGAAGTGATGTTATTAAGCCTGTAATACCAGACACGATAGCACATTCAATCGCTATTGGAAATCCCGCAGATGGTTATTATTCTATAAAAGCTATTAATGAGAGTGGCGGTTGGGCTGAAGATGTTTCTGATGATGAGCTGATTGAGGGAATAAAACTACTGGCGTCTACAGAAGGTATTTTCACAGAGACAGCGGGAGGAGTAGCAGTGGCCGTGACAAAGAAACTTTTAGAACAGGGGAGAATACCAAGGGACGAGTCTATAGTAATCAGTATTACCGGCAACGGCCTGAAAACGCTGGAAGCAGTAATGGACAAAGTAGGGAAACCACCCGTTATTGAGGCAAACATAGAAGAATTTAATGCGCTTATGGAAAAGAAAGAGGTTTGTACTGCTTAAACCTTTTGACAATACACATAAGATTGAATAAAATGCAAAGCGAATCCTACGAAATAACAGGTACAACAGTAAAATATTAAGAATAGTTTTCCAGAGATAACTTAATTTAAAAAGAAAGAGGTAACATTATGCCGGTTAAAGTAAGAATCCCTACCCCTTTAAGATCATTAACAAATGGAGAAGAAGAAGTTACTGTTGAGGGTAAATCCATTCAAGAAGTGATTGATAATCTCGAAACTAATTTCAATGGATTTAAAGCGCGGCTTTGTGACGAAAACGGACAAATCAGGAGGTTTATCAACTTCTACCTTAATGATGAAGACATAAGGTTTAAGGATAATCAGGAAACCGTGGTCAATGATGGAGATCAAATTTCAATAGTACCTGCAATCGCCGGTGGGGTTTTAGTTAGTTGAAAGTCATTTGAGGCATTCGAACTTAATTATTTTTGATGCTCTTCAATCAATTCCTTAGGTACACTTATTTCTGACACTATCAATTCCCCTGTATACTCTCTACCGCATTCCTTAAAAAAACCAGCCTTGGCAGCAACGAATGTAATTGTCTTAGTTGCCTTCACTGCCTCTCCAAGCACGACACCTTCATCACAATCCAACCCGGAAGGTATATCGACAGATACAACAGGCATGTTGGATTCATTAATTTTCATTATAAGGGATCTTACAGGTTCTCTTACCTCACCACTTAGACCCGTCCCAAATATTGCATCAACAATTATATTGCAATCTTGAAGATCTTCTCCAATTTTCTCGATATCACCTTCATGCAATTCTTTTATTTTTATATTCATATTCAGCAGAATTTTCAGATTTGTAGAGGCATCACCATCGGTAAGGACGTTAGATATCTGTGTTGTTAAATACACAGAAACATTTACGCCTTTGTTATACAAATGCCGGGCAATCACAAAACCGTCTCCTCCATTATTTCCTTTCCCGCAAAAGATTGCAACTTTGGCCTTATCCGGATCGGACAGCATTTTTAAAATCTCTTCTACGACATTTCTGCCTGCATTTTCCATTAAGATTACCCCGGGAACTTCATATTCCTCAATTGCCTTTCGGTCAATTTCTCTTACCTCATTCCGCTTTAATGCTTTTTTTGCGTCAACCATAACTTTATGCAATCTTAACTTTTTATGAGACTCAAATGTCGATTATTTGTCTCACAAAACACTTTAGTTGTCAATACTTAAAACCCTCTCTTATTCTCCCATTTCCTGAAGTGTGTTTAGGGGGATTTAAAAAACAAAATGGGCTTTGCAAACTTGTAGATGAATCATAATTCATCAGTAAAAACTACTTGACGATACATTGTATTTCTTTTAATATTAATAATATAAATTACATTTACAATTCTTGAAATGGACGGTAAATAAAATGGCAAAAGTCAGATGTCCGGGTAGTATGAAAACCATGGTACCTGAACCACTTGAAAGAAAGTGTCCGGAATGCGGCACCATGCTTGAGATATGGAGTGACGAGGAGAAGACCGAGTGCAAATGCGGTGCAACTGTATTTAAAGACGTTGCTCCTACGTGTGTTGTATGGTGTAGTGCTGCAGAAGAGTGTCTGGGTGATATTTTTGATGTTAAAAAGATGAAGGAAGATGCAAAGAAGAAAGCGGCTGCAGAGGGAAACCCTGAGTTTGTTGCTCAGGTAGGAGATAAAATCAAGAAAGAGAAAGATAAAGAGTGCGCTGAGATAAAAGAGAAAGCGAAGAAAGAAAAAGATTCAAACGGCTGATTCACTTCCAGTTATGTAACACTTCACAAAACCCGCGTTAAAAGACTAAAGCGCCAGCGCATTAAGAAAACATATGTGCCACTATTTATCCGTCGCTGTTCTTTTAACCAGGTTATGTGCCTGTCTTACCGGTTCCGGAAGCCTGTATCCACAGCAAGTTTTCAAGATAAGGGCAATGGATGTTTTTAAATCGATCTTATGGCCGGGAGAAACAAAAACAGGTTTAACGTTTTTCCTTGTTCTCAGTACCGCACCAACGACTTTATCTTTTACCGTAAGCGGAGAATGGCTGCCCGCCTCTCCACCTACCTCATTGTATTCACCTATCAGTCTTGTTTTTGCACACCCGATCGAGGGCTTGTCTAACAGCAAACCTATATGAGATGCCAAACCTATTCCGCGAGGATGGGCTATACCTTGCGCGTCTAATACTATAACATCGGGTTCTGACTTAATCCTTGCAAATGCCTTCAATAATATTGGTGACTCTCGAAAGCTCAACAAACCTGGAATGTATGGGAAATCAACCTTACCGCTTGCCGTAACCTCCTCAACTCTTTCCATAGTCTGCAAGTTGAATACAACCACACTGGCATAAAATATCTCACTTCCCTTAATATACGAAACGTCTGCACCGGCAATCAATTTACAATCTTTTGCCGAACCTTTTAGAATAATACTCTTTCTTAATCGCTCCTGTATTTCAACAGCCTTTTTATAATCTACGTTCCACGCATGTAGCTTCAGATATTTCATCAACTACTTGTTTCCGGATAATAAATCCATACCCAGATCTACTGAGCCTTCCAGGATGGCTAAAAGCTCTTTTTCATTTTTTTCATCAAGATATTTCTTTATTGTCCTGCTTGACAACGGCTGATTCAGCATCTCCAATAATTCATCCTTCATTTGCTTATCTTTTTTTACTTGCCCTGCAAGCCTCAGAAAATCGCCTATAAAATTCTCCTGGTTAACAAAATCTTCTGTTTTCTTGTCAGGCTTGATTAACAATCGTATTGATTCGGGAAAGATGAATGGGGCCTGGTTGAAAAACCGTTCAATCAGTATCTCCTTTGTTTCTTCTATTTTATCCGTCATTGTTAATTCATGATAAAGCGAGGACGAACCTGTGAGTTTCCATCTTATAACAATTCCCTTTTCATCTTTGGTTAGATTTGAAAGTTCTTCCTCACACTTGTCTGACAATAAATCTACTAACTCAAGCGATGTCGTAATTTCCTTTATATTTATCTCTTCCTGTTTCCACAGAATATTTTGAACCGGTTTAAACTCATATGACGTTTTGTAGTTCGAATCTACCTTTATGAGATAACATCCTCTGGGCCCATCTTCATTTATATGCCTGCCCTGAATATTTCCGGGATAAAGTATGAACGGATCTTTGCAGATAACTTCCGGAGTATGAATATGTCCGAGTAACCATAAGTCCATATTGCCTGCCTTCAGGTCACTTATTGTACAGGGAGAATATGGGCCGTGTTCTTTTCTTGCACCTACATTTGCATGGAACAGGCCGATAGAGAAAACGTCTTTTTCTTTAGCTTGAAATTTAAGAGAGAGGTTTTCTTTTACATCTCTTACCTTGTAACTTATTCCATAGATTGTAGTAATTACCTTGCCGTCTTTTTTGATTGGAACCTTTTCTACCTTATCGCCTGCAAGCAGGTGTACATTCTTTGAGAATCTTATTTCCGTCAACCAATCTGATAAAGGATCGTGATTACCGGCAACGATAACGACAGGTATCTTTGCCTTATGCAGTCTTTCAAATTGATCCCTCAGCAGGATTTGCGCACTCAGGCTTCTGTCAGCACCATCAAATGTATCGCCTCCAATCGTCAGGAAGTCAGCATTTTCTGCCAGGCAGAGATCTATTATTTTAACAAATGCCTCGTTAGTGGCATGTTTGAATCTATCTGCCAACGAGGGTTCTTTCGTGGTAAGTCCCTGAAATGGGCTGTCCAGATGCAGGTCGGCGCAGTGTATGAATTTAATTATTGGCATCAATGTTTATTACTCCATTTTAGATACAAAGTAAAATAAATTATTGATAAGATATGAAAGGTTATGGTTTATCTGAGATTATCAAATTATTACTGGTCATTTCTGCAGGTTTATCTATTCCTAACAGATATAAGATAGTGGGTGCAATATCTGAGAGTGTGCCTCTTTCAATTAATCTTACATTATTATGGTCTTCGGCAACATAAATGAATTCTACCGGGTTCTTCGTGTGGGCTGTCTTTGGTACACCTGTTTTGTAGTCTATCATCTCTTCTGCGTTTCCATGGTCAGCAGTAATCAGGGCTATCTTGTTCCTTGACAAAATCTTTTCAACAAGGGTGCCGACACATTCATCTACAACCTCCACTGCTCTCTTAGCAGCGTCGTAGTTACCCGTATGGCCAACCATGTCACAATTGGCCAGGTTTATTGCCATAAGGCTGAATTCGTTTGAACTGATTCTTTTGGCAGCCTCGTCTGTAACGTCATACGCATTCATTTCAGGATGGTCGGCAAATGTGGCAGGGTCATAGGAACCCGCAATCTCAATTTGCTCTTCACCAGGAAATGGTTTAGTACTTTTACCATTAAAAAAGGACGTTACGTGCCTGAACTTCTGCGTTTCAGACAGGCGAATCTGTTTCAGGCCTTTTTTGCTCAGAATCTCACCAAGCAGGTTATCCATTCCCCCCCTGTCATCCATCGGCTCCAAAATGTTGTAGGGAAATGTATCGTAATATCTGGTAAGGCCGCAATATACTATATCAAATTTTTTCCATCTTTCTCCCGGATAATCATCTTCAATAAACGCCATTGTTAATTGAATAGCCCTGTCCTGTCTATAGTTGAAATGAATAACGGAATCCCCATCCTTTATTCCCTCATAATCTCCAATTATTAAGGGTGGAATATATTCGTCAAACATATCCTCGTCATTGGGTGTTCTGGTTTTGTAGGCTCCCTGTATTGCCTCTTCTATATTTTCTATCCTTGTCCCCTGCCCCTTCGTTATTGCATCGTATGCAGTTGTCGTAAGCTGCCAGTTTTTGCCCCTGTCCATAGCATAGTACCTGCCTATAATAGTAGCAATTTTACCGATCTTGTATTCTTCTATTTTTTCCTTTAAGGCACCAATATAATCTAGTGCACTTTTAGGGGCGGTGTCTCGTCCATCAGCGAAGAAGTGAATATACAGGTTTTTAACACCCTGCTCCTTTGCATATTTCATAATTGCAAACAGATGATCCTGGTGTGCGTGCACTCCTTCATCCTGTGAAAGGCCCATTAAGTGAAGTGATGAATCATTATCAAGGACGTTTTTTATAGTCTTCTGGAAAATGGGGCTATTAAAGAAAGACCCGTCCTGAATGTCGCTCATTATCTTCGTCATCTCCTGTTCTACGATCCTGCCGGCACCCATATTGAGATGGCCGACTTCGGAAGATCCCTGATAACCCTCCGGTAAACCGACTGACTTACCGGATGCGTCCAGAACAGTGTTAGGATATTTCTTCAGGAGAGAATCTGTGTTTGGTGTATGAGCATTTTTTACTGCATTGTGATCCGTATTCGGGTTTATGCCCCAACCGTCTCTGATTATGAGAACAATAGACTTTTGCATATCTTAAATGTTTTTTAATCCTGGTAAGTATAGCCAAATTTTACAGCACGAGTATTTTCTTCAAGGAATTTTGAGTGAAATTCTGATTCAAAATCTACCTTTTCGATTTTAATCCCAATTATGCTGAGCAATCTTCCCAGCGCTATCATATTCACAAATACAGGACTGTGGAATTCATCCATAGCAATTTTGGCAAAAGGCACTTTCTCTTGTACAGGATATAAGAGATCATCAGCATATGCGGCTTCTTCAACAATTAATTCCCTGGCATTAATCTGCTCCTTCTTGCTTTTTGATAAGCATACAC
>Ga0255058_10001130_pt1 | contig 15132 bp, 15 predicted proteins | sample Cases_109_9_MG_FD_188637 | JGI IMG/M metagenome (GOLD analysis project Ga0255058, IMG submission 188637) | Seawater microbial communities from Amundsen Gulf, Northwest Territories, Canada - Cases_109_9 | ecosystem: Environmental > Aquatic > Marine > Gulf | place: Canada: Northwest Territories... | reverse complement strand
CCAGCCGTCGTAAATCGCCGCCTTCACGTGGCTCATGCCGGGATATATGTAAACGCGGATGCCGTGATCGAGCAATGCGTTGATGGCGACCTGGTTGCTACTGTTCACCAACCCATGATTTCCGCGCGTTGGCAAAATGATCCGAACATCGACGCCGCGCCGGCGTGCCCTGGCCAGCTCGTAGGTCATCAAATCATCCGCAAAGTAGGAGTTCTCGATCAGGATGTAGCTCTTTGAGCGGCGAATGGCCTCCAGTTGTGCCCGGTAAATCTGTGAGTCGAAATTGCGTGTATAGAGGGTACGGATGGGGTAGCCGTCACTGTCTGCGCGCTCTTTCTTGCCGCCCAGGATCCGCAACAAATTAGCAGCATCGCCGAACAAGCTGGCACGTGCCCATGCTTTGTCTGAGTCGTACTGCAGCTGATCAACGATCGGACCAGTTACCTCCATCATCAGGTCATGCCAGTCGTAGCGATACTCGCGACCGATGTTCATGCCACCAACGAATGCGGTCTTGCCATCGACAATCGTGGTCTTGGTGTGATCGCCCATGTACATGTGCGGGTTGGCGCGATTGCGTACCTTGACCGTCGAGCCGTTACGCAGGTAGTTGGAGATTGAGAGTGGTCCGGTGTAGCCGCTTGGCTGGGAATCAGAATCCGTCTGCGTCGCCAGTAGGTTGCCCATGGCGTCGAGCTGGATGCGAACCTTCACGTCCTTCGACTTTTTCCTGAGAACGTCCGCAACTTCGACGGCGTAGTCGTCGTTGTCGAAGATATAGGTGCGAATGTCGATCGATTCCTCGGCCGCACCGAAAGTCTCGAGCAATCGTGTGAAATACTGCTCGCCGTCCACCAGAAATTCGATCTTGCCGGTCGAGCTCTTGTGGCCAACGATCCGATCGAGGTCCTTTTCCCATTGTCCGAGATCCATGCTTTCGCCATAGCGCACATCGGGTATCGGCGAACTGTCGAGGCTGGGCATCTCGAGATTGTTGACGCTCAGGCGACGAAAAAAGCCGGTCGTCGACTTCAACGTGAACGATATGAGGGAAGCAGCGTTCGATATCGGTCGGTTGATCGGATCGATGTATATGGAGCGGCCATACAAGACGGCGGCCTGTGAGACGCCAGCGACCTTGCGCAATTTGCTTCGCGGATGGTCCGGACCCTGTACCGTGACTTCCTGGTGAATCTCCGCGGTATTCTCGCTCACTTGTCGCCGGGCATCCGGTCCGCTGGCGCAGCCTGTCAGCAACGCGCCGAGAATCAAACTGCAGGTGGCTGCTGTGGCGAATGTTTGGTCGTTGTTGTTCATCTCTTGACTCCGGTTGGGCTCTTGATCGCTCGCGTTGGAGTCAAAGATAGAGATGAACGCTTGTAACTAACTGATTTAAATGTATTTATTTAGCTAAGGATTCGTGACGGTCTCCTGAAGAAGATGTGAGGGTGGCCCACCGCGCCGCCATGGCGCAGGAAATCAAGGGTTTAGCTGGAGAGAGGCGCCGCCGTTTTTAGAACTTGACGCCGAAATTGAGCATCACGGGCAGGTCGATGCCGTCGTTATCATCGTACAGATTGGCGTTGGAGAAATGCTTCCAGGACAGCGCGAAGATGACTTCGGTGTCGTTGCGTGTCTTGACGACGGCGCCCACGCCAATCTGTGCCTGGAATGAGAAGTTGTGGTCCTGCAGACGGTCGCCAAGTCTGTTGCTGCTGATATAGGTTGGGCCCAGGAACCTGACGTAAAAATAGGGCTCAGCCCAGCTGGGCATTATCGAATAAGGCCAGGATCCTTCGACCGGGTATAAAGATATCTGTGGATAAACGGAAACGGCGTACATGCTGTCGTTGCTCGCCGCGTTCGTGCCTAAATAGGTATAACTTGTGCCGATCAGAATGTGCTGCCGGTCGCTGCGCTCGAAGCGATAGAAGTTGTAGTCCACGCCGACGCTCCAGTTATTCTGACTGGACCCGGGTTGCGGGCCACCGCCCAAGCTGAAGAGTAGTTCGTCGGCTACGGCAGAGTGGCAGAACACGGTCAGCCATAACGCACACAGAACCCAGCGTAGATTGTCTGAAGCGGTCAAGAGGGGCCCACCATCACGGGAGTGCGAACGATCCTAGCACACAGAATATTATTCAAACTGTTTGAAGTCGGCTGCGATCCGGGCCCACAGCGGTATCCAGGTCGTCCATTTGTGCCCGCCATCCATACTGTAGACGCGTGACGGGGCCAGGGCCTCGATCAAAGGGCCGTAACCTTTGACCAGGTGATCCGACTGGCCGAAGCCCAGGATGACGGGTGTTCCACCGGGTTTGGCGGTGGCTTCCTTGAGCCACAACCAGATAGCCGTCTCGAACGCCTTGAGTCCGACGGCATCGTTGCCGGGCCAGGAATGCAGCCCACCCGCAGCGGCTATCTCCTCTGCAATCTCCAGTTCCCCAAGGAACGGAGCAAGCAGTATCACCCCACTGATGTCTTGCGGATGTTGTTCGGCATAAAGCAGTGAGCCGAATCCGCCCATCGACACACCAAGCAGCCAGATGTCCCGATATCCATTGGTTTTGGCCGGAACGATGATGTCCTCATGCAGTCGTATGACAATGCTCTGTTCGCGGTAATAGCCGAAATGGCCGTCGACGGCGAGAGCGTCGAAGCCCCAATCGTCTTCGGTTTCGAGAAATCCTCGCGTCTGAAAGGTATCGACGCGATCCCCGATGCCGGGCAGCATGACGATCAGAGTTCGGTTCGACGTCTCTGCATCGGCCGTCGAAATGCTTGGTATTGGCACCTCGGTTGCCGGGCTTGGGATGCACGCAGCTAGTCCGAAAAGGACGAATGAATAAAGCAAATGCACGACCACGTCGCCTGCTTTTTGCATCAACACGTATATTCCGGAATCACTCTTGATGTCTCGAGTATAGAGTGTTTCCATTGTCGGATAACACATCATGATTTCCATAATTAGTCTGAGTGAGAGAGGCAAGTGAAACGATTTTCGCAGTACATGGTGATTCCTTTATTGATGATCGTATCCTCTGCGGCTGACGCCCGGGACACGATCGTTCGAGTTTCGGTCGAAGAAGCCATGACCACTGAGGATGCCAAGGTTAAGCTCGATGTCGGCATTCGATTCTTTTTTTCCGATCAGAAACATCCCGAAGCCGTGACCCGAATTGGAACCTACACCGCCAACAAGAAGACCAACGCATTCAACAAGAGCGACCAGCAGGCATGCAAGTGGGCGTTTCTTTCAGCGATGGTCTCCCTCCAGGATCGCGTGATTGCGGAGGGAGGAAACGCCGTGGTGAATATTCGAAGTTTCTATAAGAAACGTGAATTCACCAGTGCCACGGAGTTCGAATGTGGTGCCGGGGCTATGGTAGCTGGTGTAACCCTGGTCGGCGACGTCGTCAAGCTCGCCGAGTAGGACAGACAGGCGATGCACACACGATGCAGCGACATAATCCGAATGTCGCTGTTTTACAGTTTGATTTCCCTCAATGCCGCGAATGCACAGTTCCTGGAGAGTGAACTCGAGTTCAGTGTTCCCATAGACAGCCATCGGGTGCTGAGTAGCTATGCCGGTGAACACGGATCGATACTTCTGACGGGCCGCACGGAAGGCGGCGAAAAGCGCATCGGGCTCTATCCGATCATGCAGAAATCGGTCGACGCTACTGCGTTGCTTGAAATTCCCGTGCCATCAGAGGTGCTCTTTTTTGATTCCGGCCATGTGGGGAAAAAAATCGAACTGCTGTTTCTGACTCCGAATGGCATCTCAAGGCTGGACGTGGAATCCGCCACACTAATACCGATTGCGGATATTCGAAGCATTTTCAGAACGCCAAGTCATGGGCCTCTAAACGAACTCGATTTTTTCATGGATGTGAATCAGGACGGCAGAGAGGATATTGTGCTTACGGATTTCGAGGGCCTGAAGATCTTGCTGCAGACTCCTGAGGGATTCGCGCCGCAGGACCTGCTGAATATCCGACCTGAACTACGTCTCAATCGGGGCGAGCCACATTATCATGTGGAGACGCTACATCACTTTGACTTCAACCTGGATGGGCAAAAGGATCTTGCCATTATCCGCGACAATCAGTTTCTGGTTTTTGAAAACAACGGCAGCGGTTATGCCGCCGACGCAAAAACGTTGCCAATCGACATCGACCTCGAGCCCGAGGACAGCGACCGCTACGACGGCGAAGTCGTCGATATCGATCAGAGCGACTATCGCGTGAGCCGGATAGATAAGGTGGCGGATCTTAATGGTGATTCATTGCCGGATATCCTGACCATCACGACTGTGAGTGCAGGACTGTTCAACAAGCATACTGAATACCGTGTTCACCTGGGCAAGAACAGTGCCGAAGGCGTTCATTTTGAGCCGGACGAAGATGCCGAAATTCCGTCAGATGGCATCCAGGTGGATCTCAGTATGCTCGGTGAGGACGAGACCCAGGGAAAAGACCTCGTCAGTACCTCATTCAGGATCGGCTTCGGAGAAATTATCTCGGCCCTGTTCTCGCGTTCGATCAAAGTAAATGTCGAGCTGTTTCGAATTGGTACGGATCCCCTTTATCCACCAAAGCCGGATTACCGTGCCAGGGTGAGGCTGCGGTTCAGCTTGTCGACCGGCTTCGTCAATGTCCCGGCGGTCCGGTTCGGAGATTTCGACGGCGATGGCAGCTCGGATCTTATGCTGCAGCAGGATACTGAGGTCCTGGAGATTCGATTGGGCAACGGCAATGAATTCAATTCGGGCGGGCTGGAATGGAAGACAACGCTGCCTCGTGATGGAACGCTGATCAAGGTGGCAAATGTCAACGGCGATTCGGCACTGGATGTGGTGGTCGGCTACGGCCGCGCAGACGGCGAGGGAATGCGTAATCGCCTTCGTGTTTTATTGGGTCAGGCGATTGACGAGGGTGTACCGTAACAAGTGCACGATCAAATGCTTCGTATTCAGATAGAGCATTGGAGTTTCTGGTCCCCCGAGAGTCCGGAACCGGCCGGTTGGGTCAAACATTGGCAAAATGCCGGTGCCAAGGGTCTGGCCGGCGATCCTGACGTAGCGGCGATTCCCGCGATGCAGCGAAGGCGCATGAGCCGCCTGTCAAGAATGGCCCTGGCTTCAGCTTTGGACGTTATTTCCGGCGAAACCGTCGATTATTCGATTTTTTGCTCGCAACATGGCGAGATCGTTCGAACCTCGGCACTTCTGTTGTCCATGACTCAGGGCATCGAGCTTTCACCCACTGCCTTTGCCCAGTCAGTCCACAACACCGCTTCAGGACTATTTACTGTTATCGCGAAAACCAATACGCCGTCCAGTTCGATCGCGTCGGGTGCAAATACCTTTGCCTACGGCTGGCTGGATGCGCAGGCCTATCTGGCAGAGAATCCGAGTCATCGCGTCCTGCTGGTCGATTTCGACGAAGTAATTCCCGATGAATATCAGGCATATTCAAATCAATTGATCTCCGACCACGCGCTTGCCGTTGTGCTTCGTGTCGCGGATAAGGGTGGAGTGGGCGCTACTCGCACGCCGCCCGGGGAAGACGAAAGACTGCCGCAAGGACCGCTTTTTCTTGCCTGGCATCAATCGGACGCAGCCACACTCTCGTTGACGACAGACGGGCAGGGATGGCGATGGGATCGATGATCGACTACGTCCGGCGTTTTTTGGGCACCGCAATATCGTTTATCGTTTATGGAATCGGCGGAATCATTCTGTCCATAGCCGTATTTCCACTAATGGCTCTGTTCACAAGAGATAAAGATACCCGGACTCGCAGGGTTCGTTCGATCTTGTCCCGGAGCTACGCCAATTTCATCTGGCTTATGCATACGGTCGGCGTGGCCAGATTCGAGGTAGATCCTCGATGCAGGGAGAAGCTGTCACGCAGCGGGGGGCTGATTGTCGTGGCCAACCATCCAACGTTAATCGATGTAATTCAATTACTTGCGCAGATCGAACACGGCAACTGTATCGTGAAAAGGGCGATGTGGAATAACCCGTTCCTCGGAGGCGTTGTGCGTGCCGCCAATTACATCCCGAATAACGATTCGGAGGAATTGCTCTCACAGTGTGCGGAGGTCCTGAGCCGTGGAGAGACGCTTGTGATATTTCCGGAAGCGACCCGAACTGTCCCTGGTGAGGAAATGAAACTACACCGAGGGGCAGCACACGTGGCGATCATGTCTGCCGTCCCGGTGCAATTGGTTCATCTTAACTGCAAACCGCCGACGCTCAGCAAAGCGGAACATTGGTATCAAATTCCGCCACAACGACCCTATTTTAATATGACAGTCGGTGATACGCTTCGCACCGGCGATATTCTCATTGCGGGGGAGAGCCGGAGCCTGGCGTCACGTCGGTTAACTCGACTGATGCAGCGCAAGTTGTCAAATACCGAGCCTGAGAATGAATGAGACCGAATTAGACTTGAAGAAGCTGATTATCGAGGTGCTGAATCTTGAGGATGTCCAACCGGACGACATCGAGAGCGCCGCGCCATTGTTCGGCGACGGATTAGGCCTGGATTCCATCGATGCGCTGGAGCTGGGCGTCGCGATTCGTCGAAAATACAACGTAAATCTTGATATTGATTCAGAAGAGATACGCGAACATTTTGCGTCTGTCTCCAATCTTGCCCGGTTCATCACTGCTAATGGGTAATGGTGTAGCAATGATCGGGCGGGACAAGATCTTTCAGGACGTGAGCCGGGAGCTTCAGTCGCTTTTCGAAATTTCAGGGGAAGACATCACACTGGAGGCGCGGCTGTATGAGGATCTCGATCTCGACAGTATTGACGCCGTGGACATCATCGTCCGCTTGCAGGAAATAACCAAGAAAAGAATCAGGCCTGACCAGTTCAAGAGTGTTCGAACCGTCGAAGATGTCGTCAAGGCCATCGAGGAACTGGTAAACGGTTGAATCAAGTCGAGCGCTAAGTCTCGACGCACTCCGCGGCAGCAGGGTGCCAAATTCGAAACCATGAATGTGGCTAAACTTCGTTCCCAAGCAACTCCAAAGGAAAAATCGATTTCACTTGGATCTGTGGCCGTTACCGTACTTCTAATACTGTATCCGGTCCTGGTCTATCTTGGCCTCTCTTACTCGAAAATCGCCGCAGTTGCGATTCTTCTGATCGTGGTGTCGATCGGGCGGCTATTGGTCCGACGGGGCGGCCTGGACTCGCTCGGTCCTGCGACGATCTGGATCAGCGCCGGGGGGATAGTATTGGCGGGCGCCGGGCTCCTCCGAGGCTCAGTCGATGCGATGTTGTACTACCCAACGCTTGTCAATCTGGTGCTCCTGATAGTATTCGTCCACAGCCTGATCTACCCGCCGGCCGTGATAACAAGGCTGGCCAGACTCAGGAAGCCTGACCTCCCGCCGGCAGGCGTTCGATATACGCGTAACGTGACGGTGGTTTGGTCAGTTTTCTTCTTACTGAACGGTTCGGCCTCGATTTTTACGGCAATATGGACGACGGCTGAAACCTGGACCTTATATAACGGGTTTATTGCTTACATACTCATGGGTGCCCTGTTTGGTGGCGAATGGCTGGTGCGGGCTCGCGTGATGAAGGAAAAAACAAATTGATCGTTACCCCACTTTCCACCGTTCTTGCGAAGAAATCGGAGCACAAGGTCTGCTTCGACCGGCAGGGTCGGGAGGTGTACTGGCCGGAGTTTGTCCGGACCGTAGCTGGTCTCGCCGGCCGCCTCGCCGAGACGGATTCGCGGTATTGGGCGGTCGATACTGAAGATTCGTTCGAATTCGGCTGCGCCCTCTTCGCATGTTGGGGCGCAGGAAAGACGCCGGTTCTTACGCCCGCGCATCTGTTGGCCGACGCTCGCAAGGATCTGAATCTGGATGGCGTTATCACCTCCAGGAGCGATTCGGCTGCCACTATGCCGATTATTGCTTTCGATCAATTTTCGCCAGCCGATGCGCTGGACGGAATTATTCCTGCCGCCTCCGATCTGATTTTATTCACGTCGGGATCGACCGGGAAGCCTACGCAGGTCCAACGTACGATTCGCCACTTTGAGGCCGAGCTCGATGTCCTTGAGTCGGTGTTTGGACAGAGGATGGCTGAGTGTCCTGTCTATTCGACCGTGTCGCACCGGCACGTGTACGGCATGCTTTTCCGACTGCTCTGGCCGTTGGTCACTGAACGGGCATTTGCGACCTACGACTTCGATTATCCGGAAAACCTGCTTGGCGAGGTCGCTGAGGATGCAGCACTCGTGTCCAGTCCCGCTCTGCTGAAGAGAATCGGTCACTTGCCCGAACAGCCTGGCGCTGGCTGGCGCATCATTTTCTCATCCGGCGGCATGCTGCCGGAATACGCTGCCAATGATGCGGCGCGGCTGCTCGGGACTTGCCCCGCCGAGGTATTGGGAAGTACTGAGACCAGCGGCGTGGCCTGGCGGCAACAGGAAGAAATGGGCGCAGCGACGCCATGGCACACGCTGCCCGAAGTCCGAATACGGCAGGACGATGAGGGTTTTCTGGAAGTCAGTTCGCCATTCACGGGCTTAAGCGGTTGGCATCGAATGGGCGACAAGGTAGCCCTTTCCACGCTGCGCACGTTTGAGCTGTTAGGCCGTGGCGACCACATCGTCAAAATCGAAGACAAGCGGGTTTCCCTCGCCGAGATCGAACAACACGCGATGGCTCATCCCTGGGTGATCGATGCGGCCGCCGTTGCACTTGACGACGATGCAAGACAATACATCGGCGTTGTGTTGCAACTGAATGATGACGGACAGGCCGAGATGCAGAGTCGCGGTCACGTGGATGTCAACAAACAAATCAAACAATGGCTGCGGGAAAAAACGGATCCGGTCGCTTTGCCGCGAAGATTTCGCTATGAGGACAAAATCCCGGCCGATCCGCAGGGAAAGCGCCAGCCGGCGATTATTCGGCAACTTTTTGACCAGCAATGAGCGTCCACGAGCCAATAATCGTCAGCGAGGCGTTTGATTCGCCCAAACTCGAGTTCGAACTCATCGTTCCGCAGGACCTTTTCTACCTGGAGGGACACTTTCCCGATGCCCCAGTCCTTCCCGGCGTCACGCAAATCCACTGGGCGATATCGCTGGCTAAGCAGCACTTACCGTTGATGCCGATTTTTCTTGGCATCGAGGCTCTCAAATTTCACCGCATTATCAAGCCGATGACGACCCTGACACTCGCGCTCGAGTACGTGGAGGCTACCGGTAAGTTGCAGTTCTCCTACACCTCGGAACTGGGGCTGCACTCACACGGCCGCGTCTTGTTCGGGCAGAATTAATGAAAAGCTGCGTAATTATTCCAGTTTTTAATCACGGTGAGACCCTGGCTGGAACCGTCGAGCGCCTGTCAGTTTACGGCCTGGCAACGATTCTCATCGATGACGGCAGCGATGCCGCGACTAAGGACGCGATCGCCGACGTTGTATTGCGATATGGCGTTGACCTGGTAACGCTGCCCGAGAATCGCGGCAAGGGAGCTGCCGTCGAGGCTGGCCTGAGGGCGGCGTGGGACCAGGGCTACACGCACGCCGTTCAACTGGATGCCGATGGACAGCATGACGCGAATGACCTGGATTTATTCCTGGAGCAGGCCCGCAAACGCCCCGACGCTCTGGTGACCGGTGTACCGCAGTTTGACGAGTCAATTCCCCGAAGCCGGTTTTACGGCCGCTTTATCACCCGCTTTTGGGTCTGCATCGAGACCCTTTCGATGAGTAGGCCGGACACGATGTGCGGCTTCAGGGTTTATCCGCTTGCAACCTGTATCGACTTGCTCGAAGAACGACAACTCGGTCGTCGTATGGAATTCGACACCGAGATCGCGGTGCATCTTTGCTGGCGCGGCGTCGAATTGATACCCGTTCCAACCCGGGTCACCTATCCGGAGACCGGGATCTCCCATTTCAATCTCTGGCGCGACAACTGGCTGATTACACGCATGCACGCCAGGCTGTTCTTCGGCATGCTTATTCGCTTGCCCATGCTAATCGGTCGCAAACTTGGCGTGCGAAATCACCATTGGTCGGGGTTGCGGGAGCGCGGCGGCACGCTGGGTCTGAAAATATTGTTTGCGACCTACAGGACTTTCGGTAGAAACGCATTCAAACTGCTGCTTTATCCGGCAATGAGTTACTTTTATCTCACCTCGCCGCAAGCACGTCGGGCTTCCCGCGATTATCTCCACCGGGTGGAACGCCAACTGGCGAAAGAAGGGCGCCAGCCGGCGCGACACCTGAGCAGTTTCAAGCATTTCATTGAGTTCGGCGAATCGATACTGGACAAGACCGCGACCTGGTCCGGTGAGGTATCGAAGGATAGGCTTCGACACATCGATCCCCAGGCCTACGAGGAGCTGCTAAAAATTGATCGAGGCGGGATCTTTATCGGTTCGCACCTCGGAAATCTGGAGGCGTTGCGTGCGTTCGGTGGTTTCAACAAGGGGATGACGGTCAACGCCCTGGTATTCACCCAGCACTCGCTCAAATTCATGGAGTTTCTCGAAGAGGCAAATCCGAAAGCGGTAGAACATTTTATTCAAGTGGACACAATCGGGCCGGAGTCGATTGGGCGATTGAAGGAGAAAATTAACGCAGGCGAGTGGATTGCCATGGTCGCCGATCGCACCTCGGTGTCGCGTCAGAGCCGCGCAATAAACTGCGATTTTCTGGGAAGTGAAGCGCCATTTCCCGAAGGCCCGTTCATTCTGGCAGCGCTGCTCAAATGTCCCGTTTACCTGTTGTTTTGTCTAAAAGCCGGCGACCGATACGATGTTTATCTGGAACCCTTCGCGGATCCGCTCGAGCTTCCGCGGCAGACGCGCCAGGAGGATTTACAGCGCGCAGTTACGCACTACGCGCAGCAACTCGAACAAAGATGTCTGACTGCGCCCTACCAATGGTTCAATTTTTTCGATTTCTGGAAGAAATCCCAACCGCAGAACGGTACCTGAATGTCTGAGAGATTGATTACATTTGGTGAGGGCCCGGTGAGTATCGAGGACGTTGTCGACCTTGCATCGCAGCGTGCGGCAATGCAGCTCAGCAGTTCGTCAGAGTTTCAGGAGAAGATATCAAGGAGTGCTGCGTTGCTCGACCGGATCCTGGAGGAAGACGGCGTAGTGTACGGCGTCACCACGGGCTACGGTGACTCCTGCACGGTCGAGGTTCCCCCGCATCTGATCGGGGAGCTACCTGTCCACCTGACCCGTTTCCACGGATGTGGAACCGGACACTACTTTTCGGTGGAAGCAGGCCGCGCAGTAATGATCGCCAGACTCGTGTCCCTGTCTCGCGGATATTCCGGGGTCACCATGCCGCTTCTGGAATTGCTGGCGACCTTCATAGATAAGAATATTGTTCCGTTGATTCCCGAAGAAGGCTCCGTCGGGGCTAGCGGAGACCTGACGCCACTGTCCTATCTTGCTGGTGCGTTAATGGGTGAGCGCCAGGTCTATGTGGACGGTGTCGCGAGAGATACCGCCGACGTCCTCAAGGAATTCGGCCTGACACCGCACACGTTGCGGCCGAAGGAAGGCCTGGCGCTGATGAACGGTACGGCGGTAATGACCGCGTTGGCATGCATCGCGTTCAGTCGCGCCGAGTACCTGACCAAACTCGCCAGTCGAATTACCTCTCTTGCGACTTTGGCGTTGAAGGGAAACGTCTTTCATTTCAGTAAGGAGCTATTTGATCTGAAGCCGCATCCCGGTCAGATGCAGGTCGCTTACTGGATTCGAAGCGACCTCGAACACGAGGAGATGCCGCGCAATCCATTACGGCTTCAGGACCGCTACTCGATTCGCTGTGCCCCGCATGTCATCGGTGTACTGGCTGATGCATTACCCTATTTTCGCAGCCAGATAGAAACGGAACTTAACAGTACTAATGACAATCCGATCATCGATCCGGATCATGAACTGGTGTTGCACGGTGGCCATTTCTACGGCGGCCATATCGCGTTCGTGATGGACTCGATGAAAAACGCAGTCGCGAATATTGCCGACCTGCTGGATCGTCAAATGGCGCTACTTGTGGACACTAAGTACAATAACGGGCTTCCAAGCAACCTGAGCGGGGCATCGAAGGATCGTGCCATGATCAATCATGGCTTCAAAGCTGTGCAGATCGGCGTCTCGGCATGCACCGCGGAAGCCTTGAAATTGACGATGCCGGCGAGCGTCTTCTCTCGATCGACCGAGTGCCATAATCAGGACAAAGTCAGTATGGGTACGATTTCGGCCCGCGACTGCGTACGGGTACTCGAATTAACGGAACAGGTAGCGGCGGCCGTGTTGCTGGCAGCCGTGCAGGCACTCGAGCTTCGACTGCGCGCCGGAGAACTCGACGACAATCATCTTTTGCCAACACTGCTGGAAATGAAGGACTCCGTGTTTTCAGATTTCGAGTTTTTGACCGAGGATCGTCCGCTCGATGGGGAGCTCAGGCGTTTCACGTCAATGATTCAGAACCGGGCGTGGAATCTCTATGATGAAGTGTGATGTAGATATTGCGGCGGAGGTAGACGTCGAAATCCCTTTCCACGACGGCGACCCCGCCGGCGTGACCTGGCATGGCAACTATTTCCGATATTTCGAACTGGCGCGCTGTGCCTTGCTCGACAAGATCGACTACAACTACCTGCAGATGAACGAATCCGGCTATGCCTGGCCAGTCGTGGACACGCGGGTGAAATTCGCCAAGCCGACCGTATTTCGCCAACGAGTAAAGGTAAAGGCGACGCTGCAGGAGTACGACATCCGACTCAAGATTACCTACGTGATTACCGATGCCGGGTCTGGCGAGCGCCTTACCAAGGGCTATACGGTTCAGGTAGCGGTGGACCAGGCTACCAATGAGATGTGCTTCGGCAGCCCAAAAATATTAATCGACAAGGTACGTCAGTGCGCCTGAGACATTCGATGCTGTTGCTGGGGCTGGTTCTGGCCGGGACCGCCACAGCGGCGGACGCTGACGATATTGATGATACTGCGCTGACACTCGAGGCCGTGGCCGAGAGGCTGTCGAAGCCCGTCATACTCAGGGGTAACTACACCCGGACGACACGCATCGCCAAGTTGACTCGCCCCCTTGCTTCGAGTGGCCGGTTTCTGCTTTCCGAGAAGGGGCTTCAGTGGCAGCAGGAGAAACCGTTCGACTATGTAATTGTCGCCGACGGCAAGCGGGTAGCAGACCGAATCGCTGATGGGCCGGTGAATAGTGTTGATGGCTCCAAGCAACCCATGGTGGTCGCAATCAGCAGAATTTTTCTCGATATGTTCCGGGGACAGCATGCGGACCTGGAGGACAATTTCACTGTTCGATTCGAACAGGATAGTGATGCCTGGGAGATCGGACTGACGCCGACAAGTTCTCCGATGTCCGCGGCAATCAGACAAATCAAGCTCCAGGGCCGCGAGCATATTGAGCAGATCAGTGTGTCCAGCGGCGCATCGGATGAGATGACAATCCAGTTTTTTGACCTGCAAACTAGTCCGGAACAGCTGGCTGAGCATGAGATCGAACTTTACGCCTGGTAAAGCTTCGCTAATCGCGTGGCTGGTCGTAATGACTGCCACCTTCTTTTGGACTGCATCGGCGGTTAGAAGCGGGGCCTGGCTCAGAAGCAATGTATTCGAACTGCTGCCGGACGCGGATTACGACGCACTAAAGGAGACAGCGACACGCGTCGTAGAGCGTGAGCTTGGCGCGCAGCTGATGTTCCTGGTCGGCCATACGGATCGGGAGATCGCCAAAACCAGTGCCGAGCAATTCGGACAAAAGTTGCAGGCACATCCATTGATCGATTCAGTGACCGCCCGCGTCGACAGCGGCCAGTTCGCAGCGATTGCAGGTTTCTACTTTCCCTATCGCCGCCAATTGCTGTCGGACGAACAGCTGGTCGCTGTCGTCGAGGATGCTGGCGATATCGTGCGACGAGCCATGGCAAGCATGTACAGCCCAATGGGTGCCGGAGGTAGTGAATCGCTTACCAGTGATCCCTTTTTTCTGTTATCCGATAGCCTGCAGGCGCTGCAGCCCGTTGGCGGGTCCATGCAACTCGACGGTGCCTTTCTTGTCGCCGAGCAGGATGGCCTGAATTACGTGCTTGTCATGGCCCGTATGACGGCACCAACACTCTCAATAGCGGAACAGGACGAACTCGCCCTGTACCTGGACGAGACCATCGCCTCGGTATCTCAGTCTGGTCTGGATTTTCTGAAGAGCGGTTTCTTTTTCTTTGCTCACGCAGGTACGCAGAGCGCGAAAAACGAAATCTCGGTGATAGGACTGGGATCTCTGGTCGGGCTATTGTTGCTCGTACTCCTGACATTCCACTCACTGCGGCCGCTGACGTTGATCGTCTTGACCGTCGTATCAGGTTGTCTTTTCGCCCTGGCAATTACGCTCGCCGTATTCGGCTTCGTGCATCTGTTCACACTCGTCTTCGGCGCCAGCCTGATCGGCGTATCCGTCGATTACAGTTTTCATTACGCGGCGGAAGATGCCTTCGGCGGTGAGGACTGGACGCCGGACAAAGGACTACGCAAAATCTTTGCGGGCATCACGCTGGGCTTGTTAACGAGCGTACTTGCTTATCTCGCATTGACAGTTGCACCATTTCCCGGACTTCAACAGCTCGCCCTGTTTTCCAGCGCCGGCCTGATCGGTGCTTATCTGACGTTAATATGCTGCTGCAATCTTTGGCGGCGCCGGCTCACGGTGGACGAGCACTCGGTTTTTCCACGCACCGCCGGCTGGTATCTGGGCGTCTGGCTAAGCTTAAGCTCGCGATATCGCTATCTGATCGTCGGCGCTCTGGCGCTTGCGATACTTGCCGGTTTTCGATTAATAGAGACCAACGACAATGTCAGTGTTCTGCAGTCACAGCCTGAGGAGTTGAAGCGGCAGGAGGCAATGATCAGGGAAATTCTCGGTGTAGATCCGGGGAGTACCTTCCTGCTCGTGCCTTCTTCTTCCGACGATGGCGTATTGCAACTCGAGGAGTCTCTGCGCGTGTCTCTGGATGGCATGATCGAAGCCGGCACGCTTGGTAGTTATCAGGCGGTGTCACGCTGGGTGCCGTCAAAAGCA
>Ga0255058_10001129_pt1 | contig 15136 bp, 16 predicted proteins | sample Cases_109_9_MG_FD_188637 | JGI IMG/M metagenome (GOLD analysis project Ga0255058, IMG submission 188637) | Seawater microbial communities from Amundsen Gulf, Northwest Territories, Canada - Cases_109_9 | ecosystem: Environmental > Aquatic > Marine > Gulf | place: Canada: Northwest Territories... | reverse complement strand
GCGCGCCCGGAGGGACTCGAACCCCCGACCACCTGGTTCGAAGACAGTAGGTCACATTAGAGTTTCAAATAAATCAATGCCTTGCAACGCCCGCATGACTCCAAAACCTGCCACACAATGCGCCAAACAGTCTCAAAGAGCCTAACCGAGTTACGTTATAGCTACGCGTCGGTTTCGTATAATCGTTCGGCAAATTTCCGGCATTGCTGGGGAGGAATTGGCCAGCATCCCAGCCAAAATTAGCGGCCTAGGCAATCCGACAAGAACGTCGGCCATAACCGGTCATAAACCAGAAGTGGGCTTTTAGACTGTGGATAATCTCGAAATCGCAGGTGCGCTTCCCTAGAGGCCGCGCGGTCCGTTGCAACGAGCGGAGAGTTCGGCGCCGCCGTCTATTGCCAACCGTGCGCCCGTCGCCTGCGGCCTTAATCCCTGAAGGGCAGCTCGCCAAGAAAGTCCTTCTTGCCGACGTCGATGCCGTTGTGGCGCAGTAGGGCGTATACGGTCGTCACGTGAAAATAGAGATTCGGGATGGCATGCTGGAGCAGGAACTCTTCCCCTGAGAGCGATTTCCCCTCCCAGCGCGGCTGGGTGATCCGCCGTTGCGCGGCGCCGGAAAAATCCGCTTCTGAGAAGGTGCCGAGATAAGCGATCACGCTTTGAATACGTGCCTTGGTTTCGGCCAAACTCCGTTCGGTATCCGGATGATTCGGCGCGTCCTGTTCTTTATCGGCAAGTCTGGCGGCACCGAGCTTGGCGGTGTCGCAGGCAATCTGCACCTGACGGATCAGGTTAAACTGATCTGGTGCCAGACGCGCTTGCAATAGCACGTCCATATCGAATTTCTTCGCTTCCGCATGCACGGCCGCCTTGTCGAGGATTATCAGCAGGTTACCCAGCATCTTGCTGAACTGGAGGACAACTATCTTGTAAATCATTTAAGTTTCTCGATTGAGGTGACGGTAAAGCGGGTGAGTATACGCTCTCTCTGGGTGCGGGACTCAACTTGCTAGTTGTAGGTCCCGAAAACTCATGCAGCTCTTGGAAGATAGTAATGATGGAGGCCGTGGGCGAGTGGTATCTCTACGACCTGCCCGGGTTCGGCTGACAGAATCGAACGCCCGTCGGGAGCATCCCCGTCGAGTGAGCGATGCGTTCGCCAAGGATGGTAGTAGCTCAAGTAGGACGAAAGTAGCCGCTTGAGATGCCGTTCGTTGAGCACGATGACATGGTCCAGGAGTTCTCGGCGAAGCGTGCCGATTACACGCTCCACGTAGGCATTCTGCCAGGGCGACGCCTGTGCGGTCACAACCTCATGGATACCGAGCGAGTTTATTCCTCGTCGGACTCTTTCGCCGTAAATGCTGTCGCCGTCTCGCACTAAGAAGCGGGGTGACGTATTGAATGGGAAGGCTTCGACCAGTTGCTGAGCAGTCCAATGGGCCGTCGGATGCTCTGTCACATTAACGTGAACGATTTGTCGCCGGTCGTGGGACAGGACGACGAAGACGAACAGGACTTTGAACGATAGCGTTGGGACGGTGAAGAAATCGATGGCAACGATTTCCTTTCTATGCGAATTGAGAAATGTTCGCCAAGTGGGCGAGGGTGGTCGAGTTCCACTCGGTTTGTATTTCTCGACCGTGGATTTGGCGACTTCGATCCCGAGCATGTGGAGCTCCGCCACAATTCTCGGAGATCCCCAGGTCGGATTGGCCTGCCACATTCGTCGAATGAGATCCCGTAGCTCCGGTGCGATCTTAGGCCGGCCTGGACGGCCGCTCAGGCTCAGCGCACGCCAGTGCTCTCGAAATCTCTTTCGTTGCCAGAGCGTCACCGTTCGCGGTTGGACAAAAACGAGCGCTTCGCGCCAATGCGGCCACCATCTAGCGAGAACGCACCAGAGAAGGCGATCGGGGGATGCGATCCGGGGTTTGCGCCCCTTCAATCGATAAGTTGCCAGCTGCTGTTGCAGGGCCGCATTCTCCAACTGCAACGACAGCCGGGATCGGAAGCTGGTGGCGAGCACCGAGAACAGAAAAAGGAGGATCCGAGTCATGCCTGCGACGATGGCGCAATGCTCCGAAATTTTCAACAAGATCAACGAGTACGGTTAATCGGGACCCACAGCCGCGTCACGCGCCTCCTGCAACTCCGGACCTCGAGGTTCCGTCCAACCGTGGCGGCCTGCAAGAACCCGGCTCCACGCCAGCAGCTTGTACCCGTGCGGGTTGGTGGGCATGGTCGAGATCGCTTCCTGCGCCAGCTCCTGCGCCTTTAGATTGTCTTCCTCCGTGCCCGAATAAACATGCATCTGCGCACGCATGAAGCAATCCCACGCGTCCAAGCTTCCTCTCTTCTCGAACTCGATACGCTCCCCCTCTCGGGCGAAGAGCTCTGGCTCGATGGCCGAGGCAATACGGCGGGTTATCTCGTCCTGTACTGCGAATACGTCCTCGGCAGCACGGTCATACTTCTCGGCCCAAAGATGACTCCCCGTCTGCGCATCGATGAGTTGCGCCGTGATTCGTATCCGACCTCCGGCGTGACGAACGCTCCCTTCGAGAACGTAGCGAACCCTGAGGTCGTCCGCCGCGGGCGCCGGAGCCGCTTGCGTCACGCTAGGACTCGACGGCCTGCTCGTCAATCCAGAGGGTCAGGTTGCCTCTGCCGACCAGCGCGCGGTTGTACACCGGCCAGTTGCGGACGCGGTACCTGAAGATGAAGTCGGATTTGCCCATCTCCCGATTCTACGGAGACGAGGCAGCTCCCGAGGGTGGGTTATGCAACAACGCCTCGCTGAATTCCTATTTCACCATACATCGGGGTGGCACAAATTCGGCACAGGTAGCAATGGATGAACAAGCGCGCCTTGTCGGTACACGAGCCGTAATCATCGAGAACTCACACCCATTCTTTTGACAATGGCCGTTGGCGTTTGAGTCTCAGTATGTGATAGAGCCGCTGTTAACTCATCGACGCTCACAGGATTCAACGTGATTGAATTTTTCGATCGCCGCTCCAACTGTGACCCAAGTCGCCGACACGGATCGGTAGTTCGGGGAACAATGGGAAAAGGGGCGGCGCGGGTCGATCGGAGGCAATCTCCGGGCAGGCTCACGCGTTCTTGATTTGGCGTCATCCGGGGGTATCAATTCGTGAAGACCGTGCGGGACACTATCAGGCGTAAGTTCGCCCATGTGCGTGAGTCTCTCGACAGATACAACCAGAAGCGGGCGCGGGCGTCACGGCGACGCCGGCGCGTCATGGACTGGGAAAAGTTCCACACGGGCGGATCCAGACAGCGCGTGGCGGCAAACGGCCGGCGGCAGAAGAAAAGCATTCGCCTTACCTGTGCATACTGTGACGCCACCCGCAGCTGGCTCAGGGGACAGTGGGGACGACTCGCGCATGCCGCGCTTGCGGTCGGCCGTGGAATTGCCGGCCTCTTCGGACTCGTCCGCCAATCGTTGCACGTTGATAAGGCGGACAAGAGCGCGCCGGCACCTGGCGGGATTCTCCACAGACGTTCGTATCCCGGGTCGCGAACCCGACGCTTCGAATTGCACCTGCCCCGCGGCTACGGTGACGATTCCGCGATGCCACTGCTCATGGTTCTGCACGGTTGCCGCCAAAACAGCGCCGACATTCGAAGCATCTCCAATTTCGACGCGATTGCAGATCGCGAGGGTTTCGTTGTCGTGTATCCATTTGTTACCGGCTATTCCGGAACCCGGATGCGAAATTGCTGGGGCTGGTGGCTCGACAGTGAAGTTCGGCCGGGTGCGGGTGAAGTCGAAGACCTCTGGCAAATCATCGAGCAGGTCAGGGGAGAAGTCAGTGTCGATGGTCGGCGGATACACGTCGCCGGGTTGTCCTCCGGGGGCGGCATGGCGGTAGCCGCCATGGTGGCACACTCCGACAAAATCGCCTCCGGCGCGGCGGTCGCCGGAGTGCCCTATTCGGAAACGCCCCGGGCGGTCGCGTACGGGGCGCCATCCGGCGTCCAGTTCAAACCGATAGAGCAGGTGGTGAGTGCCATGAAGTCGGTCATGGGCGAGCATCGCCGTCCGAGCCCGATATTCATCGTCCACTCCTGCGACGACCCGGTCGTCGATATTCAGGCTGCCAGGAACATTCGCGATTCGTGGGCCGGATGCTTTGGCATCGACACGACGCGGCCGGTGTCGAAAAGCTCCGGCATCACCGGCGGTGCCCCATGGGTGCATGCCAGATACCGGCAAGCCTGGAAGCGCCCCGCCATCGAGACCTTGTTCATCGAGGGGCGCGGGCACGGCTGGTACGGCGGGAATCCCGGAAAGTTCAGCTATCCGGCCGGGCCGGACACTGCCGAACTCATGTGGCGCTTTTTCAAGCGCCACCCCCTGCATTCAGGATACCGTGGCGAGCGTAAGCAGACGCGCAAAGCCAGTTGAGGCCCCCGGCATTCCAGATCTGAGACGGCTCGGTTGTTCCTCGCGATTCTCTGGATTGGCCGAAGTTTCGACGTGCTTGCCGAAATGGGCTTCGGATTATTGGCGCGCCCGGAGAGATTCGAACTCCCGACCACCTGGTTCGAAGTCACATCGTGCAATTTAACATGTCAACTAGAACAGTCACTTGCGACGCTTGCCACATTCGCAAACCCGACGTAACTCGCTGATTTCCAGTTCCACCAGATATCACGGTGACACAAATTTGGCACACGCGGATATGGACCAACTCACACGCGTTGTCGGCGCACTAGACGATCATTAGTTGCTGGCATCCGCCTCCAGCGCGTCGAGAAAGCGGCGGATGCGGCGCGCGTTGGCGCCAATGTCACTGCGTCCGACCCGCGAGACCGAGCGCACGTCGACCCGGCTGCCGCCGTCGTCGGCACGGAGCCTCACGACTACGTCGTCCTTGAAGCCGAAGAACAACGTTTCATCGGTGGCCTCAATTCGTCCTTCGCCGGGCAATGCGGCGACGATCTCCCAGCCCAGAGATTTCCCCGCCGCCAGCGCGCGGTGGAACGCCTCGTCCGGAGCGAGGTCGAGAAGGGCAGGCGCGATCTCCGGGTAGGCTTCGCGTTGCATCGCCGCCACTGCTTCGCCCGCATAATCGGTCGGATTCGCAGCGTCGACGCGCAGCGCCACAATCTCGACGAAGCGTGGCGGCTCTTCGGTGTCGGTGGTGATGTCGTGAATCGGCGGCACGGTGCGGGCGATGCGCAAATGGGCGTAGGGCACCGCCGCGACCGCGACTCCCGCGAGCAGCGCAACCAACGCGAAAAGTGCTCCGAGGCGGGATCGGCGGCGCAGAGCGAGCGTTGCAGCGACCAACGATACTGCGCCCGCCGCAAGGCCCGTGTAAGCCGACCAGCGCAGCACGGTGAACGCACTACTCAGCGTCCAAATCTCCCATCGATAGCCGAGCCCCGAGCTCAATGCGGCGAGTGCGGCGATAGCCGCTAAAGTGAGCCCGGTAATCACGATGGGGCGCATTTTGTAACTATGCCAGATCTCGCGATGCGCGTGCACGACTGATCCACGGCCACAAGCCCGATACCCTGTTTCGCAGGACATTACCGGTCGTCGATATCGACGTGCTCATCTGCACCTGATGTCCGAACTAGTGGTGACCCTTACAGAATTCTACCAGCAAAAATCCCGGCGCCTCAGCTCCCATTTGGCGTAAGATATTGGTAGGGCCGAAAACGATCGGTGCTAAATTTGTAAAATTTCACGCCGGAAGTCAGAGTTCATTTGCCTCAGGAGTCCCGGGACCTGCGAGGAATCGCCGGCCTGATGTGTAGTAGCTCCTCGCCGTCAAATTTCGGCCGATCATCGAAGAGTCGTGGCGCAGTGGGCACGGCGCATTTGGTAGCCTTGATCCCGACTATCTGAGAAGTGGGGGTGTCTAGATTCCAGAGAGGAGATCGCCATGCCGAAGTTTGTAGAAGTAGCCAAAATATCGGAGATCGCAGACCAATCCGCCAAGTGCGTAGAGATGGCGGGCATGCGGATCGCGCTGTTCAACTTGGGTGGCGATTTTTACGCTATCGATGACACATGCCCTCATGAAGGCGGCCCGCTGAGTGAAGGCGTTATAAAAGGCGAAGAAGTTGAGTGCCCCTGGCACGGTTCCCTCTTCAACATTAAATCAGGGGAGGTTACGCTCGACCCGGCCGAGGAAAATGTCACTAAGCACAACGTCCGTATTACAGGAGACGTCATAGAAATCGAGGTGTAGACGGTAGATCTTGATACAAATTCGCGTGGCCAAGGCTACATCGGACGAGTCGTAATGTCGCGTTCTCGGGGTGTCGATTGCCCAGGGCCACATCTGCTATTGTTCCCCAGCAAATGTTACCGTCGGACATCGAGGGTCGCGTATGTCAGCCCGGCTACCACTGATCGAAGCCTACCCCACTCGCTATTGGCGCCATCTGGACGATGGACGAGTGCAATGCGACGTCTGCCCTCGCGCCTGCAAGCTAAGGGAAGGGCAGCGCGGACTGTGCTTCGTGCGGGCCTGTCAAGATGGCGAGATCGTCCTCACCACCTACGGCCGTTCAAGCGGCTTTTGCGTCGACCCTATCGAGAAGAAACCGCTCAATCATTTTCTGCCGGGCACCCCGGTGCTGTCCTTCGGCACCGCGGGCTGCAACCTCGCCTGCAAGTTCTGCCAGAACTGGGACATCAGCAAGTCCCGAGACATTGACACTTTGGCCGACAGCGCCAGTCCTGAGGCGCTCGCTCAGGCGGCCGCGCGGCTCGGTTGCCGAAGCGTCGCCTACACCTACAATGACCCCGTAATTTTCATGGAATACGCGATCGACGTGGCGGAGGCCTGCCGGGAACGGGGGATCAAATCCGTGGCTGTCACCGCGGGCTACATCTGCGAGCTACCGAGGGTCGAGTTCTACGAGCACATGGACGCGGCCAACGTCGACCTTAAGGCCTTCACCGAGCGCTTTTACTACAAGCTGACCGGCGCGCACCTGCAACCCGTGCTGGATACTTTGTGCTATCTAAAGCACGAGACCGACGTGTGGTTCGAGATCACCACCCTGCTCATCCCCGACGAGAACGACTCCGACGCCGAGATCGAAGAGGAGAGTCAGTGGATCATGGAACACCTGGGGCCCGACGTGCCGCTGCATTTCACCGCCTTCCACCCGGACTGGAAGATGATGGACAAATCCCACACGCCTCCCTCCACTTTGACCCGCGCCCGCGAGATCGCCCTGAGAAATGGGCTGCGCTACGTGTATACGGGAAACGTGCACGACCGTCGCGGGGGCACCACCCGCTGCCACGAGTGTCAGGCGCCGCTCATCGTGCGCGACTGGTACGTGCTCCATGGGTGGAACCTTACCGATGACGGTCGCTGCGCCAACTGCGGCACGCCTTGTTCAGGGACATTTGACGGTCCCCCTGGTGAGTGGGGCGCGAAACGCTTGCCCGTGCGGCTAGCGGTGCAATGAAGCGCTTCCGACACCGGTTTCGCCCTCTTACACGAGCGGCTTTAGCCGCGAACCACGCGATTCGAGACCAGACATTCGCGCTGAAAATCGTGAACGGCGGTTTCGCTTCCAGTCATTCGCCATCTGCCACTGTTGGTCAGGACAAGTGCCGATTGATTCACCTTCGCAAGCCGTTTCGTGCCCCGCCCGCCACTGCCCAAGGAGGGAATACGGAAGACCGGCAGCGGGGTGGGGTAGAGAGATAATCGGTCGCCAGTGAGGCGTCGTCAGCCGAAAAGAGCGAGTGCGTGTGTAGGCCGAGAGCCCACGATTGAGTGGACTCGAACCACCGACCTTCCAAGTAACAAACCTCAAAGTTACTTGCCCTCGCACGTTCGACTCTCGATATAGGGCGCTACTGAATTACGAACGAGCGGCCTGCCGTCGAGAAAGCTGGACACCTGAGCTGCTTCGTGGAGAGTGGGTGTCCAGAGATTCCTCAGAAATTCCACGATCAGCCAAACCAACTGTCAAGAAAACCCCGAATTCGACCCGCTATGTGGGAGGGGTAGTTTCCTGGTACGATCTTGGGCGACCCAAGGTAATGGACCGAGGATGTCGCGCGAAAAACACAAGCCGAAGTCCGATTTCGACGCTCGCGCCAGCGCCGAAATGGACCGTCACCTAGCGACGCCCGAGTGGACCACGCGTGAAAAGCTTGCCCTGAGTTGTCGAATGTTGGCACGCGAGGAGCATAGCTCAGCGCTCGCCGGTCAGGTCACCGCTCGTGGGGAACAACTTGGCACAATGTGGACGGCCCGGTTTGGTCTGGGTCTGGAGGAGATAAGGGCGAGTGATTTTCTGTTGGTCGATGATGACCTCAATGTTCTCGATGGAGAGGGCATGCCTAATCCATCGAACCGCTTTCACCTTTGGATCTACCGCAACCGGCCCGACGTCAAGTCCATCATGCACACTCACCCACCGTATGTGTCAGCATTGTCGATGATCGGTGTTCCGCTAAAGGTCTCACACATGGACACGTCCATGTTCTACGAAGACTGCGCCTTTCTCGACCACTGGCCGGGGCCCCCGATCGGCGATGAAGAAGGTGAGCTCATCTCCACTGCGCTGGGTGACAAACGAGCGATCCTGTTGGCGCACCACGGACAGCTATGTGCCTGCACGACGGTCGAAGAAGCGGCCGTGCTCTCTCTATTTATCGAGCGTGCGGCACGCCTGCAGCTGCTCGCGATGTCCGCCGGCACGATCCAGGATCTCGATCCCGGGCCAGCGCGTCAGGCCCACGACTATCGCCTCAAACCGAAACCGCTCGGCGCCACCTTTCACTACTTTGCCCGGCTGGTATTGCGAACCGAAACTGACTGCCTCAACTAGCCCAAGATCTCGGGGAATGAAGGATGAGGTCAGCTTCTGAACTCTGCCTCGCGCTCGCCACCGAGCTTGCCCGGCCAATCCTCTGAGTGCTTATGGTCGAAAGTGGACCTTTTAATCAGGTGCTCTCTCCGACAATACGCCCGTCTCCGTGAGTGTCGCCAAGGCGCCTTTTGTCTGTGGAGTGCGAGCGTGGGACCCCCGAAAACGATGACCCCCACCGGGGGTGTGCCCAACCGGCCCCCGGAGGCTGAAAGTGCCATCAGATCGAAGCCGTTTGGTGGCGTTGAGAGGATGAGTTTCAACCTGTGGAGCTAACCTATTGCTAACTCACACTCCTCAACTCAAAGAGGGATTCTTCTAAGCCTTTGAAATTATTGGCGCGCCCGGAGAGATTCGAACTCCCGACCACCTGGTTCGAAGCCAGGTACTCTATCCAGCTCAGCTACAGGCACGCAATCGCGAGAAATCGGGGTCAGAGCCCAGCTCTCTCTCAGAGAAGCTGTCTCTGACCCCGATTCACTCGAAGCAAGAGGGGGCATCACCGAATCGAAGTTAATGTGAATTCGAGGAGAAAACTCCGCGGAGTTGTCTCCTCGAATTCACTTTAACTTCATCTCGGCGCACACGTTGGAGACACACTTGTTTGTTGCTTGATATCCGTCCTTCATTGACGAGAGTCACGCTAACAGGAGCGGGGGTCGTCGTCTGTAGGTCCGGGGCGCGTTCGTTGTAGGACCAGGGCAAGTACAGTGGGCGTGGTCGTTCCGGGAAAAAATGCAAAAAGTGCTGTCAGGTTAGTGTTGGTTATCTACCTGACTCCACTCTTGCGGGCCACGTAGATCGTGCTGGACGACTCACCACCCGTATACGGGTTCGCAAAGGTCACGATATGGGACTCGGAAGACTGGAATACCGCATCGAGCAGACGCGTGAATTCAGCGTCCGGGGGATCGTTGGACCACAAACCGAAGATACCGCCGGGATGGAGCTTGTCGGCCAGCTTCCGGAGTGCCGGCAACCTATAAAAAGCGCTGTTTCCCGGGATCAGCCAATGGCTCGGAGAATGATCGATATCCAGCAACACAGCGTGAACCAGCCGGGCCGCGGCGGCCGCGGCATCCGACTGCAGGGCAAGGCTTGCTCCTGCAATCCTATTGCATTCCCGCCATCCATGGCGGTCAGATGCAGGAGTTAGGGCAGCGCCCGACTCCGGGGATGGAGGAGGTAGAACCGCGTCAGGAACAGCGGTCGAGGGAGCGGCTGCCGAGAAGCCGCCGCCGGATGATGCGGCAAGCGCGAAGAAGTCGGCATGGACAAGGGTGCAACGGGGATCCGACACCAGTTTCTTCCCCAGCGGTACCAGGCCGCGACGGTGCCAGTCGATGACCGGTTCCATCACCTCGACGACCATGAGCGATGCGACTGACGGATCTTCCAGGACCGCAGCCGCCGTATAGCCCAGACCCAATCCACCGACGACGATGTCGAGATCGGAGCCTTCGAGCGCGGCCAGCCCGAGTTTCGCGAGCTGGATCTCGGCGTCGGTAAACAGACTGGACATCAGAAACTCGTCGCCGAGCTTCACCTCGTAGACGATCTTCCCCGCCAGCCTGAGCTCCGACCGGCGCCTGAGGCTGATTTCACCCAGCGGAGTTTTCTGAAAGTCCAGTTCTTCGAATTCAACCGTCATCTGTCAAAGCCAATCCGGACATGGCCACAATGCCGTTAGTCCCTTGCCAACTACCCGCCAACAACGCAGAAATCTTGAACAGTCGCCGTCTCGCTGCCTAGGATCTGCGCCAAACGGTCGCCAGCCACGGTTGCCGATCCCGCGGCAGTCCGGGCGGGCGGAAATAGTTCCGAAGCTCGAGGAACCCGGCGGCCCGCAGGATGGTCCGCCAGGTGTCCAGATCGAAGAAACAGCCGTAGCGGTCGCCGCTCACGCCTTCCTCGTTGTTGCCCCTCGGGTTGGACGCGAACAGGACGCCCCGGGGCTTCAACGCGCCACAAATCTCCACCAGTACCCTCGGCAACTCCCGGCTCGGCACGTGGAACAGCGACGCATTGGCGAACACGCCGTCGAAGCGGCCGTCGGGCAAGTCCATGGCCAGAAAGTCCTGATGGAGAACCTCGCACCCCGAATAGGCGCGCGCCATGGCGACGAATTTCTTCGATCCGTCGAGGCCCGTCACGTCATGGCCCAAGGAGCGGAAGAAGTGCAGGTCCCGCCCGGGTCCGCACCCAAGATCGAGAATGGAATAGGGGGGATCGCCCTCGATGGCATCCAGCAGCGCCGCGGTGTTCTGGCTGACGTCGTGGTCCCGAGTGCCGTCCCGATAGGTCTGCGCCGATCGATCGTAGTAGGCAATGGTCGTGTCCGAAATCCGCCGCAAGGCCGCGGCATCGTTCCGTCCGGCGTGTACGTTCATCTCTCAGCCAGCACCTGCCCGCAGGGGCAATATGGGCCGCCTCTCGGCTCGCGGCGCCTAGTCCGGAAAGGTCTCGACCAGCTCATTGACCCTGGCCTTGGCGTCTTGGAGGATGGCCTCGCCGTCGCCGACGAGAAGGGTATCGAAGTCCAGTTCCAAGAAGGCGCGCACGCTGCTCCTGAGGCGCGCCGGATCGTCTATGACCCGCTCCGGCAAGAGTGCACACTGGCCTGGCGGATTGCCGATGATGGCATCGCCGACGATCAGGATCCCCCGGTCACGCCACAACAACGCCACCTCGCCCGGGGACTTTCCCGAAGCGTCGACGACCTCCAACGGCCCGACGGTGGCACCAACTTCCAGTACGTCGTCGAGTGCTGTCTCCTGGCTGCGGGCGTGGTCCGCGTCGTCAGCGTGGATGACTGTCCGAGCGCCAGTGCTCGCCCGCACTCGGTTCGCCGCGCGCGAATGATTGCGGTTGGTCAGGACGATACAGGCGACGCCCTCGCGCGCCAGGGCGTCCAAATCATCCTCGGTTGGCTCGACGGGGTCGATACAGACGTTGCCACCGGGATCGCGCACCAGATGACCGTTGAAGTTGTAGCCGTGGGGTTCGGAAAACCACGGCCAGGTGAGAATATCGGTGACGATGTCCCGCATGGTCCGCTCCATTTCTCTCCTGAGCCTCGGCGAAAACTATCGCATTATGCCGGGCGGCGTAAGAGGGGGCCCCGCGAGCCGACGGTCGGACCAGCGTCGACTCCGTGCTGCAACATCAACGGAAAATGGTCAGGTCCTTGTATCGGGGCAACAAAGTGCTCTGATCCTGCATGGCATCGCGCCGGAACGGCGCACCCAGCTCCTTGTTTACGACCACTTCCACCAAGGTCGTCGTGCCGTCGTGCTGGGCCTCGCAGGACTCCGAGATGGCCCTGGAAAGCGCGTCCATGGTGGCGACGCGCACGCCCTTGCACCCGAATGCCTCGGCAACCGCCGCGTAGCTGAAGGGATCACCGAGCTCGGTTCCCACGAAGCGCTCGTCGAACCACAGGATGTCGTTCTTCTTCTCCGCGCCCCACTGACCGTTGCGGAACACGACGATGGTCACCGGGATGCGCATACGGATACAGGTGGGCAGCTCGTTCAGGCTAATGCCGAAGGCGCCGTCACCCACCAGCGCCACGGCGGCCCGGTCCGGGCGCGCCAGCTTTGCCCCCATGATGGACGGAAAAGCGTAGCCGCAGTTGCCGAACATGCCCGGCGCCAGGAAGCTGCGCGGCTCTTCGAATGGCAGGTAGCTGTTGGCCATGGCGCAGATGTTGCCGATATCGGTGGACACCATCGCATTGCGCGGCAAACCATCCTGAATCGCGCGTAGAACCTGGCGCGGCGCCATTTTCTCCGGCTCGGCCTCCCGGGCACGGGCATTCCAGGTGCTCCCCGGATCGTCCTCTTCGTTATCCCAGCCGGTGAGCTTCTGCAGCCATGCAGATTTCTCCATGGCTATCTGGTCCTTGCGCACTTCACCGGCACTACCGGCTGAATGATTTCCCAGGGCCTCCAGAAGCTGCTCCGCCACCGCCCGTGCATCGCCACAGATGCCGATGTCGATGGGCTTGGCCAGACCCAGCATGTCGGGGTTCGCGTCCACCTGGATGATCTTCGCTTTACCCGTCCAGTACTCGATATCGTGCTGGGGTAAGGTGCTGAAGGGATTGAGCCGCGTGCCCAGGGCCAGAATGACGTCGGCCTGCTTGACCAGCTTCATGGCCGACTCCCAGCCCTGGTAGCCCAGCGGGCCTACCGCCAGGGGATGGCTCGCGGGGAAGCTGTCGTTGTGCAGGTAGCTGTTGGCAACCGGCGCACCCAGGCATTCCGCCAGGCGTCGGCACTGGTCGACCGCATCGCTCAAAACGACGCCGGCGCCGGAGACGATTACGGGAAAGCTGGCGGATTTGAGCAGCTCCGCTGCTTGCGCGATACCGGCCTTGTCCCCCATCTGCCGGCCGGGAAGGATGGGCTCCGGGATGTCCACGTCGATCACCTGGGAGAACATGTCCCGGGGAATATTGAACTGCACCGGCGCCGAGTGCTGGCGGGCGCGCTGGAAGCAGCGGGTGAGGGATTCCACCATCCGCGAGGAATGGGCGAGGGTCTCCTGGTGACAGGTGATCTCCTCGAAATACGGCAACTGGCGCGTCTCCTGAAAGCCACCCAGGCCCTGGGTCTTGACGCCGGTTTCCGGCGTCACCACGATCATCGGCGTGTGGTTCCAGTAGGCCGCCGCCACCGCGGTGACGAAGTTGGTGATGCCGGGCCCGTTCTGGGCAATGCACACGGCAATCTCACCGCTGGCGCGCGTGTAGCCGTCGGCCATATGCGCGGCACCCTGCTCGTGGGCGACGTCCACGAAGCGAATTCCCGCACTCTCGAAGACATCGAGACCGGGCATGAAGGCCGAGCCCACGATACCGAAGGTGAACTTCACCCCCTGAACCCGCAGCGTCTCTACGAACGCTTCGTGTGATGTCATTTCCATTATCGTTTCCTTCAAGTTCTATGGGTTGCCGGATTGGCCCTCACGCCAGCAGACCATTCTAGCGGTCAACCATCGGTCCACAGGGGGCCAGCCAGCGGAAATTTATGGTGACAACCAGCCGCCCAGGGGGGGGCGAGGGACATCGGCCCCGACTGGAATCAGATTACTCCACCGTTTCCGCGATCTGCAGGATCTCTACGGACGGGAACATGTTGAGCTTTTTCGCCGTCGTCATGTTGACCACGTAGGCATACTGGTCGACGGACAGGATCGGAAGATCACCCGGTTTCTTGCCGTCGATCAGGATGGACTTCACCTGCCGGCCCGCGATCTTGCCCACATCCTGATAGCGCGCGGCGATGGACAGCAGCGCGTGGGAGTCCCGCACCAGCCGCTCGTAGGGAGACAGCACCGGGATGCCGTGGTCCACGGCGGACTGGGTAAAGAGATCCCTCTGGTCGCGGAGAAAGGAGCTGGAGCCCAGATAGATGAAGTCCACGCCGGCCGCCTCGAGCTCGGCCACGCGCGCAGGAATGGACTCGGGCTTCGGCTTACCGTCGGCGCCCAGTTCCAGCGCCAAGGCAACCAGCTGGAAATTCATTTTGTCCGCGAGGCTCTCGATCTCCTTCACCTTTACGACAGAATTGTTTTCATTGGTATTGTACAAAATACCGAGCCGCTTGAACTCCGGAAAGTAGGAGCGAATGGTATTGATGTTCACCGATTCGGGCACGCGGTTGCGGGTTCCCGCGACGTTGTCGCGGCCGGTCTCCTCGTAGCTCACGATAACCTGCGCCCCTATCGGGTCGGCCACCACCATGAATACCAGCGGGATGTCGTTGATGAATCGGGGGTTGCCCTGGTCTGACAGCGTGCCGGCGATTCCACGGGTCACGCTCGTGCCCCAGGTGACCACGAGATCCGCTTTAAGCGCCCGGGCCTCCTCCACGTACCCCGGCAGCTTTCCCTTGTCCCTGTTCGCATTGCGGATGACCAGCTCGGCGTCAATTCCGTTCTCGGCGATGTACTCCTTGAAACCCTCGCAGGCTTCTTCGCAGCCACGCCAGACAACCATGTAGATGGTGAATTCTTTCTTGGTCTGCGCGTCGCTGTGAAGAGCTGGCCAAATCAAGGCGCTCATCACGGCCATCAGGACACCGAATCTTCTCCAGTGTTTCATGATTGTTCTCCTCGTCGAATCCCCAGCAGGCCTCCTCTCATCGCGAGCCACACGACAAACACAACCACCCCCACGAGCACCCATACGCCGACCACGCCGATGGCCGCGGCATAGCCGATGGTGCTGCTGAGCAGTGCGAT
>Ga0255058_10001128_pt1 | contig 15152 bp, 12 predicted proteins | sample Cases_109_9_MG_FD_188637 | JGI IMG/M metagenome (GOLD analysis project Ga0255058, IMG submission 188637) | Seawater microbial communities from Amundsen Gulf, Northwest Territories, Canada - Cases_109_9 | ecosystem: Environmental > Aquatic > Marine > Gulf | place: Canada: Northwest Territories... | reverse complement strand
AAGACAGGCAAGATCAAACGCTTCTCCAAACCCGAGGGCGCAAAGCACATCTGGGCGCTGCTCTATGACTCGAAGCGAGGGAGGCTGATCGCCGGCACGGGGCCCGAGGGAGCAATTCTCGCGATCAACCCTGTTGGCGCGGCTGAGGTTCTGCACAAGGGCGACGCCTCACACATCATGTCGCTTGCCGGCGATGGCAAGGGCACGATCTATGCGGGCACGAATGACAGCGCCCTGGTGATGAAGGTCGCTTCGGACGGCAAGGTGACTGTCGTGCACGACTTCCCAGGCAACGAAGTGACTGCAATCGACTACTACGACGGCCAACTTGCGGTCGCGGCAAACGAGTTCAAGACCCAGCCTGGCGTTCGGTTTAAGCCCCCTGCCCCTGCCCCTGCCCCGGTATCGCCCGCTAAGGGCCGCGGCGCCCGCCCTCGCCCAGGCAAGGGCCAGTTGTGGCGGGTCTCTAAGGACGGGCGCGTCGAGCGACTGCTAGATCGCAAGGACACGCACTTTACCTCGGTCCAGTGGGGAGCCGACGGCACGATTTTCGCGGGAGGCGGTAACGAAGGCCGGGTCTTTCAGGTCGAACCTGACGCGAGCTACGCGATCTGGGCCGACGTCGAAGAGCGCCAAGTGCTCGGCCTGTCGCTACGCTCGAAAACGCCGGTGTTCGTCACGGGCGACGGCGCAGCGATTTATTGGGTCGAGTCAGGCACACCTCGCAAACCGGTTTGGACGAGCGATTCCCTGGATACCGGTTTCGGATCGAAGTGGGGCCGGCTGAGCTGGCGGGGGCGCGGGAAGCTCGTCTTTCAAACTCGTTCCGGCAACACCAAGGAACCGAACGACACGTGGAGCCCATGGTCGAAGAAGCTCAAGCAGCCGGGTCGCGTTGCAAGCCCACCTGGTCGCTTCGCGCAAGTGCGTACCCTCTTTCCAAAGGACGAGTCCGCAGAGCTTCGCGCCGTCGAGCTCTACTACCTACCTCAAAACCAGAGGGCGCGGATTTCGACTATCATAGGTAAACCGCCGCCGTCCAAACCCGGCAAGCCGGCGCAAAAGCCCCCAGCGCCAAGCACTTTGTTGAATCTCACCTGGAGTGTCGACAACCCAGACAACGACGTCTTGCGCTATCGCCTTTCGTACCAGCAGGAGGGACAGCCGGTATGGCGGCCGATGTTCCTCGAAGATCACGTCGTGAACGAACCGAAGTACACTTGGAACACAGGGAGCATCCCCGACGGGTACTACGTCCTGAGGGTGGAAGTGTCGGACGAAGAGGCCAATCCGGACAACCTGACACTTCGCTCGGAAGCGGTGTCCGAGCCGATCCTCATCGACAACCATCCGCCCCGCATCGAGAAGCTTCGGTTTCGCAACGGGCGTGTCCAAGGTCAGGTCGTCGATTCGCTCGGACCGATCGCGCGCATTCAGGCCTCAATCGACACTGGGGTGTGGAGAGACGTCTTCCCCGAGGACTTGCTGCTCGATAGCCGGAGCGAGGCGTTCGCGCTCGACCTCGGCAACTTACCGGGCAACAGTCACATCGTCGCGATCCGTGCGTTCGATGCGGCAGGCAACCAAGCCAACCAAGAGATCACGGTTAAGACGCGCAGGTAACGCGAACTGCGTCCACACTATCGACTGCCTGATCCAACAAACGTAGTGTGCGAGAGATTTTCGTTTGTGGTCGAGCGCCCCCGCAGAGAGCGACTGAGAGGTACGTCCGTACCTCGCAGGGAGCGAGCGAGGAGGTAAGCCGACCACAAGCGAAAAGATCCGCACACTACGGCTTCGAGAACCCCCCGACCTTGAGGCGGTGCATGACGGCGAGCTTCTGCCGTTCTTTGTAGCTCGCGTGGCTGGCGTCGCCCAACTCGTTGGTCTGATCGGTCTCCCGATCGATCAACTGGAATTCGGCCTGCACGAAGATGATCGCACCGAGATTCGCCGCTGCCGGCGGCGCCGCATCGAGCACCCGCTCCGGCACGCGAACTGGGACATCGGCCACGAAGTGCACCACGCGATAGCTAGGTGCGGTGAATCGGTTGTCGATGGACGAAAGCCCGTCCTCGATGTCGAGCGGGAGTTGCAAGGACCGCACGAGCTGGTCGAGCGCGGGCTCGGAACGACAGTACTCGTGAAACCTGAGAAGGGTGTTGATCGACTGCCCCGGGATGATGAAGTTGAAGGGCACGACGCAGCGCTGAACGTAATTGAGCACCGGGAAGATGTCGCCGGCGGAGCGGGTGACGATGCGAAAGCGAACCTTGTCGTAGATCTGCGAAGCGCTCACGTCGGGCTTCGAGAGAAGCTTCGTGTAGAGGGAATCCTTGTGCTTTCGCCCTCCGATGAACTCCAGGATCGGAAAGTCATTTGCAAGCGCCGATCCCATGACCTGGTAGACCTTGTGCTCGACGAGATGGAAAATCTCCTCGTCGGCTACCGGCAGCAGGAACAACAGTTCTCGCGCTTCGAGATGATGGATGATGTGCATCACCTTCAAAATCGCGCACGCGCAGATCTGTCGATGTCCCTTGGACGAGGCCAGCATCAGAAGCCCCACCACGTCCTTCCTAGCGACCGGCTTGGGCACAGGAAAATCAAAGTGGCGTCGTAGGTACTCGATCGCCGATTCCTTGATCTGGTCGACGCGAGCTTGGTCCTGAGGGTCGTCGAGGTCGACTTCATGCGCGGAAACGAAGTCCCGCGCCTCGATCTCGTCGCCGAAGTTGAGCCGATGCCAGTCGACGACCGAGCCGCCCCGCAGGAGCACGCGGATGGCCTCGAGGTCGGCCAATGTGAAGTCGCTCAGCTTGCGAAGTTCGGGGGCAGCCACGGCTAGGATCGATCCAGCAAGATCGTGCCCATGAAAATACCGAGCGTAATCAGCAATACAACTGCGTTGAGCGCAATCCCGCCATGACAGCCGCCTAGCGCCGCCAAACCGAGCAAACTCACACCACTCTCTAGCTTCCGTCCCCGCATCTTGGGCGCCCGATTGATACCAGCCTGCGGTTCGAGGCGCTACCCGATCGCAGCGGCGCGTTGCTGGAAGCGTAGATCTCGAATATTGTTAGGCAAATCCAATGTCCGATTCGATCTTTCCCGCGGGCGCCGAACCCATATTGCCGATCCTGCCGCTCCGAAACTCCGTGCTGTTTCCGGCCACGGTGGTACCGGTCAACGTGGGCCGCGCCCGCTCGGTTCGCTTGATCGAAGAGGCGTGTGGCCGTGAGCGCCCCGCCATCGGGGTGGTCACCCAGCACAAACCGGAGGTCGAAGATCCCACGTTTGAGCAGGTCTATCAGACCGGAACGATCGCGCGGGTCCTCAAAGTGATCCGCCTGAACTCCGGACAGTACAGCGTGGTGCTCCAGGGCGTCAGCCGGATGCGCATCGAGGAGCCGCTAGGCCGCCACCCGACGATGCGCGCTCGTGTGCAGCGGTACCACGAGGCTCCGGTCGTCGATGTCGAGATTGAAGCGCTCTCGGCACACCTCCGCGAATCGGCGCGTCGGCTCCTCAACGAGCTGCCGACGGCGTCGCGAGAGTCGCTTCACATCCTCGACAACGTGCGAGAACCAGGCGCCCTGGCAGACCTGATCGAGTCCAACCTCCCGGTGTCGAACGAGTCCAAACAAGAGGTGCTCGAGACCCTCGATGTCCGCGAACGGATCCGAAAAGTGCTCGACCAAGTCCAGCGTCAGAACGAAGTCCTCCGGGTGAAGCAAGAGATCTCGACGATGGTCGAGGAGGAAATGTCGAGCTCCCAAAGGGAGTATCTGCTCCGGCAGCAGGTCAAGGCCATTCGTCGCGAGCTCGGCGAAACCGACATCGACGAGGACGATATCGAAGATCTTCGCGAACGCATCGCCCTCGCGGGCCTCCCGTCCGACGCTGAACAATCCGCCAAGCGAGAGTTGCGCCGGATGAGCAACATGAACACCGCGAACAGCGAATACCAAGTGGCTCACTCGTATATCGAATGGCTTGCGGACCTCCCTTGGAAGAAGTCCACGCCCGACCGATTGGACGTGACGCAGGCTCGGACTGTGCTCGACGAAGATCATTACGGCCTCGAAAGGCCCAAGAAGCGCATCGTCGAATACATCGCCGTCCGGAAGCTCCGACGGGACGGTCGCGCTCCGATTCTGTGTTTCGTCGGCCCCCCCGGAGTCGGCAAGACATCTCTCGGGCGATCGATCGCGCGAGCCGCCGGCAGGCAGTTCATTCGAGTGTCGCTCGGCGGCGTCTATGACGAAGCCGAGATTCGTGGCCATCGACGCACGTACGTGGGCGCGTTCCCGGGACGCATCATCTCCGGTCTGAAGAAAGCCGGGTCGAACAACCCGGTGATGGTCCTCGACGAGATCGACAAGCTCGGCAGAGACCAGCGCGGCGACCCGTCTAGCGCGCTCCTCGAGGTGCTCGACCCAGAGCAAAACTACCAGTTTGTCGATCACTACATCGACGCGCCTTTCGATCTCAGCAAAGTGATGTTCATCGCAACGGCCAATCAGCGAAGCACGATTCCTGGTCCGCTGCTCGATCGAATGGAAGTCATCGAGATTCCTGGCTACACGCCCAACGAGAAGCGTTCGATCGCGCGTGATTTTCTGATCCCGAGGCAACTCCACGAGCACGGCTTGTCGATCGAGCGACTCGACTTCTCGGACGAAGCCATCGACCTGCTGGTCGAGTCGTACACCCACGAAGCGGGGGTTCGGAAGCTCGAGCAACAAGCCGCCGCGGTGTGTCGCGCGGTGGCGGTGCGCCTTGCCAACGGAGAAGACGTATCGATCATGGCCGACCCGCCCTTCATCGAGGAGGTTTTGGGCCCTGCCCAGGCGAGACGGCAGCAGCCGGAGCGGACGGCTCGTCCTGGACTTGCGACAGGCTTGGCGTGGACGCCCGCGGGAGGCGACTTGTTGTTCGTCGAGGCCACCCGAATGCCCGGGACCGGCAAGCTTCACCTCACCGGCAACATGGGTGACGTCCTCAAGGAGTCGGCGGCTGCAGCATTCACTTTCGTCCGCACGCGGACCGAAGAGCTGGGCCTCGCGGAAGATTTCCTCAGCCACACCGACATTCATGTTCACTTGCCGGCCGGCGGGACGCCGAAAGACGGCGCCTCGGCAGGCGTCCCGCTCTACGTGGCATTGGCCTCGGTGCTCACCGAGCTCAAAGTGAGGCCTGACGTCGCGATGAGCGGCGAGATCACCCTACGGGGCAACATACTCAGAGTCGGCGGGATCAAAGAGAAGTGCCTAGCAGCCCATCGCGCGGGGGTGAAGAGGATCCTCTTGCCGAAGCGCAACGAGCCGGACCTCGAGGAAGTCCCCGACGAAATTCGCGAAGGCATCGAGATCTGCCTCGTGTCCCGGGTGGACGAAATACTCAGCCTAGTCGCGGCGCCCGACCCTACGACCGCGCCGGCGGCTGCTGAATAGTCCGTGACGGCGGTGCTCACGTTTTGGTTATCCGCGCTGGTTGGAGCCGTCATCGGCACCCTGTTGGCCCTCAACCCATTGCTCGGCGTGCATGGTGTCGAAAGCGCTCTTGCGTTGGGCATTTTATTGCCCCCCTGGGTCGCCGCCACGGCTGCCAATTACCAACGTCGACAAGGCGCGGTGCGTGGCATCGACGTGATGTCTCGTGCGATTGGCAGCGGGCTCGTCATTTGGCTCATCCCCGTCGTGATTCTGGCGCTGAACTCGCTTCGCATTCGGCAGTGCGCTCCGTGGGAGGGACTTGCATTCGTGGTGCTCGGCCCGGCGATCGGATGTGCGTTGGCAGCGGTCACCGGCGTCTGGATTGGCGCCTTATTGCGCGGCTCGCGCTGGTCTCCCTGGGTAGCGGCCGCGGTGCCCATCGGCGGGCTTCTATGGGGCGTTTGGGCATTCTACGCAACGCCTACGGTTTATGTCTTCGGGGCGTTCGCGGGGTATTTCCCGGGCGCGATCTACGACGACCTCGTTCCCATCCCGTCGCGCTACCTCACATACCGCGGCGTCACAGTGGTGGCGATCGTCGCGCTGGTACTACTCTTCGACGCGCTCTGGGACCGGGCCTCCGAGCTTCTCGATTTCGGACGCGGCTCGCGACACCGACTCGGCGCTATCGTCGTGAGCCTCGCAATGCTCGGGCTCGTGGCGGGTGCCTATGGGGTCGGTGATCACCTCGGACACTGGATCACTGCGGACTACCTCTCCCAGCAGCTCGGGAAGAACGAGGCCGGAAAGCACTGCGTGGTCCACATGCCACGGGAGACGCCCCCGGAGAAAGCGCACCGCCTCGTCAAAGATTGCGACTTTCAGGTCGCGCGGACGCGGGGTCTTCTCGGCCTCGAATCCACGGAACCCGTGACCGCCTACTTCTTCAGGAATCGCGAAGAAAAGAAGACGCTGATCGGTGTCGGCCGGACCTTGATCGCCAAGCCTTGGAGAAACGAGGTCTATCTGCAGGCGGGCAGCTGGCCGCACCCCGTACTCGGACACGAAATCACCCATGCGGTGCTCAAAGAAGCCGCCCAAGGGCCCTTCTCGGTCGCCGGCAGCTTCGGGGGCCTGCTGCCCAACCCCGGTCTCGTCGAAGGGGCGGCAGTTGCGCTTGCCTGGGACCTACGCGACGATATGGACCCCGATCAGTGGTCGCGGATCATGCTCGATCGTGACGAGCTGCCCGCCGCTGGCCTCCTGATGAGCCTTGGGTTCAGCGCTCTGCCGCCCAGGCGCGCGTACATGACGGCAGGGTCTCTCGTGCGGTTCCTGATCGCGAGCCGTGGCACCGACGCGTTCCTAGGTGCCTACCGCAACGGCGCGATCGAGGATCTCGACACCCTCGAAACGGAGTGGCGCGCATATCTTGCCGAGGTGCCCGTCACGGATCACGAGCGCGGGGTTGCCGAGGTCGCCCTCGCACAGCCGAGCATTTTCACCGCGGTCTGCCCGCACCGTCTGGCGAAGCTCCGCGCCGATCTGGCCGGCGACGTCGCCGCGCGCGACGAGACGCGCACGATCGAAACCTGCCGCGCAATCCTGAACATCGACGCGAACGAGGCCCAAGCGCACGCTGCGCTGGTCGGTGCTCTGGCGAGAACGGGGAATGAAGCCCAAGCCCGCGCCGAGCTCGATGCCCTCCGCGCTGCCATGAACGCACCCAAGCCCATCGTTGCGACTGCGCTCGAGCAATATGCGGACGCGAGTTGGACACTGGGCGATCTCGAAGAGGCAGCGGCGCTCTACGACGAGCTTCTTGCGATTCCCCGAACCGATGGGCCGGCGAGGCAAAGCGAAGTGAAGAAGCTTGCCCTTGCCGGAAGCCCCGAAGAGCAAGCGCTCGTCTATGAGATGCTGATCAAGCCGCCGTCATCCCCGATCGCAGTCCACGTCGGACAGGCGTTGGCCGATGCGAGAACCGATGGCCTCGGGCAATATCTCGAAGCAAGGCAACTGATGTTCCAAGGACGACACGGTCTCGCTCTGCCGCTGCTGCAGGAGGCCAACCTGCGCGGGCTTCCAACCGAGCGTCTGGAACGCGAGCTCGGCCACATGCTCGGGATCGTCTATTTCGCCGAAGGCTTGTATCCCGAATCGCAAGAGGTTTGGCACCAGCGAAAGTCGATCAGCCCCGCGGCGGCAGCCGACGCACAGCGCTGGATCGAACGAATCGAGTACGCCCAAGCTGGGCAGATCAGTCCGACGATGCCAGGTCCATCGTCGGCTCTCCGAGCTGCGCCTTGATGTGCGCCGCGATCGAGCAGTCCGCGGTGACGATCGGGTCGCCCTTGGCGCGCGCCCCGTCGGTCTTCGGCCCGATTCGACTCAGCACGCTGATCAACCGCCCGCGGTTCTCGGTCCGTGATCGAAGCACCAGGCGGTCGTCGTCGAGATCCCAGAGAAACACATCGACGGGGTCGCGAAGGCGGCTTTGACCTTGAACCACCAGCAGGAGGAAATACTCGGCTGGCACCAACTCGGCTAGCGCCGGAAGCTCTCGCTCGGTCGCTCGGGTGAGCTGTTCCTCTCGGACGCTGAGCCGCATCATGTCGTTGGTCTCCTCGGCGCCGGCCAGCCATTTTGCGGTCAGCACCTCGGGCACTCCCGAAAGCGCGGAAAGCTCGATCAGCTCGAGGCCGAGGCAAGCGCCAATCGCGTCTTCCTCCTCGGCGTCGATCGCGGTTTGGAGCGCCTCTTCGGAGGCGAGGTCGGTTGCAAGCACCTTCAGGTAGATGACCTTCTTATCGTGGAGCGCCGAGGGCGCGACCTCGGCTTCGACCAGCCGATTCGCGGCCCCCGGTTTGGCGGAAAGCGCCTTTTGTCCCAAATTAATTCGAGTTTCCTCGAGCGCCCCGAGCGTCGGAGCCACATGCTCGGCGTGCTGAGCGTATATCCGCTCTCGAAGCTCGTCGGCACGGACCTTTTGGCGCCAGAAGTAGCCACCGACGATCAGCGCCACTATCGCAAGCAAAAAACCGATGCGCTTCCACGGCATCGGCGGTCGGTATCGGTTCTTGGGAAGTTCTTCGAACTCGGCAGGAGTGAGCTCGGAAGGCTCCATGATGGGAAGAGTACTACTTCTCGCGCTGATTGACCGCGAAGCTGACGTTTCCGTAGCCTGCTGCAGCAGCCGAGAACATCACCTTCTTCACGACTCGGAAGTCGATGTCGCGGTCAGCCTGGACGATGACCTGCCCGGCAAACGGCTCCGAAGGATGGATGGTCTCCCACTTGCGCTTTTCTGCCTCGAGCCCCTGGATCAGCGGCTCGATGCGATCTACCTGAGCGGTGGCGCCCAAGGTCTGGGTGTCGGCAACCCGCGAGCCGTCTAGAGTGATCACTCGCTCATCGACCGCCACGATCGGCGAGATCTCGATCAGCGTCGTGTTCGACGCCTCGGGCATGGTGATGGTCGGCTGTTGCGCGATCAGCTCACCGGACGCCGAGAACGACATAAGCAGGAAGATCACGAGGACGATCAAGAAGTCGATGAACGGAATCAGCGGGATCTGATGGTCCACCGCCTTTCGTCCGTGACCAGCAACACGGTTCCGAACGAACCTCAGCGGAATGTGGTGGAGCAGCTCCGGTTGTGGCCGTTTGATTGCCATACGTCTTCCCCCCTACAGGAACGCTGCCCCGTCGGCCATCGACAGGATGATGAACCCGGACGCGGACGCGACATCCATTGCCACGATGACGTCCTCGTACCGGACGCCGTCCTCTGGCGCGACGATCAGGTCCTCGCGGTTGTCCCAAGCTTGCTTCCACTGAGCGAGCTTGGCTTTGAGCTCGTCGACATCGAATTCGCGCTGGTCAGCCACGACCCGCTTCCTGATGTCGATGCTCTCCCCGGCCGAGGACCCCAGCACGTAGCCGGAATTCCGAACCTGCAGGATGAGCTTCACTTTTTCGTCTTCCGGCGGGGCATCCTCAGTCGACGCCTGCCCTGGAACTTGCTGATTGGCGTTCATCGCGGCGAGCTGGTTCCAGACCGCGGTCGCCAACAAGAACATCACGCAGCAAAGCAGGAGGTCGATAAACGGGATCAGGGGGATTTCCTGATTGACCGGTTTCTTAGTAGAGCCGCCTCCGCCTGTTTCGATTGATGCCACTTTGACGCCCTCTCGCCGCTACTCGGCCGGCATGTTCTGAAGATCGACCTTCGAGCGGTTGCCCACAACCAGGTTCAAGACCTGTACGGTGGCCGCATTGATGTCGTCGATGACCTTCTGCGTCCTGCCGTTCAAGATGCCGAGCATCAGGAGCGCGAAGACCGCAGTGATGAGACCGAACGCGGTGCAGTTCATCGCTTCCTCGATACCCTTCGCGAGACCGGTCGCCTTGCTGGCCGCATCGGCCTTGGCCACCTCGCCGAACGCGGTGATCAAACCTACGACCGTTCCGAAGAGACCGAAAAGCATCCCGACGTTCGCAAGCAAGCCGAGATACGGCGTACGCCGCTCGATCTGCGGAAGCTCTTTGAGTGCTGCTTCATCCATCGCCGCTTGGACCTCTGCGTCGGGCCGGTTCACCTTGAGCAAACCCTGCTTGACGATCCGAGCGAGCGGGTTGTGCTCTGCGGAGCAAACCTTGATCGCCCCCGCCACGTCTCCGGCGGTGATGCACCTCTGCATCTTGGCGATGAACTCGTCTTTATCGATCGACGACTTGTAGAGATACATCGCGCGCTCGACGGTGAAGCCGATCGCAACCACGAGACAAATGAGGATCAGCCACATCGCCCATCCGCCTGCTTCAAAGTGATACGCCAACTTGGCCATTTTTTCCTGCTTCCTGCGAACTTTACTTTGACAGTGTTAGCCGGACCCCGAGTGAGTACGGTGCAATCCCCACCACTGTCTTCTGCCTAAAACTCGCTGTTCCCCCCAGAACAGTAAGCATTCCCACGGTTTGCTTACTACATAGGGATGATAACGGTTGGATCCAGCAAGTCAATATCGTGCCTGATTCAACTCATTAGAAACCCCTCGGGCCGGGAACTTGGGTGCGAAGAACGGAAAAAGGCGTAGTCGCGTTGACAACGCTGCGGGGCGTGGGGTAGCGTCCCCCTCGTCAAGGGGTGTGCCCCGACAGTCGTAATGATTTCAACGGATTCCAGCCCCTGGGTCCGGGTCTCAAGACGGCTGAAGGGGAGCGAAACATAGGGGTAACTCGCCGAGATCTGGAGCGAGCGAGAGGGAGCCGCAAGAATGCATGAAATCTGGGAGGCACTGCGTGAAGGTGCTCCGTTTTCGTTCGTAAATCTCGGTGTTTTGGCGTTTGGCGTGGGCGTCATCATCGACCGTGCCTGGTACATCCGGATGAATTACAGCGTTGATGCACCCGAATTCATGAATCGAATTCGCAAGCTGGTGCAGGCGGGCAATATCGACCGCGCAATTCGTCAGTGCGAGGCCAAGGCCGTACCACTCCTCGAGGTCGTCAAGTCCGGGCTCACGCAGGTCAACCGCGGTGAAGAAGCCGTCATCGCTTCGATGGAAGAAAAAATGTCCGAGGTGATCCCCGCACTCGAAAAGCGCACCGGCTCACTTTGGACCCTCGCAAACATCGCAACCCTGATCGGTCTACTCGGTACGATCAGTGGTCTGATTCGCGCGTTCAAGGCGGTCGGCACGATCGACGACCCCTCGCAAAAGACGGCGCTGCTCTCCGCGGGTATCGCCGAAGCGATGTGGAACACTTTCCTCGGTCTATTGATCGCGGTGATCTTCATGGTCGCCCACCTCGTGCTCCACGGCCTCACCAAACGGCACAAGCACGAAATGGAAAAGGTCACGATGCAGCTCGAGAATCTCCTCACGTTGCGTCGCCAGGGCGGTTGATCGGGGCCGAAGATGCCCGCACGACTCACGCCACGCCAAAGAGCTTACATTCGGAAGCGCGTCACGATCCCGGACCCGGATCCGTCCGAGCTCAGTGAGGAGCTCAATATCGTCCCGTTCTTGGACATCGTCGTGAACATCATCATGTTCTTGCTGATGACGTTGACGACGATCGCGTTCTTCTCACAGGTCGAGGCGGCGCTCCCGCAATACCGAAAAGGCAGCGTCGGAAGCCGAGCTGCCCAGAACGAGGCTTTGAACCTGAATGTCACGATCACGGGCGCCGGCGTCATCGTGTCCGGCTCGGGCGGTAAGCTCGCGCGCGGATGCGCCACCACCGCGCCCGGCAAGGTGCTCACCGTGCCGGGCGGGATGAACGGTGAGTACGATTGGACCGGCCTCACGACCTGCGTGACCCGAGTGAAGGAGCAGTTCGAGGATGAGACGAGGGTCACCCTCAGCGCGGACCCAGAGGTACCCTACGAGCATCTGATGGCAGCAATGGACGCCGTCCGCGGCGATGAGGACCAGCCGCTGTTCCCCGACGTCTTACTCTCCGCGGGGATTCGATGACGACGAACGAGAGCAACACGCCTCCAAGAAACTCACTCGCGCCCCCGATCGAGGAGACGCCGGTCTCGATGGCCTATGTGAACCGGGTCGTCAGGGCCAAGCTCCGTCGCAAGACCGAGCCGGAGCACTTTGGGCTGAACATCTATCCGATGATGGACATGCTGACGATTCTGCTCGTTTACATGATGGCGATGTTCGCCACCTCTTCGGCGGCCGCCGTCCAAGAGAGCAGCGAGCTCCGGATCCCCTACTCCACTTCGAAGGTCGAGCTCGACGACGCACTTGCCGTGCAGATCTCGCGAAGCGAGGTGGTCGTGGACGGAAAACCGATCCTCGAGCTCCGAAACGGAATCGTCGACCCGAGCCTCAAGCAAGGCGGCAGCAGCGGGTTCCTGATCACCCCTCTCTACAAGAGCCTCAGCAAGATCCGCGACCGCAAGAAGCGCACAGCACAGCGCTTCACAAACCAGCCATTCGTCGGCGACGTCCAGATCATCGCAGACAAACGCACCCCCTACCGCACCCTCTCCGAAGTGATCTACACGCTCGGTCAAACCGAGTTCAAGAACCTACGCTTCGTGGCGAACAAGAAGACCGAGTAACCGTCGCGGGAACGAGTACGCTACGAAAAGATCGCCCTGGTCGTAGTCGTGAACGTGATCGTGGTCGTGATCGTGGTCGACCGGGCCAAAACGCTGTTTGTTCACGTCGTCGATACTCGCGAAAATGTGCCACTGAGCCGGCGAGCCCCACGATCACGACCACGACCAGGGTCCGCGTTTCCGTGCGCGTTACGCGCGAACTAGGCTCGCGGAGGTTTCTTGCAGCACCGCAAGGCGATATGCGATGTCGCCGGTGATCTGGCCTGGGGCGCTTGCGAGTGCGTTGACTCGCTTGAGCAGCCAGCCTAGGCGGCGTTCCAGGTCTTCGCGGGTGAGGTCGAGCTTCGTTTGAGCCGGGGCAAGGTTGTCGCGGCGGGCGTCGAGGTAGCCGGTGTGGCCGGCGGCGCGCCGGTCACGCTCGTGCCTTGTGAGCAGAATGGCGGAGTGCACCTCGAGCAGTGGAGAATCGCTGGAGACGATCGCTGGGAACGGCGTTGGGCTATTGATGTCGACCACGCGGGTGAAGTGCTGGGCCCAGCAGTGGTCCTCGCCGCGGCTCGTATCGCTGATGCCGACGATTTCGACGTCCGGGTCGCCCACGCGGTCGCAGAGCTCCCGGAGGCGTTTGATCTTGGCTTCGCCACTGTTGATGCGATGCAGCGTCGAATAGTGAACGTGGTCGACGCCGAGCGCTTCGCCCGCGATCTCGACGGTCGGCTTGGGCGACGCGCTGGTGAGCACGACCTCGATTTGCGGCCACTGGGCGCGAACCCATGCAAGGTCCTCGCGATCGATCACCTGGTCGGGCTCACACCGATGCCAGATGTGCTTTGCGAGTTCACGCAGCACGTCTTCGGATGTCGTTTGCAGATGTCGGAGCAGGGTGACCTGTGGGACGCGCTGCGCCGCGCGAACCGGATCTGCGACGAAGTGCCGAAAGCCACGCCGTCGAAGCCAATCGAGGCGCGCGGCGGCTTTGCCCCATAAGCCGTAGTACACGCCGGGATACGCCCAGATCTTCAAGCTACGAGCGAGATACCGCGCTGTCTTTCGGGGGTGGTCCCAGTCGAGAAGGAACTTCCCGCTTTGTTGCCGGTCTTCGATGCGCCCGAAGTGCTCGCGTCCGTAACCTTGATAGGCGCAAAGCTCCCAGCCAAGGTCCTGGCCCAGATCGCGGCCGAGGTGAATCGTTCGGTCGAGGTCGAGAACTAGGAACCGGGTCTTTGGTGTCAAGATGCGCCCGCACAGCTCGCGAAACGACGCCACCTCGCCGTGGTGAACCAGCCGGTCCACCAGGCGGTTCGGAGAGCTCGTCGATGTCGCTTGCCTTGCCACACCCCCAATCTAAGGCGGCACCGGCAAGCCGTTTGTAATAGTTAGGTCAAAGTATTAGGGAGCGTCATGAGCGCGGCGAAGGCAGGCTCGGTTTACCTTGCTCTACTGCGGGGGATCAACGTCAGCGGCAAGAACAAGCTGCCGATGGGGGATCTCATCGCGATCTTCCAAGACGCCGGATGTAGCGACGTCCGGACCTACATCCAGAGCGGCAACACGGTTTTTCGGGCGAAGGACGCTCTCGCCCTACAAATATCAGCACTCGTCACGGAAGCGATCGCCAAACGCTTCGGGTATCAGGTCCCGATCGTGCTGCGCTCGGCCGGAGAACTCCGCAAGGTCGCCCGAAACAATCCGTTTCTACGAGACGGTGCCGATGTGACAGCGCTCCACGTTGCCTTTCTCGCGGACAAGCCGAAAGCCGCCCAAGTGGCCGGGCTCGATTCCGAACGCTCCCCGCCCGACCGGCTCACCGTGCGTGGACAGGAGATCTATCTCTGCTGCCCCAACGGCCTCGGGCGCTCCAAGCTCACCAACAAGTACTTCGATTCAAAGCTCGATACCACGAGCACCTTGCGCAACTGGAAGACCGTGCTCCAGCTCACGCAGATGGTCGATGGCTGACACTGACACTGGCACTGGCACTGGCACTCCTTGGTTTGGGTGTGGCGGACGTAGCCCGCTGCCGCTGACCCGGCACGGATTCGAGACGCCGAGATCTCCCCAACACCGCTGCTGCCGCTGTCGCTGCTACTGTCCCTGTCGCTACGGGCTGGCTTGCTCGGGCTCGGGTTCCGCCCCGCCGTCCTCTTCGACGGCCTCTAGGTCCACCTCTTCTTCGTCTTCGTCCGTAGCCCACGGGTCTTCGTCGTCCTGGCTCGGATCCCAATCGTCGTCCAGGCCCACCTCGTCGTCGTCGTCGCCGCCTTCGAGGTCGTCGAGGTCGAACTCATCGCCGGCCGCTTCGAGGCCCTCGAGGTCGAAACCGCCGTCGTCCTCGTCATCTCCTTGGCCGCCGAGGATGACCGATTGGTCGTCGATCAGGCTCGGGAGCCAGGTCGAGAGGGACGGAATGTAGGTGACGATGATCAGGGCGATGCCTAACAAGCCGATGAAGGGCAAGACGGATCTATAGAGCTGAGTAATCGGCTTGTTGAACCGGAAACTCGCGATGAAGAGATTCAGGCCGACCGGCGGGGTCATGTAGCCGATCTCGAGGTTCAGGAGGAAGACGATGCCGAGGTGGTATGGATCGACGCCAAAGCGCAGAGCGATCGGAACGATCAGCGGCA
>Ga0255058_10001127_pt1 | contig 15158 bp, 18 predicted proteins | sample Cases_109_9_MG_FD_188637 | JGI IMG/M metagenome (GOLD analysis project Ga0255058, IMG submission 188637) | Seawater microbial communities from Amundsen Gulf, Northwest Territories, Canada - Cases_109_9 | ecosystem: Environmental > Aquatic > Marine > Gulf | place: Canada: Northwest Territories... | reverse complement strand
GGTTGCGCAATTTGTTCGATGCTCGATGGGCCATTATGCTGCCGGCCAAACGGCCAACAAGACCATGTGGCCGGCCAAACTGACTAATGAGGTATTTCTTCATCTGGCTCTGCTCAGTTCACCGAAAACTGGTGATAGTTGCGATTCGGGCGACGCAGCGTGCCTGCAACGTGCGAAGGGCCGCAATGGGTTGCGGTTTCAACCGGTCGATGCAACACATTCACTAAATTTTTCGGCCGGCGAGTAGAATTGTAACGTTTCTCTCGGTCGTTCGTTAAGTCTTCTTGCTACAGCATTCAACCTGTTCTGATGAACGTCGGACAGATCCATTCCCTTCGGGAAGTACTGTCGCAATAGTCCGTTGGCGGCGGCAAGTTCAGCGATTTGTTAGACGACACCTAATCCTTTTTATCCGGTGCGTCCTGATTGAACCACGTTAGCTTTCCGCAGTTCTTGCATGTTAAGACCGTGGCGCTTGCATCCAGCCAGTCGATTCTAAGCAACGATAGTAGCCAAGTATTGAGCAATATTTGATTTGAGGTGAACTCAGCCCCGCCGCAATGCGAACACGAAATGCGTTTTCCCGAAACGTGAAAGTTTCCATCATCTGATGCTACAAGCGCGGCGCCGTGACGGGGCTTTGGTACCAGGGACCTGGCTATTATTACACCGAGAGCAAGAACTACTAGCAGTATTATCATGCCGAATAGGGCTGCTACAACAATCGAACTATCCAGATTCACTGATGTCCTCGGTGTGCCATCTAACTATGGTTCGTTTGTATAAATGAAGGATAACACCCCATGCGGATGCGTTGTCTCCGATGGCTGCTTTGGGTCAGCAGCCGTCATACAACAGCTTATCACCTGGATGCCGGCTTCCGAACTCTTACCAGCCGTTCGAAGGCAATCTCCCACATGGCATCGTTCTGAACGTCAGCTCTCACCGCAAGCAGTCGTTCATTTCAAATTGCGCTAACGACGGAGATCGGCCACAATCGGACGTTCGCTTACAAAAAAAACCCCGCCGAAGCGGGGTCTCCATCTCGGCAAGACTGATTAACCATTAGTCATCCACGGCCTCAACTTTCACCGTCTGGATGGGCACTGTAGGAGGGGGCATAGGGACCGACAATTGCAAATGAATCATGTCAGGGTCAATCGGCCCGTGGTCGAGAATGAATACCACGAACGGATTCCGTGAGTCGGAAAATCCAGTTCCCGGAGTTCCGGTGTCACTGATTCCGCAAGCAAGGTGAACTTTCTTATTATCCCCCGCTGTGTCGGAGCTGCAAAAGCTGGGGGGAAGGAATGGGGCGCAGGAGTCTGTACTCATACCAGAGCACTCGAACAGCCAAGCCGTGAAGGCACTCTCGGAAAGTTTTTTGGTCTCAATGATGACCCCAATTCCGTCGTCGTTTCGATACACCGTTGCGCTTGCCCCACCTACGCGACTACCGACAGCAAAACCCGGAGGACCACCTTCGGCTTCGAAGACTGGGACCGTTTGGATGGTAGTGTCTGCCTCTGCCGCCGATACGATAAGAACGGCGGCCAGGGCTAGGAATATAGTTCTTTTCATAGCAGTTCCCCTGTGTAGTCAAAAGTTGCTGCCACTCTGGTATCCGTGATCGGTGTATTTAGGCGATACCGTTGCAGCATACGCTTCGGTAGCCCGGCGATCTTGGGGTCCTTCGTGAAGTCGTCCGTGGCTTCTCGGAGGAAGCGAGGACCCGTGGCTTTCCGTCCCCGCTTTTCGGCGGGTTTGGCTTTGTCGTTGTTATTGCCTAAGTGTAGTAGAAGATCGACGAACTGCCCGGGTAGTTAACTTAATCCAGCATCTTTTCGCAATCCAGCGATGTCAGCTTCGGGTCAACTGCGGCCCCTCGCTATCCTACCAGCCTAGCGGCCGCTATGGAGTGTGACCCGGCCGCTCGATGCTCAATTTTCGACAGCAAGATTCTGAACATCTGCTTTTCTCGAAAGCGGCCGCTTAAAATGTTAGAAAAACGACGATCTGACATACCGCTTTTGGCCAGAAGGGAACGTTCAGAGTGACCCGTTGCCGGCCCGCGCACTGGAACCTTTTCGTGGGCACAAGCACTAACTTGACATGTGAGCTTCCAACGAGGAGCAAAAGACGTGAAGTACTCCATAGTAAGCGGACATTGGTTGGGCCCGATTTTGTTCCTGATTTTTCTGTGTCCGCCGCAGGCAGCGGAAGCGTGCATGTGTATGCCCTTTCCAGACGATTTCGAGAAGGCTGTGGCAACGGCTTACGCGCGGGCCGACGTTATCTTTCTTGGCGATGCACTGGCGATGCGCAACACGGTTCTTGGCAGTCTGCAGCAGCGCGAGGTCACATTCTCGGTGCGAGATCGCTGGAAAGGATCGACTTCGGACACGACGTTGGTGCGAACGAATGTTGGCGAAATCGCTTGCGGTTACAACTTCAAGGAACGTGATAGCTACCTCGTGTTCGCTTATTGGGATCAGCAGCTGCAACTCTTGACGACATCTTTCTGCGATCTGACACGCACCGAAGCCGAAGCGAAGGGTGCGATTGGCGTGCTTGATCGCCTGACGAAACGTGCGAATGCGGCGGCTGCGCACAATGTCCGTATCGGGTCATCTGCGGCCCCTCAAGACTCTATCATCTCAGCGACCGCTTGCGAGTGTAAAGCGGCGCTTTCTTAAGTATTACAGCGATATTTGAGGCGTGACGCATCTACGTGCATTTGGCTTACTGATCAACCGTACACTCGCCTTTTGTATAGCTGGTGACCAGTGAGTTCATGCACGCCTTGCATGAGTTTGCAAACGTCTCCTGCACAGGGTCACACGGTGTCGTCACGCACTGAATTTTTACGCTCGCACACACTGGCTGATAAATCTCGATGCACGCATCAATTTCCCTTTGTTCTGGCAAACACTCCGTTACTGCAAGATCTAGAGGCGCGCCCAGAAAGAGCAGCAGCCCATCGACCTCGTCCGTTGTGGCGATCAACACATTCGTGCGCTTTTGGATATTTGCGAATACTGTCTTCATGCCCTCTTCCGAGACCGCCTCGGCAGCGGAGTGAATCGGACCTCCTTCATTCATAATAAATGCAAGCTCCTTATCCACGATTTTGTACTCTCCCAAAAGTGCTTCTGCACCGTCAAAGTCTTTAAACACTAATCCAGAAAATGCTTGCATGAACATAAATGGTACGAATCCCTCAATGGGCTGGCCAATGCGATCAATAACACCCTCACGGAGTTTTTCATTAAAATACACTGGAACACTAATAGCGCTGGGATTGACGGCTGAAGTGTGTTGTGCATCGTCATCCGGAGCCGTGAAATATAGATAGTCGGTGCGACTATCATCCGCCTCAATTGTTTTCTCGATCAGCGGCCTAACAAGTGCTTCCCACTTGTTTGAAGAATGAAACCAGTTGCCTTCAACGCCGTGGTAGATAAAGGTCGTATTCCAAGTTTGTTTACTGCCCGTCGGCAAATACACATAACCGTGCTCAGTTGATGGATCAATTTCATAGGTTATTACATACGTACCCTGTACTTTCGTCACGGGCTCTCTGCTGTCGATGTAGAACGTAACATCGTAACGCTGTAGTCCTGTCGGACGTTCCGCAACCGTACCCTTGGGCCAGCCGATAAACCTGCCTGCTGAGAGATTGGGATCCAAATAAGCAGGCGGATTTGGGACGCCATCGGGACCACGAGTGCTCACGCCGGGGCCAGTCCAGATGCTGAACTGCCGGACAATGTCCGGGTCGGTGATTTCAATCGGTGACGATAGATTATTGCCCTCAATCTCTATCTTAATGATCTCGCCTTTTGACCATGTCGTTACCGGAATAGTCAGGATCAGCAACAAAACGACCACGTCTTTGATCGTCCGAATCATGATCGTCTCCTATGATTTGGGTAGAAAATACAGACGCGGACGTCATAGTTCGTTGGCGCACGGCCAGGAAAACCGGTGTACCGAACTATGATCATGCGGCTAATCTACCGCAGTACGTCTCATAGGAATGTAAACAATTTGTAAAACGGCTGGCGTTGTCCGGTGCTGGCGCCAAATAGTCACTGGATGCCAAAATCGGGAGATTGTCGGTTCAATGCCGATGTCTGCTTTGGGTTGCCAGCGGCCCCTCGCTATCCTACCAGCCTGACGGCCGCTATGGAGCGTGAACCGGCTGCTCGATGCCCAGTCTTCGACAGCAAGATTCTGAATGTCTGCTTGCGTCCGAAGCGGTCGTTCAGATCACGCGAAGATTAAGAAAACGAAGGGCAGAAAACGGCCAGAAGCGGAAATGAAACATTACTTATTAGTCGCGATTTGCTGCAAGAATTTCGTCCCTAAGCGATTCGGCCTGACCCAGGTCCCGCTCGGCGTGCCGAATCAAAAATTGCCGGAATGCTGCTAACGTCATTACTGAATTAATAAGGACTCTGTCATTAAACATTCCGTCAGAATCAACGATTGCATCGATGGTTGCCTCAGACCACATCCTCCAGTTTGAATTGATTCCAGGGCGTACGGGCGGCGGGATCGAATACTCAGCATATGGCATCGCGAGTCGTATCACCTCGTAGGACCTCTCGCAATCAAGTTCGTGAATCCTTTCTAAGAACGCCCTTCCCTCATAAAGTGAGGTAATTGCGTTAAGCAGGTCTTTATCCTCGATCAGGTGGAGGGTGCCAGAGTTCCGAAGCGCACTGTATTCCGAGGGATTAACGTTCAGGTAACTGCAGTGACTCAGCTCGAACACCGCCCGGCGCAATTCTTCGCTATCGACAGGTACCGTGTCTCTGTTTGCGGATATCCATCTCGCAGCGTTAAGGCCAACTCTTGCACGATCCAGATTACCCGAAATGTCGTCTATGTCCTGCCCAAGGTCATTGGCGATTCGAGTAAGCGCCGATTGCCCATACTGCCTGTCAACTCGAGTTTGCCATTGATCCTCAGCCCAGAGTGCAATCAGGATGCCTCCTACCACAACGAGGAAATCGCGAATGACGTTTCGGCCGAATAGCCTTGATTCTGGCGAACTCAGCGGAGACTTCATGTCTATAGCTCCAGTCAGGCCCCGTCGCAGTATATGAATTACAGCTTGTTCAGCCAATAAGAAACTTCAATACCGATGATTGGCAGTTTGTCAGTCGTATATCCCCACGTCCGCTCTGGGTTAGTTTCCGCCTCTCGCTATCGTATCAGCTCAAGGGCTGCTGTCGGATGCAAACCGGCACTTCGGCAAGGATTTCCCGGCCACTAAAGTCTGACTGGCAGCTTTAACAATAGCAGTCATTCAAACTGCTGGAAAAACCATACCGCGAAGGGCGGGAGTCGGCCAAGAGCCGACGGTGCAGCGCCCTGTTAGGCTGCACTTGCGATATCAACGTAACCTATTTTCGAGGAGCGGAATCAAACGCATACGGATTCACATCAAAGTATCGCGAAGATATAGAACTAAGCAGATCAAAATGATTAGCGAATATGGCAGGTGAACGAAAGTCTGACGCCCGGCCCAGAATAATGATCGGAGGCTTGAATCGTAATACTCGAACCAGCTTTCGTAAATCTGCAACGGAGCAGGCTCATTATTCGAATCCTTGAGTTGACCGTTGCCACTTCTGAAATACGCCTCAATCAATTTGATTCTTCCTCGCAGCGCATACTGAAAAAGCTTCCATTTGGCTTCCAGATACCAAAAGCACGCCGAGATTGCAGATATCAAAATCCAAATGGTTCCGCTATCAGAATTTGCTGGGTCCAATCCAATTGCGAGGCCCGCGACCGACCCGGCACCGATCCACCCTTTAATCTGCAATGCACGACTGTCGTACTCCTCGTACTGGTCCTGCAATTTGAAGTATTCGTCTTTAAGGAAGTCTCTATTGCTCATGATTGAGAAAGCCATCATTTCAGTGAGTTGTCAGACTGGTACCGATCTCAAGGAACACATAATTCGTCCAGCAACACCGTCGCAGCCCATAAGGTCACAATCGGCGCTTGACGTTCCCCGCACCGGCAGCTTGGGATGCTGCCTAACTAGTAGTTGTCTCGCAAAACTGCAGTATAACGTGCATATATCCAACACATAGTGACCGGCTGCAAAGGGTCAGCAGCGGCCTGTGGGGTGCGAATTCTAATTCCCGAACGAGAATCTTGTGGAATCAGAGCAATTCAGCACGATTATATTGTCTAAATCCGCATGAGTCCGCATGAACTTAGTCTTCTCCTGATACATCTTTTCGTCACGATCGCTCGCCTGGTCCGACCGGGCGGCATTCGTTCAGTTGTTGCCGAGTCGTTACTGATTAAACACCAACTTTTGATCCTGAACCGGTCGCAAAAGCGAGCACCGGATCTTCGGCCGATCGATCGCCTCATCGCGGGCCTGTGCACAGGGATGCTGCGTCCTTCGCGCCTCGCGCGATCAGCCATCGTGTTGAAGCCCGCTACACTGGCGCGATTTCACCGTTATCTCGTGAAACGCAAGTACCGCAAGCTGTTCTCACCGAAAAATCGTGCCAGACCGGGACCCAAAGGCCCATCACAAGAATTGGTCCGTGCCATCATCGAGATGAAGCGCCGTAACCCGAGGTTCGGATATCAGCGTATCGCCGATCAAGTCAACTTGATATTTGGAGTTTTGATTGACAAGGACATCGTTCGGCGAGTTCTGGCTGCACATTACAAGTCCGACCCGGGATCGGGTGGGCCGTCCTGGCTGACATTGCTCGGACACGCCAAAGACAGTCTCTGGAGCGTCGATCTCTTCCGTTGCGAGTCGCTGACTCTGAAATCACACTGGGTCATGGTCGTGATGGATCAGTACACACGGCGAATCATCGGCTTTGCAACTCATGCGGGAACGCTTGACGGGCCGGCTGTCTGCCGTCTTTTCGGCCGCGTCATCGGTAGATCGACCTCACCTGTGTACTTGAGCTCCGACAATGATCCACTATTTGAGTTTCAGCGGTGGAAAGCCAATCTGCGAATACTCGACATCGCGGAAGTTAAGGCCGTACCCTATACGCCGGTGTCGCCTCCCTTTGTCGAACGACTCATCGGAACGGTAAGACGGGAGTATCTTGACTACGTGCCCTTTTGGGGAACCGTGGATCTTGAGCGCAAGCTGCTCTTGTTCAAGGACTACTACAACCAGAACCGCACGCATCAGGGTATTGGTGGTCAGTCGCCGTGGTAGGACGAGCAACCTGAGGCGATACCGGCCGCGGACCTGCACCGCTACGCATGGCACTCCCATTGCCATGGCTTGTTTCAACTGCCAATTGCGGCGTGATTGGGAATGCGCATCGCACACGAGCCCGCAACGCGACCTTGGCGAAGTTCTTTCGCGAACACAACATGAACTGCAAAGCTTTGCTCGAGCGGCGCATTACAGCGATCAAGTCGGCGATGCCGCTGACCACGGACGAAGCAGTCATTGTCCCTTACCGTCTGCAGGCGCTGACGCTGGTTGCGCAGCTCGAGGTGGCGCTGGAGTCCATTAAGACGTATGACGACGAGATCGCGGCACTGGCACCGCAACATCCCGATTACGGGCTGTTCAACACATTACCCGGCGCCGGTCCGTAGCTGGCACCGCGTTTGCTGGTGGCTTTTGGTGAGCAGCGGGAACGCTTTGCCAATGCCGCAAAGCTGCAGAGGTATGCCGGCATTGCACCGGTCACCAAGCGCAGTGGTCAGACGACCTGGATCCACTGGCGCTGGCAATGCTCTACCTTCTTGCGGCAGACCTTCGTTGAGTGGGCGCGCAGACGATCAACAAGTCCTACTGGGCTGGCTTGTATTATTATCAACAGCGAGCGAAAGGCTGTTCGTACCAGGCAGCTGTAAGAGCACTGGCGTTCAAATGGATCCGAATACTGTATCGTTGCTGGGTTACTCGAACACCTTATGATGAAGCCAAGTATCTCAAGGCACTGCAGGATCGCGGATCGTCCTTGCTCATGACGGCAGAAACTGCTTGACTGAATGACTCAGGGCGTGAAGCGGTCACTCAATTAACTAGAAAACCGGCCGCGTGAAGGGCAGAAAACGGCCAGAACCGGACGTGGGTTGCTGTCTCTACAGCGGCCCCGCGAACGCAACGAGCGCACCAGCTTTGAGGTATTCACCAAGCAACTACGTTGCAATTCGAATTTGACGCTACATAAAGGTGCGTGTTTTTTTATTCTTCTTCTCTCTTTTCAATTGTCGTTTTTCCTTTGGACTACGCTGAGCCTTTTTCTGTTGTTCCTTTCTGCCTTTATCTTTGCTTCCCTTATCGCCCATATCGGTTTCTCCGTGATTGAAAACGATTTTTTTTAGCCTTGCGTTTTTTCTTGTTTAAGCAGAGTACTCCGCGGCCCGTTCCGAGCCAAGTCCCGTCAGCGAAGGTACGTCGCCGAATGTCTGCTTTGGGTTGCTGCCTGTTAAGAGCCTACCACGCGAATGGCAGCTATGGGATAAATGCTGTTGAAAAAGTCGGTTGTTTGGGGATGCGTATTTGGATATCGGCAGTATTTGGTTATTGATTAGCCGGTCTGCTCCACTTTTTTCGTGGATGCCTGCTCGATTGATTGGTTTTCAGGTGGTTTTCCATCATGCAGGCGCAACTTGGCTGTGAACAGGCGGACCGGTGCCTCGCCACATTGCGAGTCTTCGCAGGTTTTGCACGGTAGCCGCCATGATGAATTCGAAGTGCGCGCCATTTAGGCCGCGTAATCGTAAGCGTCGCAGTTTCAATGGTTCTTTCCGTTGTCGGGCACATTGCACGATTCTACGGTGGCGAGGTTTCCGTTGGAAAATCAGCGATGGGCGGAGCGGAGATAGCGGTGACGCTTCCGCCGCACTCCACAGCCTGATCGTACGCCTACTGATCTCGCTTAAGCGCTTTTCCGAGATCCATCAACGGCTCAATGAGATCGAGTGGCAACGGGAAGATAATCGTGTTTGTCTTGTCGCCGGCCACTTCCTTCATTGTTTGCAGATAGCGGAGTTGTAGCGCCTGCTTTTGCGACGAGAGCGTCGCCGCGGCCTCGGCCAGCATGTCGGCCGCCTGTTTTTCACCCTCCGCATTGATGATCTTGGCGCGCCTGGCGCGCTCGGCTTCGGCCTGTTGTGCGATTGCTCGAATCATGCTTTCGTCCAGATCAACGTGCTTGATTTCGACGTTGGCCACCTTGATGCCCCAGTTGTCGGTGCGCCGATCGAGAATTGCCTGAATGTCCGTATTCAATTTTTCTCGTTCCGACAGCATATCGTCCAGTTCATGCTGCCCAAGAACGGATCGCAGTGTAGTTTGTGATAGCTGACTGGTGGCCTCGAACACATTGGCGACTCGAATGATCGCCTTTTCCGGGTCGACAATGCGGAAATAGATGACAGCGTTAACCTTGACCGACACGTTGTCACGCGAAATTACATCCTGCGTCGGTACATCCATAACGATGACACGTAAATCAACTTTGGTCATCGTCTGGATGAAGGGAATCAGTATGATCAGCCCGGGCCCTTTTACTTTGTGAAATCGACCCAGGAAGAATATGACGCCACGTTCATACTCTTTGAGAATCTTGATCATGTTGTACAGGATGACGATGACGAGTGCTAAGACAAGCCCGAGTATTGCTAATGGCATTGGAGTATCTCTCTTGGTTTTAGGTTTGTAATTCTGCGTTTGTCGATTCAGATTCGGAAACCGGTTCGACTTTGAGAACCAATCCCTCGAGATCGCCCACAGTCACTGCCTGATCTTTTTCTAACGGCTGTTAACTGATTGCGGCCGATATGGAAATAGGATGGCAAGCATACCGGAAAACATACATAACCTTACGCCCTCTGCGAAAGCCATGGGCGTTTTTTTGCCGGTCTCCACTCCCCTAGCCGCCGAAAAGGTCCTGATTGCTAACTTAATTTGGCTTCTTCAAGCGACCGGTGATGTCCGCAGTCGAAAGCAGACGTAAACAGCCCCTGAGCAGCCTTTTTCGGATGGTCTATCGTTGTCATATTTGGGCCACCTGAGGGTCCAAGAGCACCTTTAGCCTGCTGCTGCTTATCTTTTCGTTGCAATCGGCCGGAGGAGAGGCGGGCTTCGCTCCGCTTCTGACTGTCCCAGCGGGCTGAACCACTCTCGCACAATCCGAGTTCGCAGAAATCCGCGGCGAAGTAATGTTTGGGCTGTAGAATCGACAACTACGCAAACATCCCCTTTTGACTGGCCGCTGCCTATCACGACATCATTTTTTGAGCCGGTTGACTCAACGTTCCTAGGCAAAGTTGCCACTCGTGTATCTCCGGGCCGGTCGCATCGAACAAAGGGAATATTCCATACGCAAATCGACCGCAATCATCCGGCGAGTGGTGCATAACTGCTTACGGAACCGCATAGTTAGTAACCCGATCGTCGAAATTATCTACTCCTGATAATCGCGCTTGACCGAAGATGCGGTGCTCAGGTCGCTGTGGTCGAATCATCGAAAAAACGCTGGTGAACATCTTGGTCCGGAATCCAACATTCCTCTTTCTTTCCAAACCATTCGTATCGCCGATCGCCTATGAAGTCGTAGACCAGGTCTGCGATGAATGGCGGCACCCAGAAAAAGAGGTAGTACAGTGCCCGCCACGCGCCGTCGAGTTGCTTTGCGATGCGCAAAGCCGCACGGGATTTGCAATACAGGCGCCCATCGGCGACAAGCAGCACGGAACCCAAGTATTGATTCCCATATTTAAATCCTGCCAGCACCCGCTGACCCGTATCTGATTGAAGGGACGCGAAGCGAAACCATGCTTTACTGTCATGTCTGATAATACAGTGCACAGTGCTCTCGCAAAGATTGCAAACGCCGTCGTAGAGAATTAGCGGATGATGCGTGTCCGGTTCCATAATGTTTTGTGTGTGTGAAACTGGGCCCGATGCTCTAGTCCCAGCAGCAATACGGGTTCCACCTTTTCAAAACTGATTCATGCATGGAGAGCAAGGAGTAGAACCCGCCGATTAGACCTTCAATCCAGTTTTCCTATTCGTAGTTGTCCGACTCAAGAGTAATTTGCCCGGGCCAAAATAATTCGAATTCCTGATCACGATGATGAGTAAATGCGCGAGGCCAGACACTAGCCGGGTGCGAATTTGATGAAGTTCCTGGCCGATTGATGTGCGGGGATGAACGGTTAGCGCCCTGGTAGGAAATTTACGCAAAGCTGCTGCGTTTCGGCGTCCTTGAGCGGTTCATCTATCCAAGTACAGTAGTAATCGCATTTGCGGTTCATATAACACCCCTGATCCTGGAAATACTTGCAGTTCGGACACATCCCGAAATGATGCTTGCCTTGCTTCTGCGCAAGATGGCGCAGCATGCGTTCTAAACTGCGTGCGACGGTATGGGACGCTGAGTTCGATAATGCGTTAGCAGCAACCACCAACGCCTCGAAGGGATCCTCCGCCAGCAACCTCTTTGATTTATGGGTCAGAGTGAAATCAATACTTCGGCCATCGGTCTTTGAACGCTTGCGAGTCAGGAAGTCGCTCTGCACCAGGCTTTTGATGGTCTGAGATGCCGTGCCACGTGTTGTTCCATGGAATGCAGCGAAGGCTGAAACCGTTCGTGAGAATCGATTGGCGCGGGCAAGATATCGCAATGCCGCCCACTGGGCGAGTGTAAGATCCGCAACGAAGCCGTCTCCACGGGCCAGGCACCCCAACTGCACAACCAGCTCGGCTACCGTTCGAGCGCTAATGTTGACAGGTGCGGCCATCGCCGGATAGTAGCGTTCCGATATCACCTTGACAAGCAATACATCATCATTTAGTTTGGTTTCGCTACTAAGTTACCTTTCACGCAACCTAGAGCATAGGGAATGACCGTGTCGATCACGTTAACGGAATCAGCCGCGCGGCAAATCACCGCACACATAACGGAGCCTGGCGAAGGCATCGGTTTGCGCTTTGGCGTCAAAAGGAACGGTTGCTCCGGATTCGCATATGTGGTGGATGTGGCCGAGCATCTCACCCAAGATGACGTGCTCCTAGAGAATCGCGGCATAAAGATTGTCGTGAACACAGAACATCTGCCTTTTCTTGAAGGCACCGAGATAGACTTCGTCCGACAGGGACTGAGCGACAGCTTCCGTTTTCGCAATCCGAACGTCAGCGGGGAGTGTGGTTGCGGTGAAAGTTTCAGTGTCGACGATCACCGGGCGCGGTAGGGTCAGCATGGCATTGGATGAAGTCACACGCGGGTCAATTGAAGCGTTATTGAATGCTCATTCGGTCTTGCTCTTTATGAAGGGGACGCGTGCTCAGCCCCAATGCGGATTCTCCGCGGCGACTGTCAAAATTCTCGATATGTTTGATCGCGAATACGAGACCTTTGATGTTTTAGCGGATGCTACTCTTCGCGAGGGAATCAAAGCGTACGGCCACTGGCCGACCATCCCCCAGCTCTATGTGAATGGCGAACTCATTGGCGGTTGTGACATTGTCACAGAGTTCTATGAATCTGGTGAACTTTTTGATTTGCTTGGGCTCAAGCCCCCTGCTCGTACGGTGCCAGAAATTACTTTCTCGGATGAAGCAGCGGCGGCAGTGCGTTACGCATTGGATCAGCAGTCAGACGAGATGACAGTGCACGTCCGAATCGATGCCCGCTGGCGGACCGACGTTGTGCTCGCGCCGACCAAGGCCGACGAGATTCGCTCTGACGTAAATGGCATTGCCGTGCTTATGGACCCGAGCACGGCCCAACGGGCAAACGGCCTGTTTGTCGACGTCATCGAGACCCTACAAGGATCAGGCTTTTCCTTTGAAAATCCGAATGAGCCGCCATCCGTTAAACAAATGGATGTTTCGACGCTGCATGCCAATATCGAATCGGGTGAATCCGTTTATCTATTCGATGTGCGCGGCCCGGACGAACGTGCGAAGGCGCAAATCAATGATTCGGCACCATTTGATGAGGGTGCTGAGCGCCTGATCGAGACATTGCCTAAGGACACACCGTTAGTGTTTTACTGTCACGTCGGTGTGCGCAGTCAAGCGGCCGCGGAACGCTACCGGTTTCGCGGCTTCGCCAACGTTTACAACTTGGTCGGTGGGATTGACGCCTGGTCGCTAGAAGTGGACCCAAAGGTCCCGCGTTACTGAGGCGCTCAAGGGCGTCCAGGGCGAAATATTGGCTCAGTACCGTCTCCCATCTAACGTCCGCGTCAAACGCGGCTAAACATTCCCGGCGTCGCCTCGGGCAGACACACCAGCATGCCATATATTGTCAATTAGTAGCGTTTCGAAACTATCTTGACAGACCAGCATCTATCGAGTAGTTTCGTTTCCATACTACATGAACCGCCAGATCCTGGCTGCCAGGTCACTCATTTGCTGCGACCAGTCTGAGGAACGGACATTATGTAGTGGGTGACTCGTCATGGTGCACGGAACACAATCGCTCGATGCAATGCAGCAACGAGGCTTCGCTGTCACCACTGTAGAGAAGGTGATGAACTGGGCCCGTACCGGCTCACTGTGGCCGATGACCTTCGGGCTTGCCTGTTGCGCGGTGGAGATGATGCACGCCGGCGCCTCGCGTTACGACCTCGACCGCTTCGGCGTAATTTTCAGACCCAGTCCCCGCCAATCGGATGTCATGATCGTGGCGGGCACCCTGGTCAACAAAATGGCGCCCGCGCTCAGGAAAGTTTACGATCAAATGCCTGAACGCCGTTGGGTAATTTCCATGGGCTCGTGCGCCAACGGGGGCGGCTATTACCATTACTCATAAGCCGTGGTGCGTGGTTGCGATCGAATTGTTCCGGTGGATATCTACGTTCCAGGATGTCCGCCCACGGCAGAGGCACTGCTGTACGGAATCATTCAGTTACAGAAGAAAATCCGAAAAACGCAGACGATTGCGCGCTAGGCGATGAACTCATGCGATCGCGTCAAACACGTACTGATGGGATGGATGAAAGAATGATGACGAGCAGTGGATTTGATGTCTTCGGTGAAGAAATCACGGTAGATGGCGCGTTGCTGTCGGCGAAGCTCGGACTTACCGAGGAGCAGCTCAAGCACGCCATGGATCGTGGACAGGTAACGGCCGAGGTCGGAAAAGGAGTCGACGAAGACGCGGGTCGACTACAAGCGACTTTTCGTTACAGCGGGCTGCATTGGGTCGTCACCGTGGACATGGACGGCCAGATCACGGAGTCGGTCCCACCGCTATGGGAGATAGCGCTTCACCAATTCGACCCGCGGCTGCGTCGGAACGCTGGGCAGGACAATCGCGATTGAGAGCACTTACTGAATGATGAGGTGAGTTATGCAAGAAATTGATCACCGGCGCGAGAGGGCAACGCCGCTGGTATTTACTGATGCAGCAGCAGCGAAGGTCGGGGAACTCATCGCCGAGGAGGAAAATCCGGCTTTGATGTTGCGGGTCTTTATCTCGGGCGGGGGTTGCTCCGGTTTTCAGTACGGGTTCACGTTCGACGAGCGTCGCGAGGATGGCGACACGGCGATCGAGAACTCTGGTGTCGTCCTCTTGGTGGATCCTATGAGTGTTCAGTATCTGATGGGGGCCGAGATCGATTACAAAAAGGACCTCCAGGGCGCCCGGTTTGTTATCCGCAATCCCACTGCAGCTACCACCTGTGGATGCGGATCTTCATTCTCGGTTTAGATTACCAGCGTGGCGCCGGAGCCATTCTTTCGGAAGCCTGATTACGCCGAAGATTACCGCACTGACCTGAGTTCCGCGGTAATTGGCGTTACCCCTTGACTAAGATGATGAACTAAAAAGAAGGTGTTCGAAACAAAAATGAGCGAGGCGATAATTGTACAGAAATCACCGATATTGGAAAATCTGGACGCGGGGAAGCGCTATTTTTGGTGTGCATGCGGCCGAAGCAAGAGCCAACCGTTTTGCGACGGTTCACACAAAGGCACAGGATTTTTGCCGGTCAAATACGAGACCGCTGAGTCGGAGTCGGTATTTTTCTGTTGTTGTAAGCAAACGAGCGACCCGCCGTTCTGTGACGGAACGCACAAAACTATCTAGCCAGCAAAAATGAGCGAAAAAGACAAGTGGATGGAAGCTTCGGACGTTCTATCCATATTTCCAACTTACGTCTGGAAAATTCAGTTG
>Ga0255058_10001126_pt1 | contig 15160 bp, 14 predicted proteins | sample Cases_109_9_MG_FD_188637 | JGI IMG/M metagenome (GOLD analysis project Ga0255058, IMG submission 188637) | Seawater microbial communities from Amundsen Gulf, Northwest Territories, Canada - Cases_109_9 | ecosystem: Environmental > Aquatic > Marine > Gulf | place: Canada: Northwest Territories... | reverse complement strand
CGCGAGCACTCGAGAAAATCGCCGGAGACACGGAGGTGCTCGAGGTCGCCAACCGGGCCACCGCACCGCTTTACATCGTCGACCCGATCAAGGAGTTCGAAAAACGCGCGCGCGGGCTCTTGAGGACCCATCCTCCGACCGCGGAACGAGCTGCGCGACTGCGTTCGCTCGTTCTACCCGATCGCCGCCCAGGGCCCTAGGGGCTGTAACCGGTTACACCAAATTGCTCGACTCCGTTTCGCCATCACCTACGTCTAAAATCGCTTCGACGTTGCCAACCGCAAAAACTCGATCCGCAGCGCGCAGCTCGCAGTACGCTTCCAGGTATTCGCGCCCGTCATAGAAATGGATGTTGAACGGTCGCACGACACGCTCGGTTGTCTCGCCCGTCGTGCGAGCCGTGTACCGTATCGCGATGCGTGAGGTGGAATCGACCGCCTCGCGTAGCCGAGCCAAAACCTCCGGGTCGGTCTCCGCGGCCGGTTCGAGTAGCTCGGCGTACTTGGCGAACATCGGTCCCCCGCCGGCGGCCAACTTTGCTTCGAGCCCGGCGAGCACACCATCATCCGGGGCAGACCCCCGCGCCTCAGCAACCAGCTGCCTCAATCGAGATCGTTCGCGCTCTGTGAGTTCCATTCACTCCTCCTCGGTGGGCGCTCGAAGTATAGGCGCGGACCCAACCGCTATCCACAGTTGGGCTTTGCCCGTCGGTGTCCTTTGCCCTATATTGCGCGCGCCGCCGCCGGATCGGAGGCGCGGTGACCGTCATAGTCGTAAGTGACTAACCAGCTGTCACTTACGACCTTCATTTGAACCGTTTTCTCGTTTGTATCTCGGAGGTCCCCCATGGGTTCCAATGGGAGTTTTTCGGTTGGCCGTATGCTCAAGAACCTGTTTGGACAGGGAGAGGCCCTTGCCGAGCTCGGATCTGTCAAGTGGTTCGACGCGCAAAAGGGGTTCGGTTTTATCGAGCGTCCCGACGGCAGCGACATCTTCGTTCACTACAGCGATATCGTTGGGAGTGGTTTTCGGACGCTGACCGAAGGTCAGCAGGTACAATTTGAAATCAGCAAGAGTTCCAAGGGACCGCAGGCTGTCAAAGTGCAGCGGGTAGAAAAGGAGTAACGAGCAGGCCCTTTCGATCCCAAGCGGCCGGTTGCGTTGGTTTCGCGACCGGCCGCTTTTTTTGTCATGACCCCTCCCACTCCACCCAACGAACTAAGTCCGCAAGCGTCGGTCGCCCATCCCGTCGCCAATCAAGTGGCGGTCGCTGCATCGAACCGAGGGCCGCGATTCGCTCGACGCCAGCCATCGACAGCGCGCGGGCGATATCGCGGCGACGCTCGCTGGGGGCGGCGACACCTACGGTGGCGATCAACCCCCTCCGCTCGGCACACAGTCCGATCGACCGGTCGACGTCATCGATCGGCGCCAGCGTAAGAAACTGCGGCACCGGCGGCGGTGAGGGGTGCTCTGGTTCGCTGCGTGCCACCACCGTCCAAGGACAGTCGAGATCGCCCGCCCAACGATTGGCGATCCCAGCCGATGCTTCGACGTCCATCAGCGATCGCCACCCAACAAATGCGGCTCGCTCACCAGCCCCCGCCTCGCAACGTGGTGGTGATGGCCAGCGGTTAACACACGCCTCGAGGAGTGGTCGGACTAGCGACGCCACGTCGCTGCGCGATGCCTCAACAAACGCCGTCACCGGCGACAGGCACCCCATCTGCCCGGCAAACGCCGTATCGCACGCCAGCGCATCGATCACTTGAACGGAATCTTCGGCCAACGCCTCACCCGTAATCAGCGCCGCCGACAACCGAGGCCCGTGAACGATCAGGTTGGACGCCGAGCTCACCGTTGCCCGCAGTCGCTTCACGGTCTCCGCGCGACCCGTGGCTATGACGGTGGTCGCGGCGGCAAGCACAGAATCACGTCCGCCGGGTGGATCGGGCCAGGAATCAACAACGACCGCTGCACCAAGCTCGGGGTCGTTCTCGGCTAGAGTGGCTGCGAATCGCGCCGCCAGGTCATCGGTCGCAGACGCCGGCTTGAGCCACACTGGCGCTTTGACCAACACGGCGGAGATGATATCGGTGATCGGTGTGGTTGGGATCCCGTGCGCCCCAATCGCCACGATCAACTCCGGCCCGACCACACGGCGCGAGGTCGACCCGTTGGTCACGAACCCGTCCAGCGCTCCCAGATCGCCCAACTCCGCGACCACCCAGTCCTCGAGAGACTGACGGGTCCAGCCGTTGAACGCACTATCCAACACTTCGGCGATCGACGACGTCGGCACCCGGTAACGCTCAGCCAACGCTTCTGTTGCCCGGTAACGCGGTGGCCAATCATCGTCACGCCACTGGGCACAGGTGTCCGCGAGACCGTCTATGATCTCGCTTGCCGGTCGCGTCTTGAGCCGCTCACCGGCGGCGACGAGCCGCGCGATTCGATCGGCTGTCTTACCGCTCACCCTTGCTCGAGCCACAGTTCAGCTGCCAACGAACACCCACGAGCCTCGGCTTTAGGCTCCCGGCCGCGCAGCAGAATGCCCCCATCAGCGGTGCGCTCACCCACGTCGCTCGTCTGAAGGGCGATCGCACTGGCTCGATTGGCGAGATCGAGGTGCACCAAGGCCCCGACCTCGCCAGGCCCCAGCTCGGCTCCAGTTCCGGGATCGATCACCATCACCCGCGCCCACGGTGGAACGCGAAATCCGGCTCGGGGCTGACCACCCTCATCGACAACCGCCGTTCGCAACCGCTCATCGTAATACTGAGTCGACAACTCGGTCATCCCGTACTCCTCGACCTGGTGATCGGTTGGCACCCCGAGCTGGGCCTTGATCGCAATCCCGATCGCGCTGGCATCGGTCTCCCGAAGCGCACCCTTGAAGCCGCCCGTAACCATCGTGCGGCTGCCCGATGGGAGCCGCCGCGGCTCTGATCCCAACGCTCCCAGCCCGTGGTGGAAAGCGAGCGCTGCGCCAGCGATCAACACCGGTTCACCCTCCTGTTCGGCATCGTCGAGCCCCGTGAGAAGATCCTCGAGCCGCAACCCCCCCGAGGGCGAGCCGCGCAAAAAGAACCTGCTCTTCGGATCGCCAAATGCTTCTCGGAAGACCGCGAACATGTGCACCAGCGATGAGTCGGGGGCATCGGCGGGCGAAGGCGATAGAAATAAGCACCGGACTCGGTCCCGATCGGGAAACAAAAAGCGGCGCCCGGAAGAGATGATCGCCGCGTTGTACAACGCCAGGGTGTCAAACCGATGCACCCCGGGCGTCCCCTGGATAGTCCCAGAGGTGCGGAAAGCCGCCGCCTCGCGCTGCTCGGGGAACGTCGCCCATCGTCCGACTTTGAACGCCCCAGTTGGCACTGGAGGGATCTGCTTCCACCCGGCGACGTCGCCCGGCGCGCTGACGCCGTGTAGCGCGCAGAACTGACGATAAACAGGATTGAACCGGAATTGGTGAGCGAACACATCCCGCGCCAGCCGATCGAACCGGGACGCATCGATCGGATCCGACCACCCGCTACCGATGGCGTGCAGGATTTCGGCGTCTAACCGCTCGGCTTCCTCCTGGCGGGCCTTCTCGCGCGGCGGGAGCGGGGCCGCGCGGGTCATGCTAGACGCCTCGCGCCAACGGCGACCAAATGAACTTGTGGATCTGTAGTTGGACGCGCACTGGCAGGCTGTCGGAGAGCACCCATTCGGAAAGCAGACGCGGGTCGAGCTCACCATGCGACGGTGACAGCAGGACTCGATGGCTCGCAGTCAAGTCGTGCTCGCCGATCACGCTTCGCGCCCACTCGTAGTCAGCGCGATCACACACCACGAACTTGATCTCGTCATCACCGTCTAGGTGCTGCAGGTTTTGCCAACGGTTGCTTGTGACCATCCCACTGCCAGGTGTCTTGAGGTCCATAATGATCCCGACCCCGTCCGGAATGTGCTCGACCGGCCACGCCCCACTCGTCTCGAGCAGAACCTCGTAGCCTTCTCCCAGCAGTCGCTCAAGGAGCTGCGTCGTCTCGCGCTGAATCAGCGGTTCGCCCCCCGTTACTTCCACCAGCCGACAGCGATAGGCAGCGACCTGTTCCAGAATCTCGTTGATCGAGCGTTCCGATCCACTGTAGAAGGCGTACTCGGTATCGCAGTAGGTGCAGCGGAGGTTGCAGTATGTGAGCCGCACGAACACACATGGGCGACCGGCGTGCGTCGATTCGCCCTGAATCGAGTAGAAGATTTCGTTGACTTTGAGCGCCACGGGGGAAATCTACCGGTCGTCCGGCGCCACAACCACGCCACTCGGCGAACTCAGTCGAGAAACTCGAACCGGTATCGTTTGAGAACCCGCTTCGCGACCATGTGACCAAGCGTGAAGGCGCGGTGGACGGCCTGTGGGCTGAACTCGAGCGGATCAAGCGTCCGCAGAATGTGATTCTCAGCCGCCACGTCGGGGTCAGGTGTGATTCGGACCCGCGTGTTATCGATCCGCGCGACCTCGTGAAACGCTGCGCGTAGCTCGTCGAGCGCTTCCGGCATGCATTCGGATCGTTCCAACAGCTCGTGAGCAGTCTCGTACAACCGCCGAAAATCACGGTGCATGCGTACGACGTTCTCCTGCTTCGAATCCCGACTGTGCGCCGACTTCTGATAGTGCATGTCGCCATATCCGCGTTCCGACAGCGAACCCAGCCCGTGGAGGTACTTGTACGGAGCGCTAATGGAGGAGATGATGACCAAATCCGCACCTGCTTCCTCAGCGACGTCGGTGGTGAACGGGTTACGGTCTTCGCCGTCCTCGACCACCACCCGATAGTGGCCCAGTCGATAAGGCTTCCCCGATTCGTCGACGAATCGTACCGGCGCGTAGAATGGAAATGTGGCCATCGATCCAGCAGCTGCGGTCGCCATGGGGACACCACGGATCGAAACGCTGGTCAGCCGTCTCCAAGGCTGAGCAACCAGTGGCGCTAGAACGGGGTGATCGCGCGGGACGCCAGCGGTCGCAAACTCATCGACGATCTTGTGACCTTCAGAGCCGAGGATGCGGTGAATCGCCTCGGCTCCCACCGGCTCATCGCGGAAGAGTTGCAGGACCGGTGACTCGCGCTCGCCGGTGATAAGCGTCACCGGATGGTTCAAATCCACGGCCAGAATCGCCGCCTCCGAGCGGAGATCTCGCCACGATCGACCGCCGAGGATCCCCTGCCCCAGGTAGCGCCCGATCGAATCCAGTTTCCACAGCGGAAACAGCGTGTTCAGAGTCGATTCGGCGGCCCATGCCTTCCATGTTCGACGGTTCCTCCACGAGGGCCGTGGCCCCTGCTGGGCCCAATCCAAGGTCTTGCGTACAAGGCCATCCCCCTCTCCCAGCAACTTGGCATCAAACGGGTCGAAGCGAGCCTCCCCAGTCTCGATCGCGCCAACCAGGTCGTCGCGCGTCGCCCCGGCGCAGGCGGCAACCACGAAAAAGGCCCCGGCCGAGGAGCCGACGACCAGGTCGAACCCCGGTGGGCCCGTCTGGCGTGGCTCGTCTGGTCGGCGAAACCCCGACCGCAGCACGAATCCACGCTCCTGGAGGATCTCAAGCACGCCAAAGTGGTAGGCCACCGCGGGAACGAAACCTCCGAGAAACTTGGCGGCGATCTGGCGCGGGGTGGTGACCTCGATCGGCTCGACCGTCACGCGCGCGTGGCCCCTGCCGCCAGGTGTGTTACGTTGTTTTCATGCTTCGTCACGGCTATCTCCCGATCGGGATGTGTCTCGTCACTCTCATTGGCGCGTGCCAAGGCAGCGCGCCAGTCGAAGATACCACCGCCGATCCAGACTCCGCTGCGATGTCTGACTCGTCGGCCGCCGATCTCGTTCACGACGACGAGATCCCGAGCCGCGCCGGCGAGCTGGCCCGTGACGCTGGTTCCAAGCCTCAAGAAGTCATGGACTTCATGGGAATCAGCAGGGGCGACGTGGTAGCCGACATCCTTGCCGGTGGTGGGTACTATACCTACCTGTTGAGGGAGCGTGTCGGGCCGACCGGTCAAGTGTTCGCCGAGGGGTACGGGCCCAACTTGGCGGCGCGAATGGACCGCGGCGATCTAGCCCAGGCCAGCAACATCATGTTGGTCGACTCGCTCAACGAGCTTCCTGACGGGGCTCTCGACGCGGTGCTCATCGTGCGGGGATTCCACCTGATCGCCGATCTCGACGTCGCGCTAGCCCACTTGGTGCGCGCACTCAAGCCTGGGGGCGAGGTGGGCGTGGTCGAGGTCAGGCTCGGCCAGGAGTATGGTCACGATATGAAAACCCACCGCATGGGCGAGCAGACCGTGATCGACGCGTTCCAATCGGCCGGATTCCAATTCATCGCAAACAGCACGATCCTGCGTAACCCATCCGATGACCATACCGAGTTCTGGGAGGGTCGGCGTCACCTAACCGATCGGATGCTCCTCAAGTTCGCTCGACTGGGAGAGCCAACGCCCGCCGCTCCATCCACCGCGTCGGTGGGACCCTAAGCTCGACCTTAATTCTCGAGAATCTCTGCAATCTCAGCGGCGTGCCGACTGACAAATGCGCCGTAGTAGTTGACGTGAGGCTCGATCAGCGGTTCACCGCTTGCCCGGCGCTCGGCATTCTCGCTAGCCAGCCGACGAGCTCGGAACGTCGGGGCGCCCAGATGGTAGAGCGTGGCCAGCACGCCGGGGCTCGTCGAAATGTCCATCCCGACATCGCCATAAGCGCGCTGCGCCTCGACCAGCAGCGCAGCTGCATACTCGAGGTTACCCGGCATCGAGGTCACGGCCTCTAGGACACCCTTTGCTCCACGCTGGGGTCGATCGAGTTGCCTCGCGATGACCGGTTCGTACTGGATCGCCAGCCGAAACGAAACCTGGGCTGGACCAAGCGTCCAGAGGTATGGGTTGCGCACGACACCACCGCTACGACCGTCCATTTCACCGCGCTGAAAGCCGGCCTCTTGATCGCTGACCCATCGTTCGAGGTCCTGCTCGCGAAGCGACCCAAAGATGGCGCCAAAAAGCTCCTCGCCGATCGCATCCACACGACCCACCAGCAAAGTCTTCTCGGCCACCACGATGCCACCCAACGCCACCGGCAAGATGTCAAACAGATCGGCGACCCTAAGAACGGTATCCCGTTCGGTTCCGAGCCAAGCCTGAGCACCGTCCGAGAGCGGCGCATCGGCGCGGCGTCGATCGTCCTCGGACAAGAGAGCCCAACCTGGTGCCAGGCTTACGACGACTGATTCTCCTGCGATTTCGCCCGGTGTGGATGACATCGATTCGGTCACCGACTCGACACCGGACGGCGCATCCTGGTCCGGCCACCACAGCCGAAGCAGCAAGCCGACCATGACGGCCGCTAGAAACAACAACCATCCCCGGCCAATCTTGAGCCTCAACGCTTGCCAGCCAGCTGCCGGAGATGCGTCAAGTTCCGCTTATCCATGACATCGTCCTTTGGCGTTTCGATGACCTTAGCTACGGACGTGAAACGACGATCTCGCATGATCGCCTTGAAACCGGTGTCTCCGATCTCCCCCTGCCCGATGTGCGCATGGCGATCAACTCGGCTTCCCAGTGGCTTGACCGAATCGTTTAAATGCAGAACACGCAAGTTCTCCAAGCCCAAGATGGCGTCGAATTCGGCTAGCGTTTTCTTGCACCCTGTCCCGGTCGAAATGTCGTAACCAGCAGCGAACACGTGGCATGTGTCAAAACAGATGCCCAGCCTGGAAACGTTCTCGACCCCTTCGATGATGCGCGCCAACTGCTCGAACCGATAGCCAACGTTGGCGCCCTGTCCGGCGGTCGTCTCCAGCAGCACTCGTGTACCACCATCCGCGACGCGATCAAAGACTTCGTTGAGCGATTCAGCGACCCGATCCAGCACCGCATGCTCATCGGGATCGTTGTCCCCCACGGGGTGCATAACCAGAGACTGCAAACCGAGTCGGTGACAGGTCTCCAGCTCGTTAGCAAATGCTCGCCGCGATTTCCCAAGGATCGTCTTGTCACGGGTGCCAAGACGTGTCAGGTAGATGTCGTGAGCCAGACAGAACTCGCAGTTCGATTCCGACCACGCCGAGCGGAAGCGTTCGATGTCATCGTCTGACAGTTTCCGCCCACGCCACTGTCTGGGGCTCGACGTAAAGATCTGGACTGCCGTACAGCCAAGCGCGTCGCCGCGCTCGAACGCGGTATGGAGACCTCCCGCGGTTGACATATGCGCTCCCAACAACATCGGCGGTCAACGTAGAGGCGATGGTTGGCTGGGCGCCACCCGTCTTTTAGTCTTAACCCCATGACTGGCTGGGAGTCCGTCGTCTCGGCGATTGTGTCGCTACGCGCACACAAGCTGCGTTCTTTTCTGACGCTGCTTGGAATCATCGTCGCGGTGACATCGATTATCGCGGTCGTAACCGTAATAGACGGTCTCAACTCGAGGGTCACCGACTTGGTAACCGGTCGCGGTGCGGATGTGTTTATCCTCGACCGGATGGGCACCAGCGATGTTTTTGACTGGCGTTCGATCATCGAAGCCCAGCGACGACCCGAGCTAACCAACGACGACGCCCTCGCTCTCAGCAAGCAGGGCGAGAACCTGCTGTACGTCGCCGCCGACGTGTACCGTCGGGATAAAGTCTGGGGCGGGAACCGCTCGGTGGACGACATGAGCGTCCGCGGTGTCGGCACGGAGTTTCCGTTTCTTTCGACGTTCGAAATTGAGCGCGGCCGCCATCTGGCACCGCTGGAAATCGAGCGAGCCCGTCCGGTCACCGTCATCGGTCACGAAGTGGCCGAGGAACTCTTCCCGACGAGTGATCCTATCGACGATACGATTCGCGTGCGCGGCCGCCACTTCACGGTGGTTGGGATCGCCAAGCCGCAGGGTACCGTGTTCGGCGCCACTCAAGATGACTTTGTCGTTATCCCGCTCAGCAGCTGGCAGAAGATCTACGATCGACGAGCTAGCGTGAGCATCTCGATCAAGGCGGCCGACCCCGACAACGTTCAGGGCGCAATCGACGAGACGCGAATGCTGATGCGAGTTCGCCATCGACTACGGCCATCCGAATCCGACGATTTTGGCTTCATCACGACCCAGGAGTTTCTCGAGCTCTACGCCAAGGTGACGGCTGGAGTCTATTCAGCGCTTGTCGGCCTGGTGGCGATCTCGCTGTTGGTCGGTGGGATCGTGGTCATGAACATCATGCTCGTTGCCGTCACCGAGCGCACCCATGAGATCGGGATTCGCAAGGCGCTCGGTGCCCGACGACGCGACATACTGCGCCAGTTCCTCGTCGAGGCGGTGATACTGGCTGCGCTGGGTGGCATAATCGGCGTAGGACTCGGGTTCGGGATCGCGGTCACCATTTCGAAGGTCACCCCGCTTCCCTACTCCCTCACTTGGTGGTCGATCGCACTGGGGATCGGCCTGGCGTCGATCGTCGGTATCGCCTTCGGTATCTACCCCGCAGCTAAGGCGGCGCGCCTCGACCCGATCGTCGCCCTTCGATACGAGTAGTCGATGCGCCCGGACCTCACCACAAGACCCGATTCCAGTCAGTTCTTGGAGAGCGCCCGCATGGCGTTCGCCACGCTGTGGTCGCATCGGCTTCGTTCGGCGCTGACGATCATTGGCATCATCATCGGTGTCACCGCCATCGTCGGCATGACTTCGCTCGTGCGCGGGCTCGATAGCGAGATCGTCGGCGAGATACGCGACATCGGTGCGGACCACATGTTTCTCCGCAAGTGGGCCGGTCGGATCGTGTCCGGCGAGCGCGAGCTCATGCGGCTGGAGCGCAGGCCGGACATCACCGAACAAGACGAAGCTGCGATCAGCCGGCTCTCGACGGTACAGAACACCGATATCATGCTCGGAACGGCGTTTCCGGCCAGCCGGCAGATATCCTACCGCGCAAACAAGACGACCCAGGACCTCATCGGAACCACAGAACGCTACGCCGCAATCAGCGCCGCCGATATCGAGAGCGGGCGCTTCTTTACGTCCAGCGAGGTCGCCAACCGCAACCGAGCTGTCGTCTTGGGTAAGGGGATCACCGACTTGCTTTTCCCGCGCGTGGACCCGGTCGGCAAATCGATCCGGATCGGTGGCTTACCATACACGGTCATCGGGGTATTCGAAGAAGAGATAATGCTGCTTTGGGGTCAAACCAAGGACAACCGCGTCATCATCCCCTACACATCGTTCCACCGTGACTTCGACACAAGCGCGGTGATGGACATCATGCTGACGATCGTGCCGACGCCCGAGGCTGGCCTCGATCGCGCTCGCGACGACATCACGTTTCTGCTTCGGGCGCGACATAAGCTCCGGCCAGGTGAAGAAAACGATTTCGACATCGTCACTCAATCCAACTTTTTGGAGCTGTGGGATCAGATTACCGGATCGGTGTTTCTGGCGATGATCGTGATCAGCTCGATCGGTTTGATGGTCGGAGGCATCGGGGTCATGAACGTCATGCTGGTGAGCGTCACCGAGCGGACCCGCGAAATCGGGGTTCGCAAGGCGCTCGGTGCCCGGCGACGCGACATCCTGTGGCAATTCCTGATCGAAGCCGCCGTGCTCACCGGCATCGGCGGTGTGTTTGGTGTCGCGATCGGTAGTGCGCTCGGTGCGGGCGTGGCAAAGCTCATCGATTTCCCCGTCGCCATTCCGCTGTGGTCGTTCTTTGTCGGCGTCGGTTTCAGCGCAGTAATCGGGATCTTCTTCGGGATCTTCCCAGCCCACAAGGCGGCCTCGCTCGACCCGATCGAAGCGCTTCGCTACGAGTAACGATGATCGCCTAACGCGGGCTCTCGATTGCCGGCAGCTGGATCCCGCGCTCGACCGCCGTTTGCTGGAGTCGGTTAGCGCTGTCGATGAGCGCGTTGTGGGTGTCAACCAGGGTCGAGTACTGAGAGTAGGACCGCTGCATCTCGGTGACGCTGGCGTTGTGTGCCTCGACGACTTCGTTGTGGCGCGCGATCACGCCACGGTAGCGCTGATACTCGCCGGTAGGCAGCTGACCGTTCACCGCCTTCCGCTCGAGCCTGGCGATCTGGAGACCGAGTTCGCTGAGCCGGACCTTCCCCGCGTCGACCCCCACCTCCAGATCCGCCACCACCGTTGACAGCGAGTCGATCCGCGTCTTCTGCTCATCGAGCGTGGCTGTAACCTGGCTCCAGGCGTCGCGGTAGGGGGCCTGCGAACGATATCGCCACAGAGAACGTCCGATCGCGATCGCTACCAGCGCGGTCGTGAGAACGACGAAGGTACGGATCCGTCCCCAACCCACGTCGACGCCCGTTAGTTGACGGGCTGAGGCTGGACGAGCCGATCGATAGCGTCCAACTCGAGGGCGCGGCCCTCGGCCAGCAGTCGCTCCAGGGTCTCCTCCCCGAGTGTATCGCGGCCGGTTTCGAGGAGTCGCTCGCAGTCGTCCGGCTCTAGCGTCGACCTCGTTATCGTGACCGTCTCCAGAATGCGATTCGCTGCCCCAAGCAGGCGGACCGCCAACTCCAATCGACCTGCATCGCCCTCCAGCCCGGCCAAACAAGACAGCGTGCAGCCGACCCCAGCGTCGAGCTTGAGTTCGCGAAAACCGTCAAACGCTTCCAAGTACATTTCGCGGGCACGATCCAGTTCACCGCGGGCCCTCTCCAGTCCGGCCAAGTAGAACTGCGACCAGATGATGCCGGTCTGGGCACCCAATTCCTCGAAGAGTGCATGACCTTCTCGGTGGCGACTCTCGGCGGTGTCTGGGTCTTGGCGATGACGCGCTACAACACCCAAGTACTGACTCACAAACGCCAACGTCAATTTGTTGCTCGTCCGACGGGCGATATCCTCCGCCTCGCGGAACCATTTTTCGGCGTTGTCGATGTCGCCCTCGCCGAGATACGAATCACCGAGGTTCATGAGCGCACCGGCAGCGCCAAAATAGTCACCGATCGTCTTATACAATCCGAGCGCATCCTCGAAGAGCTGACGCGCCTCATCGCGTAGTCCATCGCGGCTCCGAGCATTGCCCAAGTTCATCAAAGCTCTGGCCACTCCGGGGTCGTGACCGGCCTCTCGATATAGAGCCAAGCTCTCTTCGAATCTGGCTATCGTGGCCAAACTGTTGTCACCTTGAATCTGTGCGAACCTGCCAATCAGGTTGATTGCGTGAGCTCGATCGAGCAGGGAAAGACCGTCGATCTGAGACTCCAGCTTCTCGAGGATTCGGCGTCCATCTTCGACTACCCCGCGCCGGAACCACATCGCCGGCAGGGCGCCTGCAAGCCGCACCGCCAGTGCGCTCTCATTGGCCCCGAGCGCCCAGTACAGCGCTGTACGAACATTCTCGTATTCAGCTGCCAGCTTGGCGAGCGAGGCAGGCACGTCAGGCCAAGAGGTCCGACTCGGATCCACCTCCTGAGCCAGCTCCGCGAACGCGACGGCGTGTCGTCTCCGCCACCGATCGGCCTCGCCCGACTCTTCCAACAACTCGATGCTGAAGTCGCGAATCGTCCGGAGCCGCTCGAAGCGAGGCTCCTCGGTCTCGCCGTGCGAAAGTCGGAGCAAGCTCTTGTCGACCAACGAGGACAGTACCTCGACAACATCGAAATGCTCGTCCTCGGCCACGCACACGCTCTCCGCTGCCTCGATCGTGAAGCCGCCGTCAAACACCGCCTGCCTGAGAAACAGCGCCTTCTCGTCTTCATTCAACAAGTTGTAGCTCCACGACAACGCACCCCTCAGCGTCCGTTGCCGATCGGGCAGATCGCGGGTCCCGCTGGTCAGGAAGTCGAACCTGCGCCCAAGTCTGCGCACCAACGCCTGAGGTGGGAACATCTTCACGCGGGCGGCAGCGAGCTCGATCGCCAGCGGGAGCCCATCCAACTGGTGGACGATCTCGACCACCGCCTGCGCGTTCCCCTCGCTGAGCTGAAACGAAGGCACCACCGCCCGCGCCCGTTCGGTAAACAGCACCACCGACTCGTAGTCCGTCAGTTTACCAATCGGCGGTAGTCGCTTCGGGTTCGGAAACGACAGCGGCGGAACCGGGTACTCGTGCTCGCCGCGAATTCGGAGCGGAGCCTGGCTCGTAACCAACACCGTCAGGCGCGGAGCGTCGCGCATCAAATCAGCCACATACGGGGCGGCCGCCAAGACCTGCTCGAAGTTGTCGAGCACGAGCAACAACTGCCGATCAGTCAGCAACTCCGCCAGAACCCTCTTGGGGTCATCCGCGCCATCCGCTTCGACCTCCAGTGCCTCGAGGATCGCCATCGCGACCCGGTCGGGCTCGCGAACGACGGCCAGATCCACCAAGAAGACGCCGTGTTCGAAGGCGTCGACGATCTCGGCTGCCACTTGGACCCCGAGTCGAGTCTTTCCCGTTCCGCTCGGGCCTGTCAGCGTGACCACCCGGGCATCGGCACGCAGGATCAGCTTTCGTACCTCCTCGATCTCCCGCGAACGACCGACCATTGCGGTCGCCTGTGCGGGAAGGTTGTTCGGTCGGACATCGAGCGTGTTGAGCGGTGGAAACTCATCCGGCAGGTCGGCCATCACGAGCTGAAAGACGCGCTCCGGCTCGGTTAGATCTTTAAGCGATCTCAGACCGAGATCGCGCAATGCGACCCCTTCCGGGAATCGCTCCGACACCAACCTTTCGACCGCTTGGGAAAGCAGGACCTGACCGCCATGACCAGCAGCCAGAATGCGCGCCACCCGGTTGAGCGCCATACCGAAGTAGTCGCCGCCGCGGGCTTCAGCCTCACCGCTGTGAATCGCCATTCGAACTCGCAGCGGCTCTGGTGTGCTCCACTCCTCTTCCGTCAGCTGACGTTGCGCAGCCAATGCCGCCGCCACCGCTTGTGGGGCCGAGTCGAAAGCCGTAAAGACGCCGTCGCCAACGTTCTTGAAAACCTTACCGCCGTGTTCTTCTATGACGGAACCAAGCAGTGCATCGTGGCGCTCCAGAGCGGACGGCATGCTGCTCGGGTACCGCTCCCACATCTCGGTGCTACCCTGGATATCGGTAGCGAGAAACGTGATCGTGCCGGTGGGTCCGTGATTCATCGCTTCGATCAAGGTCTCAGGCCGGCGCTACCGATGCTCCACCTGCGAGCTGGGGACGATCACCCGTCCGCCGCCAAGCTCGAGCAGCGCCTTGCGACCGCCATCATAGTCTTCGGCCCAGGCGAGGACAGGGACGGTGGCGCCTCGGTAGACGACCTCGTCGACGGGGCTCGGCGGATCACCCTCGAGGGCGATCTTCCAGAACGGGTTGCCACGCTTCTCCTCGCCGACGGTCGACGGCGGCCCGTGACCGCACCACAGCGTGGTCTCGTCCGGCAACGCCGGGAAGACATCGCGCACGGTGGCCATGAGCGCCTCCGTCGAAGCGTCACCACCATCGGTTCGGCCGCTCCCCAATCGGAACAGGAAGTCGCCGAGAAAGACGTGGTCGTCGATGTGGTAACTCACGCTCTCCGGGCTGTGTCCGGGAGTCGCGGAAACGTGGATGTTGTGGGCGGCAAAGTGAAGATCCTCGCCGCCGATAACCGCTCGGTCGACGTGGAACGGCGCACCCGGAGGCCCGACCACGGGCGCGCCCAACGCTTTGACAACCTCAGCCAGCGCTGCCCAGTGATCGCCGTGGAGGTGGGTCACCAGGATCCACCGAACGTCGCCACCCCACGCTTCCGCCGCCGCGATCAAATCGCTACCTCGATCGCCGGGGTCGATGACGACCAACGAGCCGGTGTCCATCGCTTGGACCACAAACCCGTTTGTCAGCAGATCGTTGAGGACGAACCGACGTACCTGAACGTATTCGTCGATCACGATCTCGTCTGCGCCGGTCATGCGGCTGCCACCCCGTGACGCTGGCCGACCCTCTCGATCGCCGCAACCGCCAGCTCCAACTCTTCTCTCGTGTGCGCGGCAGAGATCTGGGCCCTCAAGCGAGCCGCGCCGTGTGGCACCACCGGATAGCCAAAGCCTGACACGTAGACCCCCTCGTCTAGAAGCTCCTTTGACATCTGTATCGCCAACGCCGTCTCGCCAACGATCACCGGAACGACCGGGTGAACGCCTTCCGGGACGTCGAACCCACGCAACTTGAGCG
>Ga0255058_10001125_pt1 | contig 15170 bp, 13 predicted proteins | sample Cases_109_9_MG_FD_188637 | JGI IMG/M metagenome (GOLD analysis project Ga0255058, IMG submission 188637) | Seawater microbial communities from Amundsen Gulf, Northwest Territories, Canada - Cases_109_9 | ecosystem: Environmental > Aquatic > Marine > Gulf | place: Canada: Northwest Territories... | reverse complement strand
GCCCATAGACGCAGATCTGGACCGTACCGTCCGCGAGGGCGTGCCGGGAACGGAGATGCCGCGCTGGCAGGATGTACTTTCGGAAAGCGATATCAAAGCAGTGGTGCAATACATCAAGACCTTCTCACCGTATTTCGAAGACCCGTACTCGCTGCCGCTTCCTGAAGATATCCTGGAGATGCCCGGGAACCGGCCGTTCGAAGCGAGCCCGGTATCCGTCGCAGCAGGTCGGCAACTCTATATCGAGCAGGATTGCGTAAAATGCCATGGTGACCGCGGAGCGGGCGACGGCAGCCAGTCTGACCAGTTGGTCGACGACTGGGACGTCCCCATACGTGCGTCCAACCTGACCCGGCCCTATTTCAAGAACGGCAAACGGGATCAGGATATCTACCGTGTCTTCACCAGCGCGCTTAGCGGCACGCCGATGCCGGCCTTCGACGACCTGAGTGAAGAGCAACGCTGGCAGCTGGTCGACTATGTGCAGTCCCTGGAGCAGAAACAGGGCCTGCTGTACTGGCTGTTCCGGGAAAATCCGAACCAGGTCCGACACCCCAAGCGCAGGCGGTCCGAAGCGTCCGGTTCCGGCCGATAAGGCCCACGCAAATCACACGAGATTCATGTCCATGACAGCACCGCCGGAAACCATCCAGACGCCATATGCCGGTTTTCTCATCTGCCTGATCGCCCTTTCGTTGTCAGCCGGCTGCGGACCGGGCAGCGGCCAGGGACTCGATGAGAACGGCAATCTGATCACCCTGCCGGGCGACGATTCAGGCGATCCCGGTCCCGGACCCGGTGGCGGCGCCAGCGGCAATCCGAACGCCACGCTCACCTGGCTGCAAAGCAATGTTTTCGGCGGCGTCTGCACGCAGTGTCACACCGGCGCCGGAGCGCCGATGGGCGTCGACTGGAGTTCGGAGTCGGCGAGCTGCGAAAATGTCGGGCGAAGCAGCGGCGAGATGCCGACGCTGCTGGAGGTCGAATCGGGCAACGCGGACGCGAGTTATGTGATCTGGAAAGTCGAGGGTGCCGGCCCGAACGGCGAAGCCATTGTCGGGGCCCAGATGCCGCTCTCGAACCCGCCCCTGTCGGCGGAGACGATTCAGAACATGCGGGACTGGGTCGGCGACGGGACGCCGGGCTGTCAAACCCAGCAATTGCCGGGGCAAGTCAGCGTGGCCGCGAGCAAGATCAGTGCGGCGAGCGCCACGCTCGCGGAGCCGATCGACCCGAGCGGATCGTGGATGCTGGTCTGGCAGGAAGCATTGCAAATCTGCGCGACCTGCCACAGCCTTGCTCCGTCCAATCCGCGTTGCCAGGCGGACCTGCAATGCCCGCCGCACGGCGTGGTACTCAACGCAGACAATTATTACGGCGTGGTAGACGGCCATACCGTTGCACCATTCGATCCCGACGGCAGCAGCCTATGGCGACGGATTTCGTCGGACGATCCACACCAGCGCATGCCTTTCGGCCTGGCGCCGCTGAACGGGACACAGCTGAACAATATCCGGGAGTGGATCGAGCGCGGCGCTCCCTTGTGCGCGGAAGGCGAGGACTGTCGATGAACGTCCATTTGGCCCGGACCCGTAGGAGCGGGCCCTGGCCCGCGATAACGGTGTTGAAAGGAACGAGATAACGGACCGGCCTGTGGCCGGGGATTTTGTCAATGGGATGGCTCCCTGCGGTCCGCTTTATTCCCGATGACAAATTCCCCGACCACTGACCATCGTAGGAGCGGGCCCCGGCCCGCGAGATCGCGCCTCAGGAGTCGAGCCTCAGGAGGCACTTCCACAAAGGGTGACATGAGGGCAGACCTCGAATACAAGCAGGTAGTCGAAACATGAAACAAAAAACAATCAGGAATACCCACCGCTTTCGACAGCAGTCCATACGGGCAGCGCTGGGTATTGTGGGATTGCTTCTTCTGGGGACATCTACAGTGCGGGCGGAACCCTATCTGGCGATACAGGAGGGCTACAAATGCTCCAAATGCCACGTGAACATGACCGGTGGTGGCAAGCGCACCGATTTCGGCAACATATACGTGCAGACTCGGCTAGCGAACAACTTCCTCAACTGGCGGCGTATGCTGGATCAGTTGGACGACGATGCAGATGAAGACAACCCGCCCAGGACCGATTCAGGCAGCAGCTTTTTCTCGGGTCGACTGAACGACTACATAGCCATCGGCGGCGACTTCCGGCTGCGCTACGAGCAAACCGATACGCCCAGCAATCCGACGCAGGATGTTTTCAACCAGCGGAAACACAACGTCTATTTGCAGGTCGATCTGATTCCCCAGCGTGTAATTTTTTATCAGACGCTGTCGGGCGGTGGCGACGCCCGGGAGATATTCGGCTTACTGAAGTGGAATCCGTTTTACGTCAAGGCCGGCGAGTTCTTTCTCCCCTACGGCCTGCGTCTCCTGGACGATAGCGCGTTCACTCGCGCGGTCACGGGGTTCACCTACGGCACTACGGACGCGGGCGTGGAGATTGGCTTCGAGCCGAATAACTGGGCCATTCAGGTAGCAGCGACCAACGGCACCGGTGCCTCGCTTGAGAACAACCGCTCCAAGCGCCTCACGGCCTCACTCGCTTATGTGCACAAAGGATTTCGCGTGGGAGGCTCCTACTCCACGAATAAGGACGCGCAGGATGTCGAAACCATCATCTACGGCTTACATGGCGGCGTGCAGCTCGGGCGCGTGGGGATTCTTGCTGCAGCGGATATCATCGACGACAGCACGGATGAGCAGTTCGTCTCTATCCTGGAGCTCAATCTGCTGCTCTCCAGGGGGAATAATCTCAAGATCTCCTATGAGTATCACGACCCGGCAGAATCGATTGCACAGAATGTACGCGAGCGCTACAGCCTGGTGTGGGAGCCGGTCCTGAACCAGTTTACGCAGTTTCGCGCCGGCGTACGAGACAACAGGGGCATACCGCAAAGCAACGCGCAGAACCTGACCGAATACTTTCTCGAATTACATTTGTTCTTCTAAAGCAGCCACAATAACAGGCAGCAACACAGGACAGATGTTATGTAGGGCTGCGTGGGCTACCGTCTGGCTGTTAATTTGATCTCATCATTAAGAGAGGAGACCAGACGATGAGCCCACACGGAACTTACAACGAGACGATAAATCATTCGTGCCGGTGTTGTAGGTGGCGAATTTGTAATCACGCTGCTGTAGGCGTACGGAAAAGTCCCGACAAAGTCTGGGCCAGCAATTATCGAGCAGACTCAAAATAAGATCCTGGGCTGTGGGCTTTTGGGTAACCCATTATCCATTGTGGGAGTTTTGGGTGACCCTTAATCGACTGTGGAAGTTTTGGGTGACTCAGTTATCAGCTGTTATTGCAAGTTATTGAAAAGGCCAACGAGCGTCGCGCTCAGATAGTAATATTTTCAATAACTTACATGACACACATTGCCTTGTCCCTCCTGAATATTCGTCCGCGTTGATTTAGTTGCCTTTTTCCGGGCGGCGAGGGTAGCCTTTGGAGTATGGTCAAGTGTTTGGGAATCATCGGTCGAACTCTATGGTCGGCGCTGCGTAGCCATCAAGCGCTGGCAATCGAGAATCTGGCCCTGCGGCAACAGCTGGCGATTCTGAAGCATCGCCATCCTCGGCCGAGGCTTACGGACGCAGATCGATTATTTTGGGTGGTACTGTCGAAAATTTGGTCCGAATGGCGGGGTTCCTTGCATATCGTTCAGGCTGGTACGGTTGTCCGCTGGCATCAGCGGGGTTTCCGCTATTACTGGCGCTGGAGGAGTCGTCGCAACGGGCGCCCAAGGATTGATCCGGAGATTCGGGACCTGATCCGGCGCATGTGCCGGGCCAATCCGCTCTGGGGTGCGCCGCGAATTCACGGGGAATTGCAGAAGCTTGGGATCGAGGTCTCCGAGGCAACGGTCTCCAAGTACATGATCAAGCGCCGTGGACCGCCATCTCAGACGTGGCGGACGTTTCTCGAGAACCATGGCAAAGAAATTATCGCACTTGATTTCTTCACAGTTCCGACCGCGACCTTTCGAATCCTTTTCGTCCTGATCATTCTGAGCCACAATCGGCGGCGGATTTTGCATTTCAACGTCACAGAACATCCGACAGCGGAGTGGACTGCGCGGCAGCTCTTAGAGGCGTGCGGGTCGGACGAGGCGCCTCGATATCTGCTGCGCGATCGAGACGCTATTTACGGCGAGGCATTTGGCCGGCAGGCCGCCGCGCTCGGGATCAAGGAAGTCACGACCGCGCCGCGATCACCTTGGCAGAACCCGTATGCCGAAAGGGTCATCGGCTCCATACGCAGGGAATGTTTGGATCACATAATTATTTTGGGTGAGCGCCATCTCAAACGTATTCTGACGAGCTACGTCGACTATTATCACAGTGCAAGAACGCATTTGTCCCTGGAAAAGGATGCGCCGGACGGACGAGTGGTTCACACTATTGAAAAGGGCAGGGTGATTGAGCTCAAGCGAGTAGGTGGTCTACACCATTTGTACGCGAGAATGGCTGCGTGACAGGCGCGACAATTAAATAGGAAGGGGATATATCTATTGCAGCGTGTTGAGGGGCTCCTCCGGTGTCAATCCAGGTATCTCTCTAAGGTGCTCCAGAGCCTCTCCGACGGTATTGATGGTCGCCGTGTCGCGTAAAGCCACACCGCGCTTTCTCAACTCTGTCGCCTGCGGTAGCGTCGACGCGGCCTCCAATATCGACCGTTGGAAATTGCTAAGCGGAAACTGCGAAAAGTCTGTCATCCAAAACTCTTTGGGAATTACGGGCTTGGGGATCTCAGGCCAATCTGCAACGGGCCTGGCCGCGGCGGAGGTGAATACTTCCGTGAATTCGGGCGCGCTCGCCACACGCGCAGTGAGCGGCGGAAACTTTCCCGGAACCATCTTCTCCCATTTCTTGCCAACGGTCTTCATAAACGAACCGTGGTGCATAGGCGTGTTGACGACCGTGTTCTTGGCGATGTGAGACGAGACCATGATGGTCGGCACGCGAATCCCCAGTCGCTGGAAGTCGAAGTCGTCCTCCAGGTTGTAGAGCTTTGAAGGCAGATGTGGGGCCGTGACCTTTGGCGGCGGGACATGGTCGAAGCATCCGCCGTGTTCATCGAAGGTGATGATCAATAGTGTCTTCTGTGCCTGCGGCGAGTTCTTGATCGCATTGTAGACCTGCCAGACCAGCAATTCCCCGAGCAGTACGGAGCCAACCCGGCCCTTGTCATATAAAAGCGAATGCGCGGTTGACGGGTGCATGTCGTTGTGTGGCTTAATGAACCGTGGCTCCACGAAGGAGTAGGCCTTAAGCTTGCCCGCCGCGCAATCCGACAAAAATCGTCCGAATCCGTAAAAATGATTGATTGGATTGGGTATCAACTTGGGGCCAATCGGAGTCCAAATAGGTATGAACGGATGGAACCTCGAGAGCGCCGCAAAGTGGATTAAGCTCGTGAGCGCAACACCTGGATTCGCTGAGTAGACCCTCCAGTTGAGAGGCGATTTCCAGCCAGAATCCGAAATTTGGTTGAAAATGGTTTTCCCGAAGCTGTCGGCGGTCCACGCCCCGCTTGGGCCATTGAGCACGCGCCCCCACGACGTTCCAGCATTCCAGAAGGCGCGGTTGCACCAGGTCTGGCTGGGGACGGCGCAGAACCAATGGTCGAAGACGCCAAACTTCTCGGCCAAGGTCGTGAGGACCGGCACGGCAGACGTCGGATAGCATTGCATGATTTGCTTGTACGCGTCGTAGGTAGGGTCCTTACCTTTTTCCTCCTCGGCCTTGTAATTCTCGATGTAGTCCTTCACGAAACCCTTCATTTCGGGTACGGCCGGCAGCGGGGAAGGCAGATTGTAGGGTGGCTTGTTACCGCCGTTGATCAGGTTGAATAGTTGGGTATTGACGTGATCGTAGGTCTCACCAGGATCGGGATAGGGTTGTTCGTAGTTGCGCGCCTCCACCGGAGAAACAGGAATTGTGGTGACGCCCGGAGGCGGAGGATTTTTCGTGCCGGTCGGCACAGGATTTGAGAGGTCCTTGCCCGTCACGCCCTCGAACTGTTTACCCAGCGGAGCATTCGCTGGGACGCCTGACGGGTACATATACCCCAACAAGTTGTCGAAGGAACGGTTCTCCAGCATCAAGACTACAACGTAGTCAAACTTGTCGAGCATTCTCACTGCTCCGGTCTGTAAGCCAACCAACTTCGGGCATCGACTCTGTGCGCTATGGATTGCTACGACTCTGAAGCTTAGAATGCACCGGCTTCGCCGTCAACTTGGACTTTCAGCGTTGTGTCCGCCTTCTGGTCCCAGGTCGCCTCGATCTGGATCTGCACATATTTTCCGGTCCTGTACTTTGAAAGGTATTTCCAGCGGCTGCTAGGATCTCGGCAATGGGGTCTAGAATTCGAGCCCACTGCGACTGCGCTTCATTCGACATTTGATCTCCCCCTGTAGGTGAAACAAGAGACAATATATCTAAGCACAAACTTCGTAGCGGCCAATTCCGGTATTGTTGATCTCAAACGTGAACAAGCGATCTTCTGAGTCCAATAATTCGTACGTTTTCATGCTCTGTGTGTGAACGTCCGTTTTGGATCAGCAGCAGCCGTCGATCGCTATTCTAGCGCAACGGCAGCTAACGGCACTAAACGCGCCCGGTACCACTCGGTTTCGACGTGCAGCCTGAACGACGCACCGAGCGAGTAGGAGGCACCTTCCCGGCACGGATTTTCGGGCGACGAAGACTCATCGGCGGCGCGGTCCTGATCGCCGGGACCTACCTGAACCTCAAGCCTGGCTGCTGTCACATCCCGACCCTCTCGGACCTGTGGCTGATGGCGCTCGGTTGAGTGTCGGGGCGTTCGCTGGACCCCTGGTATTTTTTCCAGAAACGCGCCTCGGGCCAGCGCGTTTCGAGGCGATACAAGTGCTGTCGCGTCTCCAGGTACTGTTCGTAGCGATTCGCATGCGCGACTGCAAATTCCGGGAACGCGTCACATTCACTTTTCCTGTCGCTCGTCAGGACATCTGCCGCATATATCCCGTCCATCATGGACTTCAGGATGCCCTGGGATGTTATCGGATCGTATGCGGACGCCGCATCGCCGATCGACAACCAATTCCTGCCCGTGAATTTGTCGAGGCGGTGCGACGACGCGGGAAATCCTTTCGGTCGGCGATCCAGCCGCTCCAGGCCGACGACCAGCTTGCCGGTATTTGGCGCGGCCTGTAGTGCAGATAACCAGTTTTCCGTTCGGTTGAGTCCTTGCTCCTTGATTGCTTCTACATCGGCGTAGAGTGCGACGATCAAGGATACCCGTGATAGTCGAGCCGCATACCACCAGCCGAATTCCACGCTTTCGAGATGAGTCAAGCTCGACATGTCTCGATTGCCTGTCGCCAGGTCATAGCGCATGGCCAGGCAGACCAGGGAAGGTGTGCCGATCCTACTGCTGCCTTGTTCCGCCGCGAACAGGCCCCGGGCGCCAGTCGCGTCGACGACGGTGTCCATTGCGACTGTCGTCGACCGGTCCCTTTCGGTCGTCAGGGTCAGGCAAAAGCCGCCGGATTTCAATCGGCGAGAGGACCGGAATTTCGCATGGGTCATCACGTTGGCGCCGGCCCGTTGCGCCTCGTGCGCGAGAAAACCATCGAAGCGCACTCGATCGAGATGCCAGCCGTGCCCGAACGGGCTGAGCACGGAGTCGTTGTAGCCCCTGCGATCGTCCCCCCAGTAAGAGCAGCTACCGTAACAGGGATCGTGGCCTTCGGTAAGGAAGGCATCGTAGAGATCGAGTTGCTGGAGTACACGATTGGTCTCCGGCGGGATCGTCTCGCCGATGCGAAAGCCCGTGTAGCCACCTGATTCGACCAGCAGCACGTCCTTGTGTCCCTGGCGCATCAGCGCCAGGGCGCAGGAACTGCCCGCCGGGCCGCCACCGATGATGCCGACGCTATAGCGGTTCATTGAACCGCCACCACGGACGGACGAGCCGGCGACACGTCGCTTCCAGTCCTGTTATCGACCCGCCATCGCATATCTTTGCCTCAGTCTTTCGGCGGATACACCTTGTCAGTCACCGTATTGGGCCAGTGCACTACCAGATTGCTTTCGTCCTTTCTAAACCTGCTTTCTGCTTCCAGGTAAAAGTTCTGGTCAAAGCTCTCGTCGTATCCGTCGATGGCCGGCCCCTGCACAATGACGCCGATCCTGTCCCAGTTGGTGAGCATGTCTACCCGCTCCTGGTACCGGCCGACGTTCATCGCCGGCGTGTCGAAGCCACCGCCTTTCTTTTCGACGGCCGCGGTGCCTTTGCCCCGGACCGAGTAGCGTTGTCGAGGCAGCGCGCCACCATTCGACACGACGTCGTCAAACGTATAGACGGACACCGGTCTCTGCGCGGGCCAGGACCAGAACATTGAGGTGTTGACGTCACCGCTGTAGACATTTTCCTCGGTGATATCCCCGCCGGGATTCGGTGCAGGCGTATGCGTGGCGCAGGAGTTGTAGTCGGTGTGCCAGGGAATGGACATGAACTTGCAGAGGTCGCCCGGCTCCACGGCATGCGTACGCAAGGGTATGTAGCCCACGCCCAGCAACGGCGCGTCATCTGACACATTGCTGTAGTCCAGCTTCATTGCATTGATACGAAACGGGCCGATGGCCGGGTTCTGCCAGTCCGAGTTGTAGAAATTCGGATCGGTAACGATAAACGTCAGATCGATCCCGGGGCTGAAGCGGCCACCAAGACAGTTCACCAGGATGGTTTTGTCCAGTTGTTCGCCCGGGGCGAGCTTTGTGGGCGTGGCGCCCACGCATTTGCCTGCGACCCATTGATTCATGAAGAAGTACTGCGTGGGGGTTATGGTCAGGAAGCTCTTCGCGAAGTCCCCCAGGGACAAGGGCATCAACGGCGCCCCGACTTCGATTTCGTCATCCGTGCCCGGCTTTCTGACGAAGCTGAGGATGTCGAATTCCGGCGCTGCCTCGGTCAGTCCGAATACCTTCTTGTGCCCGTTGATGGCTTTCTTGGGCAGACTCGCGTTCCACATCTGCATGTGCGCCGCATTCAGCATCGGAAATACGTGGGTTGCGAAGTCCGGAGCGAAACTCTTCTGATACTCCCCATCGGAATAGATAGTGGAATCGAGTTCCATCTGTTCCAGCCAGGTCGTGTATACGTTGTCCCAAAGTGTCACGATATTGAGCGTTTGTGGTGCGTACGCGGGATCCGTTGAGACCAGCCAGGCGCTTCCCTCTATTTCCTGTACGGAGTCGTCTTCGAAGATCAACACGGCAGTAACGGGTCCATCGGCGGTGTCGTCAAGCCAGTAGTTGTTGTCGACATCCATGTCCAGCGCCGCCTTCGGATCCGGATTGCCGTCGTTGTCGAAACCGCAGGCTTTGCCGAACGCGCCCAGTACGATCAGGCGCCCGTTTGTCTCGGTCTGCATGTGGCCCAGGTAGTCAATCGCCTGGCTGGACGGCGAATAGCCTCCGCCACCGCCGTGGGAGGCGGGGAATGACTTCGGGTATTGTGCTTGCTCCTCGATCTTGCCGGTCTGCGAATTCCAGTAGCTCGCGACGGTGTCGGCGTTGAAAGAGAGGCCACTGGCGCCGTCGATTGTGGCCCGTATCGCCCGTGGTCCGGCGTCGATGACCAGCTTCCGGATCCTGTCGAGGTCGCTCGGATCGGGGGCAGGGGGGAAGTCAGGGTTGCGCATGGGGGGCGTACTGCCGTCCCGGTAGAGATTGAGGCCCTCGTTGGCCGCCTCATCGATTTCCCAGCAGTTCGCCTTCTTGTTCGCGAGGTGGACCGTCCACACGATGTCTTTGACAGTTTTGCCGTCCACCGCTGAACCGATAATCACTTCTTCACCGCTCGCGGACGGATAACTGTAAGTCTCACCGTCGTGGTACTGGTAGATCTTGAACCTGGCTGCCTGCCGCTTGAGTTTGCCATCGTGATCCCGGAGATCACCGCTGGTGATCGTCGCGGAATCCTCACCGGGTTTGATCGGCAGGCCGCCCGTGAGCACTCCGTTCCCGGGTTCCGCGGCCATGGTCTCGGGCCCGAGATAATGTTCCTGGCTGGTGCCGACTCTCGCAATGCCTACTGCGGGATGTATGCGCAAACTCGCTCGATTGGTCATGGTCTTTTCCATTGAAAATTATGTGATGAGGTGGGGCATCGACGGCTGTCCCGGCAATGCCGCTCAGCGTTTCAACGCCGCTTCAGCCAGGTAATTCTGCAGGAGAATGTGACTGGTCAGAACGTTTTTTCCTGGTATGACCGCCTTGCCGGGTGGCACGGTGGTCAGGGACATCGTGTTGTGACAACTGAAACACTCGTTTTCGGATTCAATGTGCTGGGTGAACGTCTCGATCACAGAATTTGAAAGTCTGACCGATCCGGTGATCAGGTCTTCACCGGAATTTGGATTCCAGTCGGGTTTCAGTGCATCCTTTTCGACGAACCAGACTGCACCCACCTCGAAGTAATTGCGCCAGATCGAGCCAGCCGGTAGTCGACTGTGCATCCGGGTATTCAGTCGGTCGATGTTGTTCTGATTGACGCTGCTGCCTCCACCGAGTCGATACTGGAGCGCGACCTGGGTGACCGGCGTCAGTTGCTGAGTGGCCGTATCAAGTGTAAGGACGGGTTTTCCGTTGATATTGCTGTCCTGCATTGGCGTCTTGGCGGCGTAGAAAGTGAAATCCTCGTCGGACACGGGCTTGTCCCGCCGCTGGCCGGATACGACATACGGTGCATTATCGACATGTTCGAACGTCGCCCAGATTGCCTCAGGGTGGCCTTCGACGACGATCGCGATATGGAAACCGACCAGGGCCACCAGGACGCCGTCCTGTGTTTCCGGATTCTCGGGAATCCCGATCGTACCGTTGTCGTCGGAGAGCAGTTTGATCTCCGCACGCCGCGCATACATGCCGCTCGTATCCTCTCCGTCGGTGACGATCTTCCATGCTGCCTTCAGCGACAAGGCGCCAACGGGAAAACTGGTGTCACCGGGAAACTCGAGCAGCGCCTCCGCATCGTAGAGTTTGTGATCGAGAACGAAGTCCCGGTAGACCTTGTCGATCATCATGGTCGTGTAGACGGCACGGCCGTTCCGGTCCACCAGGATGCCCTCGGAATTGGCTTGCTGAACGCCGCCCAGGATATGGTTGGTGTCGTCTTTCGACTCGGGTCGAATCGCGGCGTCGGTGTACATCGTCTCGAAAATGAACTTGCCGCTCTCCGCCTCGGAAGTGAGCCAGAGAAAGTATTCCCAGGAAATCTCGTGGAATGCGAGGTTGGAGGAGGACTTGAACTTATGCGGATTCGGTTGAGGGAACGAAACGCTGGGATCGTCAGGCGCAGGTCCATTGCAGGCGACCAGAGCGACGGTAACAAGCATCAGAAATGGCGAGAGCAGCCTTTTCCGGGACGAAGCTGTTTTCATGAAGATTTCTCCCCTGCAACGAATGAAGCGCTGCGGAATTTGATGATCCTCGAGATGGGCGGGCCTGTTTGTGCCCCTGCCCTGATAGCCCTGAGAGAAGCGGACACGCATCTCTGGCCGGTCAGGGATAGGATTTTTGGCCCACTTTTACCGCTCAAAGCTACGCCTAGACCAACACGTGGTCAAGATGTCCGGGAGCTCGTCACCGAATGAACTGTCGGTCGCCTTCCATGTGGATATTGCCTGTGCGGATTTTGAGGGCATAGGTGACAAGCTCTTTCGACCCGGGTGTTGATTTGCATGCTGGATTGACCCTACTTTTGCAACCTGGAAATGACCCGTCTCAAGCAAAGCGAATAGCAACCTTCTCAATGATCTAGAGAGCAGCAGGCGGGTCAGTTTTCGATGCAAGAAATGGCCATTTTTGGCTCAAATTTCGGTGCAAATCAACAGCAGACCCTCAATCGGTGCCCGTACTTTTCGCCATTTTATATGGTCGGGCTTCCAGAACCGAGGCGACCAATATTTCCTTCGGATAAACCATATTGGCCGGTTGTTGCCCCTCACAAATATAGATTTCGGCCATTTTGGCGGCTCCTGTGTGTCTCGATACGAGAATTCCGGGTCCGTTACTGACCATTTGATCTTCACGAACGCGATAGAATTTCCTATCCTTTGATAAATGAAGAATACCGAAAAAAATAACACTGGTCCGCATCTTGAATTGTCTGTCGATGGGGAATATTGGAAGCGCGTGCCGGATTTCAACACAACTGGTCCGGAGGATCGGGTTTACACGCTTGGGAGCGAAACCGGGACGGTTCGATTTGGGGATGGAGTGCGCGGCGCAAGACCTCCTATCGGGTCGAATGTCATGGCCGAATATCGGTACGGGGGAGGAACAGAAGGCAATGTTGCTAATGGGCCAGTGATTACGCTTACATGGAAATCGGAGCATCTTTCCAACAAGCAAGTGATTGGCGCTGTCGTTAACCTGTCATTAGAGAGTATCTTATTCAACGCAATCAAGAAGTGTCGCAAACTCACTATAGCGGACCTTGTGCTGTCTGTTTTGCCGTGGCCCTTTCATAAAGATCTCCCACCTGACTATTGCGGAAAAAGGCCCGGAATCAGGTTCAAGGATCTTGTTCTGTTGGTATTGTGTAAATCAGTACAGACAAGTGTTGTTTTCCCAACGCCTAAAAAAATACCCAGGCCCAGAACCTGGAGGGTCAGAAGAGGTGATACGTTAGAAGGCATTGCCGCGGAAGTTTATCGCGATCCAACAATGTGGCGAGAAATTGCACGGCGAAATGACATCGAAGACCCGAGGCTGTTAACGCCGGGCACTATATTGACGTTACCCGAAATCGATGAATAAATTAATGATTTAGAGTGATTTAGATAATGTATTACTTGCTTGAGGGTGACTACGGTGAAGAAGACGATCCACGTATCAGGCATATTTCGGATTCTGATTTTCCCCCTGCCGCCCCGCTTGCCGATGGGACCCATGTCCGTTTTTTCACCGTTTCTGAACGGGCTATGCCCTTTTATTTGTCTGTTCTCACAGGTCCGTAAATCATCCGTGCTTACGGTCAGAGTGTCGGCTCCAGGCGAAAGCAGCCAGCCTCAGTTCCCTATCTTTTGACCAATTCTCGGGGATATTAAAACTACCGCGTCAAGCTTAAGTATCGCGGACATTCGCCATCGCTACGCCTGCTGCAGTGTCGCTGCCCCGGTTAGTTTTCGGCGTCAGACGGTAATTGCAATTCAGGGCCGATCCGAGTTTCATACAACTTATCTCGCCATTCCCGCTCGACCAGTCTGTTAATATTCTGCTGGGGATGGGGCCGCAAATATCGTGGCAACAGGGAGGAGCGCTTCATGGCCATCGAACGGTGGGGATCTCTTTCGGTACGCGATCATGTGAATACCGAGGAACTTATCGCGAACGTTCTCCTATACGACCGACTCGTTGTTCCAGTGTTCACTGAAGAACAATTCGATCGCCAGAACGAACGCGAATACTGGGAGAAACAAAACTGGGATCCGGATCTTCAAAGAAAACGGTTGTTACAACTCGAAGAGTTGGCAATTAGGAAGCCGTGGGATACCGAGAGGCGGATGAAGTACAAGAAGCGGGTTGACGAGCTGCGGGCAGAGAAATCCGACGAGATCGACTACTACGGAATCACGCAGGAGATCATCGGAAGCAAAGACGAGCTGCGGAAAATCAAGCTGCCGGAGAACGTCACAAGCGCGACGACCATTGCAGCCTATAACTCGGAGGCCGGGTTTCGAGAGGACTTCGCGGTGGGTCAGCCGGAGGCGAACCTCGCCGAGCAGGCGTATCTCCTGGGACGAGAACTCGTGGTTCCGATGATTGTTGACCTGTCGGGTGCGAATTAGTATTCAAGCCGCTACCGGGAGCTGATACAAACCACGGCAGCGCTTCTGCCAACGGTAATCGTCCAGGCGAGCGATCTTGCGGTCCGTAGTAGCAATTTTTTCGTAAGGGGGGACGTGGTCGATCCCCCTGTGAACACGGTCCCTGTTGTAATATTCTTTGAACAGCATCAATTTTATTTCCAGATCACGAGCACTCCAGAAAGGCACATGATCGAGAAACTCTCGACGGATCGTGCCGATCAATCTTTCGACGAACGGATGTGACAAGGGGATGTATGGAACAGTTTTCACCTCCATCACGTCGAGAATCCGGAGATTGGCACTCCATTGGTGAAATAGGAACAGCGGATCATTGTCGGAGCTAAGGTATCGGGGTGCCGTCAACCCACTTACGATGCTACTAAACATTCGGCAGACCGTGGGCCCATCAAGTGATCCTGCATGGACAGCAAAACCAACGATTCGCCGGCTGAATTGATCCATAACCACCATCACCCAGTGGGACTTGAGAATCAGCGATTCGCATCGAAAAAAATCCACACTCCATAAACTGTCTTTACTGTGGCCAAGGAATGTGAGCCAGGAAGGACCGTTAGATCCAGGCTCCGGCCGGTAATACCTGGCCAGCACTCGCCGTACAACGTCCTTATCAATCTCGATGTCGAAGACCAGGGAAATCTGGTCGGCGATGCGCTGGTAACCGAAATTCGGGTTTCTGCGTTTCATCTCGAGGATTGCAGAGATTAGTTCAGGAGATGGTCCTATGGGACCCGTCTTGCCACGAGTTTTCGGCGTGAACAGTAGGCGGTACTTACGTTTCACCAAAGCTCGATGGAAGTTGAGAATAGTGGATGGCTTCAGGACAATGGCTGATCGTAGCAGGCGGGTAGGGCGCATCAGGATTGCACACAGCCCAACAATTATCCGGTCTGTCGGCCGAAGGGCAGGTGCTCGCGCTCGCGAGCGATTGAGTATCAGTAGCTGGTGTTTTACGAGCAGCGATTCGGCGACGACGGAACGAGCGCCACCAGGTCCAAACAAGCGGGCAACCGTTACGACAAGGTGTATGAAGAGAAAGGCGAGGTCACGTATCACCGAATCATCGTAGCCAAATCAAAGGATAAGACAAGACTTGGAAATCTCTCGAATTTGTGCGCAGAATAGTAATTCGCCCCCCACAGGCGGGAAGCAACGGTAAAGAGACATTGGGTGTTGTCAAAAGATGGTTTGCTAGCGCAGCATGCTAAGATGACCATCGACCA
>Ga0255058_10001124_pt1 | contig 15173 bp, 13 predicted proteins | sample Cases_109_9_MG_FD_188637 | JGI IMG/M metagenome (GOLD analysis project Ga0255058, IMG submission 188637) | Seawater microbial communities from Amundsen Gulf, Northwest Territories, Canada - Cases_109_9 | ecosystem: Environmental > Aquatic > Marine > Gulf | place: Canada: Northwest Territories... | reverse complement strand
AAAGGCGCTTCCGGCGGTCCCAATGGGGAACTATCTACCGTTGTTAGCACTCTAAGGCCTAGAGTGCTAAAATTCACGTCCAAACAGGAGGACCATAAATCTGATGACTACGGCCATTGCAACGATGAATCATGACCTGTCCATTGCCGGCCCCGTCGGCAGCCTCGACGCCTATATTCAGGCAGTCGGCTCAATACCGGTGCTGACCAAGGAAGATGAACAGGCCCTGTCCCGTCAATTCCGCGAAGGGGAAGATCTTGATGCCGCCCGTGACCTCGTCATGGCGCATCTTCGTTTTGTCGTCCATATCGCAAAGGGATACCAGGGTTACGGCTTGCCGCTAAATGATCTTATTCAGGAAGGCAACGTCGGGCTCATGAAGGCCGTCAAACGATTTGATCCGGATTTTGGTGTTCGACTGGTTTCATTCGCCGTGCACTGGATCCGCGCAGAGATTCATGAGTTTGTGCTGAAGAACTGGCGCATCGTCAAAGTGGCCACGACCAAGGCGCAGCGAAAATTATTCTTCAACCTGCGCAAAGCCAAGAAGAGCCTTGCCTGGTTATCTCATGCGGAAACGCAGGCCGTGGCCAAAGATCTGGGTGTCAGCCCGGCCGAGGTTAACGAAATGGAACGCCGACTGTCGTCGCGCGACGCTGTTTTCGATCCCGGCCCGGACCCCAAGGACGATGACCGCATCTTTTCGCCGGCGGCCTATCTGCCTAGCCCGGATTCCGATCCCGCAGTCCTCGTTGAAAAGGTCGATTTTCACAACGACGCGACGACACGTATGAGAGACGCGTTGACCACGCTCGACGAACGCAGCCGGCATATTCTGGAAACCCGCTGGCTGGCTGAGGAGAAGCTAACGCTGCATCAGCTTGGCGATAAGTTCGGGGTTTCCGCCGAGCGCATTCGACAGATTGAAGGCAACGCGATCAAAAAGCTCAAGCAACACATGGACGCCTGATCTCCTGCCAGGAACCGCAAAAACCCGGTCCAAGTGGACCGGGTTTTTTTTGCCTGACGAATGTCCATGACGTGTGGCGTGTAGAATGCGGCGGTCAGGAAACACGGGAAGGGTGAATGTCGGAAACGGATAAATGGCTGACCGATTATGGTGAGGCCCACTCCGATGTGGGCAATGCCGGCTTGTACTGGCTTGCCGTACCGCTTCTCGTCGTTGGCACGGTGGGCTTGTTGTGGTCTCTGCCCGTACCGGAAGCCTTCTTCAATATTTCACCATTCCTGAACTGGGGTAGCGCGTTTTTGATGTCGGCGGTGGTCTACTACTTCATTATTTCAGTATCTTTGGCCATCGGAATGTTGCCCTTCATGTTCGGGGTAGCTGCGCTCGCATCATGGCTAAGTTATTCTCAGATCCCGCTCATCTGGGCGTCCGCCGCTCTGACCGGTGCTGCGGTAATCGGACTGTGGCTTGGACAACACGCGAGAGGCGGAATTAAAGCTGTCATGCAGGATATCCAGCTAATGATGATTGCGCCCGTTTGGTTGTTGTCGGTTCTTTACCGGCGGCTTGGCATACCTTACTGAGACGCGGGGACGGACCCCGCCTTACGCTAGCCTTAGTTTCTGGAACTGATGGAAAACGGGGGTCCGTCCCCAGAAATCCGTTAGAATTGTGGGCCGCCTTGATCGACATGCAGAAAGAGGAACCGTAGTGGCAAGCACCAAACCTGTTGACAGCGTCAAGCCTGCAAAAACGCAGCTGGACCCGATGGACCTGTTCGATGTTCGTTCGGAGTTAACCGACGAAGAGAGAATGGTACAGTCATCAGTAGCTCGATTCGTCGATGACAAGGTTATCCCTGTTATCCAGGACGCTTTCGAGCAGCATTATTTTCCGAAAGACATCGTTACGCAGATTGCGGATCTCGGCTTGCTCGGGAGTTCAATTGACGGATACGACTGCGCCGGGCTTAACAGCGTCTGCTACGGGCTAATCTGCCAGGAACTCGAGCGCGGCGACAGCGCAGTAAGAAGCTTCGTGTCGGTTCAAAGCAGTCTCGTTATGTTTCCGATTCATGCCTATGGCTCGGATGAGCAAAAAAATCGTTGGCTGCCGGCAATGGCGCGCGGCGAGGCGATCGGTTGCTTCGGCCTTACAGAGGCGCAGGGCGGCTCCGATCCCAGTAATATGAAAACGCATGCGAAACGGGATGGCGATGACTGGATTCTCAATGGATCCAAGATGTGGATCACGAACGGCAATATTGCTGACGCAGCCGTTGTGTGGGCGACGACGAAGGATGGCGTTCGCGGATTTATTGTCGAAAAAGACATGCCGGGTTATACGGCGCAGGAAATCGAAAACAAGTTTTCTCTCAGGGCTTCGATCACGTCTGCCCTGTTTTTCGACAATGTGCGGATACCAGACGCGAATGTGTTGCCGGGAGTTACCGGGCTGCGCGGTCCGCTTAGCTGCCTGACCCAGGCTCGTTACGGGATCAGCTGGGGCGTCATTGGGGCCGCGCAGGCTTGCCTGAATGAAGTGATCAATTACACGCAGGACCGAGTGCTTTTCAACAAACCCCTTTCGCATAATCAGGCTATACAGGAACGCCTCGCAGATATGGCCAGGCGAATCACGACGGCACAGCTTTTGTCGTTGCGCCTCGGAAGAATTAAGGACGAGGGCCGCTTGAACCCCACGCAGGTATCCCTTGCCAAGTGGAATAACGTACGTGCGGCGCTGGACATCGCCCGTGACGCGCGCGACATGCTGGGCGGCGCCGGAATCAGCGCCGAGTACGTACCGATCCGGCACATGCTCAATCTCGAGAGCGTCATCACCTATGAGGGCACGCAGACTGTGCACCAGCTTGTCGTCGGCAAGGAGCTGACAGGTGTGAACGCCTTCTGACGTTTGACCTCCATTAGTCCCCTACCGAACAATAAATCTGTATGGCGCATTGCCGCGCCAATGATCCTGTCGAACATCTCGGTGCCATTGCTCGGCATGGTCGATACGGGCGTTACCGGTCACCTTGAAAACGCCGCCTATCTTGGCGCTGTTGCTATCGGCTCAACCATTTTCGGTTTCTTATATACGGGCGTGAACTTCCTGCGCATGGGCACGACCGGCATCGCAGCACAGCAATTTGGTGCCAACGATTTTGATGGCCTGCGTGTCGCCCTGGGTCAGGCCCTTATCGTCGCACTGGCGATCGCAGCGCTCTTGCTTGTGCTTCAGGCGCCCATCGGTGCAGCTGCCATAAGCCTCATCGGCCCGGACGCGGCCGTTGCTGACTTCGCCGATCAATATTTCTCGATTCGCATCTGGAGCGCGCCGGCGACATTGGCAAACTTCGCATTGATAGGTTGGTTTCTTGGGCTGCAGAACGCACGAGTCCCGCTGATCGTTGTCCTCGTAATCAATGTGACAAATATCATTCTCGACTTGGTTCTCGTTGTTGTCATCGGAATGAAAGTCGACGGCGTGGCAATCGCGTCGGTCATCTCAGAGTTTACGGGCCTTGCCGTTGGACTCGCCTTTGTTGTCCGGGAACTGAAGCGGCACAGCGGTCACTGGGAAGTTTCGAAGCTCACCACGCTTCGCGAATACACGGCCTTTTTTGGAATTAATGCCCATCTGTTCGTGCGAACGATGGCTCTTGTGTTTACGCTCACGTTCATCACGGCACAGAGTGCTCGGTTGGGCGGCCTCATCCTGGCGGCGAATGCGATTCTGATGAATTTTCAGAATCTGCTTGCGTTTGCATTAGACGGTTTCGCTCACGCGGCCGAAGCATTGGTCGGAAAAGCAGTCGGGGAAAAAGACCGGGCAGCGTTGCAGCGCTCCGTGGTACTGGCCCTTCGCTGGTCGCTCATCGTCGCGGCCGGATTCAGCGCATTCTTTTGGCTCGCAGGGCCAATGCTGGTCGCAGTATTGACCGACCTGCCCGACATTCGTACAACGACACTGCGCTACTTGCCGTGGCTCATCGTATCTCCACTGATCGCGGTGTGGTCGTATCTCTACGACGGCGTGTTTGTCGGCGCGACTCTTGCCAGAGAAATGAGAAATATCATGGTGATCTCGGCATTCGTTATTTTCATTCCCGCCTGGTATGCGCTGCAGTTCCTCGGTAACGACGGGTTGTGGTTGTCGTTTATGCTATTCCTGGCTAGTCGGGGAATCGGCATGCACGTCTACTACCGTCGTCGCACGATCATATGAGGTAGCGTAGATTCGGCCCTTGTCTATACGGACTCTGTGATGATTACCGGCGTCGCATGCTTGTCACACTGCGCATCGACCACGCTCCTCGCCCAGGTGTAGGCAAGAACTCCGCTGATTACATTGGCGATCGCGTAAGCGCCGAATATTCCTGCCACGCCAAGGAAGTAATTTCCCGCTATTGCGAGCGGCATGTATATGACGACCATCCGGGCAACGCTGACCATTACGGCGGGCATGGGTTTACCCATGCCATTAAACGATGCGTTCATCACCATGACCATGCCGTAAGCCCCGAAACTAATTGGCGCAATCCAAAGATACAAAGTGGTGACTCGAGTCACAGCCGGATTGTCGCTGAACAAGGAAGGCAACCAGGAGCTACCCAGAGCAAGAATTGCAGCGACCACCAGCCCAAAACCGAGCGAGAACAAAGTACATAACCTGAGTGCCAGATATATCCGGCCGGATTTTCCTGCAGACATATTCTGGCCAACGAACGGTCCAATGATTGCCGACATCGCGTAGAAAACGACCAGCATTACGGCCTCTATCCGGGTCGCGACTCCGAAGCCAGCGACAGCTTCCGGGCCGTATCTGGCAAGCATCGCCGTAATAACGCCCGTCGCGATCGGAATGATGACGTTCGTCCCTGCCGCCGGTATTCCGACGTGGAGCACATCGATCCATGACCTTTTTAATTCCCCCGCCTCCGGGCGATTGAAGCTCAGCATATCGACGCGGTGATACATGAGATACAAAGCACCGATGCACATGGCACCGCGGGACAAGAGAGCGGCTGTCGCCGCGCCGTTCAATTCCATCCTTGGAAACGGTCCGAGACCGAAGATCAGGATCGGATCCAGTACGACATTCGCGACGGCCGCCATGACCATCAACATGCCGGGCAATCGGGTCTCACCGATCGCTCGCATACTGCTCATGCCGACCATTCCGACGACGACGAAGGGCACGCCAGAGTAAAGAATGGTCATGTAGCCGGCGATCATGGGAATCATGTCATCCGGTGCCCCCAACAATCGGAATAGCGGTCCAATCGTCGCCAAGCCGATGATGCAGATGATCGCTGTGATCATGAAAGACAGGATCAGGCTATCCGTTGCAAGTCGCCGCGCGCGACGGTGGTCATGCGCCCCGATTGCTCTTGCGACGACTGAAGATGTGCCCGCACCCAGGCCGATTGCAACACTGGTCACGATCATCAGAATCGGGAACGCAAAACTCAGTGCAGCAAGCTCGCGATCACCGACACGCCCGATGAAGTAGGCATCGGCAAACGCTTGCATCATCATCATGAATATGCCGAAGAGCGTAGGCACGGTCATATCGACCAAGTGTTTGCCTACCGGCCCTTCAATCAGCTTGGCTGGTTTTACTGCCATAAAGAATCTGGGTAACTCGTGCCTGCGAGGACATCGCGGGAAAATGCCCGGTCAGAAGCGATCACTATGACCTAGCAAGTAATCGTCCGCAAATACCGAAACAGAAAGGTCTCAGTCCTGTGGGTTATTATCCGCTCTCCGTAAATGGTCGCGGACAGCCCCATGAAAATGCAATACGAGACAAAGATACGGGCCAGCCGCGATCTGGTCTGGGCGATGTTCGACAATTCGGAAAATCTCCCGCGGTGGCAACCGACACTGAAGTCGTTCACTCATCTGGTTGGCGAGCCCGGGCAGCCCGGCGCTGTGTCGGAGCTTATATACGACGAGAATGGCAAGAAAGTTACGATGACCGAAATGGTCACCGAAAGGCGTAAACCGCATTTTATGGCCGGCACCTACGATAATGACTGGGCGACATCACTAATCGTGAATCATTTCGAGGAAATTGACGAAAACACGACTCGATTCATCTCGTACACAAACATGAGCTTCAAGGGCATCATGAAAGTCATGTCCCTGTTCGTAGCAAAATCGATCCGTGCTCGCATCAAAGCGGACCTGGGTCGCTTCAAACTGCTTGTCGAAACCGAAGAAGCCGGCGCTGAACAATGAGTTGGAAAAAACTCGATTCGAAGATCGTCTATGACAATCCCTGGATCACGGTACGCGAAGATCATGTGCTGAATCCGGGAGGTGGCGAGAATCAATATGGCCACGTTCATTTTAAGAACATGGCGATTGCCATCGTCCCGCTCGACCAGGACCGAAATACCTGGCTTGTCGGACAGGACCGTTACACGCTGGGCGCATATTCCTGGGAAGTTCCGATGGGCGGCGCCACCGGCAACGAAACGCCATTAGCTGCCGCGAAGCGTGAACTGAAACAGGAAACGGGACTGACCGCAGCAACATGGACCGAGATCATGCGCCTGCACTTGAGCAACTCGATTACCGATGAGCAGGGCTTCGTATTCACCGCAGAGGACTTGACTGAAGGTGAACCGGAGTGCGACGAAACCGAAGTTCTAGACGTCCGCAAAATGCCGTTGACCGAGGCGCTGAAAATGGTCGATTGCGGCGAAATTACCGATGCCGTCAGCGTCGCCGCAATCCTGAGAATTTCTGTGAAGCAAGGGCTCTCAAAATAGCATCTGCGCCGTAACGACATAGCGCATCGGTCCACCCGGTTCATGAGCCGCGAACGGGTAGCAGGTAACGAGGCTTAGCATTGGTGCTTCCGTGTCGAGCACGAGACTGCCGCGCCGGGAGTCGACGACGTCGATGCCTGTGACTTGATAAAGGTGCTTTCGCCCCTCCGTTGTCTCGAACAGGATGGACTCACCCTTCTTCATGTATTGCAGAAACTGGAAGTGCGTGTCGCGATGTCCGGCAATAATGGTGTTGCCGGTTTCACCGGGTAGCACACTCGCACTTAGATGACCCGGCGCGAATGCCAGCGTCCTTCCGGAACCCCCTTCTAGGACGATCAGGTCGATATCGCCACCCTTTGCTGACATGCGCGCGACAGGAAAGGTATCAGCCCACGGCCAGGGAGCCGCCTTCTCTTCGCCGCCCTCCGTGCGGCGCCAGGCCCGTTGCATGAGTTCCTGTGCCACCCAGGCCTTGGCAGGAATATAGGCACCCTGCCCGAACTGCCAGAAGCCAAGACAAAGTAAGCAGGACACGACGATATGAACCAGTCGAATTCTATGCGGCAGACGAAAAATCATGAGGGGACCCCCGTTTCCACAAACACAGCATTACGAACAATCCGACGAGAAGACAGACGGCACCGATCAGGCGATTCAAGGGTGCGCTCGTGGCGGTTGCCGGGAAGCCGAATATCGCCTTTTGGCTTTGACCGTAGGGCAATAGATTCGGAACCTGTTCTTTGTCCAGACTGGCGGATTGCGGGCGCGACGGCGTCTTGTCCACCGCTATAAGGCTGGTGAACTTGCTGACCAGGTGATGTTCCAGTGCTGTCGTTATCACAGCAGCTCTGGTCTCGGCCGGGTCTGTGCCGCGCCGCTCGTCGTCGAGCAGTTTTTCGATTCGTGCGCGCGCCCAGAGCGCTGCGACACCGGCACTACTGCCATTATCTGCCAGCGATATCTCGCCACCCCAGCTTCCGCCCGCAGAGTTGCCGCTGATCTTTACGAAATCCCCTGGCCGTGGCTGGTTTTCCAGGCGAGCTTTGACGACGATTGGTTCACCGGCATACAGGTCAGGAACGGTTAGCGGGTAGCTCGACGCGTTCAGGCCGTCCGGCCACTGAACGTCGATGTCCGTAATCTGCGGCTTCTCCAGTTTTCGAATAAGTCGCTGCATTTTTTCGTCGATCTCATGCAGCGCGCTAATGTAACTGTAGGTTCCCCTGCCGGCCTCGGCTGCCTTGCGCATGAACCAACCATTCGGCGCTGAGCCGATGCCTACCGTGAACAGTCGTGCCTGCCCCAGTTCCTGCTCAATGAGCCGGTACAGCTCCTGTTCGTTGCCGACACTGCCGTCTGTTATGAAAATAATCTGCCGCAGATGTGTCTCGGACGTTGTCGCCCGAAGCGCTTTCTCGAGAGCCGGTCGCATGTTGGTGCCACCGTTTGCCTTGAGGCTACGTACGTACGACATCGCCATTCGCACGCGGTTCGCATCGGCAGGAACGCTTTGTGGAAATATCGAATGCGTAATCGAATTGAATTGAATGACGTTGAATTGATCCGTCGGTTTCAAACCGTCAAGCGCAAGGGTAAGCGCCCTTCTTGCCTGATCGATTGATGTGCCGTGCATCGATCCCGAGGTATCGATAACGAAGATGAGTTCGCGTGGCATCACAACGGTGGTCGCTGTGCTCTCGTTCGGCGGAAGCAGCATCAACAAGACGTATGGATCGTCCTTGATCGTTTCGGAAAAGACCATCGCTCGCGGCGCCGCATTCGGCACGGGCCGCCAAAGCAACTCAATGTCATGATCGAGCGGTGCCATGTTATTCATCAGCGACACCGTGTAACCGTCGTCGACTTCCGCAACATCAATCGGGTGGTAGCGGCTCGCTACGATCTCCAGCGGCACGCCTGCATTGATCGTCGCTTTCAAAGTAACTTCGTGATCTTCGGATTCGACGACGACTGGTGGCGTGATTAACGATGCGTCCGTTACACGCGTCGTGTCCGGCGCCCAGCCTGATCCTTTACGGCTCGGCAACGGAGAGCCCGGTATGAACCTTGGCGTTAATGTCAGCGGAAAACGGAGGCTGAAAGTTCCTTCGTCATATTTCAGGTTTTGAAGGTATTCGATCTCAATTTTGATCTCCTCGCCCGGGCCAATATTGGCGACGGAGGTCGTAAACAGGTTTGCTCGCTGTTGTTCAACGAGGCTCGCTTTCTTGCCCTCAGTCTTCGCCTTCTCGTACTCCTTTTTCGCCTGCTCCTTTTCACGAATTTCGCCCTCGATGAATCTCTCACCGATGTGCATGCGAAGGCGGTCGACGGCAGCGTCATCGGGAAGCGGAAATACATACACGCCCTCGACCCATTCCGGACCATCGTTCAAAAACTTCTGCTGCACCGAAACTCGCGCGACAAGGCCACTGACCGTCAGTTCGATATCGGTATTCATGCGCGTGGCGATGCGATAGCCCGCCTCCATGCGCATCAGCAACGTGCCGCTCTGCATCTGACCGGGCCTGAGGTCGTCATACTGTGTTCCTGGTACGGCGCTGCCCACGCCAGGCAGCGACAAGCACATCAGCATGGCAGGTGCCAGCCAGCGCCAGTGTGAGCGCCGCTTCAGGTGTTCAGTCATGCAATTACGAGAGTTTCCTGCCGGCTGACGGGGGTGCCAGCATCTTTTTGGCCTTGATGGCCGCCTCTTGTCCCTTATGGCCCGGTAATCCATGTCCCAGCTCCTTTGTTGTCACTGGCCATAGTTCAACGAATTAATGCGGCTCCGTACCGGCATTGGCATGGCAATGCACCGGCGTAATGTGGCAAATTGTGGCGACCACCCGCTGGAGCCACCTGTGTCGAAACGCATTGCAATAGTTGAAGACGAAGCTGCTATTCGGGAGAACTACGCGGCCGCATTTCGCCGGGAGGGCTATGCCGTTGAGCTCTACGAGGCCCGCAAGCCGGCGATGGATGCGTTCGAAGCCCGGCTCCCGGACCTGGTCGTTATCGATGTGAACCTCAAAGACGAAGTCGAAGGCGGCTTCGAACTGTGTCGGGACCTGCGCAGCCTCGCCAGTGACTTGCCAATTATATTTTTGACGGCGAGAGACAGCGAGTTCGATGCCGTGTCCGGGCTACGACTCGGCGCTGACGATTACCTGACCAAGGACATCAGCCTCCCCCACCTGATGGCTAGAGTCGCTGCATTGTTTCGGCGGCTCGATGCGATGCAGAAACCCCAGGGCGCGGAGAATCGAATCGCGCGTGGTGATCTTGAACTGGATATAGAACGAATGACCGTTCGATGGCAGGACAAACCGGTCGGTCTGACGCTGACAGAGTTCTGGATGGTCCACGCGCTTGCCCGTTACCCCGGTCACGTAAAGAACCGCCAGCAGCTAATGGATGCTGCGCAAGCGGTACTCGATGACAACACCATCACGTCGCACGTCAAAAGAATACGACGCAAGTTCGTCGCTATCGATTCGAACTTTGAAGCAATCGAAACAGTTTACGGCATGGGGTATCGCTGGCTGAGCGAATGACAGCCGGCTTTATTGTAAATCATGAGCCTTCGACGCCAGTTGCTGTTGGTTAGCCTGCTGACGTTGGTCCTGCCATGGGCCGGATGTCAGTTTATCCGTGAGACCGAGTCCGCACTGCGCGAGGGTCAGCAACAAATGCTCTCCGCTACGGCGCTGGCGATCGCCGATTCGCTGGCTCAGTTTCCCGATGAATTTCCGCTCGGCGTATCGCCTAACCAGGCTGATGAACTGTACGGCCATCCACTTTCATCGCAGCCGCTGATCGACGGTTATTTCGACGATTGGCCCATCCCGTCCGAATCTCTTAGAACGATGCGGGGCGTCGACGGGCAGATCAAATTCGCGATCGGCATTCGTGGACAATATGCTTTTCTTTATGTCGACGTTCGCGACAATAATCTCGTCTATGCAGGCCCCGGTGCCAATGTTGTTTCAGCAAGCATCTATTCCGATCGGGTGGCGCTGGTAGCCGGCAATGACACAGAGGTCACTTCCCGGTTTGAGTTCGCGGCCGAAGCTCCAGGATCTCTCGTGGCGATAAACCGAACTGGTCAGCAACGCTTCGCCGAACCAAGAATCGACGCCCACTGGGAAGATACGGCATCCGGATACCAACTCGAAGCCCGCTTGCCGCGACATCTGCTCGCTTCACATCTTGGCCTTACTGTTTCGAACACCAGTAACGTACGCGATCCCGGCATTCAAAGCTCCAGCTTCAGTAGCCGACTGCCTGGAAGGTTTTCGACAACATCACCGCTGCTACAAAGCGTTGTCTCAGGCTATACCCAACCGGGCCTTCGTCTCATCGTCACCGACCGGGCAGGGTGGAGGCTGGCTCAGGCCGGCGATGCGGCACTTTCACAGCCGGAGCGGCAGGCCGGCACCGGCTCGTCGCGCTGGATGCGCATGGCCTACAGCATGCTTCTGGAACCGGGCAAAGAGGCGCCCCTCGCGGAGCCACATCCCTCAGGCCGTGAGCAGCAGAACTATGTCGCTCAGGCCTTGAACGCGACGCAGGCGACAAGTTGGTTCCGGAGTCGCAGCGACGGCCGCGCCGTTGTCGCTGTCGCCCAGCCGATCTGGTCCGGCACTGTGCAAACCGGCGTTGTCATTCTTCAGCAAGGAACCGATGCGATACTCAGCCTGACTAACCAGGCGCTGACGAGGCTGGTTAATTTCACACTGATCGCAACCCTCGCCGCAGCAGCCGTGCTCCTCGGATATTCAAGCTGGCTGTCTCTCAGAATCAGGCGCTTGAGCAGCGCGGCCGGGTCCGCACTCGATGCGGACAAAGTTCACACCGATCTGCCAAGCGCGCTTGCCAATGACGAAATCGGCGATCTTTCACGCAGTTTTGCCCGCGTGTTGAGACAACTCGGCGATTACAACGATTACCTGCGTTCTGTTGCTGCAAGGCTGTCGCATGAAATGCGAACACCATTGACCATCGTTACTTCGTCACTTGAAAATCTGGAGCATGAGCCACTGACGGATGAAGCCGCGAGTTACACATCGCGGGCGAAAGATGGCGCCGCGCGGCTGCACAAAATTCTGAGCGCGATGGGCGAGGCGAGCAAGGTTGAGGAACTCATGGAGAACGCCGAGCTCGAACGCTTCAATCTACATGACGCGCTCACATCCACCGTCGCCGCGTATGCGGATGCTTATCCGGAAAGACACTTCTCGTTTGATTCGGATTCGGATGCTGCCAACATAGATGCCGCACCAGAGTTGATCATCCAGATGCTCGACAAGTTGGCGGATAACGCCGTGGAATTCAGCACGCCCGGCGACAAGATCCGAATAGTGCTATCGCAGGACAGAAGCGATGTGGTCATTACGGTATCGAATCCCGGCCCGCCGCTACCTGAGACAATGCGCACGCAGTTGTTCGATTCCCTGGTTTCCGTAAGAGATCGAAATAGAGACAAACACCTTGGGCTGGGACTATTCATCGCCCGACTCATCGCCGAAGGGCATCAAGGCTCGATCAGCGCTGATAATATTGATAACGGCGTCAAATTCGAAATAAGGCTGCCCGCAGCGGGTTCCAAACGATAGCAGGGAGAAAAAATGTCAAACGAGGGTTATCACGAACCGATCAACGAGCTGTCCGATGAAACAAGGGACATGCATCGCGCGATTACTTCTCTCATGGAAGAACTTGAAGCAGTCGACTGGTACAACCAGCGGGTCGACGCATGCAAAGACCCGGATCTCGCAGCGATACTCGCGCACAACAGGGACGAGGAAAAAGAGCACGCGTCAATGGTTCTCGAGTGGATTCGCCGCAATGATGCAACGTTTGATGCAGAGCTGAAGGGCTATCTTTTCACAGATAAATCGATTGCACACAAATGACACAACTCGGCGAAACGTAGAATCACGGTCGCAATGAGGTCATTCTTCGAATCCTGAGTCGAAAATACTCGGCCGTGTGGCGACCCGCCGGGGGAGCCTGTGAGCGGTTTGCTGCGGCCGGCGGAAACTGACTTATTAAAGCTGTTCCTTCGCGTCTTCTACCGGGTACCCGGCGCCCGACCAGGCGGGAAATCCCCCGGCAAAATAAAAGACTCTGTTAAACCCCCAGGTGAGTGCCATGGCGGAAGCGTGAGCGGCGAATGGACAATCCTCTCCCCAACAACTAATCACGACTTCCCCGTTCCGGTCCACGACCTCGGACAAACGCGCGTCGGTGAAGTCAATGTGAAGATCCAGGTGAACCGCGCCGGGTATATGTCCGGCGTTGAAAGCGATCGAGTCCCGCACATCGATGAATACCGTGTCCCCCTCCCACATCACTTTCGCCGTTTCGCGGTCGATCGTTGGTGCCCCTTCAACCGAGAGAGTCTCAGCGTTCCTGCTCATTAAGAGCCGATAGTCGTATTTTCCTTCCGCCGGTGCGGGGCCCTCGGGAACCCCTGCCTTACGCAGCCCCTCAAGCAAGTCGTCCCTGTAGCTCTGGTAATAGTCGAACATATCCCCGTACCACCACTTCTCGATTTCTCGCACGGTCAACGGTGTCGAGTAACCGAGTTGCAAATACAATTCATGGTATTGATCTATCGCGGCGCTCGCGTCGTCAAAGCGCCCGAGATACCCGTAAGCGACTGCAAGTGATACGAAGTCGTATGGATTATGCGCTTCATCGATCGTGGCTAATTCAAGATACCTGGCGGCCTCCCCAAATTGCTCCTGATGCAACAGTGACTGCGCCAGCACTCGTGCATAGGCGGGCTTGAAACGAGGATCGAGCCGCATCGCATGCCGGACGAGCTCCTCGGCCCCACCTGCCCGTCCGACGGCGTTGAGAATGCGGGCTTTGACAATGTTGTTATCGGCGATGCTTGGTCCGATGGCGATCGCACGATCGATGTCGGCCAGCGCCTCGCCATGATTCCCCATGCGTGAGTTGATTTCTGCGGAGAGCGCATAAGCTTCCGCGGTCGGCTCTCTCATAGCCATCGCCAGATTTGCCTTGGCCAGATCGAAGGTTTGTTGCCAGTTGATTTCCAGATCCTGGAGCCACCAGGTATTGGATGTTTCCCAATAGATTCTGCCGAGTCCGGCATACGCAAGACTGTAGTCGGAATCCAGCTCGATGGCCCTCGCGAAGAAAGTGATCGCGTGCGCGCTGTCTTCCGGAGTCTGGCGATGGTAATAATCCCAACCTTGCAGTGCGGCCATATAGGCTTCGGGATTATCGGTTCCACCAATTGACCTCCTGGCAGGTTCTGCACCCGGGACGTTGATTGTCAGTGCGGAAACAATTTGTCCGACCACTCTGTCCTGCAATGCAAAAACATCCGCAAGCGCACCATCGTATCTTTCTGCCCAGACATGATGGCCTGACAGTGCATCGATGAATTGAGCATTAATACGTATCTGATCGCCAACTCGCCGGACGCTGCCCTCGACGATGTACTGCACACCCAGATCTTCGGCGACCTGTTTGTGCGAAACGGCTTTGCCCTTGTAGGTAAAGGCCGAATTTCGCGCTATCACAAACAGGCCTGGTAGCTTCGACAGATCTGTCGTCAGGTCCTCCGTAATCCCATCGACGAAATACTCCTGATTCGGGTCATCGGACATGTTGTCGAAAGGCAGTACGACTATCGAGGGATTGTTCGGAAGCGGAAAGTCCATTTCGTCCACGGACGCCGACTCGACTTGCTCGCCTGCAGTTGGTTCCGCAGGTTGGCTAGTCGAGTCATCCAGAACGTAGATATCGACAATCAGGAATACAACCGCGATCGCAAGCAGGGCAACAATGGCAAAGTTCAGTTTGTGTCCGGTGCTGTGCGTAATCGATTGAGAGCGATCAACGTCACGCTCGCGTTTGATTCCTTCCGGCGTCAACTCGAACGCCCAGGCAAAAAACAACGCCAACGGAAATCCGACAATCAACAGCCCGGCTACCAGCCGAATCGCCCAGTCGGGCAACGTCAGGATAGGAAACAAGACATCGGCGATTTGCAATACCACCCAGGCCACGATCACGTAAGCAATCCCTACCTTGATGACATTACGGCGCTTGAGTTCGTCGATAAAGGACATTACGGCATGTTTGTTAGTAGCGGAGCCCATCGAGCCTTTGGCTGAGAGCATGGCCCGATTAGAACCAAATATCTAGGTTTCGTTCAAATGCCGAGATATCTGGCGATGCTGCCGGTTGCTTCACCGCCTTCGAAAACAGCGGAGACCACGAGGTCTGATTGATACTAAGAAGGCTAAAAGACGGACGCCTGCATTTCGATATTGCCGCCGCTCTTGAAGTCCAGCGGTCTGGCGAAAGGAATATCGACCGCGAAGCTTCCGCTCAGCTCGTAGTCGAGGTCGCGGCTCATGCCGGACCAAA
>Ga0255058_10001123_pt1 | contig 15185 bp, 12 predicted proteins | sample Cases_109_9_MG_FD_188637 | JGI IMG/M metagenome (GOLD analysis project Ga0255058, IMG submission 188637) | Seawater microbial communities from Amundsen Gulf, Northwest Territories, Canada - Cases_109_9 | ecosystem: Environmental > Aquatic > Marine > Gulf | place: Canada: Northwest Territories... | reverse complement strand
GTCTTCTTCAAACAGGCCTTCAAGTTCTTTGTCCACCTGCACGCGAATGTGGTGTTCGATCTTCACGTTCAGGTTGATCTCAATCGGCTCTTTTGGCGCCGCAAGCTGCACGGTTGGTGAGCAAGCGGCAAGCGGGACAAGCAATGCGAGGAAATAAATTAATGTCTTCATGGTTATCTACAACCTTTGTAGTACCTCTGCTTCAGCTTAACCGATGCCGTGAATTCGTGAAAGTCATCTTGCCTGATTCCCGGTCATTCTCTCGAGGATTTCCTCAATCGATCGGGTTGCGCGCAAACTTCGCAGCAGCTGTGGAATATTGTTCTCCACACCGAGATTCAATATGACGGGCTGGTTGGCATCCATATCCGGATTTACACCTGTCAGTTTCATTTGCAGCATCAAGTCACCGTTTTCCGTGTAGTTGACGTCCGATGTCAACGAATCGAACTGAAAATTGGTCAGCGCCCGCGATACCAGGCCGATACCTGAATCAGGGTCGGCCACATCCTCCGCGGCAACGCCAGGAAGGTAGCGGATAACCCCACCGGGTGGGTCGTTCTCAAGTCGTCCGTTCGCTATCGTTATCACCTTGTCGTGGATCGTGATCGGCAGTATTCCGGAAAGGTTGCCGGTCAGCTCTATACTTTCCAATTCTGCAAGTTCGGCCATGAACTGCAGCTGAATGGATTGTGGGCGCAGGACCAGGTCGTTTCGCTCGTCCTGCAAGCCGAAGCGGAAGGGGTCCGCCAGCAGCTTCCCGCCAAGAAAAGACATGGAGAGGTTTCGTACTCGCATCGCCTGTTGATCGATGTTCAGGTCGAAGTCCGCTGTGATCTGCTTTAGCGGCAGGCCGACGTCGAATAATTCAACCTCAATGTTTGCTGGTGATAGCGTCACGCCGGTTGTTGAATCTACGTCGCCGGTCAGCATCGTGTTGAGGCCCGAGAAAACGTAATCGTCGTAGTTGCCTGTGAGTGCGCGTGCACGATGCGTCATTGTGCCGTTGTACGTTATTGGATCGTTGCCGGTATTCCAGTCCATTTCGATATTCGTGATCCAGCTACCGGAAACGATGTCCCAGGCATGTGGCCATTCCAACAAGTGGCCGGAAAGTTTTCTTCGACCGAATTGCAATGTGGCGTCCGTTACAGAGATTGATCCTTCGTTGGTTGTCATATCGTGCAATACATCAACGCTGGCGGTCACTCCACTGTCACTGTCGGTCAGCAGAAGGGAGGCCGTGACCCGATTGTTCTGCAATGAGACATGGCCCTCGACTCCCGGCACGACAATGCCAGTGCCGTCCCAGGAAAGTGCTGCAGCATTCGGCGAAATTGAAACCTGTGCGTCAATCGTCGCAGCGCTATTGCTCAGGCGAATCCCGGTAAATAGTATCGGCGCCGACGCGAACAGGCTCTCCCGGTCAGTCAGTGAGTCGAACGCCAGTTCCAGGTGATCGATATCGCCGCTCCACTCGTCTTTGTCGAAGCTCAGCTGCACGCTGGAAAATTGAGTTGCGCTTATGGATGTGGCTGAGAAATCTGGTGATTCGATCCCGGTCAGTTCCATGAGCAAGTTTGGCGATATATCTACCCGTGTTGTTTCGGCGATAGCAATTTTAAGGGTCGCTGATAATTTCGCTCTGCCAAGCGTAACGGCCTCATACTCAAGCGGACCCGCGTCCAAAGAAGCATGCATCATGGCAGTAATCGGTAGCGTCGCATCGTCATCAAGGACAACCGTAACCGGGCCATCAATCGCAACGTCGAGCGAAACGATGTCTGCGGGTATCAAGCCGAATGACCTGAATACCGGAAGCCACTGCGAGAAATTGAATTCGGGTGTTCCGTCTATTGTGAAACCACTGTCGTTGCGACGTATGCTCAGTGCCAGCGACAGCGCATTGGCATTGCCGTCAATCGCGGCGTGTACTGCTGCACGATGTTCACCACTGTCCATGGCGTCGACATCGATCGTGACATCGATCTGGTCGATGCTGAACGCAAGATGTTGTCGCTGGCCCTCGGATCGCCATACGATGGCATCGACGGGTGGGGCATCCGGCATCGAAAAGCGCGAGACTGTAATCTCGGTGTTCGGCACGGTGACCGGCAGTTGCAAAAATGTCTGCAGCAAGCGAGCAAGAGGCAGCGGCGCGTCGTCTGCCGGTGCCGGCATCAGAAGCAGATTTTCGATCGAGATCGATTCAGGCTGCATACTTGGGAAGCTCACGGGAAACGACAGACCGGAAACTTCGTAATGTGTGCCGTCGTCCTGTTCGAGAACGAGGTACGACAAGCGGACGTAATCGGTGCCGATCGTCTCGATGGACAGCTCGGTTGCTGTGATTCCCTGCTCGCGGAGGGCGGAGTTGGCGAGGTCGAGGGCGATGGATTCCCGATACGAGTGGATGACGGCAGCGATGACCGCCAGGACGATCAGAACGACTGCTGCATATTTCAGATATTTCAAGGCCGCCTTGCCGTGGCCATGAGGTAGCCGGCGCCGCCGTTGGCGATAAAGTCTTCAAGATCTGCAAGAACGGGTGCCAGCTCGCCCCAGTTGTCAGGCAAGTCGATGCCACCCGCGCCCGTTGCCAGCAGTTTCAGTCGCTGACGGATTCGCAGGATCATGTCGGCCAGGGTCCAGTTGACTTCGCGAACTCGAACGTACTCAAATCCCGCTCGCTCCAATGCCTCCGGATACGCTTGCAGCGATGGCGCGCCCGCGACACACAGAACCTGACCGAGCAGACCGTCCAGACTTTCCGGCACCGGGGCATTGAGAAAGAAGTCGGAAATGCCTATGCGGCCGCCCGGTTTCAACACGCGGCGGATTTGTTCCAGCGCCGTATCCATGTTTTCGAACAGGCACAAGCTGCATTCGCACAAGGCAACGTCGAACGAACCAGGTGCAAATGGTAATTGCTCAGCGCCGCCACGAACGAACTGCGTTTTCGACTCCAGTTGCGCGCTGCGAGAGGCGGCTACGGCGCGCTCGAGATTGATAGCGGAATAGTCGCAGCCCGTGACCGTCGCACCGAACACCGTGGCAACAAATCGCGCCGAATTGCCATTACCACAGGCGACGTCAAGTACGTCGGAATCCGGAGCAACCAATGCCGCGCTTGCCAGCTGCCGCGTCAGCTTGGTGCCACCCGGGTGGAAGCTCTGGCCAAGCAAGTATTCGACGATCGGTAACTCGTACAGCTCTGCGCAACAGCCGGCGAACGATTGTATTGCCTCACTCACGTTGCTTCGCCTCCGGTGTCCGCGTAACGGGCGAGGGAGATCGGCCCTTTCAGCGGCTGGAATTCCCGCTTGCGGAGTGGCTCGAGCACCTGCGCCTCCAGCCCGTCACGATACAACAGATTATAGGTGTCGAAAGGGATAACTCTCTTGCCATCGGGGTGCACGATATGCACACAGGCCTTGCGAACCGAGCGCAGATCAAATCCCTGGGCGTCGATGAACTCGACGATCAAGACGCGAAAAATATTCGCGTAGCCCAAATCGTCTGTGGGCGAACTGCCAAGCTTGTCGAGAAAGCCGCTCATCGCGTCTGTCTGCGACGTCACCGAGTGGTGCGTGGAAAACAGGTTGAGAAAGTGCTCGCGCATGGCGGGCTCGGCTTCATACGTGATCGTGGCCCTGCCAGCCTGAATCAGGAACTCAGGATCGACCAAACCGGTCAGTGGCACCAGGCCCGAATCCAGTTTGAGTGCATACGCCATGGCGAGTTGGTCCGGGTGGCAGGGAACCGGGATGAGATCTTCCGCTGCGAACGTTGGATATTGTTCGAGTATCTTGCGGCGAATTTCCGTCAATGTCAGGCGGTCGCGTTCCTTGTCGTAGCCATTCTCATAACCTTCGAGACGACCGGCGGCCTGCACAGGCTGAAACGTAACGCCGCGCACGCAGGGCTGCTGTGTCGCGTAGTCTATGATCTCGCCCATCTCGTTATCGTTAAGTCCGCGCCGGACGGTTGCGACCAGTGTTGTGTGAATACCGAACTCATTAAGCCGTTCAATGGCGCGGCTGTGAGCGTTTCTGAGGTCTGTGGCTCTGAGCGTTTTCAATACATCCGCGCGAAAGGAATCGAACTGCAGGTAGACTTCGAGGCGCGGACTGAACTCCGCGAGACGTTCCGCGAAGCCGGGCTCGTTGGCGATACGCACGCCATTGGTATTCACCATGAGATGTCCGATCGGCCGTTCCCGCGCCAATCTCAGGATCTCGAAGAACTCGGGGTGCATCGTAGGTTCGCCCCCCGAGATCTGTACGACGGATGGCTCACCTTCGTTCGCCACAGCCCGATCGAGCATGCGCTCGATTTGCTCCAGGCTGCGGTGTGTCTGCCGCTCCGGGCCACTGCCTGCGTAACAGGTCGGGCACCGTAGATTGCAGTTGTCCGTGATCTCGATCAGCAGCGTACAGCCGTGCTGTTCATGATCCGGACAGATGCCGCAGTCGTAAGGGCAGCCGAACCGTACCGGTGTATTGGGCGCGATGACCTGCTCGGGCGTCTTGATGAAGGTTTCCCTGGCGAGTTTGTAGTAGGGGATGTCATCCGCCATTAGTACGCGTTCGGCACCGTGCTCGGGACAGCGCTTCAACATCCAGACACAGCCATCCTGGAACACGATTTTCGCGTCTACGCGCGCGAGGCAGGTGCTGCAAATCGAAATTGTCGAATCGTAATATTGGTACGGTCGCTGTTTTGCTAACAATTGATGGAACCCTCAATGCTGGTACCGGGATAATAACCGGTGAACGGGGACTATATAGACCGCGGAGACGCCGGAATAATTACGGCAACGGCGTGCCTTAGAGGCCAGATTCAGAAAACTTGTCCGCCCAGTAGTCGAGCTTCATGTCGCGCAGCAATTGCTGATAACGTGGATGCGCGTTTAACTCCGGAATCTTGGACAGGGCACCCATGTAAGGCGCGTCCGGGTCGCGCTCGCGATAGGATATTTCGAACCAGTCGACCGCTTTCTCGATTTCGCCGGCCTGCTCGTAAAGCATGCCAATATCCGTCGGCGGCACACGTGCAGTTTGCGAGTGTTCTATCAGGACTTCGGCGGCGTGTATCAGCGCTGCTGAATAATTGCCGCCGTCGTACACCGCTTCAAGAGCTTCTGCCGCGGTCGGGTCGCCTCGCGTACGGCGAAAGAAATCGCCCGCCGAACGAATAGCCTTGTCATAGTCACCCAGTAAAAAATATCCCTGCCACAATACGCTGTGACCGAACCCGAACCCGGGCGTAGATGCCATGACGTCCTCGACCACCTTTACCGCCCCTTCATAGTCGTCACTCATCATGAGCTGTACGGCGTGCAAGCCGTGAACGAATGGGTTTAACGGATCGAGTTGCAATGCGAGTTGCATATGCGCCGCACTCTCTTCAATGCGTCCGACAATGCCCAGGTAATGCGAATAGAACATATGCGCTTCTGCGTAGCTGGGATTAAGCTCAAGCGCTCGTTCAAACGCGGCGTCTGCGCGCTCCCAGTCGTGTTGCTGCCATGTCAGCCGGTTCGCGTTGCCCATGTGCGCTTCGGGCAGGAACGGGTCCAGATCCAGGGCTTTGAGCATTGGAGGAAGACACTGCTCGGATGCCTGCTCCGGCGTAATATGGCCTGCCTGCGCCTGGAATCCGCACAGCCTGGACAAGCCCCAGTAGCCCAGCGGATAGTCCGGATCCAGTGCCACAGCTTGCTGGAAGTAACCCGCGGCAACGGCCATGTCCTCCGGCGTGAATCGCTCAACATAAAACACCCCTTTGAGGAACGCTTCGTAAGCTGCAGGGTTGATACTGCTGGCATCATTGAATTGTTCCTGCTCCTCCGGCGACAGTGTTACCCGAACCTGGCTGGCAACTGCCTGTGCAACCCTGCTCTGCAATATCATGATATTTTGAATTTCATCTTCGAAGGTCGCCGACCAGATGTGCTCGTCTTCTCCAGCATCGAGTAGCTGCACTTCCAGGCGCACGCGATCCTTGAAGCGATAAATGGAGCCCTCGATGATTTTGGCCACACGCAGCTGCCGCCCGATTTCCGGCAGCGACTCTCCGGAGTCTCTATAGCGCAGCGTTGATGTTTTAGATGTGACCCTGAGCGCGCGGATGCGTGACAGGCCTGCGATAATCGAAGCCTGCATGCCGGATACGAAGTATTGTTGATCGGCATCTCCCGAGATATTGTCGAGCGGCAGTACCGCAATCGAATTCGGGTTTATTTCACTGCGATCGATCTCAGGCATCACGTCAATGCGAGTCATGAACTGCCAGGTAATTGCGATCGCGACAACGGATAAAACAGTGAGAATCAGGAAATCCGTACGGCGCAACGATGGGTCGAAACCATCATCCGCTTGCGCCGGCGATGTACGGACCAGGCCAGATGCGGACAGGTCATAGAACCAGGCGAAGACCATCGCCAACGGAAACAAGAACAACGTTGCAAGCCAGACATAGCGCAACGCTGTATCTGGAATGTTGATCGCCGGAAACACCAGGCTTGCTACCTGCACGGCAGCCCAGGCGGCGACAATGTATATGCCTGCCGCTCGGAAGATCTTTCTACGTCGGCATTCCCTGAAGAGTCGCTGCAGCCCCGTCATTGGCGCAGTTTAGCACTGGGTGACGCACGAGGGTCAGTGCGGCAGCAGATGGCGCGAACAATCAATACGACTGGCCTGCTATCATGTATGAGATGGAATGGATCATTATTGTCGTGGTTGTACTGCTTCCTGTGGTGTGGATTATTACTACGCATAATTCGCTGGTTGCCTTACGGAACCATATCTCCGAATCCTGGAGCAACGTAGATACTGAGTTGCAGCGACGCTACGAACTCATTCCCAACCTTGTCGCCACGGTGAAGGGATTCGCGGCGCACGAGCGTGAGACGTTGCAGAGGGTTGTGGAGCTCCGCACCATCTGCATGGCTGATAATGGCAGCGTTCACCATCAGGAAGGCACCGAGAAACAACTGGTCAACGCTTTGCAAAAATTGCTTGCCGTAGCGGAGGCCTATCCCGATCTAAAGGCTGACAAGAACTTTCTGCAACTGCAGATGGAGCTCGTGAATACAGAGGACCGCATACAGGCGGCACGGCGTTTTTACAACGGCAACGTGCGCGACTACCGCAATATGTGCGAAGCTTTTCCCAGCAATTTCGTCGCAAACCGGTTCGGTTTCAAAATGCGAAATTTCTTCGATGTCGACGCCGCGGTACGCGAGGCGCCATTACTGCGGGGTTCTCTTTAGGCGTCGTCTTTGGGTGTCTTTTTCAGGCCTGCCAGCAGCAAGATTAGCGCCACGCTCCCGCCGAAAAGAAATATTGCCGACTCAACCTTGATCAGCATTTCGCGGGACTCTGCCATGGTCCGGACCTCAAAGATATACAAACTCCCCACTGCGGCGAATCCAAGAATCGCAAGCGTCAAGGTAATGATGATTAAATTTTTCATGATTGCTTCCCGATCAAGGACTCTGCGTCGTGTCGTCAAACTAGTCGACAATGATTTGGGGATCCATTTCCGGTCCATCTGCGAACTTGACGCCATAGTCGTATCCACGACGTTCCGCAGCAGCCCCGATCACGACAGACACCGCATTTCCGGATGAGCCACGCGTGGTCGCCCCATCAAAGGGTGCGCCGGAAAAGAAATCGACCAAAAACTCGCGATCAGGGCCGGTCAATACCCACTGTACCTGGTCACCCGCACAAACGTGGACTTCCTCGGCGGAGCCGCCACGGTATTTAAGCTGTGGCATGCCGTCGTCTCCCGCCGTAACCTGAATCGTGTGATTTCCTCCGTGGTCGCATGCACCCTGTCCAAGTGAATCAGTGCTGCCCAGGGTCAGTGCAACGATTGTCAGTCCTGCGATCGCAATTGTGTTCAAAATTTTCACGGTCTTCTCCTTAATTGTTATTGATGTTGCAGCTTTTATGGGCTGCTACTCGATACTAAGCGCTTGAATCTCTCTTCATCTCTAAGTCCGGCGATGATGGGGTCGACCGGTAGCAGCTCTCGCTGATACTCCAGCTCGACGGCGCGCTCCAGCGCGGTGAGGGCCTCATCGGTTTTTCCCGAGCCTGCATGGATCAGCGCACTATAGTAGTGCACGTACATATCGTCCGGCGCCTGACTGCGTGCTTTAGCGTCCATTTCCGTCGCTTTCTCGTAATCGCCAATACGTGAGTAGTAGTAGGCAACAACTGACAATGCGTCCGCGTTGTTGACATTAATAGCAAGTAACTGTTCCCCGAGGACGATAGCCCTCTTGTAGGCGACATCGGCCACCGTCTTCTTGGTTTCACTAAAAGAGTAGGCGTCCCCCAGGTTTCCCCACAATTTGTAGTCGTTCGGCGCAAGGTTAACAGCGATGGCATAGCGATCAGCTGCGCGCTCGAAATCTCCCGTGTAGTAGTACATGGAGCCCGTATTCGAATAAGCGCTGCGTGTCGGCCTGATGTCGAGTGAGTCGTCCCATGCTGTGGCGGCACCCTTGAAGTCACCGGCAAGATAATAGGCTGCGCCAAGATTATTCAATGCCTGCGCGTCATCGTCGGTTCGGTTGACGAACATCTGGTAGAACTCGGCCGCTTCCTGGAAACGACCCTGGTCGAACAGGAAGCGGCCCATCGCGTTGAAGCTCGCCCAATAACTGACGTCGATGTCAATGGCGAGACGAAGGCTGGCCTCCGCTTCCACTGTACGACCCAGGGCGACATAGGTATCGGCGAGCCCAATATGGGTATCCGCGAGGTTCGCATTGTCATCAAGCGCCGCTTCGAACTCGTGCAGTGCGTTCTCATACTTGCCTGACGCGTTGTACAGCCCGCCCAATGCGACGCGTACGTTCGCCGAGCCCTCGCCAATATCCAACGCATGCTGACAGGCTTGCTCGGCATCGCCGAAGCGCCTGGCGTCGCGGGACAGTTTGTAGCCGGCCAGGTGTTTCTCACACATCGCCGCATATGCGTTGGCAAAATCAGGATCGATCGCCAGCGCCTCCCTCAAGAGACCTTCTGCAATCTGCAATGATGTTTCGTCCGGGGGTAATCGCAGGTAATCGATACCCCGTAGATATGAGTCATACGCGGCAACATTGCGCGTCCCCAGGTTCTTAAGTCGCCGGTCGGCGGATACTGGCAACACAACGTGCAGAGCAGTTGCAACCTGGCGAGCAATATCTTCCTGGATACCGTAAATATTCGACATCTCCCGGTCGTAGTTATCCGACCATAGCTCGGCACCATCGCCTCCATCGATAAGGCGCGCGGTAACCGACACCTGGTTGTTGTAGCGCCTGACACTGCCCAGCAAAACGAACTCCGCGCCGAGCCGGTCGGCAACGGACACGACGTCCATGACCGTATCCTTAAGCTGACTGCTCGAGCTTAACGCGACGACGCGGAATTCACTCAGGCGCACAATCAGGCTACGAATTTCTTCCGTCAGGCCATCGCTGAAATAGTCGGTGTCTGCCTCAGCACTATGGTTCGTGAACGGCAGTACCGCGATCGAACGTCGCGAAGGTTCCCAGAAATTCTGTGACAAGTAGTACAGCAGGCTGCCGCTGCCAACCGTTACGACGACGACGATCGCTATAAACGGGAGAAACGATAATCGTGGCGCGCCACCCGCTGTTTTTTCGTGGCGTACAATACCGCGTACGGTAAGTTCGTAGCCCCATGCCAGGATGCCCGCTATCGGAAAACCCGTGATCACGAGGACAATCAGGACCGTCATCGCACTGTCCGGGATCGGTAGCCGATCAAAAGTGACGTCCGCAACCTGCAGCAACATCCATGCAGCCACGCCATACGCAACGAGCGTACGAATTACGCTGCGATCACGAAGTTCCTCAAAAAGGCTGCTGATGCGGTGTTGCATCCGAATATTAGCCCGGTGACTGTGTGACCAGCACTCGCAGGTCTCTTAGAGCGCTTTTGATACGCGTCGCGTGGTCGTTGCCTGTTCGAAGCAGGAGTTTTTGGCCGCTCGAAAGTGCCTCCAGATCCGGATCGGCGAATTCATAGAGCACGTGTGGTCGAACAAGCTGGATGGGCTCGGCAGGTTCGGGTGTATCCAGCAGGTGATCAATGACTTCAACGACCCGATCGTTGAAGTAGCCATACGGATAGCCGAGCCGGACGTAGGATTCCTGGAACAGCGGGTAGAAGCGGCGGTATGTCTCGGCGACAACATCGAGGTCGGCGCGGGTTAGCAAGTTGACGAGCAAATCGTATCGCTGGTAATTGTCGGGGCTCAGGTAGAACGGGCCGCTATTGCCCGCGGCGTCCACGACGAACGTCCCCGAGAGCCTGCCCACGGGCTGGATTTTCTCTGACACATGACTGCGAGTCAGGTTGTCCACGGTGGCCACGAACTTGTCGACGAGCGCCTCGTTCACGAGCATTCGCCCGATGTCCGCGCCGAAGACGTCGACCAGTGCGAGCAGGAAGTAACTGTCACTTTCGTCAAGCGGTGGCAAAGGCACGAGTTCACCATCAAAAGGTCCCGACGATTTCAGCGGCGAAATCGGGTGTATCGGTTCGCGCGGACCGCGTTGCTCTGTATCGACAGGCGCGGACTGCATAATTGCAGGTTCGTCGGCCGGAGGACGGATGTCGTCCCAGTAATACCAGATTGCACCAGCCAGCCCGGCGCCCAGGATGATCAGAATCAGCAGCTTTACATCGGGATCGTTCACGAAGGCCACTCTACCTCATCGCAGGGTATCTTCATAAATCATCAGCTGCCTTTCAGGTTGAGAGGGCCCCTCCGGTGGCATTCTGCGGTCAATCCATACCCATTCATGAGGATGACGATGAACTCGAATTTTCACGTACTTACACGTTGGCTGCTTATTGCAGGACTGTCTGTGATGTTTTCTTTCGTACCCGCCCTGGCTAGTGCGGACGAGTCGGATCTCGCAGGACTTTGGGAAGCACGGCGCATCCTTGGGCCCGAAGTCTCAGGCCCGTTGCTGATTCGCCGGTCAGGGAGCAATTTGCTTGCCGAAATCGGCCGACATCGGGTCGAGGCAAGCGTTGATGACAACGTCATCGCGTTTGCGTTGCCCGATGGCGCTCGCTTTGAAGGCGAGATGGAAGAGGGCGGCGATATTCGCGGCCACTGGCTGCAGCCTGGCAGCAAACTGGACAGTAACGTGTTTGGGTCACCGGTACTGCTGCGCCCTCGTGTTGCCGGGTGGTCGGGTGAGGTCGTCCCACAGCCCGATACGGGTACCTTTTATTTGTTATTGACGCCGGAGGATGGCGAGCTGACGGCCGAGCTGATTAACCCTGAACGAAATCTCGGTGTTTTCCAGAATTTAACGCGGCTGGTGCGCGACGGAGATTCGCTAAGCCTGTACGGGAAGTTTCGGGGGCGCGGCGAGGAACGCGTGATGCTTCGCGGCTATTACTACCCCGACGAAGACGTAATCGCACTTCGTTATCGGGGTCGCGGTGGCAACTACGATTTTCGACGTATCGATGCAGAGCATGCCGACGGCTTTCTCGCCAGTTCGCCAAATACAGCAACGGCAATCAACCTTCCGCCCGTTCTGGATGACGGTTGGAACACGGCGTCTTTGGCAGACGTTGGAATTGATTCGGCACCGATCCTCAGGATGATCGAGACTGAGGTTCTACCGGCGCCGAGTGGTCCGAGTGACCTGTCCGTCCACGCGATACTCATTGCACGCCATGGCAAGCTGGCCGTCGAAGAATATTTTCATGGTTATCACCGCGACCTGCCGCACGATTCGCGTTCCGCGAGCAAGAGCGTCACGTCGATTCTGGCTGCCGCGGTCATGCAGTCGGGCGCCAGTTTGAGTTGGGACACGCCTGTCTACCCAACGCTGAACATGGATGATTTGTTACAACGCGAGCCGGAGCGTGGTGATATCAAGCTGCGCCACCTCGTGAATATGAATTCGGGGCTCGATTGCGATGACCGCAATCCGAAGTCGGCGGCGCAGGAGGACGTCATGTGGGACAACGCGGATGACCTGGATTTCTATCTGCACACACTCAACGTGGATGTCGTACATGCACCCGGCGAAGTGGCCGCGTATTGTTCGGCGAGTGCGAACCTCGCGGGTGCCGTGATCGAAGCGAGTACGGACCATAGCCTGTTGCAGTTGATCGATCGTCTTGTCGCCGAGCCTTTGGACATTCAGCGCTATGCTGTGCCGGTGCCGCCGGACGGACATCCATTCATGGGCGGCGGAACCCGTTGGCTGCCGCGGGACTTTCTGAAATTTCCACAACTGCTTCTGGACGACGGGGAGTGGAACAATCGACGTGTGCTAAGTCGAAACAACGTCCGCCTGTTATTGACCCCCGAGGTCAAATTGGGCGGCGGTCGTGATTATGGCTACCTGTGGTGGATCGCGGACTATCCTTACCACGGCCGCAGCATACGCGCGCACTTCATGGGTGGTAATGGTGGGCAAATAGCGATGCTGATTCCGGAGCTGCAACTAAGCGTCGTATTCAACGCGGGCAACTACAGCGATCGCGTGATGTTTCGGATTCAGGAAGAGCTCATTCCGAAATACATTCTCCCGGCAATGCTGGAGTAACTAATCGAACTACTCTTCCCGTAACTCCAGTGGCAGCCAATCAGCCGTCAGTACCAGCTCCCGCTGACGTTCCACATCGTCACGCATGCTTGCAACGATGACCTGGAAGTCGGGGTTATCGTGCAAGGCCTGCAGTGGCGGTAACAGTTGCAGCCACAGGTAGTCGCGGTAGCCCGCCGCTTCGAGACGCAGCAATGCCACGATCGCGTTTTCATTGCGTTGCGCGGCGGTTTCGAGCATCGCAATGTAAAGTAAAGTGCCAGGCCAGGTGTCACCTGCTTCGATAGCTAGAAAAAGCTCATTGCTCAACTCTATGGCCGCTGTTACCGCTCCGGTTTCCATCGTGTCGACAATGTGTCGCCAGACAGTGAAAGGGCCACGGTGGCTTATCGATGCAGGCGCCGAGTCAATGACCGCCCGGGCTGACGTCGTATCGTCGTCAAGCAGAGCGAGCACGACCTGGTATTCATACAATTCGACTTGCTCTACGCCACGCGCAAGTGCATTTCGAATCACTTCCCGGCTTTCTTCAAACTCATTTCGGGTGATCAGGTCCAGCGCCCTCGCTGGAGCGGCGTGCGCGGAATCCGGATCGAGTTGATCCGCACGAAGCAGCCATTCGGATGCCACAGAATAAAAGCCCAGCAGCCGCAGACAGCTGGCCACCTGCGTGTCGAGCGTGCCTGGGGGCGCTTGTTCGAAGGCGATCATGTTGTGTGACAGTGCCTGGACCAGCTTGCCCTCGACCTGCAACAGGTAAGCGAGGCTCGCGCGCGCGCCGTAGTGATTTGGGTTGAGTGCAACAGCACGCTCGTATGCTTCTCGTGCGGGCTCCATCCTGCCCTGGGAGTCCAGGCTGAAAGCGAGGGCGAACTCCGCCTGGAAAAACGTGCCATCTGCCATCGCTTGTCGCGCAAGACCCTCGGCGCGCGCCGCCACTTCATGAGTGTCGCCATACCAGGCAACCGAGGTCGATAAAGCCATCGAAAGGCTAGCGAGAATCCCTGCGTTAGCAGGTTCGATCAAAAGTGCTTGTTCGAAAAGTTCGATCGCGTGACGCAGGCTGTCCGGATTACGCTGCCTGACCAATGCCCTTGCCTGTTCCGACAACTCAGCGGCAGTTACAGGTCCTTGCGGCAGTGATGCCGCGGGACGTTCAATAGACGGCGGGGCCTCGTCGTTCTGAACCAGCCATAGCCCCGCAGCGAAGACGAGCGCTGCAAGCACGCTTCCAGCAATAACTACTGGCAACGGTATTCGCTTCTGCTCAACTGTTGGCACCGTCGTAACGGGCGGAATCAGCCGATAGCCGGCATTACGAAGAGTCTCGATGTATCGCGGTTGGCGACGATCGTCCTGCAGCGCTTTTCTTAGCAAGCGTATACGCTGAGTTACCGTCTCGTCGGAGACCACCGAACCGCGCCAGGCACGATCGATCAGTTCATCGGCTGTCAAAACCGCAGGTGCGGCGTCGATAAGGGCCAGCAAGGTATCGAAAGAAAGCGCGGATAGTGCGATTTCATTGTGATCGCTGTCAAAGACTTTTCGACGCGCGAAATCGACCGTCAGGTCGTCGATGCGGCAAACGCTGGCCACGACCTCACATGCAGATATCGTCTTATTGGACTCTTGATTACGGCAAGGCAAAGCGCGATCGAGTAGAGACACCAGACCGCAATAAATTCATTCGGGTCGTTCGTGGTCAGGCTCGAGATTGCCGGGCCCATAACCACATGCAATGTAACAAATCGCCACGAGCCATAAACGACCGGCATGATAAAGACGACCAGGATGTAGGTGAGCGCGTGGAGTCCGTATTCGAAGCCGAAGAGATACGGTTGCGCGCCTGACAGGAGGCCATTCAGCGGCAGTTGCCATGCAATATGCCAAAGGCCCGACGTGGAGCAGGCGATCGAACCGCAATAACCCTCGATTCCAGCGTTGCAGGTTCCCAGCGCCGCACCGGGAATCAGTTTTGCAAGTATGACGACGGCGGCAACGCCGCAAATCGCATACACAGGTTTTTGTATTTTTTGCTTGAGATCTTCGGGGATGAAATACATCGCGACCATGTTCGCGAAGAACGGCTGGAACGCTATATGGACGTACCCTAAATAGGTCAGCCCCTGGTTCCACGGACTACTACATTGGTCGATGAAGATGTAGGTTGCGGCCTGCAGCAACTCCATAAAGGCGAAGTAAGCAAGTGGCATCCACAAATCCTTGCTCTCGCCTTTCTTCGCGAGGAAAATCGTTGCGCTGAACCCCACTGTTGCCAGCACGGCCGATGCTTCACCACTCCAACACATGCTGCATTGTACCGGTAATAGGGCTTTCAATCGACTGACTGCCGCGCTAGGCTGAGGACTGACTCAAGCGTCGTTACAAGTCGCATGTCATTGGGGAACGCAAATGCAGATCTGGTCTCAGGCAAGCCAAATGGCGGCGCAGACGCCGCAGGAAAGAAATCGCTACGTTGATTTCCTTCGCTCGGTATCGATCCTCGTCGTAATCATCGGGCATTGGTTAATCGCGACGGCCTTGGTAGTCGACGGGGAAATGGCAGTCG
>Ga0255058_10001122_pt1 | contig 15189 bp, 10 predicted proteins | sample Cases_109_9_MG_FD_188637 | JGI IMG/M metagenome (GOLD analysis project Ga0255058, IMG submission 188637) | Seawater microbial communities from Amundsen Gulf, Northwest Territories, Canada - Cases_109_9 | ecosystem: Environmental > Aquatic > Marine > Gulf | place: Canada: Northwest Territories... | reverse complement strand
AAACGACATTCATACCCGTACCTTTCTTCTTATAATAATAGGTACAATACCTACAGTAATAATAGCATTTTCCTTTAGAAGCTCATTCGAGAGTCTTTTCAATAAGCCGGTAGTAGCAGGATATATGCTGCTCGCAACCGGTACCGTACTCTGGTTTACCAAATATAGTTTAAAGGCAGATGGTAATAAAAAGAATTTAGGTATTATTGATGCCTTGATAGTCGGCACCGTACAGGGACTTGCAATTACCCCTGGTATATCACGTTCAGGTACAACAATCGCTGCCGCCACTTTCAGGAGAGTTGATAGAGAAACTGCTGCCAGATTTTCCTTCCTACTGGCAATACCCGTGATCCTGGGAGCAATGGCAATGATGGCAAAGGACACTATTACTCTCAAAAACGAAGAAATTTCTTTTCTCATAATCGGAAGTGTTGTTGCCGCAATAACGGGTTACATTTGCCTGCGTATTCTGATAAAAATCGTCACTATCGGCAAACTACACCTTTTCTCTTATTACTGCTGGCCTGTCGGGTTGTTTATAATCCTTTTTTTCCTATGAATGATTATCTGACTCGTTCAAGAAATCTAGCGAAGAGCTTTCTTTTCATTCTGCCCCTTTTAGTCTTTTATGAGATTGGCATAATCGTATACGGTTCAGAAACAAAAAACACTGCTGATGTCATCATAAAAAAACCATTTGAAATCTTCGGAAATCACGCTACTCTGGTATTTAATTCCTTAATTATCGTTGTCTCTTTCTGTTCGATATTTTATATTGAGAATAAAAACCGCTTAAGCTGTGGAATCTTTATTCCCATGTTATTAGAGAGTGCAGCTTATGCCTTTTTCCTCGGGTATGCAATCCTGTTTCTTGTACATGGATATTTACCATTTGATATTACTAATTTACATGTACAAAGTTTTATAAAGGGTATAATTATTTCTTTAGGAGCCGGAATTTATGAAGAGATACTCTTCCGGCTTCTGCTATTAAGCATCCTTTATCTGGTTATAGTTAAAGTTCTTAAACTCAATGCAATAATAGGTTCTCTTCTTAGTATACTAATATGTGCCTGCATTTTCTCTATTATGCATTATGTAGGAATGGCAGGTGATAGCTTTTTAATGAGCAGCTTCTTGTTCCGTGCAGTCGCAGGGTTTATTTTGTCAGGAATTTTTGTTTTTCGCGGTTTAGGGATTGCAGTTTATACACATGTTATTTACGATATCTTAATAATCCATAAGACCTATACATAGCACGGCATAGCCCCGCTGAGCGTGGCATAGTCGCCCACCTGAAAAAGTCGAGCAGGCAAGCAAGTTAGAAGTGTTTAAAATAAAAATAAAGAGAGTAATTGATTAGTAATTTATGTTAAAATCTGTAATAATATTAACAATGAAAAAATATGATTAATAATCATATAAATGAATTTTTACAGGCAAAGACGCTTTTGGGTATCATTTAAATGGAAAACATAATAGTCGGCATTACGGGAGCTAGCGGTGTAGTTTATGGGCAACGTCTTTTGCAGGCTTTAAGCGACAAATCATATTCTGTTCACTTAAGTGTATCAGAAGCTGCTGTAAAAGTGATAGAAAGTGAATTAAATCTCTCCTTAAACCTGAACGACTTCGACATCAACAAATTTATAGACAGAAAAGATCACTGTGTAACCTATCACCATATATCAGATATTGCAGCACCTCTCTCAAGCGGTAAATTAAAAACCAGGGCAATGATTATAGCGCCATGCAGTATGAATACTCTCTGTTCAATAGCAAATGGGATTGCATCAAATCTTATTCAACGTGCCGCCAGTGTAACTCTGAAAGAGGGAAGAAAACTGATAGTCGTACCACGTGAGACCCCACTAACACCTATTCACCTGGAGGGCATGTTGAAATTGTCAAAGGCACAAGCTTGTATCCTACCAGCTATGCCAGGATACTACCTCCATCCGACAACTATAGAGGACCAGATAGACTTCGTAGTAGGAAAGATCCTCGACCATATTGGCATAGAATATCTGCCATACGCGAAAAAAGGTTATGGAAGATGGGATTACCTGAGTTCAGAATTAATGATTAAATAAGCAGACAAGATAAAAAATTACTATAGAATTTAAACTTACAATGAATGACGATAAGAAAAAAAGTAGATTAGGTTTCTGGATTGCAACTTCACTGGCAATATTCTTCTTTCTTTGCAGTGTAGCATTATTTTCTTCGTTGATGGGGCTTCTCATAATAAAGGGAGCACTCTCACCACATGAGAAAGAAGGAAAGATAGAAAAACTAGCCGAGACCGTAATAGAAGGAACAGGTACTGATAAAATACTCATAATCCCCGTCAAAGGTATTATTACAGCGCAGTCATCCAGGAAACTTTTTCAGGAAACACCAAGTATGGTTGAAAGTGTAACACAACAACTTGAGCAGGCACGTGATGATAATGACGTAAAAGCGGTGATATTGGAAATTAACAGTCCCGGTGGTGGAATTACAGCAAGTGATATCATTTATAAAGAAATCCTGGAATTCAAAAAGAAGACAAACAAAAGAATAATCGTCAGCATGCAGGATGTTGCAGCATCAGGTGCTTATTATATTTCGGCAGCCGCTGACAAGATCATATCTCATCCAACGACAGTTACAGGAAGTATAGGTGTAATCATGCCTCTTCTTAATATAGCTGATCTGGTAGAAAAATACGGTATTGAAGACACTTCTGTAAAATCCGGAGATATGAAGAATATAGGCTCGCCACTTAAAAAGATGTCTGACGCAGAGAGAAAGGTTTTACACGATATTGTAGACGAAATGTATACAAGGTTTCTGAATATTATTGCTGACGGCAGAAATATGAAAATAGAAGATGTTAGAAAGTTGTCGGATGGCAGAATATATACCGGTAAACAGGCACTGGAAAATGGCCTGGTAGATCAACTGGGTTATATGGATGATGCAATAACCTTCGCTAAAGAAATAACAGGTTTAAAAGAAGCAAAAATCATAAAATATAAAAAAATGTTTAATCTGGCAGAAATCTTTGCAGGCTCAATGGATAATTTATTTGGTAACCGCACTATAAAGATTGGCATAAATGCCACAGCAACAGATAATGATTTCCCGAGATTTATGTACTTATGGACAGGATATCAGCAAAATTATCTCTTCAAATGGCCTGCATTTAATTAAAAAACTGCAAAGCATATTTTCAAATCAAGAAAAAGCCCAAATATCCAAAAACTAGAATAACCCAAAGGCACAGAAAACAGATTCTGGAAATTTGACGTTGAAAGATGGAATTATGAAAAAAACCATCAACATTTCACCTTTATCCATAATATACAGTACTAAGATCCTATCCCTCCAAACCTATAGGAATATTTGAAATGAAGACCGAAGGTTTACATACAAAACAGAAAGACCGCAAACGATCTTCAGGATTAGGACTGAAGAAACAGTTGATAATATTGGCACTAATCCCGGCACTGATAGTAGGTGGATTCATGTCAATTCTTCTGTTTCATGAATTCGAAGCCAAGAAACATGCTGATCAGATCAGGGGTATTGCTGACTATATGGTGGTAGCCAGTCAGGTTATTCATCAACTACAAAGAGAGCGTGTTGCTTCGGTCGGGTATATAGCCAGTAATGGAGATCGAATGACTGGCATGATGGAGAAACAAAGGCATCTTACAAATAAATATTTCTCTGTCCTGAACAATGATATAAAATCATTGGCTATTAAAAACTTAGGTTATAAATTTGCCAGGCGAGTCAACACCTCCTCAAGAAATCTTTGGAAACTGCCTTCTATCAGGGAAAAGGTTTCATCACTGTCAATCAGCAAAGATGAATCTAATAAATTCTACATAGAAATAATAGAAGACATCATTGGAACATTTCAGGAAGCAAGTGTAATTATTAAGGATTCTGCGCTTTCGTTCCCCTTCACGGCCTGTGTCAATTTTATCATGGCCAAGGAAATGGCCGCTATTGAAGGAACAATTATGATGGGCTTTGTCGCTGAGGGCAAACCTGTTAATCAATCAGATATGCACAAGTGGATGCAGGTATCTAAAGGACAGGAGGCATTGCTTGCAGCGTTTAAGTACCAAATAACAGAAGAAATACTGAAAGAGTACCGTACAAAACTAAGCGAGACCAACATTAAGGCCGTAAATGATATACGTAAGCAAATCAGTGAAAATCTCAGTGAAGGAGAGTTTGGACTGAAACCAGAATATATCTTTACCACAACAACAAGGCGAATAGTCGATTTAAAGAAGGTTGAAGACGCACAACTCCAGGAGATTCTTAAGTATGCAACAAAATTATCCTCTGAAAAAATAGTGTCTGTCATCATATACTCTGGTTTGACTGGCGGGTCTACATTGGCAATGTTTATATTGTGTTTCCTGATTGCGAGAAGCATAACAGGGCCTATATCTATACTGTCAAAAGCAGCTAAGCGTGTTGCGGAAGGGCAACTCGACCATGAAATTGAAATAAAATCCGGAGGTGAAATTGGTGAATTAACTGATAGCTTTAATGATATGCTCTCCAATTTACGCCTGACGATGGACAAGAACGATGCCCATAACTGGCTCAAGACCGGCCAAATGGAAATAAGTGTAAGGATGCGCGGTGAACAGGAACTTGAAACATTGGGCAGGAATATCATTGGCTACCTTGCCGAATATCTAGATGCACAGGTCGGAATACTATATATGTCCGGTAGATTTAAACGTCTTGAACAAATCGGTAGTTATGCCTACGTACCACGAAAGAATGCCTCGAGTGAATTCATGTTCGGTGAGGGTCTGGTAGGTCAGGCCGCAATGGAAAAAAAACATATTCTTATTACGAATTGCCCGGATGATTATATCAATATTAATTCTGGTTTGGTAGACGCCGCCCCGAAAAACATCCTGTTATTCCCATTAATACTGAACGACACAGTAAAAGGTGTTGTCGAGTTGGGGTCTTTCCATGATTTTTATGATACTCATTTGACTTTACTAGAGCAGGTTGCAGAGGGCATTGCCATTGCTCTGGATTCTGTTGCATCCAGAAGTCGAACTAAGGAGCTTCTTGAACAGACGCAACAACAGGCGGAAGAACTTCAGGCACGTGAAGAGTCACTCCGACAAAGCAATGAAGAGCTTGAAGAAAATGCCAGGGCCTTAAAAGAATCTGAATCAAGACTACAAGCGCAACAGGAAGAACTTCGCCAGATCAACGAAATGCTTGAGGAGCAAAAAGAAGATGTAGAAAGAAAAAACAGGGATCTGAAAGAAGCCAGAAAGATCATTGAAGAAAGAGCACGGGACCTGGAACTAAGCAGTAAATATAAATCAGAATTTCTGGCCAATATGTCTCATGAACTAAGGACACCCCTAAACAGCATCCTCCTTTTATCAAGACTTCTTGCAGACAATAAAAACGGCCAACTGACAGAAGACCATGTGGAATCTGCACAATCCATCCATTCTTCCGGATCAGAACTCCTGCAGCTTATTAACGAGGTACTGGACATTTCCAAGGTGGAAGCAGGAAAAATGGATATCAATATAGACGACATGGATATTCATGATTTTTCCACTACCATGAAACGAAACTTCAAACCCGTTACCATGGAAAAGAATTTATATATGAAAGTTGATATCGCCGACAACTTACCCAAATATATCCACACCGACAAACAAAGGGTGGAACAGATTGTGAAAAACTTCCTTTCAAACGCATTCAAGTTTACGAGTGAGGGTGGAGTCACTCTGCATATAAGCCGCCCTGATGACCAGTCATACTGCGAAACTCAACTACACAGGAAAGGTGTTAATCATGCAAAGGTTGTTGTATTTTCAGTTTCAGATACTGGGATAGGTATTCCTGAAGAAAAACAGAAATTAATATTTGAAGCTTTTCAGCAAGCCGATGGTACTACAAGCAGGAAATATGGTGGAACCGGACTCGGACTTTCAATTTCCAGAGAACTTGCCCTTTTGCTTGGTGGAGAAATCCGTATCGAAAGCATCCATGGTGAAGGAAGCACGTTTACACTATATCTGCCGGAAACCTTTGAGTCAGAGATTAAACCAGAAAAACCTGAAACTGGAAACTTGAAACGAGATGCTCATATTCCAACACCATCAACCAGGATCAGCCAAATGGAAGACGCATTTGAGGCAATTGAAGATGACAGAAAAACAATCTCTCCTAAAGGCCAATCCATTCTCATTATAGAAGATGATCCTGAATTCCTGAAAATCCTCAGGGATTTAACACGTGAACATGGTTTTAAATCTCTGGTAGCAGGAAACGGAGAAACAGGTCTTCAATTTGCCGATTATTACAAGCCTAGTGGTATTATACTGGATGTAGGACTCCCCGGTATCAGCGGATGGACTGTTATGGCAAGGCTTAAAGATAACCCTGAAACACGCCATATTCCTGTTCATTTCATATCCGCATCTGACAAAAGATTAGATGCCATTAAAATGGGAGCTATAGATTATGTAACAAAACCCGTAAGCCCGGAGGTAATTGACCAGGTGTTTGAAAAACTTAATAAAGTAATATCAAAACCTGTAAAAGACCTTCTTGTGGTGGAAGATAATGTGGATCAAGCAAAATTAATATCCGAAATTATAGGCACTGAAGATGTCGTGACCACGATTGCCTCAACCGCCAAAGAAGCCTATAATCAGGTATTATCAGGAAAGTATGACTGTATAGTCTTAGACATTTCCCTTCCGGATATGTCAGGTATGGAATTGCTCAGCAAGATCAGAAATAATGAAGATATCCCTCAGATCCCTGTTATCGTTTATACCGGTAGAGAACTTACTAATAAAGAAAAGAAAATAATAGATGAATTCGCAGTATCAACCATTGTTAAGGGAAAAGGTTCCTATCAAAGACTTCTTGACGAAACTACATTGTTTCTGCACCGTGTCGAAGCAAACCTTCCTGAAATGCAACAAAAGATCCTTAGAATGATTCATAATAAGGAGATGATTCTGGCTGGCAAGAAGATACTGGTAGTTGACGATGACATGCGAAATGTCTTTTCAATCAAAAAGGTTCTCGAAGAAAAAAGCATAAAGATATTAGTTGGAAAAGATGGTAAAGAAGGTATAGCATGTCTGAACAACAATCCTGATATCAATCTGGTGCTAATGGATATCATGATGCCTGAAATGGACGGATATACGGCCATCAGAGAAATCAGAAAACAGGACAGATTTAAAAAGCTACCTATTATTGCACTGACAGCAAAGGCAATGAAGGGAGACCGTTCTAAATGCATTGAAGCAGGCGCCAATGACTACCTGGCAAAGCCATTTGTCATTGACAGACTGTTCTCAATGTTGAGAGTATGGCTGTATTAATTGGTAAAGGCCCCTGATTTCATTATTTAAATTAGGCCTTCGGCAGCTTTAATTCCTCGACTCCGCCAAAGCTTAGCTTAGCTGTGTCGGAATGACGTCAACTGAGCGAAGTCGAAGTATAACCAACATGGAAATTCCTATATAATCAAGCTACACACAATTACTGTAGTGAAAACCTTCAGGTTTATGCTACAAATGGAATATCAAATTTATAAACAAAAGGTTACCCACCCGCCTGCCCGCCCGGCTCCGCCGTTCGGACGGGTACCTATTCGGGCAGGTATCGTTCAGTAAGAGTGGGAAACCGTAACTCCAACAAGTTCTACGAATTTTAGAATTGATATGAAACTTTTAAATCAAACCATAGAAAATATCGAGGAGGTCTCAATAGACTCAGATGGAAATATAAGAAATAGATTAAATAATCTGGCCATTCCTGCCGGAAGCCTTGGACGACTGGAAGAGTTTGCAACTATTTACGCCTCTATAAAAGGATCAACAGAAGCGACAATAAGACATAAAGTTGTTTTTACAATGGCTGGAGATCATGGAGTCTTCAGTGAAGGTGTAAGCACTTTTCCTCAAGAGGTAACCAGGCAGATGGTAAATAACTTTCTTGATGGAGGAGCCACTATTAGTGTTTTCGCTCGACATGCAGGGGCAAGGGTAGTTGTAGTTGATTGCGGCGTAAAGGCTGATTTTGAGCCTGTTGAGGGTTTAAAGATAAAAAAGGTTGGTTATGGAACCGGTAATATTGCATGCGGGCCAGCAATGTCCAGAGAACAGGCAATAAAATCTCTGGAAGCGGGGATAGAAGTCCTTAACGAAGAACTCTGCAACGGTCTGGACATTGCCGCCACTGGAGATATGGGAATAGCCAATACTACACCAAGTAGCGCTATAATTGCATGTTTAACAGGAGTAGATGTAAGTAAAGTAACCGGAAGAGGTACCGGTTTAGATGATGAGGGTATGGAAAAGAAGATAAGTATTATCAAGAGAGCATTAGATGTTAATAAACCTGACCCATCAGACCCCATAGACGTTCTTTCAAAGGTCGGAGGATTTGAAATAGGTGGCATTGCAGGCCTTTGTCTTGCCGCAGCAAGTCATAGGATACCGGTATTGATTGACGGATTTATCTCAACCGCTGCCGCACTAATAGCGTGCACAGTAGAACCCAAGGTAAATGACTATCTCATATCATCTCATGCATCTGCAGAAAATGGCCACAATATCGCACTGGAGAAATTGGGGAAAAAGGCAATCTTAAATCTGGATTTAAGACTCGGAGAAGGTACCGGTGCTGTATTGGCAATGAATTTGATTGAGGCTGGTGTAAGTATCCTGACACAGATGGCATCATTTACCGAAGCGGGAGTCTCTACACCACGCCTTCTATAAATGAAAATGTCACACTGAATGAAAACACTGGCAATTTTAATTATTTTTAGACACAATTTATAGTGTTTTTGACAATCACTTTCAAAATTATTTCCCCCCCTACTGCCACTTATTGTATTCTATATCCTTCAAAGTAAACTAAAAACTTTAATATTATTAGCTTATGAAGAAAGTAGAAATAATATCTGTTGGCTCTGAACTTGTATGCGGCCAAATCAGAGATTTGAATGCACCATTTGCCGCATCAAAACTAACAGAGCTTGGCTTCAATGTTATAAATCAATCAATTGTTGGTGACAATTCTCAGGATTTAAGACTTGCACTTCAAACTGCATCAGAGAGAGCAAATCTGATTATAATAACAGGAGGATTGGGGCCCACGATGGATGACATTACAAGGGAAACTGTTGCCGATTTCTGTAATGTTAAGTTAGTAACAGATGATGATTCCGTAAATCATATTGAGAGCTTAATTAAAAGCGCACATAGCCACAAGTATATTAATAACTTAAAGCAAGCAATGATACCGGAGAGCGGTATTGTCATCCATAACGCAACAGGAACAGCTCAAGGTTTTCTTGTAAGCACCTCTCAATCCAGTATTATTTGCCTACCAGATGTACCTGCGGAAATGACTTTAATGTTTGATGATTGGGTTATCCCATACATTCTTCGAGAACCAGGTGATAGAAAAAAAAGATGTACCAGGGTAATTAATACATTTGGGATGTCAGAATCAATACTTGATGAGAAAACCAGGGAAATAATTCAACCTGATGAGCATTTGTCTTACAGTACGCTTGTAAATGATGGCATAGTTTCCATACGTATCACAGTAAGCGATGTAGAAGACGAAAAAGCAACCTCTATACTGAATGAGATTGAAGAAAATATTTGCAGGGAGCTGGGGATATTTGTTTTTAGTAAAGGCAAAGATACTCTTGAAAGCACGATTTCAAGACTTTTAAAGAAACAGGCCACAACATTGGCAGTAGCTGAGTCCTGTACCGGAGGGCGGGTTTCAAACCTGTTGACAAATGTCCAGGGTAGTTCAGATTTCTTTTCAGGAGGAATCGTTTCTTATAGTAATAAGGCAAAGAAAGACCTACTCAACGTTTCAGAAAGACTCATTGAAAAATATGGGGTAATAAGTGCAGAGGTTGCAAAAGCAATGGCTTCCGGCGTAAGAGAACGAATACAGACCGATATAGGATTGGCTGTTACCGGAATAGCCGGACCTGCCGGTATTGAGGAAGGAATTGACCAGGGGAAACCTGTAGGACTGGTTTATGTCGCAACCGCAATAAATGGAGATCTGGAATGTAAGGAATATCGCTTTTTCGGCTCAAGAATAGATATAAAAAAACGTGCTGCAAATGCAGTACTGAACACGTTGAGATTACATTTGTTAGGAAAAGCAACAAGATGCTGAAAAACGTGTTAATTTGCTCTGCACTCCTATGTATTCAATTTTTGCCCCTTTGCTCTGCGCCTTTTAATTATTGCCCTTCCGCCTTTTGTCCTCATTCTCTTACGAAAACCACACATTCTGACTCGTTTAATTGAGCTTTTCCTGATTCTTATTTTCATAATATTGCCCTTTGTTGAGTAATAATCCCTTTTATTGGTTTATTTTAGAAGGTTTTTATCGCATATACGACACAATACCCGCTTGATTACGCAATTGAAACGTTCGTTGGCTGTTTCCACACAAATTTAAGAATTGCATAAAAGTATAGATTCTATAGAATGATATATATTTGTCAATCAAAAGATGTTTATTTCAAGAAAATATACTTTAATAAAAGTCATAAAATCGTATTGACATAAGTACTTAGACTTGATAGCATGTCTCAAAAGCTTTGCGTATCATTGTAAAGGACTTTCACAAAAGAAAGGGGTGTGAATAAGTGCAAACTACTACAAAGAGAGATTTATGTGAGAAAATAGTACGAAAAACGAACAATTCACAATTACTTGTCAAAGAAACGATTCAAATGTTTCTAGACAGAATCGTTGAGGAATTGTCACAAGGCAACCGGATAGAATTGAGAGATTTTGGTGTGTTTGAGGTCAAGAAAAGAGCGGCAAGGAAAGCAAGAAATCCCCGCACCGGAGAAGAAGCCTTTGTGCCTGCCAAAAATGTCGTTGTTTTCAAGGTGGGAAAATTAATGAAAGAAAGAGTAAACAACAGCGCAAGCAATAATGCAGACAACAATGCAGACAGCGGTGCAAATACTACAGACCCATCTTAAAATTAGAAATCATACCACTGAAAAGCCAGTTTCAGGAACTTTTGTTCCGACTAACACAAGGTTAGTATCATAATAATATTTGACAATTTCTAATAAGTTAAATACTACTGCTACAACCCCACGCTATAACACATTCAATCCACACTAAACAAGACAGACTATAACTACCCTTAATTCCCATCTGGAAGATAAATGAAGGAACAAATATTTAGTTATATGCAAAACCAGGAGAATGAAATTGTACACCTGGCAGATGAGTTGATTAGCGCTAATACCGTAAATCCACCCGGTAATGAGCGTCTGGCTGTAAACATCGTAGAAAAACACTTTAAAACACATAGCATCCGGTATGATATTTTTGAAAAAATTGCGGGAAGAGCAAATATAGTTGGATATATTGGTAATAGAAGCCCAACATTACTCGTTGCCTGTCACCTGGATGTAGTTCCACCTGGTAACGGGTGGGACACAGACCCTTTTAAGTCAGTTGTAAGAAATGGTAGAATTTACGGACGTGGAGCAAACGATAATAAGGGACAAATGGCTTCCATGTTAGTACTGGCAAAATTTCTAAAAGACAACGAATCAAAACTTAATGGTAGTTTCATATTAATTGGTGCGGCTGATGAAGAAAAAGGTTCTGACTTAGGGTTAAAATATTTACTTAATGAATGTGGGGTATCTGCAGATTTTGCAATTATACCAGACGTTGCACACAATATGAAAATAATAGACGTTGGAGAGAAAGGAGCTTTATTCCTGAACATAACGTCATACGGTAAACAAGCCCACGGTTCAACACCGGAAAAAGGTACTAATGCTATATGGAATATGGTTGAGTTACTGAACAAATTAAAAGATATACAATTCCAGAGCTTGTCTCATAAATTATTTTCCCGTCCAACCTTGAATCTTGGCACTATCTCTGGTGGAGCAGCGCATAATGTCGTTCCTGCCAAATGCGAAGTAAAACTTGATATCCGCTATCTACCGGGTGAGACAGAAAAGGAAATAGTAAATACTATTAATGAGATAATCACTTCAATAGAAAAAAATAATCCAACCTCAAAGTTTGATATTACTGTTGATGCACATCTGCCCCCTACTCAAGTGCCGGCAGATAATCCACTGGTTAACATGATTTCAATGCATTCTGAGTCTGTTCTCGGAACAAAACCAATACCCAGTGGGTTTTCTGGTGTAACGGTAACCAAACAACTAATAGAAAAAGGTATTATAGCGGTAGGATTTGGCCCTGGCGATGAAGACCAGTCTCATATTGCAAATGAATCTATAGAGATACAAGAGTTGATAAATTTTGGAAAGATTATGGGTCTTATAGCTTTTGATATACTTAAATGATTCAGCTTTAAAAATATTTTTGAGAAAAACAAAAATCGTCTTGACTCTGATTCTATGAAATATATAATTTGATTACAAATGGAATCGAAATACAATAGTAAGTGTTTCACATCAAAAAACTTTTTGAGCTTCATAATTAACATTTTGTTTTTTGCAGTTTAAAAAAGAGTAAAAGATGGTTTCCAATTTCAGAGTACACATAAACAAGAGTTATAAGAAGATGAAAAGGTTGGCTTTCCTGAAAGAACGGTATAAAAAGCTTATATTAGAACCTAGAAAAGAGATAGAATCTGAGATAGAGAAAGACTTAAAAGAAGAAGAGAGCGTTGAGAGCTCAAATGTTAAATGTCTTCATTAATAAAATGATCAGATTTAACATTTTTCATATTTCGCAACTATTCTAAATCATTCCTAATCAAATATAATACTTTTAACACCATTCCCAAATAGTGACGAAATATTTATAATTCACTATTCTTTTTTTCTTGAAAAACCTTTTCCTGTTTTATATTTTAGTTTAGTTTTAATAAATACATAATCAACATATTCTGCAAATTTGAATAATGTCGGGGCGTGGCTCAGCTTGGCTAGAGTGCCTGCCTTGGGAGCAGGAGGTCGCTGGTTCGAATCCAGTCGCCCCGACCATTCATATCAATGACTTACGACATCCTGGTGATCCTCGTTTTCACCCATTGTCGCCAACATTTAACATCTGAATGGTCGACCTAAGTTTTTCCGGGCTTAAGTGAGCATACCTCTGAGTGGTCTTAATATTTTTGTGCCCGGCCAACCCTGCAACAGAATAAAGATCAGCCTCCCCTTTGAACCAGCCTTGAACAGAAATCGTGCCGAAGGTCATGGAAGCGAAAATCTTCAACACACACATACACTGTACCAGTAAGGTTCTTAAACATCTAGTACGGTCATTTGTTAACCTCCTTCATATATCGTTTTCCCGTTCATTTTAAAAATCGGATTATATTATGAATAATATTCAAGAGAGCCATGTGCATCACCTCCTGTATAAGAAATACAACAGATTGAATTTTATATGTCATTTCGATCTTCATTCACTAGTAAACCCAAATTTATAGCGTATTTTGTTAATCCAACAGCGTCGTGTATATTAAGTTTTCTCATAATATTTGCTCGATGGTTATTCACAGTATTTATACTTATTGAAAGGTGTTTGGCAATTTCTTTGCTGCAATATCCCTCTGCCACCATATACAAAATTGTTTTCTCTCGACCTGTTAATGCATCATATGTTTCTTTGTTTAATTCAGGGACACAAATATTATCGATCTTGTTTGTTATCTTTTTTGCCATTACCGTTGAGACTGAAGGGCTAAAAAACATCTGTCCTCTTATAGTTGCCTCTATAGCAGCAACCAAATCTGTATCAGTTGATTCTTTATTAAGATATGCAGAAACACCTATATCGAGCATCCTCGTGATAATTTCTCTAGCTTCGTACATTGTAAGAACTATTATTTTAATATCTGGATCGATTGAGCGTATTTGTTTGGCTGCTTCTATACCATTTATCTTGGGAATGGAGATATCCAAAACAACCACATCTGGTAATAGCTTTTTTGTTAGTTGTATTGCACTGGCTCCGTCACCAGCTTCACCCACAATATCATAATTATCATGCAGTTTTAAAAGTTGCCTGATACCCTGCCTTACTATATGGTGGTCTTCCACAAGCAAGATTCGTACTTTTTCCATCCTATACACCTCCAGAAATTTTAATTTTATTGTTATCAAGAGGTAATTTAATAATGAAACTTGTTCCCTTTGATATTTCTGAAATTATTTGTAAGTGTCCGTTCATAATATTTACCAATTCTTTAATAGTAGTTATCCCCATATTAAACTCACCCACAACATTATCAAATTCATCTTCCACAATAAAACCCTTTCCATTATCGGAGAAACACAAAACAAGATTATCATTTTCTAAAACAAAGTCAATTCGTATTAAGGTTGCTTCTGCATGCTTTATAACATTTGTTGTTGCTTCACAAATAATGCGGAATAAATGCATTTTAATGCTATCGGGAATTTGTTCCTCGCTCATATTGCTACTAGTTATGATTCTTACAGGCGACCTTTTTGAAACTTGTTCAAAAAAGTATTTTGTCGCCTCGATTATTCCCAATTTATCAAGAATGTTATATCTAAGACTGAATGTCAGGCTTCTTAGACTTTTAAATGTCATATCCACAATTTCCCTGCAATCTTCCACACATGATTGAAATACAGTATTGTTATCTAACTCAGGTTTCAATTTATTGTTGTAATGTTCCAGGAGTTTAAAATTAATTTTTAATGCTGTCATCGCCTGACCAATCTCCTCATGAAGCACTTGAGATAAGCGCTTACGTTCATCCTCTTGTACAGTGAACAATCTGTGTGAGAGGTTTTTCAATTCTAGATTTTTCGCCTCCAGATTCCTATTATATTCATTAATCTTTTGCTGGTCACTATTAAGAGTACCAACCATCTCGTTAAATGACATCGAAAGGGTTCCAATTTCATCAAAAGTACTGGCATTTACCCTGACCGAGAGGTTTCCGCCTCTAATTCTTCTGGCGGCATCCATTAATTTTGCCAGTGGTTTTGTTATCGAAGACGCAATGTTTATACTTAAAAAGATACTATAAATTACCGTAATCAGGAAAAAAAACAATAATGTCGTAAATGCCGACTTAATTACGCTTTTGAAGGAACCTTGCAACTCTTCCATGTTACTAACACCT
>Ga0255058_10001121_pt1 | contig 15199 bp, 10 predicted proteins | sample Cases_109_9_MG_FD_188637 | JGI IMG/M metagenome (GOLD analysis project Ga0255058, IMG submission 188637) | Seawater microbial communities from Amundsen Gulf, Northwest Territories, Canada - Cases_109_9 | ecosystem: Environmental > Aquatic > Marine > Gulf | place: Canada: Northwest Territories... | reverse complement strand
GTTTTCCGATCTCGAGCCCGTCTTCACCCATGTCCGTGGTGTCACAGACGTAGCTCTCGGACCGCAACATCATCTCGATGGATTGGGCCGTCGCCGTATCATCCTCGACAAGCAGTACACGCATTGTTGTTTACCCCGATCTTGCGAAGTCCAAGCGAATATATCCTATTAACCATTTTCGGGAAGGATCGTTAATAAACTCTTAGCGCCAAACATAAATTTGCCAATTCGTTTTACGTAAGCTTAAGCCTAACGACCCATAATGGCCCCTGGATTCGCCACTGGAGTCGCGGTCGAGTCGCGTGCGGATTCGCGAGTTTCCCTCGGCCTTATAGCTGGGACAGCAGTTTGGGTACAGTCATTCAGAGCGCGTTTTTGGCCGTTCCGGCGCCTGAGGGCGGCAGGACGCCCGAAACCGGTCGCGCCAAGCCCGAAACCGACAGCGCCAAGAAGGAACAAGCGTGAGCGGCCTCGAAAATCTGATGCGCGTCCATCAATGGATCCTGGACGAAAAGCGCCAGCGCCTGGCGGGCCTGCAACAGCTTCTCGATCGTATGGAGGGCGACCTCGAGATCCTCGAGGAAAAGATCGCCGCCGAGCGCGAGGCCGCCAGTCAGACCCTGGACGGGGCCTTGGCGTTCCAGACCATCATTCCCGCCGCCGAGGAACGCTGCGACAAGCTGCGCCACTCGATCGCCAATCTCGAACAGGAAATCGAGACGGCGCGGGACGAGGTGGGCGAGGCCTTCCAAGAGGTGAAGAAATACCAGACGGCGCAGGACATTCAGCAGCGCCGGCAGCGCGAGCAGGTGACCCTGGACGAGATGGGCGTCGGGCTCTATCGGCGCAACCGGGCGGCCGGCGAAAAGGGCTGAGGCCGGCGGTCTCGGCCCGGACGGACCGGGCCAGGATTTTCAACGCATTAGATCTCGGGACTGCCAGACGTCGCCGTTGTCACAGGGCGCGGCGTGCCCGGCCGGCGCATTTTGTCCGGCAACTATTTTCGCGCGTATCTGCCCGCACCCCCCGCGCCTAGTGGATAAAATCTAACATATGATACCCATACGACGGCTTCCCGAGCTCACCCGGCCCACTATGATCTGGCGCGCGCGATGCGTCGTGATGCCTTCGCATCACAAGTGTCGCGCAACGCGGCCGGTGGGCTCGGGAAGCCGCCCTTCGGGTCCCGTATCCCGGCTTCCCGGGGCGTCGAAGTCCCTCGACGATGCCCAGTGGCGCCATGGGGCATCGCCAGCGGGCCCTCTCCTGCCGAGAAACCGGAATACGGGATCGTACGGGTACCATATGTTGGATTCTATCCACTAGAGCAGATTCCGACCAAATTGAACCACGCTGACGGAGCGATTTTGGCCGGACGTTAGGAGCGAGGACGATGGACATGCAGCGCATATTTGACGACGAGCGACGCGGCGTCCGGCCAAAATCTCCCGTCCCGCAAGGGTTGCTCTGGGCCGGCCGTCCGCGTCGTTGCGAACCTCGCGCGATGCGCCAGAAATCCATGGGGCATCGCGCTTCGGCTCGCGCCTAGCGGCCGGACTCAGCCCAGAGGCAACAGCGTTGCTTCAATTCGGTCGGAAACTGCTCTAGCGGCCGGACCCAGCCCAAAGGCAACGGCGATGCTTCAATTTGGCCGGAAACCACTCTAGATCCGCCGTTTCCGGCAGTCACATCTTGCAGATCTTGCTAGTGAGTTGGGGGACGCTGCGCCCGCCTTTGGGCAGGCAGGCCAATTGCCCGCCGCCCGGCAGCCAACCGGCAACCTGGCGGCGGAAAATTGGATTACGAGGCGGCGCGGCCGTCGAGGCTGTTTGTCAGCATGGGCCGATCGATTTCGTGGGACTTGCGGTACTGCTGCAGGCGCGTCGTGCGCAGGCCGCGTAGCCCGTGCTTGTCGATCAATCGCTGCCAGGACAGAAATTCTTCGACGGAAAGACGATACCGCTCGCAAGCCTCTTCGAGGCTGATCAGTCCGGCACGGACCGCGGCGACCACTTCGGCCTTGCGCCGAATGACCCAGCGTTCCGTGTTGGGCGGGGGCAGGTCATCAACGGTCAGCGGCTTACCTGCCGGTCCAATGACTCTGCCTGGCCTACCTGTGCGCTCTGAACTCATATACGCAACTCCGTGTGCGCGCTCTCATGCCCGCGGGCTTGGTGCGGTGTTATGGTAGACAAGGGCCGTTTAAAAACTGCTAAGTCCAATAGTTAAAACAACCTTTTCAGATTACGGAGGGATCGTTAACGGCCGCGGCCAGCCGCACCACTCAAGGTCCAGCCGAAGAAGGGTTGCTGGACCCGATATCTGGGATTGCGGATGACGCATTGGCGGGCCAGGCGAGTCGCAGGATTGAACACGATCGGCGCGCGCAGATTGATGCTCATGTCCAGGCCGTCGATTTCGGGTTTCGGGCGGACCGTTACGATCACCAGGAAAACGGCGTCTTCGGCAGATATCCCGGCGGTGCCGGCGATCTCCGCGAGGTCTTCGTCGGCGATCGGGCCGCCGCTCTCCGGAATGGGGGTCACGATCAAAACGAGGCCCTGGTCTTCGAGGGAGCGCAGCAGCTTGAACTGCGCCAGTTCCGGATCCGGAAGATCGACCAGCGCGAAGTCATGATGGTCCTGAAAGCCCAGCGGGCCCTTGGGCATGCGGACGCGCCGGCCCGCCGTGGCGGCGCGGTTGCCTAACCGCATCGGCACGACAACGCTTTCCGGCGTCGTCGGCAGGTCCTGGGGGGCGGCGCTTGTGTCGGCGTCCGCGGGCATCGCTTGGCTCCTTGACCTACGCGTTCCGGCTAACGCAGGTCGTGTCTCCGGGTGACATGGCCGTGTGGACCATAACCAGGCCGGGGGGATCTCTGCGCGTCAGCGGCTGTTCCATCTGCTTGAAATTCTTCGTCTTTTGTTTTTTTGCGATCCGACGCGCGAAAGCCGTGCGGTCGCGGATGGGTAAGTTAAACCATTGATGGATTTATATTTTCTGAATAAGGCGCAGTGCCAGCGGTCGGGCACCATCGCCGGCGCGGGCAAGCGACCCCGGGCGCACCGGGTGCGCCGGCCCGGTCGAACCATGCCCAGTCGAACCATGCCGGCCGATCCAGTGGCGATGCCTGGCCATGAATCCGGCGGCTCGGTGGGGCGGGCTCACGGGCTGGCGGACGTGGTCGGGGAAATTCCGGTCAAGGCGGCGTCGAATCCGGCAAAATTCTGCAGTTCACCGCGCCGAGCCGGCGCCAAAATCGCATTTATTCAAATTTCCCTTTGTATTTCAATAATATGACAATTTGCGTCCAAGGCACAGAGAGGCTTGCTCTTGGACTCGAAATTCATATACTCCCGGCCTCGAACCCGCTGTGTCATGTATGAGGCAAGGGATGGCTCGTAAGAAGCAAGCTCCGGCAGGCAAGAAGCAAGGGACTGCCCCGAAGAAGCAAGCGACGACTCGCAAGAAGCCGGGGACGGCCAAGAGGACAAAGCCCGTGTCGAGGTACAACCGATATCGCCCGAGCGAGGGCGAGACTTTCATGAACAACCGCATGACCGGATATTTCCGCGGCAAGCTGCTGCAATGGCGCAGCGATCTGCTCCTGGAATCCTCGGAAACCCTGGTGCATCTGCAGGAAAGCAGCACGTCGGAACCCGATTTTGCCGACCGGGCGTCGCTGGAAACCGACCGTTCTCTCGAGCTGCGGACCCGCGACCGGGAACGCAAGCTTATTGCCAAGATCGATTCCGCGCTGGCACGGATCGAAGAAGGTACCTATGGCTTCTGTGAAGAGACCATGGAGCCCATCGCCATTCGTCGTTTGGAGGCGCGGCCGGTCGCCACGCTTTCGATCGAAGCGCAGGAGCGCCACGAGCGCATGGAGCGCACCCACCGTGAGGAGTAGCCGCTCGACACCGCCTCGCTAGGAACGCCGACGGCCCGCCACGAGTGATCTCGCGGCGGGCCGGTTTCGTTTGAATCCGTTCGTTCCCGCTCGGGCGGCGCCCGAATTCAGGAAGTCCTGCAAGCACTTTCCGCGGCGCGACCAAAAAAGACCCGGGAGCGGCCATTTTCCGATTGTCATCGCTCATGCCGACGGCGAAGAATTCGCGCCTAAGAAACCTCGCAAAAAGGGACCGCCTCATGCCGATCCAAAGCGTCGCTTCGCATACCGGCGGCAACCAGCAGCGCCAGCATGGAGCCATGGAATACAGCGAGCCGCCGGTCGACCTGGACCAGGTGCGTCTCTACCGCCTCGGCCGTATCCGCGAGGAGCTCAAGAAGCGGGATTGCGCCGGCATCCTCCTGTTCGACCAGATCAACACCCGCTATGCCTGCGACGCCACCAACATGCAGGTCTGGTGCGCGCATTACGAAACGCGCTGCCTGTTCGTCGCCACCGACGGGCCCACGGTGCTGTTCGACTACGCGAACCTGCCGCATCTGGCCGAGGGTCTGCCGACCGTCGACGAGTATCGGGCCAACACGAGCTTCTACTATTTCACCGCCGGCTCACGCGCCGAGGAGCGCGCGCTCCTGTTCGGCGATCAGATCGCCGATCTGATGGCCAAGCACGGCGGCGGCAACAAGCGCCTGGCGATCGACCGGCTGTCACACCTGGGCATCGACGCGATCCGCGCCCACGGCATCGAGGTGATGAACGGCCTGGAGGTCGCCGAGGAGGCGCGGGCGATCAAATCGCCGGAGGAGCTCGCGCTGATGCGGGCGTCGATCGAGGTTTGCGAGACCGCCATGGCGGACATGCGCGCCGTCCTCGAACCGGGCATCACGGAAAACGCCCTCTGGGCCAAGCTGCACGAGACCAATATCCGGCTCGGCGGCGAGTGGATCGAAACCCGGCTGCTGTCCTCGGGGCCGCGCACCAACCCCTGGTTCCGCGAATGCTCCATGCGCCCCATCGAGGCCGGCGACCTGGTGAGCTTCGACACCGATTTGATTGGTCCCTACGGCTATTGCGCCGATATCTCGCGCGCCTGGGTCTGCGGCGGCAAGCCAAGCGACGAGCAACGCCGGCTCTATGCCCTCGCCTACGAGCAGATTCAGCACAACAAATCGATCCTCAAGGCCGGCAAGACGTTTCGCGAAGTCTCGGAACAGGCGTGGAAGATCCCCGAGGACTGCCTGTCGAACCGCTACGGCAGCATGATGCACGGCGTCGGGCTGGCCGACGAGTATCCTTCGATCAAGCATTGGGTGGACTACCCGGCCAAGGGTTACGACGGGGTGCTAGAGGCAGGCATGACGCTTTGTGTCGAGTCTTTCATCGGCGTCGCGGGCGGCCGGGAGGGCGTCAAGCTGGAGGAGCAGGTTTTGATCACCGAGGACGGCATCGAGCAGCTCTCGAACTATCCCCTCGAGGAGGGCTGGCTCTAGGTCATCGCAGATGATCGCCAAGAAACCATCGGCGTTGGCCGGACAAAGGCCAAGATAGCCAGAGCAATATCCAAGGAAACAGAACCACTTAGTGACCCGCTGACGCCTTTTCGCGGCTCACTCGACCAGCACGAGGTCGGAGGCGACGAGGTGAAATTTCTTGGCGGAGCCTCGCACCACTTCACCGCTGATTTGGGCCCGCACCGAGCCGATCAGGCCTGCGCTGGCGATGGCGTCGCGAAGCACCTCGTATTGGGTGCGATGAATCCCCGCGACATCGACGATTAGCGTCCTCGCCCCGGAATTGGATTGCAGCCGATAGTGCTGGAGGAGGCGCAGCAGGGAGCCGGTCACCACGACCCGGTGGGTGTCATAGTGGTTGGGGTTGGCAATGAGGCTGTCCGCGTCGATGAATTTCGCGGCGGCGGTCTGCTGCGGCTGCACTGCGGTGGCGACGTCCGCGGCATCGCGTGCAGTACTGGGCGCGATGGCCACGTCATTGGTGCTGGACGGGATCGGTGCCTCTTGGGCCGCAGCCTGCTGCTCTGTCTCTACTTCTCCCTCTCCCTCTCCCTCTCCCTCAACCGGGTTCTTGGATCTCGCCGGTTTCGGCGCGGGGGGCATGGGGGGCGGCATCGAGCGAATGCCAACATCCGCTACGCCCAAGGTTTGGATAGACGCGTCGCCCGCCGTGGACGCGGCATGTTCCGGCGACGCCTGCGTCGGCGCGATGGTGTTTCTATCTCTGACCTCATGTGCCTGGCCAGTTTGTTTCGGCTCGATTTTTGGCCCGTCAGCTTTCACCTCGAGGGTCTGCAGCGCCGTTTCGAGGTCGGCGATGCGCTGTCGCGCAGCATCTAAGTCCTGGTCCAGCAAGGCGGCATGGGCGGAAGCAGCCTGCGCCGCGAGGATGAGTTCGTGGCGCGACGTTTCGGCCGCGGCGACGGCGGTCTCCAGCGCCGCCGACTGCAGCCGCCGGGTCTCGGCCAACTCACCGGCCAGGATGGTCGCTTCGGCCTTCGCGGCTTGCGCCTCCGATTCGAAACGGGCGAGCCGGTCCAGCGCGGCGATCAGGTCCTGCTTGCTGAGGGTGGCCTGAGCGCTGGCAATCTCGGCGGCCAGGATCAATCTTTGCCTGGACGACTGGGTCTCGTCGGCGGCGTCTTGAGGCACGGTCTGGTACTGCTGCCGGACCTCGGTCAACTCGGCGGCCAAGACCCCGGCTTCAGCCTTCGCGGTCTGCGCTTCGAGTTCGAGATCGCCGATCCGCCGGCGGGCGTCTACCAGCGCCGCCTTGAACGACATGGCTTCAGCGGCGGCCAGTTCGGCTGAGGGGGCGCTCTCTTGTGCGGGCACCGTGGCTTCGAGCTGTGCCGTCTCCTGTGCCCCATTCAGCGCCTGCTGTGCCTTGAGAAGGAGCCACTCCACTTCTTTCTCTGAAGCCTCGAGCGCCGTGTCCAGCCCTGCGATCTGGCCTCGAGCTCCGGCCAGATCGCTCCTCAACGAACTCACGAGAGCCCTCTGGATCTCGTCCGGCCGAGCCACGTCCGGGCCTGTATCCGGGTGTTCGACCTCGCCTTGCCCAAGAACGAACCCCACCGCCAGAAGCGCCAGGCCGAGCGTCAGGCCACCCACGATCCGGGTGGCTTCCGGGCCAAGTAAGCCGCGGACCGATAAGGGCAAGGCGCGGACCCATATGAGGAGTCGTGCGGTCGCATCCCGTTGGGCTTCGCCCGTCGCCCGCCAGACCAGGCTCAGACCCGTCCGTGCCTTGGTGAGGCCCGCGGGTTCGGGCGTCGCCGCCGGCGCGCCCGGCGCCGGGCGATGGGCCGCGGGGTAGGATGCCTCATTCGTGGTCTCGGGCGCCAGTTGGGCCGGCTCGAAATAGAACCCTGCCTGCTCCGCCCAGGCCTCTTCATAGTGTCGTTGTGCAGGCCCGGCGCCGCGGGTGTCTCCGGTGGGCGACTGGCCGGCCGCACCGGTGGAAGAGTCCGATGGGAGAGGCGGCGGCGGCTCCCTGCCTTCGGCGTTGCCGGCGAACCAGAAGCGCGGCTTGGCGTGGCCCCTCTCCTCGCAATAGACCGCAAAAGTCTCGCGTTGGAGGTGCCGGCCGCCCAGCATCGCCATCAGCAGATTGGTGGTATCGCCATCGCGGCCGGGCGCTTCAAGTTGCTGAGACGATTCGCGCGCGACAAACTCCGAAAACCAGGTGTCGAGGTCCCGTTCGAGCGCTTCCGCGCTCTCGCCGGTCTCATCGCTCCAGAGTTGCGCGATCTCCGTAAGGCTCAGCCAGTCTGGATCGGACATTGTCCGGCGCTCCCCTTCAATCCGGACCGTCGTGCGGTGGATCGAGACGCCACATCCGGCTCTTGTGCCCCCCGGCCGCGGACCCGACGGTTTCGTGAGAAAACAAACTCCGCACCCGCAAAATTCCAACAATTCGTGCGGTGAAAAATTTCATGCGAATACAGAGAGCGTCATTTCTTAACAAATAAAATTAGAACCGACACATAAACGCTATAATAATACATAATCTTCAATATATTTTACTACGATAAGCATGTGAATGGAATAGGAATGTTATTTATGATTATGGTTAATGGGTGTTTTATTTATGCTGATGAAGCAGTTTAGTGATTCCGATCTTCATCGCGGCAAAACCTGCCGAAAAGGCCGGCGCAAGTGCTTTGTTCAACCAGGTCTTAACGACCGATCCATAAAGTAATGGGGTAGTCCGGCGAGCAGGCTCACAGGAGGCGCGCAGCAATGGCCGAAGAGGCGGTCGCCAACGGCACCGGCAACGACCACAGCGAGGACGGCGAAGCCGAGGCCCGGCCCAAGATGCTTGGGCTCTCGCTCAGGAGATTGGCGCTCTTCGTCATCCTGCCGGTCCTCCTGTTGGGCGGTGGCGGGGCGGGTGCCTATTTCATGGAGTTGCTCGGCCCCTCGCCGGGCCAGGAACCGGTCCAAGCCGAGGCCGAGGAGAGCGGGCGCCCGGCTTCGGCAGCCGCGCTTTACTACGAACTGCCGGACATGCTAGTGGATCTGAATAGCGGGAGCAGCCCGTCGAATCTCCTCAAGATATCGATCGCCTTGGAGGTGGAGGACGAAGCCACCGTCGATCGGCTGCATACGGTGATGCCCCGCGTCATGGATAACTTCCAGGTCTATCTGGGCGAGCTCGCTTTCGAGGATTTGAGCGGTTCGGCCGGACTCGATCGCTTGAGCGAAGAGCTGCTGCTTCGGGTGAACGCCTCGATCCGGCCGGCCAAGGTGAGGGACGTGCGGCTCATTGAAATGCTGGTCCAATAGGTGAGGCTCGGGGCGGCGGCGCGAACTGTGAGAGGCACGGGAATAGCCAAGTTTTTGCCATATTTATAGTTTAATTATAACATATTAGAGTGTATTCTTTAGATTATAACTTAGATTATCACAGGCCATACGCGGCGGGATACGCCTGGCCAAGGAGTAAGCCATGGGCGCGGTCGATCTGAATATGCCGGTTCTGATCGTGGACGACTACAAGACCATGCTCAGGACCATGGGCATCCTACTCAAGAAGCTCGGCTTCGAGAACATCGACGAGGCCAGCGACGGTCATGAGGCTCTCGAGAAGTTGCACGACCGGCCCTATAGCCTGGTGATCTCCGGCTGGAACATGCAGCCCATGAGCGGTTTGGACCTGGTCCGGCAGATGCGCTCCAACGCGAGCCTGGACGAGGTGCTCGTCGTCATGATCTCGGCCGAGAATACAGACGAAAACATTGCCGCCGCCAAAGAGGCGGGGGTGGCCGAGTACATCGTAAAGCCGTTCTGCGCATCGACCCTGAAGGACAGGTTGACCCCGATCCTAGGCCCGTTCTAGGCCTCTGGCGGCCGTCCTTGGCGGCACGCGCACCGCGCAGCGCTGTTTCTGAACCACATTCCGGCCCTCGCCGAGTCGCACGACTCGGCCATCCGACCCGTCGCTTTCACGGGACCGGCGGCCCTGTTGCCGGCCTTTTCCGTGATGCCATTCGCCATCTTCGAAGCTGACCTCGGAGAGTGGCAAAACCCTACGGCAGCCTTGGTTCGCGGCCTTGATACCGGGCGCCGGAAGATCCCATTGCGCCGCACCACAGCCTAGAGGCCGTTGACCACTGGCCAGGTCCTGGACTACTAGCTGACGAATAGAGCCAGCAATTGCCACTGTTTCGTCCGTGGTCACGGGTGGACTCCGGGTTTGGCGGGCGGACTGGTTTTGACTTTACCGGCCGGTACGGAGGATTTTTCATGGGCTTGCTGCCACGCGCGCTCTTGCGCTTGGCCTTTTTCGGTTGCCTGATCGTCTCGGCTGCTTCCGCGGATGCGGCCGACCGGGTCGCCGTTTCCGGCGATGTGGGCAAAGGGTCAGGCCGTCTCGAGTTCACCTGGCCGCGTGCGGTGCTCTACGACGCGAGGGTCATCCTCGGCCGCCTCGTGGTGCGGTTCTCGGAGCCCGGCGACTTCGATTTCTCCGCCTATCAGAACGCCATGCCGCAGTATCTCGGCGATCCGACGGTGGTAGCCGACGGCGCGGTGGTCGCGTTTCCCCTGCGGGTCCCGGTCTCCTTGCGTCATCGGCAGGATGGCGCGCGTATCACAATCGAGCTTTATGACGATCACGCCTTGCCGGAGCTGTCGACGGCCGCGGGGCCGGATGACGATCCCGGCCCGGTGGAGATTGCAGCGGACAGCCCGGCAGACGACGCGGCAAACGTAGAGGCGGACGATGCCGCGGACCATGGGGCGGACCAAGCGGCGGCAAAGTCCCTCGACACGCCGCCGATCGAAAACGTCGCCGGCTCCGCCAGCGGCCAGCCACTCGATCTCAGAGTTGGCGATCATCCCGGGTATAGCCGCCTGGTGTTCGATTGGCCGAGCGTCGTCGCCTATCACGTCGAGCAGCGCGGGCCCCTAGTCACCATCGACTTCGAGGCCAAGGCCGAACTCGACCTTTCGAATTTCTGGCGTCGCGGACTGGAGAACGTATCCGAGATCGCGACCGAAACCGGCGAGACCGGCCTCAGCGTGACCCTGCATTTCACCGGACAGCGGCTGGTGCGCCATTTCCTGAGCGGCTCCCATGTCGTCGTCGATGTCGTGCACGACGCCGAGGTTGCGCAGCTCGGCTTCTCCTCTCAAGTGGTGGACCTGGCGCCCCTGTCGGAGACCGACACCGGGTCCACCGCGGAGGCAATGCCGGATGCGGTGCCGGATGCGGCACCCTTGCCCCCCTATACGGAGCAGCCGCTTGCACCCTCGGACCAAGACGTTCCCGAAAACGGCCCCGGAATCGGCGGAGAGGTCGGCGCGCCGGAATTGACCGTCATCGAACCGTCGGACTCGCTGCAGCCGCCCGAACCGAAGGAACCGCCCGGTGGCGAAGCGGTCGAGCTTGAACCGGCCCCGCCGCCTCTTGCCGGCACCGGGATCGGCACCGGGATCGGCACTGGAACCGACCCTGGAACCGACCCTGGAACCGACCCTGGGACCGGTGCGGTGCCGAGCGCTCTGCCGAGCGAGGAAGGTGAGCTTTCCATTGCCGAGGTGCGCGAGGTCGATCAAGCGGCCCCGGCGCCGGCTCCGGGCGCGCAGGTTAGCGCACGAAAGCCGGTGCTGCTGCGCTTCGACTGGCCTTCGAGTTCCGGCCGGGCCGCCGCCTTTCGGCGCGGCCGCCACCTTTGGATCGTCTTCGACCAACCGGTGGCGGAGGGGGCGAGCCGCCGCATTGCCGAGAACGCGCCGGATCTGGCGCCGGTCGAGCGCTTGGCTGCCGAGAACGCACCCGCGGCCACCATCTTGCGCCTCAACCTGCCGTCGGGCTTCGTGCCGGCGTTGCGGCGCGAAGACCGCGCCTGGATCGTCGACCTGCAGCCGCGGGCGGACGAGCCGCAGACTGCGCTCAGCCTGGAATACATGACCGAGACGCCAGACCCCCGCATCCAGTTCAGCGTCAGCGGGGCCGAGGGCGTGCTCAGCGTCCGCGACCCCGACCTCGGGGACCGGCTCGAGATCGTCCCTGTGCCGGTGGCCGGCCAGGGCCTCAAGCGGCCACGGCGATTTCTCCAGTTTCGCGCCCTGGCGACCTATCAGGGCCTGGCGATCATCCCACTATCCGACGGTCTCGCCGTCGAGACCAGGGACAGCGGCGTGATCGTGCGCGATGCGGCGGGCCTGCTGGTCTCGCCGGGCGCCGACCGGGACCGCAAGCTGCGCGACAACAACGATTTTGAATCCGGCTTGCGGCTGTTCGACCTGGAGGACTGGCGGCGGCCCGATCGGGGGAGCTTGTCGGAGGTCCGGCAGGCCTTGCTGGACTCTGTCGTCGCCGCGCCCGCGGAGGGCGTCGACGCGGCGCGCCTCGATCTCGCCCGCTTCTATTTCGCGCACGGCTTGGCGACCGAGGCCTTGGCCGTCCTGCGGCTCATCTCGAACGAGAATGAGCGCCTGGCCAGCGACCCCCAAGTGCGCCTGCTCCGCGGGGCGAGCGAGTTTCTGGCCGACAATTACGAGCGCGCGGCGGAGATGCTGAACGATCCCGTTCTGGCCGGCGAGCGGGACGCCCTGCCGTGGCAGGGCGCGATCGCGGCGATATCACGCGACTGGCCATCCGCGGTAGTTCGCTTTGACGTCAGTGCGCCGCTGATTGCGGATTACGCCCCCCGGGTGCGGGCCCGGCTTCGCCTCCTGGCAGCCGAGGCCAGGCTCGCGGTCGGCGACAGCGATGGGGCAAGCCTCTATCTGGAGGAAGTGCTCGAGGAAGATCCGAACATGGCCGAGCGAGCGCAGCTCGACTATCTCCTTGGCCGCCGCGCGAAGATGGACGGCGACACCGCCGCCGCACGCTCACTCTGGCTGAATGTTGCGGTAGGGTCCCACCGGCCGAGCCGCGCCCGCGCCCGCCTGGCGCTTGTCGAGCTCGGGCTCGAGACGGGTAGCTTACCGGTGAAGGATGCGATTGCGGGGCTGGAACGCCTGCGTTCGGACTGGCGCGGCGACGGCTTCGAGCTCGTCCTGCTCCAGCGCCTGGCGGAGCTCCATGTCGCATCCGGGGACTACAGCTCGGCGCTCGGCACCTTGCGCGAGGCGGTCTCGGCCATGCCGGACTCCCCGTATGCCGCCGAGGCGCGCGCGCGCCTCGGCGAGGTTTTCACCGAGGTTATTCTCGTGGGGCAAAGCGAGCCTTTCGCGCCGCCGGCAGCGCTCTCGCTCGCCCAGGAGTTCAAGGACCTGATACCGGCCGGCCCGGAGGGCGACCGATTGATCGCGCTTCTGGCGGACCACCTGATCGAGGCCGACCAGTTCGATGAGGCCGCGACGCTATTGGCGGATCAGGTGGCCCATCGCCTGCACGGCGAGGAAAAAGTGCGCACCGGCGCGCGCCTCGCGTGGATCCGGCTGCTCGAGCCGAAGCCGGTCCTGGTGTTGACCGCCTTGAATGCCAGCTTGCCGGAGGCCGGTTTCGCGTCTTTGCCGGAACAGCTCGAGCGCGACCGCCGTCATCTGCGCGCGCGGGCGCTGGCGTTGCTCGGACGAACCGCCGAAGCCATGGCGCTGCTCGACGGTGACGGCAGCGACGATGCCTTGCGTCTGAACGCCGAGATTCTTTGGGCCGATAAGGATTGGCAGGCCGCGGCCGGGATCCTCGAGAAGCTTGCGCCGCCGCCGGCCGGCGGCCTGTCGTTGAGCGAGGCCGACAGCGAGGTGCTGCACAATTTGGCGGTCGCCTACAGCCTGTCGGGCCAGCAAGACGACCTGAGCCGAATGGGCGGCGACTACGGTGGCGCCATGGCCGCGACGGCCTGGCGCGACGACTTCGCGCGGCTCACCGGCGAGCTGGGAGAAGAGAGGGTCACGGACGCTGACGAACTCGCGGCCACGGCCCGCTTCGAGGCCTTCATGTCGAGGTTCAAAGACCGCCTCGCATCCGGCGAGCCGGACCGCCTCAACTGACTCTGGGGCCAGCGGGGGTGGCCCAGGAGCCGGCGGCGGCGGGGACGTTCAGCCGACCTTGCGCTTTGGCTCCGGCTTCACTGCCGGCTTGGACGCGGGCTTGGACGCGGGCTTGGACGCGGGCGACGCAGCGGCGCTCTGCTCTAACGACTTGGCGAGGGCGTCGCCACCGGCGGCGGCAACGCGGTTTTCTTCCAGGATGCGCTCGTGGATCTCCCGGCGCAGCACAGTCGCCTCGGCCGGGAAGGTGAATCCCAGCTTGATCGACTTGCCGCGGATGTCCACCACGGTCACTTCGATGTCATCATTGATAATGATCGACTCGCCGACCTTGCGGGTCAGATAGAGCATCGGCTGCCTGCCTTTTTGGCGGCTCCCCGATCGAGGGGCAGGCCAGTTGTAAGGTGTGAGACTAGCAGGGTTCGCCGCCCCTAAACAAGCGGTTGGAGACAACGCCTCCGTGAGGCGCCGTAGCCCGGTGTCGAGCCGGACGGCGACTTGCACGCCGCGCACCAAATAAGGCTGGATATGAGGCTGGCCATGAGATTGCCCGGGGCAAGGCGGGCAAGCGTCCCGGAGGCGAACGTCGACCTGGGGACTGGCAGGCCCGCCGGGCGGATGCTAGGGGAAGGGCGGGGTAATTCCGGAGTCGTCGGATTTGCGTCCGTTTCACACGGCGAAACCCTCGAGAAGAGAACGCCCAAACGAGAACAATATGTCGTGGATCCTGGTCGTTTTGTTGATGCTTGCTGCCGGCTCGACCGTCGGCGCCACCTTCGCCTACCTCTCGACCTATCGCCGTCTGAAGCGGCTCGAGGCCGAGCTGCCGGAGGGCAGGGCACGAAGCGCTGAGGCCAGCGGCGGCGTGCCGGACCTGGCTGGCTTGTTGGCCGAGGTCCCGATCGGGATCTACGCGGCCGATCAGACGGGCCGGGTGCTCTATGTCAATAAGCGCCTGGCGCGCTGGCTGGCGGCGGAGCCGGAGGCGCTCTCGGGCGTGGCCCGTCTTGCCGACTGGCTGGCGGATGCTCCCGACGTCGGCTCCGTCGCGGAGGCCCTGTCCCAGCGCGATGCGACCGCCGGCGAGGTGCGCCTGCGCGACCGCAACGGCGCGACCTTCGCCGCCTGGATCGTCCAGGACCTGATCGCCGAAGAGGACGGGAGCGAGCGCATCTATGGCGTAGTGCGGCGCCTCGATGAGCCCGGCGCCGCGGCGCAAGCGGCCAGCCTGGAAGAGCAGGCCGACGGCGCCCCCTCGGCCGCGGACGCCTACAAGCGGTTCTTCGACGTCACGCCGGTCGGCATCGTGGTGATCGATTCCACCGGCGCAATCGTCGACCATAACGCGGCCGCCCTTGGCCTGGCCGGACTGAGCGCGCCGGCCGCGGCGGACCTCCAGCTGACCGATCTGGTCGACGAACAGGACCGCGAAAGCCTGCAAGAAGTCCTCAAGGAGGACTGGGACACCCCCATCGAGGTGCGCATGGCCGGCGGGGCCGGGCGGGTTTGCGCGCTCCATCTGACGCGCCTGGTCCCCGAACAGGCGCCCGAACAGGCGCCCGAGCAAGCGCCGGACCCGGCCCATGAAACCGCCGCGGAAATCGCCCCGGAAATCGCCGCGGAAATCGCCCCGCAGGAAGCGCCCGCGGAGTCCCGGGCCGAAATCGTCGTCCATTTCATCGACACCACGGAACTGAAGAGCCTCGAGGCCCAGTTCGCCCAGTCCCAGAAGATGCAGGCGGTCGGCCAGCTCGCCGGCGGCATCGCCCACGACTTCAACAACCTGCTGACCGCCATGATCGGCTTCTCCGATCTGCTGCTGCTG
>Ga0255058_10001120_pt1 | contig 15201 bp, 16 predicted proteins | sample Cases_109_9_MG_FD_188637 | JGI IMG/M metagenome (GOLD analysis project Ga0255058, IMG submission 188637) | Seawater microbial communities from Amundsen Gulf, Northwest Territories, Canada - Cases_109_9 | ecosystem: Environmental > Aquatic > Marine > Gulf | place: Canada: Northwest Territories... | reverse complement strand
ACGCTGCAAGGATGAGCCAACATGCGATGACATCGGCGGAATATCCAGACGAGTATGGATTCACGAACCCTGCGCCGAAGGCTCCGAGAAGGTCGGGATGGTCGATCAAGGGCGGCACGACAACGACACTAAAGTACACGGCAAACCCAATCGCCACAGCGATGATGATCGCGCGGAAAAGTTGTTCGTTCATAATCCTGTTTCGTGGTTGAAACTAGGCGCCAATGACGTTTGGCGCATCAAAACCTTGTTCCTTACATTGTGAACGATAGATCTCGAGCACCGTTCCCGCATCAAGAACGGTCTCCACATTGCCGTCACTATCCAGATCCAGGTTGGCGCCGCGTATCGCGAACCACACGTCCGTCACTTCGTCATTCGTATCCGGCACATGTAACGTGTGTATCGCACCGGCCGGCTCATAAAGGTAGGAGCCTGCCGTATTGACCTCCGGATACTCCAGATAACGCCATGATCCACTGAGCGTGAACGCATATACCTCACCAGTGTGTCTGTGACGCTGGATTGTTACTCCGGGTTCAAATCGCACCCGTACTACCCAAAGGCCACCTTCGGTATTCACCTGCAAGAGCTGAAATAAAACGCCCTCCTGGTAGGGCACGAACGGAAGCTCCCCTTCGCTTCGGTGTAATGACAATGGCAGGCCCAGTGCTTCTTCTGCTTGAGTGCTCATTTGAGTCTCCTATAGTTGCTTATTTTCGCGATTTTATGTTCGCCTAATTCTCTTCGCTCGGTTGGAACAGGTCCCATAGGTTACCGTACAAATCACTGAAAACGGCCACCGTGCCATAGGATTCCTTCTTGGGTTCGCGAACGAACTCCACGCCCCTGGTTCGATAGGCCTCATAGTCACGCCAAAAGTCATCGGTATAGAGAAATAGAAATACCCTGCCGCCTGTCTGGTTACCAATTCGAGACGATTGTTCGTCTCCGACGGCGCGCGCGAGCAACAATCGGGATTCCGTACAACCGGGCGGTGCTACCACGACCCAGCGTTTCTGCTGTTCGGGTACGATCCTGTCCTCGACCAGCTCAAAGCCTAATGTGCTTACATAAAAGTCGATAGCTTCGTCGTAATCAGTAACCACAACCGCGGTCAAGCCCAGAGACTGCTTCATCCGGAAAGCCCCTTACGACGCGAGAGCACAACCAGAGCAAGGGCGGCAAGCGCGGGAGCCCCCTGAACCACGAGAATGGAAGCTTTCGCGGTGAAAGCACCGAAGACTCCTGCCACAACCACGCAGGTCAGGAAAAAGACCTTGATGGCGAACGCGTCTTCCTTTCGGAACATGCTCCAGATTAGCCCGGCTGCGAGAAAGCCGTTGTACAAGCCCTGATTCGCTGCCAGGGGGGCAGATTGTTCGGCGAACGCCGGAGTCAGTTCAAATACTTGCATTCCAGTCGGTGTCGTCCAGAAAAACATCTCAAGCACGAGAAAGCCGAGGTGCTCAATTGCGACGAACGCGATAAGTGCACTTGCTAATTTGCCCATATTCGCACTCCAGCGTGCCGGCTATACTTGCCAAAGTCATTTACTTTCCGCATCCCAACCTTTCATGATGTTGCTGATCTTGAAGTACAGACTTGGCACCAATGAATCCGGGGCCTCATCCCTCCACCAATCTCGAAAGAGAGGCGAGGAAAAGAACCGTCGATATGTGGGAGCGATATACAAAATGAGGTCAATGTCGTCCTCCTCATCGAAATATAAGCCTGATTTATATTGATGATCCACATCTTCAAGATACGCCATCGTAATTTCAATCAGCGATTCAAACCGGCGCGATTCCACTATCGATAAGTCGTCACCGTTAATTCCACGAACATAAATATCTGTCAGTTCGGCGTCTGCAGCTAGCAGTTCATGAAAACGGCTGAATGACACCGAAGTTTCGTGGACGATTGTGGCACGAGCAATGTCGGTGTTTTGGCGGATTTGAGCGGCGACGTAAATAAGCGAAGCAATGATGGCGACAACGCCTACAATCTCGGCAATCGCAATTACAGCATCCCAGCTAATCATTGCTACTCCAGTCCTGCAATTTGACAGAGTTTGTACTTTCTTTTGGCGGCATAGTCGAACCAACGGCACCCATCTGATGTGCTTGTTCTTTACTTGGATAAGGGTCCGGTATGCAACAATGGGCTCAATTCGGAAAAGCCCTCATACCTGGGCAATTCGTCTGCAATATCGAACCAGGATATTCGCTCAGGCTCGAACGCATGTGACGTAGGCACCAGGGCTTCCGGATCATCAAACGTACTGATGTGAATTTCGACTATCTGGCCCAGATCGTCACCGTCGCCCTCCCACGTTAACGGTGTCCCGCAGTTCTCACAAAATGCGCGAAAGGCACCGGGGGATGATTCGTACGTTTTGCGATCGCTTCCGCTAAATTGGACCTGATCAATTTTGAAACCGGCCAACGTAGCCACCGGGGCGCCGTTGTGCTTCCGGCAACTCTCACAATGGCAATGGTTGATGGCGAATGGGTCGCCCGTGGTTTCATACCGAACCTGTCCACACATGCAACTGCCGGTCATTTTCATTTCATTGCTCCTTGTCCCCCAAAGATTTAGCTAGGCTGCCGAGCCGCCCAGGCCGATTTGTAGTAGTTTATTCATGACCCGGCCGCTCCAGAGATTTGTGAGGTGACACTAGCACAGGCCAGATGGACAACAGCAATATGCGAGCAGGAACATCAGCCAAAATGCAACATTCCAAAGAAAACAAGCCAAAGCTACCCAAACAGAGATCTTAGCCAAGAGTGATAGCGGCTCGTGTGCTTTTCGCGCACAGACTACGGTGACGACTACCGGGATCGGCGCAGAAAAACTAACAATGAATGCCAGGCTTAGTAAAAACTCGCCGCCATCGGGCAGATAGGAGAGGCTGCCAATCAGCCACGACAGCATCGAAACGCTGGACAAAACTATGGATGCAGTCGCCAAACGAGATCGCCACGCTTCTGACATCTGATTCGCCCCTTGCCACCTAATGGTTTAGCTGAGCTGCTGGGCCGCCCAGAGTTATTAGTAACACTTTATTTATTTCCCGGCTGCTCGAGCGATTTGTTAGGCGTCACTCCTTCTCCGAATATGCAGGTAACTCACCAAGAGTGTGGACGCAAAGAACCAAACGAATACCGCGAATACGGAACGAATGTAGAATTGCCAGTACTGGGGGTGCGTAAAAATGTACTTGAATCGCTCGACCCCGCGAAGCCTTCGTGTCGGTACGGATTGCATGTATTGGTCGAAATCTGCGTCAGATATCTCACTGAGTTCATCAGCATCAATTGCGCCTAGATCAATTACCTCCTCGCCCGCACTTGGCGCCATAATTATTTGTGTCGCCATCGGCATCACGATCGAAAAACCGAGGCTTACGATAAAACATCTAGTCCAGATTTGTTTGCGCATAGATCGCTCGAGATTGACGCCTAGCTAGTATTTATGTGACAAATGTGCAATGCAACGCTTCTTGGCATTGATAAACGTCTGATTGAACTAGATTCCATTGGAATACTATATAGCACCTCCAGGGAAGGATATCAGGCGTTGAAACGGGCAGGTTATCGCAGGTCAATCTTCCCGTGCGATGGCTCGATGTCCGATGTCACGACGGAAGAAATGGTCGTCCCACGTGATGTCGTCGACTTGCGCATAGGCGGCATCTCTTGCTGCGGCGACCGTGTCGCCGAGACCAACGACACACAAGACACGACCGCCACTAGTAACTACATCATCGCCTTTCATCGTTGTTCCGGCGTGAAAGACTTTTCCTTCGATGCCGATGACATCAGGTAATCCATCAATCCGATCGCCCTTGCGATAGTTTGTCGGATATCCACCGGCTGCCATGACGACGCCGAGTGCCGCTCTTGGATCCCAGTCAATTGATTTGCTTGCGAGCTTGCCTTTAACGGCGGCTTTGCAGAGATCGACCAGGTCGCTGTTAAGTCTGGCCATGATTGGTTGTGTCTCCGGGTCGCCAAAGCGGCAGTTGAACTCTAGGACCTTCGGTGTGCCGTCTGATCCGATCATCAGGCCGGCGTACAGAAAACCGAGATAGTCGATTCCATCAGATTTCAGACCATCGATCGTCGGTTGGATGACTTCATCCATGATTCTCTTTTCGAGTTCCGGGGTTACGACCGGTGCTGGTGAGTAAGCGCCCATGCCACCAGTGTTCGGGCCGGTATCCCCCTCGTCTCTGGCTTTGTGGTCCTGTGAAGTGGCGAGCGGCAGGATGGTCTTGCCGTCGGTCATGACGATGAAGCTCGCTTCCTCGCCCTGCAGGAACTCCTCTATAACGATCAAATCGCCCGCATCGCCAAATGAATGTGCGCCGAGCATGTCGGTGGCAGCAAGCTCTGCTTCTTCAACGGTCGTAGCGACGATGACGCCTTTGCCCGCTGCGAGCCCGTCGGCCTTGACAACAATGGGCGCGCCTTGTCTGCGAATGTACTCGAGGGCAGGCTCGAGCTCAGTGAAGCTCTCGTACCCGGCCGTTGGAATGTTATGGCGCTCGAGAAATTCCTTCGTGAATGTCTTGGAGCCTTCGAGTTGCGCAGCGTCAGCGGTAGGGCCGAAACAGGGTAGTCCCTGTTCCTTGAATCGATCGACTATGCCGGCGACGAGTGGTCCTTCCGGGCCGATGATAGTTAGGCCGACTGCGTCGGATGTTGCGAGCTCCAGTAGTCCGTCAATGTCGTCCGCTCCGACAGGCACGTTCTTGAGTTTTGGCTCCAATGCCGTGCCGGCATTGCCGGGTGCTACGAGTACTTCAGTAACGTTCTCGGATTGGGCGCATTTCCATGCCAGCGCATGTTCACGGCCACCACTGCCGACTACCAAAACTTTCATGAAATTCCTCTAATGTCTGAAATGCCGCATGCCCGTAAATACCATTGCGAGACCGTGTTCGTTCGCGGCGGCAATGACCTCGTCGTCGCGCATCGAGCCGCCCGGCTGGATTATCGCCGATATGCCGTGTTCTGCGGCAGCGTCGATGCCGTCGCGGAACGGGAAAAACGCATCCGACGCCAATACCGAGCCTCGGGTCGTGAGTCCTTCATCCGCTGCCTTGATGGCGGCAATCTTGGTGCTGTAGACGCGGCTCATCTGACCCGCTCCTACGCCTATTGTCATGCCGTCCTTGCAGAAGACGATGGCGTTCGATTTTACAAACTTTGCGACCTGCCAGGCGAAAAGTAGGTCGGCGATTTGTTCGGCATTGGGTGATAATTTCGTGACGACTTTGAGATCATCCTCCGATACAACGCCCAGGTCGGCGCTTTGCACCAGCAGGCCGCCGGATACTTTCTTGTAGTCGAGACCGGATGCGGTTTTTTCTATCCGATCACCGGTCTCGAGCACACGTACATTCTTCTTTTCGGCCATGACGGCGAGTGCGCCTTCGTCGATGCTCGGAGCGACAATGACTTCGACAAACTGCTTGTCGATAATCGATTTCGCAGTTATCTCATCGAGCGGTCGATTGAAAGCGATGATGCCGCCAAACGCCGATGTCGGGTCGGTGGCAAATGCCCGCTCATAGGCGATTTGAATGTCTTCCGCGATAGCCACGCCACAAGGGTTGGCATGCTTGACGATGACGCAGGCTGGCTCCTTGAACTGCCTGACACATTCGAGTGCCGCATCGCTGTCGGCAATGTTGTTGTAGGAGAGGGCTTTGCCCTGTAGCTGCCTGGAGGTTGCAAGCGCACCTTCTGTCTTGCTCTGATCAACGTAGAAAGCGGCTTCCTGGTGTGGGTTTTCGCCGTAGCGCAGCTTTTCTTTAATGCTGCCAGCGTGCAGAAAAATGTTGCCCAGTGGATCGTCGCCCAATGACTGCGAGAGATACTTGGTGATGGCTGTGTCATAGGCGGCCGTATGCGCGTAAGCCTTGGCTGCCAGACGCCGGCGGTAGTCCGCAGACATCTCGTTGTTCTTGAGGGTCTCCAACACGTTGTCGTAATCGTCGGGATCAACCACGACGGCAACGCCGTCGTGATTCTTGGAGGCTGCCCGGATCATTGCCGGTCCGCCGATATCGATATTCTCGATGGCGTCTTCCAAGGTCGCATCCGGATCGGCGATAGTCTGTTCAAACGGATAGAGGTTGACGGCTAACAAGTCGATCGGCTCGATGCCGTGTTTCGACATGACGTCCTCATCCTTACCACGCCGACCCAATAGCCCGCCGTGAATCGTTGGATGCAGGGTTTTGACCCGGCCGTCCATGATCTCCGGGAATCCGGTTTTGTCGGATACCTCGATCGCCTCAATGCCAGCATCCATCAACTGCCGGCAGGTGCCGCCCGTCGAAAGGATCTCAACGCCCATCTCAGCGAGTCCGGATGCAAATGGAATGAGGTCACGCTTATCAGAAACGCTGATAAGCGCGCGACGAACTGTCAACATGAATGGCCTTTACTGGAGTAGAGAATAAATTTTGAGCTTCTTGCGCAGCGTACCCCGATTAATGCCGAGAATCCCGGCTGCCTGGCTCTGATTGCCGTGCGTGTAGTCCATAACTGCTTTGAACAACGGGCCCTCGACCTCCCCAAGGACGAGATCATATAGATCGCCGGGCCGGTCGCCATTAAGGCTGTCGAAATATTTGTTGAGCGCTTCTTCTGTGTGTTTGCGTAGCGGCTTGCTGTTCTTTAAGGCCGAAAGCTGTTTGTTTTTCTGAGAGTTATTGTTGGCCACTTGTCGTATTTTCCTTGAAAAAAGCTAGCTCTGCTGTTTGATTCTTGTCGTTGTCAGCTCTTGGCTAAATTCGCTACGCGCCACTAAATTCGCTACGCGGCTTCGGAAATCCTTTCAGCACAATCGCTAAAGTATTCCCTTGTTAGGCGAATCTGCTCTGAAGCTTTATCAACACGCACCACCCGACTGCGAAAATCTTCTGATTTTTCCAGACTGGTGCAATACCGGGCAAGGTGCTTGCGAGCCACCCTAACGCCAGTTTGATCCCCATAAAACTGATGCATGTCGCTAAGATGGCCGAGCATAATATCACGCAATTCTGTTTTTGCTATCGGCGGAGCCTCTTTGCCGGTCCGATGAAAGTGATTCAGTTCACGAAAGATCCACGGGCGGCCCTGGGCGCCGCGACCAATCATCAAGGCGTCAGCGGAGCTTAGACGAAATACTTCAAGCGACTTCTCCACTGTACGAATGTCGCCATTGGCAATCACCGGAATGTCTATTGCGTTTTTTATTTGCGCGATTGTTTCGTATTCGGCCTCGCCCTTGAATCGGCAAGCGCGGGTTCGGCCGTGTACGGCAAGGGCCTGAATGCCGCATCTCTCGGCAAGCCGGGCTACGGTGATGCCGTTTTTGTGATGGCGATCCCAGCCAGTACGAATCTTGAGAGTGACCGGCACGTCCACCGCTGCGACGACAGCGTCCAGAATTCGGGCGACGAGCTCCTCGTCCTGCAGCAGCGCGGATCCCGCCTGTTTTTTGCAGACGTTTTTCGCCGGGCAACCCATATTGATATCAATGATCTGCGCTCCGCGATCAACACACATGCTCGCGGCGAGCGCCATCTGATCAGGTTCCGAGCCGGCGATTTGAACGACCCTCGGCTCCGCATCGCTGTCGATATCGAGTCGGTGCCGAGACTTGGTCGTGTTCCAGAGACTGATATCAGCGGTTGTCATCTCGGACGTCGTCATACCGGCGCCGAAATAGCGGCACACGCGGCGGAACGGCGCATCGCTGATGCCCGTCATCGGTGCCAGCAGAAACGGGCTGGCGAGTTGATAGGGTCCAATTTTAATCATTCAGTCTTTGAAGTGTTCATCTGCACATCTGACGCGCCCGGCTGAGATTCGATAACAGGCTGTCAGCCTGAATCCAGTGGCGTCGGCAGAAGGAGATTCTATCGTGATTACGGCTGTGAAGTTCTCGTCGGAGGGAACCGGTTTTCGAGGATCGAGGTCTCCTGCCAGGTACTCGTTTGGCTCCAGGACACGGCTGCCGATAACGTCCTCCCAACGATCGGTCAGGGAAATGTGTACGAGCGGGTAGGGCAGCGCCTGGCTCGACTTGTTTGCAATGCGCGAATAGATCGTCAGGAGGTCTTCTTCTTCATCGACATTGCCGTTGGTTGCCTCGAAACGCCAGCCGCGAACATTCCATTCAGGTGTTACCGGTTTGCCCAATACCCGATAGATTGATCCGATCGTTTGGTTGAATGCGCCGTATGTCGCGAGTAACTGGCGCGACTGGTGGATGACTTGTCCGATCAATAGCAATGTCAGGACGACGATGCTGCCGATTATGGCAGGACCCACTGGATCGCCGGCTCGTCGGCCGCCGCGGACCTTGCCTCTGCTTAGCGAGTATGTGTCCTCCAGAGGTCCGGGTTCATCGAACGTGCCGGCAGGCGGACGAAATTTCGGGCGCTCCTGACTAATCGAGTCGCCGACCTGGTCCCCCTCCATGATGATGGTCTCGACCAATGGCGAGTCTTCCTTGAACAGTTCGCTAACGTCCTTGCCGCCGATGATTGTCGCGGAAGAGTCTTCGGCTTCATCATCCTTGCTGTCGGAAGCGGTCAGTTCTTCTTCAATGTCGAGTTCCGCGAGTTCCTCGATCTCCTTGTCACTGATATCGCTTTGGTCCTCGTCTTCATTCTCGCCGGCAAGGGCTTTTTCGGCGATTTCAATCTGCTCTTCAAACTCGCCCGTCGATTCGAGTTCTAATTTTTCGCCGTCGTCCTCGTCGGCGCTTAGCGATTCTATGTCCGCCTCGTCCAGTGCCGCAGCTTCGGTATCGTCGTCGTCATCGTATTCGTCGTCGTCATCGTCGCCGTCTTCGGCTTCGGCTATCGGATGGTTCCCAGTATCGAGGCCCATTTCCTCGGCCTGCAACAGAAACTGTGTATTGATATCGCTGGGCATATCTTCGCCCGGCGGTTCGTCGTCGGTTTCTTCTTCAACAGCTTCGGGCTCTATCTTTTCTTCGGATTCAGTTTCATCCTCAGCGGGCTCGTCCGCGTCTGCTTCAGCGACGGCCTTTTCATCCACTTCGTCGAGAAGGTCAACCCACTCCTCAGGCTCGCCCAGGGTCAGATCGACCTGAGCGTCATCGAATTCAGGTGTGTCCCGGGCAGTCTCACGGTCGCTCGCGCGCCGCTTCGGCGTATCGGCTTCCAGAAACGGCAGTTCATCCAGATCATCCTCATCGCCGAAATCGTCGGGAAGGACGGTGTTATCGTCGTATCGACGCTCGCCCGGGTTTGCCTTTGGTGCTTCCGTTTCGGCAAGGTCCAGGGATTCCTGGGCGTCCGAAGCCGGTTCTGGCAGATCACCTTCCCTGCTATGCATAGCCGATGAGTCGGACGCATCTTCATCACCTTCGAGGACGAAATTCATGGAGCCGGTCGCATCAGGATCGACCTCTTCCTCTTTAGGTTTTTCGAGTACACGCCACTCGACGCCCGTGTCCTCTATTTCGACGTCGGGGCCCGCGAGCTGATCCAGTGTCTCAAGGAGTTTTTTGTTTTTGTCCGACGTAGATTCTTCGGAATTCTGATTGTCCTCATCCTTGGACAGGTTCTCGAGCGCGTTAAACGCGATACCGCATCCGCCACAGCGCACGCGCCCGTCAGCCTGTTTAAGGACTTCGGGACTTACACGAAATGTCGTTTGGCAGTCAGGGCATTGCGTAAACATGCCGGTCTCTTAAATCCTCTTACCCACCAGCCGAACCCAGGTCTGGTCTGTCGTTTCATCCATCGCCGATAACTCGAATTCGATGAGGTGATGGTAGGCCTCGATGACACTGTCGGCCTGTTCGGCCAATATCCCGGAGAGCGCCAGCGAGCCACCCTGTGCGAGTCTGTCGCATATGTCTTCGGCATTTTGCACCAGTGGTTCAGCCAGAATATTTGCCACAACAATATCAAACGTGCCGGTGATTTCCGCCACGTCCTGCGTCACAAACAGGCTATCTTCAATGCCGTTTTTTCGTGCATTTTCCCGCGTCGCCGTTATCGCCTGGCCGTCGTTATCGAGTGCAACCGCGGATTTCGCCCCCAAGCTCAATGCTGCGATTGCCAAAATGCCTGAGCCACAGCCGTAATCGAGCACCCGCAATCCGTCCAGGTTGAGCCCGTCCAGCCAGCGCAAGCAGAGCGCCGTCGACGGATGCGTACCAGTGCCGAATGCCAGTCCGGGATCGAGGCGCACAATCACGACATTGGCGGTAGGGTCCGCGTCTATTTCGAATGCATCCGGCGACACCCACAGCCGGTCGCCGAAGCACATGGCATGAAAGTCTTTCAGCCATTCGCGTTCCCAGGGGCGGTCTGCGAGTTCCTGTACGCGATGTTGCGGCAGAGCCTTGAGTTCGAAGGAGCTCAACAGATCCTCTTCGAGCGAATGCAAATCGGTATCGGTCGGAAACAATCCGGTAATCCGCGAGTCCGGCCACAACGGAGTTTCGTCCGCACCCGGGAGCAACACGGGGTGATTGCCGGCATCAGTGAATGAAATCGCCTGTGCGCCGTGTTGCATAAATACTGCCTCGACACTATCAGGGTTCAAAGCTCCAAGATCCATTACGAACTGGTGCCACGCCAATCGATCGTTGCTCTCTGAAGTCGTCAATGCCGTCAAAGTCCGAGTCGTTTTTCCAGATAATGAATGTCCGTACCACCAGCCTGAAACGCTGCATGCTGGAAAATCTCCTGATGCAGCGGCACGTTCGTCCTGATTCCTTCAATTACGATTTCTGTTAGCGCGGTCTTCATTCGTGCGATCGCGGACGGTCGATCGTTGCCGTGCGCGATGACTTTGCCAATCATTGAGTCGTAAAACGGCGGCACTTTGTAACCACTGTAGACGTGGCTCTCGACGCGTATGCCTGGCCCGCCTGGCGCATGCCACAGCGTGACCAATCCGGGAGAAGGCATGAATGTCTTGGGGTCCTCCGCATTGATGCGGCATTCGATCGCGTGACCACGCATTTGAACGTCATCTTGCGTAAATTCCAGCTTTTCGCCGTTTGCGATCCGCAACTGTTCTTTGACGATGTCGACGCCGGTGACCATCTCCGTTACGGGGTGCTCAACCTGCAGGCGCGTATTCATTTCAATGAAATAAAACTCACCGTCTTCGTAAAGAAACTCAAATGTGCCGGCGCTGCGGTAACCGATTTCCTGGCAGGCGCGAACACATCGTTCGCCTATATGTTCGCGTTGCTCAGGCGTAATTCCCGGCGCCGGCGCTTCTTCGATGACTTTTTGATGTCGGCGTTGCATGGAGCAATCCCGCTCGCCGAGATGCACCGCATTGCCATGGTCGTCAGCCAGTACCTGTACCTCAACGTGCCTCGGGTGCTCCAGGAATTTCTCCAGATATACGACGTCATTGTTGAACGCGGCGCGAGCCTCTGCCTGGGTCACTGTAATGGCGCCGGTCAGCGACGGCTCGGAATGCACGACACGCATGCCGCGACCACCACCACCGCCTGATGCCTTGATGATGATCGGATAACCAATCTCCCGGGCAATGCGAAGGTTTTCGTCCGCATCGTCAGTCAATGGCCCGTCGGATCCCGGCACGCAGGGTACGCCAGCCGCCTTCATCGACCGAATCGCCGATACTTTGTCGCCCATGACCCTGATCGCGTCGGCCTTGGGCCCGATGAATACGAAGCCGCTCGACTCCACGCGCTCGGCGAAGTCAGCGTTTTCTGCGAGAAAACCGTATCCGGGATGTACTGCCACTGCGTCGGTGACTTCCGCGGCACTGATGATTGCGGGCATGTTGAGATAACTCTCAGTCGATGCGGGCGGCCCGATGCAGACGGTCTCGTCGGCAAGCAATACGTGCTTTAGATTATTGTCCGCCGTCGAATGGACAGCGACAGTTTTGATATCCATCTCACGGCACGCTCGCAGGATGCGCAGGGCGATTTCGCCGCGATTAGCTATTACGACTTTTTCCAACATGACAGTGTCGGCCGATTATTCGGTGTGTCGCTGATCGATAACGAAGAGTGTCTGCCCGTATTCGACGGGATCGCCGTTTTGCACGCGGACTGACTTGATGACGCCTGAGACTTCCGCCTCGATCTGGTTCATCATTTTCATCGCCTCGATGATGCAAAGCGTGTCGCCCTCATTGACCTGGTCGCCCACCTGGACGAATGCTGCTGCTCCCGGCGATGACGATGAATAGAAGGTGCCGACCATTGGCGCATTGACCTCGAAACCCTCTGAGTCTTCGGCTGCTGCTGGCGTAGCAGGCGCTGCTGCCACTGGTGCTGCGGGCGCAGGCGCGGCTTGTGGGACGGGCGCCGGTGCAGCAATCGGTGCTGGTGCATAGACCGGTGCCGGAGCGGCAGCTCCCAAAGAATTTCGGCTGATGCGAACGGATTCCTCACCCTCGGTAATCTCGATCTCCGCGATGCCGGATTCGTCCAGCAGTTCAATGAGTTTTTTTACCTTTCGAATATCCATTATTTATCCCCATCGTCCTCAAGCTGGCGAATGGCAGCATTGAACCCAAGTTCGTAACCGTAAGCGCCAAGGCCGAAGAGACAGCCTGCAGCGATGTCGCTGAAATAACTGTTGTGTCGAAAATCCTCGCGGGCAAACACGTTACTCAGGTGAATTTCGATAAATGGAATGCTTACGGCGAGCAACGCATCGCGAATCGAAATGCTGGTATGCGTGAACGCGCCAGGATTCAGCAGGATGAAATCGGCCTTGTCAGCGGCAGCCTGCTGAATTCGATCGACGATCTCGTGCTCGGCATTGCTCTGAAAGCAATCCAGTTCATGGCCCTGATCCTTAGCCAGGCTCGTCAGGCGGCTCTCTACGTCGGCCAGGTTGGTGTTGCCATAGACGCCCGGCTCGCGGCTGCCCAATAGATTCAGGTTCGGTCCGTTTATCAGCAAAAGGCTTGCCATTTCTTCTTGCTTCTTGCCAGTTAGCCGAAGATGGCAGCAATTCTAACCGTTTTCCGGGAAGATAGCGCGATTATCACGACATATAGTTAGCATCACGAGTCTCCTGAGATGCGACCACTCCGAGATGAACCGACAGACAGAAACGGACACAAGGCCGAACTCAGCTCGTCTCGGATAATCACTTCTCAAGCATAAGCTGATCAGCGAAGATGCGTCCTCCGGAGGCATAACAAGATTCCAAGAGCCAGGTGGCACTGAACTTATGAACTTCGATTCCTATCGCACAATAGCCGAGATGTCTGTTTCTCTAACGGGCTTCATCGGCATCGTTGTGGTACTTCAGCACAGGGATAAGTCATTTTCGCAATTAGGTCTGGCCACCATTTAGGGTTCAGAACGCCTTCAGCGTCGACCTGGCGCTTGCCAGATCTATCTCGCCGCTCCGCATCTGCTCGAAGGTCTCGATTATGAGCGCCATCTGATCTTCGTGGATCTCACCGATGTGGGCCTTGATCAGCTGGCCGTCGGGAGCAACGATCATGGTAAATGGCAGGCCGATGAATTCAATGCCGGACGCCTCGGCAGCGGCCATCGCATCCTCCTGCCCGATGAGTACCGGGTAATTGAACTCGGCCTCCTCGGCATAGGCTATCACCGGCTCGAGGTCCTCCACCGCAATGCCGATTACCTGCAGATTGTTTTCCGCATGTTCGGTTTGTGTTTTCTTGAGCAGCGGAATTTCGCGGCGACACGGCGCACACCAGGTTGCCCAGAAGTTAATGAGCCGTGCTTTACCATCCCATTCCGAAATCTGATGCTCGATGCCGTCAAGGTCCGGCAGCGAAAAGTCGACGCGGTTGCTGATTGCCGGCGCAGGCGGGACCACCAGGGACGTTGCCGGCGCTGTCTCTTGATCGAGTCCGGCGTAAAAGAAATATCCAAAAACGGCCGTTGCGATCAGCGTAAGTACCGCGAAAATGTTTTTATTCATTCTTTTTTCTGTGCTGTCAATGTATCCGGCGTATCAAACGCGAGATGTACGTGAGCGGCAAATTCCTTCGCCTTCATATATCCGACCACCTCATATCCATTTCGTTGCTGGCCATCATTACCGAAGAAAATGATGGTCGGCGGGCCGAAGACACCGAAACGTTTCAGTAGCGCCTGATCTTCGTCATCGTTTGCCGTGACGTCTGCTTGCAACAACAGCGTATCGGAGAGTGCGTCTTGCACTTTGGAATCGGTGAACGTGTATTTCTCCATCTCAATACAAGATACGCACCAGTCCGCATAGAAATCGAGCATCGCGGATTTTCCGCGACTGGATGCGTCTGCCAGCACCCGATCGAGGTCGCCGACAGTTTTGATTCGTTGAAACTCGAGCCCGTGTTCTTCCTGCACGGCTGCCTGACCGCCGATATTGATTCCATTAAGCGGTTTGAGCATGTCGTCGCCGCCTGCGAGCGAGCCGAGTAACAAAATGGCGCCGTACATGATCGCCAGTACGCCAAATCCCTTGCCTAGCTTTTGCGTGCCGGGCGATTCAGGCGTGAGCGTGGTAAGCCCGCCAAGATAGACGCCCGCCATGAAGATCAACACACCCCAGAGCGCCAGGGTGACGGTGCCCGGAAGAAAGCGCGACATCATCCAGATGGCAAGCCCGAGCATCATGAAGCCGAATGCGTTTCTGACTGCCACCATCCATGGTCCTGCTTGAGGCAACAACCTGCCTTGCGCGGCGCCGACGAGAAGCAGCGGTGCCCCCATGCCGAGGCTCATCGCAAACAGGGCGGTGCCGCCACGCACCATGTCGCCTGACTTGGCCATGACTGTCAGGGCCGCGATCAGTGCGGGCGCAACACAGGCGGTAACGATCAGGGCAGACAATGCGCCCATGATGAAGGCGCCAACTGCGGTGCCACTCCTTTGATTGCCGCTCATGCTCGCGAGACGGCTCTGGATGCCCGAGGGCATCTGCAGTTCGAACAAGCCGAACATGCCCAGCGCCAGGACGACGAACAGCCCTGAGAACAGCGTAAGCACCCATGGCTGATTGAACGTCGCCTGCAATTGCAGGCCGGCTGCCGCCGCGGCAACGCCGGCCGCCGTGTAAACGAGCGCCATACCCATTACGTAGGTGAGGGCGAGCATGAAACCGCGGCTCGAACTTACGTTTTCGCCTTCACCGGCGATGATGCCCGAGAGTATCGGCACCATCGGTAGGACGCATGGCGTGAA
>Ga0255058_10001118_pt1 | contig 15206 bp, 13 predicted proteins | sample Cases_109_9_MG_FD_188637 | JGI IMG/M metagenome (GOLD analysis project Ga0255058, IMG submission 188637) | Seawater microbial communities from Amundsen Gulf, Northwest Territories, Canada - Cases_109_9 | ecosystem: Environmental > Aquatic > Marine > Gulf | place: Canada: Northwest Territories... | reverse complement strand
GCAGGACCTCACATTCGGGGGCGTCAAAGCGTCGGGCTACGGGCGAATGAACGGCCGAGAGGGGCTGCGTTCGATGTGCAACATCAAGGCGGTCATCGACGATCGATTTCCGATCAACCGAGCCAACAAGATGTTCCCCGTTGCTCCAAAGCTCTACGGAACGTTGAGCGGGATGATTGACCTGGTCTATGGAAGAGGGTTTGCACGACGGTGGCGCGGGCTGGTGAAGCTCTTCAGTCGCAGACCATGATCGACACCTTCGACTACATCGTGGTCGGCGGCGGATCCGCGGGATGTATCGTCGCGGCAGAGCTTGCAAAGGAGTCGCGTGTGCGGGTGCTCTTACTCGAAGCGGGCCCGACCGCGGAAGAGCATCCCGAGACACTGGTCGCCAGCGGGTACAAACAGGCGTTCGTCAACGATGCCGTGATGGGTGAACGATTCTCGGTACCTCAAGAGCACTCGGCAAAGCAGCGTATCTTCGCGGGGACCGGGACCGTCATGGGCGGCAGCGGATCGGTGAACGGAATGGTCTACACCCGAGGATCGCGCGAAGACTACGCCGAATGGCCGGACGGTTGGCATTGGGACGATAACCTCGTCGACTTCACGGTCATCGAAGAGACTATCCGCCCTCGTCGGCGGCCTTCCACCCTGTGGACCGAAGCGTGCATCGCGTCGGCCGAAGGAAACGGATTCGAGCGCAAGGAAGACCTCAACGACGGCAACATGAGCAATGTCATCGGGTACGAGTGGATGTCGTACGAAGGCGATGAGCGCCGGAGCTCGTATGTGGCTTTCATCAAGGATGCAGGGCCGAGCGAGAACCTCACCATACTGTCCGAGGCACGAGCTCATCGAGTCGTCTTCACGGCAGAGAAGCGCGCGAGGGCCGTCGAGTTCGAACACGAGGGCCAGCTGAAACGCGCTTCGGCCGAGCGTGAGATCGTGTTGTGCGCCGGCGCACTCGAAACCCCAAAACTTCTACTCCTGTCGGGCGTGGGACCGAGCGAGCACCTGCGCGCCTTCGACATTCCCGTCGTGTCCGACCGTGCGTCCGTTGGCAGTGGCCTTCACGACCACCCGAACGTCCCCATCTTTTTCAAGGCCAAGAAGGATATCGACTGCTTCTACCCGCAGCTCTACAGCTTCTACAGGACGAACCCGGACAGCGACCTCCCCTCTTCGCAAAGCGACACTTGCTACGTCTACTGGCCGGCACCCTCGGCGATGAAGCAGATGACGCAGCGTATGCTTCCACCGAAAGTCATTCCTCACGTGTTCTATGGACCGCGTTCGAGAGCGATGGTCCGCAGTATGATCAGCGCGGCATTCAAGGTCGGCGCCCTGCAAGGCTTCACCGACCACATCTTCGGGATCATCTTGATTCTCGGCAAGCCCAAGAGCCGCGGCACGCTCCGACTGCAGTCGACGGACGTGACCCAGCAGGCGCTGATCGATCCGGCGTACTACTCCGATTCTGAGGACATGGACACTATGATCAAGGGGGTTCGGATCGCTCGTCAAATCGGGAACGCAAAAGGCCTGGCGAATTGGAGCCCCAAAGAGCTGATGCCAGGCAAGCGTGTGACGAGCGATGACGAGATCTCGAACTACGTCCGCAAGAACACGATCACGACCTACCACTTCGCCGGGTCGTGCGGAATGGGGATGAGCGATTCGGACGCGGTGGATACGCAGCTACGTCTTCGCGGTGTGACCGGGCTCCGAGTGGCCGACGCCTCGGTCATTCCGCGGACCCCGGTTTCGGCGCTCAATGCGCCGAGCATGTTGATCGGCTATCGAGCCGCACGGTTCATGCGGGGCGGCTGACGAACCTCACCGAGCTAGTCGCAGCGGGGGTCGCCGTCCTGCAGCATTTCGATGAATGCATCGTCGATCTGAGGCGGGAGCGGGTCGCAGCCGTTCTCGGTCTCACAGACGAAGTCGTTGTCGGTCGCAAGCGAATGACAAGCAAAGCAGTTTCCACCGAAAAGGTTCTGGGTTTCGTCCTTGCCGCGTTCGACGATGGTTGTCTCGCCGGAACTGATATCGAGGAAGAAGAACTCCCAATCGCGGGTCTCTGGCGAAAAACCGGCCTCGCGCTTGACCATAGCCTCTAGAGGGAAGAGCTGAAGCAGAGTGCCAGGTGGGTACGGAAGGTCAGCGTTTCCCTTGGCCACGGCTAGGGACGCTTCCAAGTTCCCAATGAGGTTCTTCACATAGAAGTTCCGCACCCTGGTGCCATCCAAAATGCAATCAAACGAGGCCTCGGTGACCTCGATCGGGGTGCTCTGGGCCCCGCCGCTTCCGCCGTCCCCTCCGCTGGTCTCGCCACATCCGAAGACGAGCGCCGTACAAAAAGCTACAAACCAAACAATCTTCATCTCGTTCCTCTCTTGAATGCGGCCAATCCTAGCACGTCCCAAGTTTGTGGTTGGAGCCTCTAGCCGTCTTTGCGAACGGTGGTATCGTGCCGGCCCCAAAGAGCTACCCATGACCAAAGCCAAGAACCTCTTCATCGCACTGCTCGCCATCAGCGGCTTCCTATTGCCAGGAACGGTCTCAGCTCCTCGGGCGAGTGCCGAGTCCGCCACCGTGATCCGTTTCGCGTCCCTCGCTCCCGCTGGTTCGGCCTTCATGAAGGTCATGAAGGCCTGGAATCGCAGCCTCAAGAAGGGAACCGAGAACCGCGTCGAGCTGCGATTCTATTCGGGCGGCAGCCAGGGTGACGAGCGCGACTTCATCCGGAAGGTCCGCGCGGGGCAAATGGATGCAGCTGGTGTCACCACGACCGGGCTCGGGATGGTGGCTCGGCCGGTGCTCGTGCTAACCGCTCCGGGGTTGATCACCGAATACGACCAGCTCGAACGCGCTCGTACCGAGCTCGACGCTCGGTTCAAGAAGTTGTTTGCGGATGCTGGTTTCGTTCACTTGAATTGGGGCGATGCAGGCAAGAACAGGATCTTTTCTGTCGACGAGTTCGCCAAGCCCTCGGACCTCAAGACCCGCCGGCCGTGGGCATGGAAGGACGACCCGGTTTTCGCGGAGTACATCAACGTCATCGGCGCCAATCCCGTGCGACTCGGCGTTCCCGAGGTCTATCCTGGCCTGCAGACACGAATGGTCGATACAGTGCCGGCGAGCGCGATTACCGCAGTGGCCCTTCAGTGGTACACGCGCCTCAAGTACATGGCGAAGGCAAACTTCGGCATCCTCATCGGTGGCTCGATCGTCAAGCAGGAGAAGTTCGATGAGCTCTCCGAGGCAGACCAAAAAGTGCTCCTCGAAACGAGCATCCGTGCGGCAAAGGCCAATGACGCGCTGTCCCGACGCGACGATGCGCGTGCGTATCGGTCGCTGATCGGTCGCGGCATGATCGAAGTAGACACCCCGAGTCACCAGGCCGAGTGGGACGCAGTCGCGAAGAAGACACGCGAGAATCTCGCAGGTCGCGTCTACAGCAAGAGCCTCCTCGACGCCGTCGAGAAGATCGTCAGCTCGAAGTAAGCTGCCCCCGGACTACGATCGCGCGCGGGCCGTGTATAGCGGCAGGTCGAGAATCGACAGGACCCCAGGGTTGGCCGCGCAGACCGCTGGAATGGAATTCACGACGCGCATCGCCGTACCCGTGACGATGCCGGTATTGTGATCTCTGTCGTCACCCTCGAGATCGATCTCGCAGTTGAAGGCGGGGGAGCCCTTGATCTCGATGCGGTACCCGGATTTGTCGCCACTGAGCCGCTCCCATTGCGGAGCGATGTCTGCGCGGAGTCGCTGAGTGTGCGACGAAATCACGACGGGACGGCCGTTGCTGATGCCCTGAACCTCAAAGCGAACGCCGGCGCACATGCCTTTTTCGATCGTTCCCATGTCGGTGTCGAACGACTCGGGCGCAGGGACTCGCTCGCTTTCCTCGTGAATCTCGTCGAGCTCGAAGCCCAGCGCATCCGCGACGAGCTCGATCACGCTACCCCACCCAGCCTTGATCGCGCCCGGATAGAACATCGGAGCTTTGAAATCGAGTGGATGCCCAAAGCCGAAGAATTCGCCTGTGAAGCTCGGGTCCGCGTAGGTCGAGTAGTCCATCACCTCGGCAACGCGCACCGAGTCGACGCGTTCGCACCCAGCCGCGAGGATGAGCGGGATGAGGTCGCCCGTAAAGCCAGGGTCGAAACCCGAGGTGTAAAAGCTGACGTCGTTCGCGGCGCAGGCTTCGGAGAGCGGCCCGGTGAGTTTCCCACTGGCGAAGGGTGGATAGACCATCGACACGACGGCGGTGTTGGCGACGTTCTTGCCGGAGCCCAGAATCTCTAGCCAATCGTCGAGGGCTTCGTAGACGCGGGTCTCGCCGATCGCCATGTAGCAAACACAATCGGCGTCCATCGCCAAGAGGGCCTGCGTATCATTGGTAGCAATGATCCCGGTCTTCTCGTCGAGGCCGCAGAGCTCGGCGGCGTCCTTGCCGACTTTTTCCTCTGAGTGCGCATGGACCCCGACGAGCTCGAGGTCGGGGTGGCCCAAAATGCCCCGGAGCGCGCGGTACCCTGCATTGCCCGTTCCCCACTGGATGACGCGCAGTGGCTTCTTCGCCCCACCAGTCATCGTTGGTTCTTCTTCTCGCGCTCCTGCTTAACCTTGCGGTAGGCCTTGGTCAGGAGCTGAGGCGGGTGATGCCCCCACTCGCTTACTTTCGGGTGGGTGGTGGTCTCCCATGTCTTGTCATCGACCTCGACGCCGCCGTGCCCGAACTCGAAGTGGAAACCCGACGGGGTGTAGCCGTAGAACGAGAACATCTTGTCGTTGGGGTGACGTCCGAGGGTTTGATGGACCATCCCACCCGAGAAGAGAAGCCGGTCGTAGCAGAGGCCCACCTCGTCGATCGCGCGCGCTTCGACCATGAAGTGGAGGATCCGTTTGTGGTCCCCTTGCGCGAATGCAAAGGAATGGTGGCGCGCGTTGGCATGCATGAACGTGACGTCGATCTTATGGCCAAAGTACTCGCAGCGAATGTAGTCGCTCAACTTCAAGCCGAGTACGTCGGTGTAGAACGCCTCGTGCTCATCGTTGGATTTCGACGTCACGACGACGTGCCCGAGACCCTGCTCGTCCGCCACGAAGCCGGATCGAACCACCTCGGAGGTAAACGGCTCCTCCGCCATTTTCGGGCCGTAGTAGAGCTCGCAAGGATGACCCGCCGGGTCCTTGAACTTCACGAGCGCATCGACGTTTCGTCGCGCGGCATCTTCAGCCGTGCCTTGTACGACTTCGTGCCCGGCAGCTTTCAAACGCTCGACGATCTCTTCGAGCGCCGCAAGGCCGTCCACCTCCCAGCCGACCGCGACGAGGTCATCCGCCGGTCCTGGCTCTATGAAAAAGCGCTGAAAATGGCGGTCCATGCGGAGGCCGAACCCTCCATCCCCCTCGTCTCCGACGACGTCGAGTCCGAGGATCTCCGTTCCGAAGTCCTTCCATGCCCCGAGATCACTCACTTCGAAGACCAGGTACCCCAACTGCAACACGCCGCTCATTTGCTTTGCCTCTGCGCCGAGCATAGTACGTGCACACCATCCCGCACGGAGAAAGGAAACCATGGCGGACTCTTTGGATCTCGAGGGTAAGGTTGTCGTCGTCACGGGTGGCACGATGGGCGCAGGCAAGGGTATCGCGCTTCGCTTTCTCGAGATGGGAGCCGACGTGATCATCTGCGCGCGCAACGAGCCTCAGTCTCCGATCGCCGTGAATGGCCGGGAGGCCGTGTTCATTCTGGCGAATGTTCGCAAGCTCGACGATATCGATCGCGTGCTCGGACAGATCATCGAACGCTACAGTCGCCTCGACGTGCTCGTCAATAACGCAGGCGGATCTCCACCGGCCGACGCCGCCGGCGCATCACCGCGCTTCTCCGCTGCGATTATCGATCTGAACTTGGTGGCGCCGCTCAACTTTGCGCAGAAGGCCAACGCGATCATGCAGAAACAGGAAGGTGGAGGCTGCATCATCAACATCGCGAGCGTGAGCGGTGTTCGTCCGTCTCCCGAGACGGCCGCATACGGAGCGGCCAAGGCCGGGCTTCTGAACTTGACTACGTCTCTGGCGGTCGAGTGGGCGCCCAAGGTTCGGGTCAACGCCGTCACGGCAGGGATGATCCTCACCGAGAAGGCCGAGGTGCATTTCGGGACCGGCGAAATTCGCGAAGCGGTCGAAAAGACCGTTCCCATGGGTCGGATGGCCCTACCGCGAGACGTCGCTGATATGTGTCTTTTTCTAGCCTCTCCGCTCGCAAACTATGTCACCGGCGCAAGCATCCTCCTCCATGGCGGTGGGGAGTGGCCCGCTTTTCTCACTGCTTCCAAGGGCAACGCACCATGACCGTAGACCAAGTCCAGACGGAGGCGCGCGAACTCACCGTACCGGCCTGGGGCGCGATGGTCGCCTTCATCGTTTGCGGCACGGTCTTTCACATCTGGCTGCACCACAGCATCAACGGCACATACAACGTGAACCAGATCGCCCTGATCTTCTTCCTGATCATCAACCTCATGGTGAACTTCTGGGAGATCGGTCTCTTGGCGCGTAGCGACCAGATCCACGACGAATACGAGGCGACCAAAGACGCCTATCGCGGACGAGAGACGGATCGTTTCAGCGAGATGTTCCGCAAACGCATCCCAGTGTTGAAGCTTCTTTCCTTCAGGCAATGGACCGAAGTCTGGTCTAGCTACGCGCTTTTCGATCCGGGCTACGCCAGCCGGAGCTCCTTCGGCTTGAACATCGACATCGCCAACGGTTGGTCGACGCCGATCTTCGCCACTCTCTTCGCGTACGGGATGACCTTTGCGTTCATGCCCGCGCGGGTTCTCGGCATCATCGGCGTCATCATGTTCTGGCAGATGTTCTACGGAACCGTCGTCTACTTCTTTCAGTTCTTCTTCGCCGGCCGCCACAAGGGGCACTCACCCAAAACGATCGCGCTCTTCATCGGAACCAGCAACGGCCTTTGGTTCATCTTCCCTCTCTGGGGCCTAGCCGTCAGCATCTGGCTGATCCTCAACGACTCCTACACCATCTTCTTATACTAAAAACGGGCAGTTTCAGATCGGGCCAAAAATCGCTGCGGCAAAGTCCAAGAGGAACAACATGATCAAGCCTGCCGAGCAAGCGGCCGCGGAGGTCGTGATGAGGCTCCAGTTCATCTCGCGCTTCTCATCCAAGTTGTAGAAGATCGGAAAGCTCGCGATGAAGTAGAGGGAGTAAAAGAGCGACCCGTATGCGAGCATGCGAGCCATGTCTTTGTAGTAGAATTGGCTAGCGATCAGCGGATTCGCCATCGCGCGCGTCTCCATCCACGCCCAGAAGTAGGCGACGACCACGACGTACACAGGCCAGAGGACCGCGCCGAGAGGGAAGCCCGCCGTTCGAAGCCTGCGGAGCACGATGATTGCCGTCGTGTGATAGGTGATGAAATAAGCCTGAGTCAGCAGGTACATGAGTACCGGCACCCGTTGCTCGCCCGACCCGACGAGGGTCGAGTCGAGGTTGAGCTCGATCATCGGGTAGTCGTAGACCATCCCGAGAATGTCGAAGAAGTACTCGGAGCCGAAGTAGTTCGCGGCGAAGTTGAAGATCGCAATGTAGAGGTTTGCCTTGAACCAATACGTCTCGTACCACTTTCGGCCGAGCGACGTTTCGTCCCGGATCAACGCTGGCACGACCACCAACGGCAGCGCGACAACGAGCCCAATCGCCAAAAACCCCCACTCACCGACCCTATCGGTGACCCCGAACGCCATCACCAAACCCATCATGGTCATCCAGATCGGCGAGTAGATGAGGAAGAACTTCTCGCCCCATGCCTTGCTGGAGTTCTCGGAAAACCAGCGGGGCCTGACTCGATCCGCTCGGGTCATCGGTCGACCCTAACCGAACAATGCGATGCGCACGAGCGCTTGAAAATTCTTGAGCTTCTCCAACTTGCCGGGCTCTTTTCGGAGATGCTCGTGGCCTGGCAGCATTTCCCCTTTTGCCTGGCGGTGAATTTTCTCGCGCACCGTCGAGTTTAGATGTCCGGCGCCCGCAAGCTCGAAAAAGATCGACTTCGCATTTCCGAAGTCGAAGAAGTCTCGCTGCCAGCTCCACTTGAAATCACCGGCATACTTGAACCATGAGCCACCGACGCCCGCGATCTCGTAGTCAGTCCCATCGACACGTTTGAAGGGCGCGACCTGGCGCCAGAAACCGACGATCTGCCCCTGCTTCTCGTCGATGAGAACGGTGTCATACGGATACGCCCACTCCTCGAAGCCGCGCATGTGATAGCCGAGGGCGACGTCCTTGATCTCTTGGAGGCCGCGGGCCCAAAACTCCTCGTTCGGGCCGACGTTCCACCGGTAGATGGCGTCGTCCGTGTAGTGCGCACCGAGATAGGTGCTCCAATCACCTTCTCGTTCGGCATTCCGGTTGGCCTCGAGCCACCGCTCCATCATCTCTTCGAGCTCTTCACGCGGAAACGCGGGCATCGACTTTTCCTTTCTGACGCTTGCGGTAGCGCACATTGATGGGGGGCTTGGGACCGAGCACGACGCGCTCGAAGTCGGTCGCGATCGGATTGCCAACCAGTTCGAAATCGTAGTTGTTGAGTAGGACAGCCATGATCGTCTTCATCTGCAGGAGTGCGAATGCATTGCCCAAGCATTTGTGACGACCGCCGCCGAACGAAACATAGGCAAAGGGCACCCGGTCCTCCTCACGGCCCGGACCGTAGCGCTCCGGGTCATACTCGAGGGCTTTAGGAAACACCGCATCCTCGCGATGCGCGACGATCGGCGAGACCGAAACCCAGTCGCCCTTCTTGATCTGATATCCGTAGATCTCGCACTCCTGCATCGCCGCGCGAAACAGCATGAAGAGCGGTGGGTGGATTCTGAGAGCTTCTTTGATCGCCCATTCGGTTCTCTCGAGGTCGCGCATGGCTGAGAAGCTGTATTTTTCGTTCTCGGCGAAGCGATTCCGCACCTCGGCGCATACCTTCTCGTAGTAGTCGGGCGCGCGCAGGAGCTCGAGAAGTGACCACGCCGTGGTGACCGAGCTCGTGTGATGACCCGCAAACATGTTCGCGATGAGAATGCCGGTGATTTCGTGGTCCGTAAGCTTCGACCCGTCGGAGTATTTCGACTCCATCAGGGTCTGCATGAAGTCCTCTCCGGCCATGCCCTTCGCCCGACGCCGTTGAACTATGGTCGAGACCATCGCACCGAGCCGCTTGCGCGCGGCGTCGCGCTTTCGAAATGCCGGAATCGGTAGGTGCGCATTGATGTACGCGATCGGCACGATCCCAGCCTCGAGGTCGGCATAAACTCTCGCGAACTCCTCGTTCATCTCGTTGCGGAACTCATCACCGAGAAGGCAGCGACTCGACGTGAAGCTGGTCAATGTGCCGAAAAACTCGCACACCTCGATCTGGCCGGTGTCGCCCCAGTCCACGATCATCTTCCTCGACTCGTCGGCGATGATGTCGGTGTACGTTCGCATGCGATGGTGACGAAGGGCGGGATGCAACATGTGCAGCTGCTCGTACATTCGCTCGGGCGTCGTATCGTAGACGACCCCCTTGCCGAAAACCGGAATCATCATCTTGTAGGCCTCAGTCGGGCTCAACACCTCATCGGGCAATCGAAAGAGAGACTCGTGCGCCTCGGGCCCGGTGAACAGCGTAACGCTCTTGCCAAGCAGCTTGAACTGGGCGACTCGACCGCACTGGTCGTACGCCCGCTGGAGGAGGCCGACGGGGTCACGCGCGAAGTCGATCGTGTGACCGATCAAAGGAAACCCGCCTCCGAGTCGGGGCGGCTTCCTATGCTTCCTCGCGGTAGCGGTCGCAGAGTCTACGGTTGCTATCGTGCTCATTTCTTGTTCCTGAAGAGAGTTCGCCGCAGCTGTTCTTCCACCCGATCGGCGAGGTCGTGCGCGTCGTTCTGCATTCCCGATTCGACCCATGCCGAGATGAAAACCTGCTGAATGGCCACCATGAGACGCGCCAAGACAACCGGGTCGCCCTCATAGATGTCTCCGTCGCACATAGCTTCTTCGATGACCCGTGCGATCAAGTCGATGCCACGGCGCCACGCACTCACTAGCCCCTCTCCCACCTCTTGGGGATTGGACGCCCATGCGCCGCTATTGTTGAGGTGAATGCGCAGGTAGTCGGGGTGCTCGGCCAACCAACAGATGAATACCCGGTTGCCGTTGATCAAACGAACGCCTGCTTCGTCTTCGGTGGCCAATGCCTGGCCGGCGAGTTGAAAGAGTTGACCGAGACGCTCATCGTGAACCGCGTCATGGATGTCGGACTTGCCGTCGAAGACCGAATACAGGGTGCCCAAAGAAAGCCCCGACCCCGCTGCGATATCTTGGATCTTGGCGCCCTCGTACCCGTGGTTGGCGAACAGCCGTTCGGCCGCGTCGACGATCAGGGACCGGTACATAGAGGTCTTGGCGCTTCGCGCTTTGGCCGCTGCTTGTGACATCGGGTTTCGTCTATTATAATGAGATTCTACTTTTTGCAACCCGTTTATATTTTCAGTTGTTTTGTATGTCCCTGATGGAAGCGCCGAGGACGGGGCTATAACCGATGTCACACCAATTTGTGGGCTAAGCTGGACACTTCGTGGCAACGGCAGGAAACAAAAAGTTCAAAAGTGGGGTCATTCTGATGACTCTGGCGCTTTGCGCCTTTTTCCTTGCTGAGGGGGCCACCGCGCTTGTTGGAGCGAAGGTGTTGCAGAGAGACCCGGACGCACAGCCTGTCAGGCCCCGGTCGAGGACGCCTGCCACTTTCGCACAGAACCGGCATGACCCTGCCATCATTCTGCGGCGCAACATCTTCAAGTCGGAGCTCGGGGATTTGACCCTAGCCCCTGTGGCGGAGGGTGGGGGAGCGATCGTCGACGGCGAGCTCGTTCTAGAAGATGGCGAGGCGGTCAATCGCTGTACCGCGAAGATGCGATTGACCGGCACCGCGGTCGTGCCAGGCGATTTCGACCGTTCGCTCGCGGTGATCGTCGGCTCCGATCAAAAAGCCTCGCTCTATCAAGGCGCTGCGGAGGTCGATGGTTCCAGAATCCGCGCGATTCATTCCGACAGCGTGTTGCTCCAAGCGGGTTCCGGTGGCTTGTGCCGACTCGCGATGTTCGACGTCGATCCAACGGCGCCCCCATCCTTCGAACTGAAGTCCTTGGCGAAGAAAGTCCAGAAGGGGAAGAAGAAGAAGAAGGGCAGAGGACCCAAGGCGGATAGAAACGCGGGGCTCAGCTCTGAGGAGATCGAACAGGGTATCGAGAAGGTGAGCGACACCCGCTTCAACATGCGGCGTATGCTCATGAACAAGGTGCTCGACAATGCCGGCAAGTTGATTGGAATAGCGGCCGTCTCACCCAAGATGGAGGGAGGTAAGTCGACCGGCATGGAGATCCGAGGAATCCGGCAAGGCACCTTACTCACAAAGCTCGGTATGAAGAACAACGACGTGCTCGAGAGCGTCAACGGCCAGCCTTTGTCGAGCCCCGATGCAGCCCTCGGCGCATACACGACGCTACGAACCGCAGATAAATTCACCCTCTCCGTTCGACGCGATGGCAAATCGATGGAGATCACCTACAACTTGAATTAGGCGGGCTCACGCCAGTTGTCCGGCAGCGACCGGAGATGCAGGTCTCTTTGCGGGAATGCAATCTCGATCCCAGCATCCCTGAAGGCCCTATCGATGGCCATGTGGAGCTCGTGACGGACCGGTATGACCTCGGAGACGTGCCGAACGAACACGCGCAGCTCGAAGGAAAGCGAGCTATCCCCGAAGCTGAGAAACAATACCTCCGATCGCGGGGCGCCAAGCACTCGGCGGTTCTCGGAGGCTACGTGTCGCAAGACTTCGATCGCCTCGTCGGTGTCCGAGCCGTAAGCGATCCCGACGGGAATCTCAACCCGGAGAACGGCATCGGAAAGAGTCCAGTTGATGAGCTCTCCCGTGACGAAGTTCTTGTTGGGCACCACGAGCTCCTTGCGGTCAAAGCTCGTAATCCAGGTCGCGCGGATCCGAATTTTGCTGACGGTACCGCTGATGTTGCCAACCGTCACCGTATCGCCGACGCGGATCGGACGTTCGAACAAGATGATGAGGCCCGAAATGAAGTTCGCGAAGATCTCCTGCAAGCCGAAACCAAGCCCCAAACCGACCGCCGCCACCAGCCATTGGATGCTCGACCATCCGACTCCGATAGCATCGAACGCCAGCGCGAGGCCGACGAGGGCGACAGCGTATTTGACGATAGTTGCGTACGCGTAGCGTTCCCCTGGACCCAAGCGACGAAGAAGGGTCGCCTCGAGCAAGCCCGGCAGATTCTGAATGAGCGCAAGGGACAAAAGCGCGATCAGGAACGAGCGAAACAGATCGGCCAGTGTGATCGCAACCGAACGCGACTCGGTGTAAAGACGCTCGACCCCCGACGCATCGAGCTCGGTGAACGTGATGGTCTTGGTGACGCTCCAGAGCTCGACTTGTCGTAGAATCCGCGCCGCCGGCAATAGGTCGGCCCAGATCGCCAAGGACCCCAAGAGCGCAACCAGCATCGCGGTGCCGATCATCAACCGACTCACCTGGATTCCAGAAGCGGCGGACACGGTCTTTTCTTCTGGCGCCTCGGCTTCGAGCGCGGCGCGGCGGTCTGCGATCATCGCCCACCGAGCGAAGAGCTGTACGACGACTACCAGCAAGAACAGAAAAACCAGGGTCAGGTGCGTCCGCATCGCAAACTGGAGAGCGGTCCAGTAGAACCCACGAATCGCAGCGACGCCCAGCCCTACTGGCACCGCAATCGACGCAAGCTGGACGAAGCGGAACGCGACCGAGCTGCGTCGTACGTGATTCGAGAGGAGCCCGGACGCGGCGCCATCACGCCTCAACGCGAGATAGTTGAAGACGGCGACGGCAAGCATGGTCGCCAAGAAGAACATACGACCGATCGACTCTCGCCCCAGGTCCTCGCCGCGCATCTCGAACACGAGGATCACGAAGGTTGCCGGCACCATCACGGCCGCGAGCCACGTGACGTCGCGCCAGAGCGCATGCGCCCGTTTCTCGGGCCAGCCACAATGCGCCTCGGCAACCCCGCCGCGACGCGCGAGCTGACGCGTGAGTGCAAGGGTGAACCACAGCCCGGATGTGCCGAGCAGCCCATAGGCAACGCTGCGAGTATACAGGGTCGCCACGGGGGACGCGCCGAGCCGCCAGCCGACGTAGGCAAGCAGGGCTGGCAGCCAGGCCGCGAGGACGACCGTCAATCCTAACGCTTCTAAGGTAGGTCTGTAACGGACGCAGTCTGGGCTCGTGGCCTCCTGGCCAGACTCGCGAATGCGGTCACGAAGGCGTCGCCGCGCCGGGAGAAACAAGATCACCAACAGCAGCGCGAGGAGGTTCAACGGCCAGAGTCGTGTCGCTAAGTCGCTCGCTCCGCGGCCGAGCTGCTTCAAGTATCGCGGCCCGAAGAGCCACCCGATCGCGTCGCGCCCCTCGGATAGAATCTCGGTTTCGATCGCCCTACCACTTGGAACCCAAAGAATGCGCTCGTCGATGAAGTCCAACAGGGCTTGTGCTCGGTCGATCAACTCTCGTTGTCGCGCGTCGAAATCGACGAGCTTCTGGAAGTACGTTTCATAGTCCGCCATGAGGGCGTCCATATACCTCCGTTGGGTTTCGAAGAGCTGTCGCAGGAGCCCTTCGAGTTTGGCCCTTACCTCGGGAGCCACGGGCTCGTGGACGGAAGCCATCGCTTGATCGACGAGGGTATCGATGTCGCCAAGCGCCTGACGCTGTTCGCGAAGCCTGATCTGCTGCAGTTGGACGTCGCCGATTCGGTCCTGCCTCATACGAATGAAGCGACGGTACATTCCGATATCCGGCGCATCCGCGCGCTGCCGTCGGAGCAGGACGCCCACGGAATCCGCGAGGCCAACCGCCTCAACCCGTGCCGCCAACCGGGCAAGCTCGCTTTCGAGGGCAGCCACCTTCCTTTCGGCACGTGAAAGCTTCTCGCTCACGTCGTCGATCTGGTCGACGACCCCGTCGTCCCCAGTCCAAAAGTCGGCGAGCTCCGCATTCTGCGCGGCCATCTCGCGAAACATCTTCTCGAAGCTCCTCGGCGGGGCCTTGAGCTCTTCCAGCAAGCGCTGTATTGCCTCGTTCTCGCGCTCTACCTCGACGCGACCGCGTTGTTTGGCGGCCTCACGAAGCTCGGACGAAAGAGCTTCGTAGTGGGCGATACGAAGCGTTGCCCGATCACGCTGCTTGTTCAACAACCGCCCGCGTGCCTCATAGCTGGCAAGCTCGTTCTGATAAGCTTCGATTTCGCTATCCAACACCTGGCGCTTCAAGCCCTCGAGAACAACGAGCGCTTCGGATACGGCCGGGTCGGCCCTCACAATCGGAGCGACTACCCCGAGACCGCTCCGCTTCTGTTTGGCCGAAGCAAGCAACTCCGGAATCTTCCTTCTCCGCTCGGAGCGAAGGACCGCTTCGGCGTCGAGTGCCATCGCTTCGCGCCGCGCCGATGAAAGATCCTGCTCCGCTTCGAGCAAACGTACATCGAGCTCGGACGCGGTCGCTTCTTCGGGAGCGACGATGTCCTCACGCGCCTTGAGGCGATCGATTTCGCGGTCGATGACCTGAACACGCGTCGCCGCTTGCTCCCATGCTTGCTGGTACTCGCGGGACTTTTGCTTCCATTCACCTAGTCGCTCGCGAAGATCCGTGGTCCTGTCCTCGATCTCGCCAAGTTCGAGTGACCCATCGGCCGCCGGTTCCCCAGGCGCACCCGGAAGCGGAGCCTGTTGCGCTCGCGTCTGCCCCGACACCAGCACGACAGCAAGCCAAAACGCAAAGAGGACGAGCCGTTCGAGATCGAGCCGCTCGCGGAGGGTGTCGAAGGGCGCCACGAGGGTCGAATTAGCACGGCGCAGGGAAGCACGGGGCGATCCGAACGCCGACGCCATGGGACGCCTGCGTCGCTTGCTATAATAATGTAACATTACTGTATGCTAGAATGCGGCAAGGACGACGATGAAGGCAGCGTGGGAGCTGCCGAGTGTGTCGTGGTGCAATAGCCGATGACCGTAGAAACGCTGGGCACGTGTGAGAAACACCAACTCCCGTTGGA
>Ga0255058_10001117_pt1 | contig 15221 bp, 12 predicted proteins | sample Cases_109_9_MG_FD_188637 | JGI IMG/M metagenome (GOLD analysis project Ga0255058, IMG submission 188637) | Seawater microbial communities from Amundsen Gulf, Northwest Territories, Canada - Cases_109_9 | ecosystem: Environmental > Aquatic > Marine > Gulf | place: Canada: Northwest Territories... | reverse complement strand
GCATCCGATGCCAGCAAAACCTTTCCCTGAATTGACTTTCCAAAGGCAACCAGGGACTTATCAAGCTCGCCTCCATCCAGGCCCGCTCTCCCTAGCTGATCGAAGGCACTAGCCACTGATGTTAGTAGTAACCCGCCGACTGATAGCAGGGTCTGTCGCACAAACTGCCTGCGAGATTGGTTTTTGTTCAGTAAATTTGTCATTGGTGGGTCCTGGGGATGGGTACTATAAACGACACCTGTTGGCCTATTGTACGTCCTTGGCGCTGGTTTGCGCGGACCCGCACAAGCGATCGGTTCGCGGCGTCGGGGTCTGCCCGATATGGGCAATTCCGTGTTCGCTGGACAAACCGTGGGCATACGTGAGGTCGATGACCAAATCTGGCTGATCAGCTTCCTGGAGTATGATCTGGGATACTTCGATAAAGAAAGGGACCGGGTGGAACACAGCCCCTCCCCGTTCATGCCGGACAGAGCGTTAACTATGTGTCAGGAATAAGGTGTAAACGATGTGACCGGTATACACCTTGAAAAGAATGGTGGCCAGGGGCGGAATCGAACCACCGACACGCGGATTTTCAGTGAACAGATTCCGCAACCCTACGTGACCCAAGGTAACCCCATCAGACGTTTACAGTATTCTTCATGTTGGTTCGCCTCGCCAGGCGAACATCAGCAACGCAGCAAGGAGCGCCATGGCCACAAACGGGAGATAGGCTCTGACGTGAGGATACACAGTGTCGATGCGCATCACCGGAATCTGGCCGGTAAGAACTCGTTCATCAAGTTCGGCATCGTATTCCGAACGGGTCACACGTCCTTCCGGCGATGCTATTACCGACAGACCGGAGTATGCGGGTCGCAGCAACCAGAATCCGTTTTCAACAGCACGCATGATCCCCATCTTGGCGTGCAGATCAGCGATGACGGGCCAGTCCGCCGAGGGTACAAGCAGGAGCCCCACATCTTTGCGACCCGCCTGCGCCACGAAATCGGTGAAATCGAGGTCATGGCAAATGACCAGACCGATCCGGCCAAACGGCGTGTCCAGTGTGGGCAGTTCATCGTGTCCGGGCGGCAATAATGGTGCCTCCGAACCCACGATGGGTCGAGCCTTGCGGTACTGCCAGGCAATCTCACCCGACGGCGTGATGGCAATCACCTTGTTCTCCAGAGGCGGTCGGCTGCCCGGATGCCATACGCCAATCCCCATGAAGAGATAAATTTGACGATCACGGGCCAGCGCCTGTCCCCGGATGACCAGTTTTTCCTCACTGGAATCCAGAACATGGCCTGCCGTTTCCGACCAAACAACCAGGCGGGCCCCGGATAGGGCCGCATCGCGGCTACGCACAAACAGGTCTTCATTGAGTTCGGATGCCAGCTCGTCGATGTGGGCCAGGAATGTGGGGTGCAGATTTCCGGTTCGTATAGCCGTCTGCACATCGTGAGCTAGCGCCCGTGTTCCGTCGTCCGATGGCGTAATCGCTGCTATCTGCAGGGAACCAGCGACTTGCGTGTCACCCGAAAACGGCATTTTGGCCAACCAGACCAATACCACCAACGAACCAGCAAAGAGTGCCAACACGAAAGAGCGACTCCTCACCGGAACCGTCGTAATAACCAACCACGACGCAGCCGACGCGACCCACACAGTGGTAAAGGCCACGCCAGCGACACCCACCCAGGCCGCGAGCGGTGTCAAGAGGCCATGCCCCATCTGTGTGTACCCTGCAGATGACCAACTGCCGTACGGCGTAAATAGTTGTATGAAAATCTCTACGAGGTACCACGAAAGGGGCAACACGAGGCTGCTGGCAAAACCCGTGATGCGGATTGCCGAGATGCGGTCGACGACAAACGGTAAAAAATGGCACAGCCCATATGTGGCAGCGATCATATAGTAGAGCACGCCCGGCGCCGGGATGACCTCCCGCCACATGACCAAATAGGCGCCAAGCTGCAGCGCCAACAATATCAGCAGCCCCCTCACGACAGGTTGTGAAAAGAGAAAGAGGCGCGCCATGAAGGGCGACGCCAGTGCGGCGATTGCAAGTTGCCAGCGCCCGTTGGAGAACACGAGCAGCGGAGCAAGCAGAACCAGCCACAACCATGAGAGACGAACCCACCACCCGCTATTCGTGGCTGTCGCAGCCATTACGGACCTGCCTGTTCACTGTTTTGTTATTCACGATAACTTATCGTAAACACTGTTAACCAGCGTCGTCATTATGAACCTATGGTGGCGGGATGTCGTGAGAAAATACGATCTTGCAATGCAAGGCGCCGTCCGTCGCTTAGAAGTTCCTGCAGTGCCGGACAGAAGGAAATATGAATCAACGACTGGAATCCCTAACAAGATGAGTGGACCAGAAATCCCGGGCTTGCCAGAAGCGTTCGTCTGATCCTCGGACAGTACTTTTTTGGTCCAACCCGCGTTTTTATATATATGTTAGCCTCTGACTGAAGACCGTAGTGCGGGGTTGTATTGCGCCAAGCTCCGACCGCTGTTTCTTTGTACACACGGAAGACATCTTTTTTGCAACCGGCAATTCAAGTATGCAATCTAGTTATAATGCACGAAGTTTCTTCGCTCTGATCGCGGCATTAGCGTTCATGAGCGCCTGTACGCCCTCAGGTCAACAGACTGACTCTACAACTAATGCCGAGCTGGAGTTGGACTCGCTTGTAACGACGGAGTGGTTGAGCGAGCATCTCGATGACCCGGATCTGGTGTTACTTGATTGCACCGTCCTCGTGGAGCCCGATGAAAATGGCGGTCTGCGCACCGTGAGTGGTCGGGCAAACTACGAGGCGGGCCATATACCGTCTGCCGGATTTGCTGACCTCATGGGAGATCTGTCCGACCCCGACAACCCTTTGACGTTCGCCATGCCAACGCCGGAACAGTTTAGTGCCACCATGGGCGCGCTGGGTGTTGGTAATGATTCCCGGGTTGTCCTGTATGCCGCGAACAACCCGGACTGGGCCGCCCGGGTCTGGTGGATGCTGCGTTGGGCTGGTTTCGACCAGGTGGCGCTGCTCGATGGCGGGCTGCAAGCCTGGATAGCGGACGGTCGACCGCTGTCGACTGTACCGGCCAACCGACCTGCGAAACAGTTTACTGTCGCTCTTCGACCGGAAATGATAGCGGACCGAGATCAGGTGTTTGCCGCCATCGACAATAGCAATGTAAGTCTTGTCGACACACTGCCCGATGCTCACTATCGGGGCGAGTTTTCGATGTACGCCCGACCCGGCCATATCCTCGGCGCCACGAATATGCCGTCGTCCGATCTTCTCGACGAAGTGGGTCATTACCGATCATACGACGAACTGGATATGATGCACGACGGGGACCGTAACAGTCGCGTCATCACGTACTGCGGTGGCGGAATAGCGGCATCATCCGTCGCCTTCACCATGCACAGACTCGGCTTCACTGACGTCGCCGTATACATGGGCTCACTCCAGGAATGGACTGCCGATCCTGCGAACCCCATGTCCCTCGACACCCAATGAGTGGCAAGCGACTCAATTGGAGAGAGACTCAAATTGGCGGTGCGTCGCAGCTACTATGATTCACTTTGAACGCGTAACCCGGTCGAAACCGTTCGTCCGGCAGCCCATGCACCAACCGGCCTGACCCGGTGTTCTTAAGTGCCTATAATATTGCGCACTGCCAATGTCCAGAGCAACCGCCATACCTGCAACACGTCAGAAATCCATGCTGGTCGGCCGGGAACCAGAGATCGCTGTTATCGATGCTGCCGTTAGCACGTTAAGGTCTGGTCGGGGTCAGGTAATGCTATTGACCGGCGAAGCCGGAATCGGTAAGAGCGCGCTCGCCCGTTACGCAGCGTCCGTTGCGTCGTCGAAACACATTTCGGTCTATTGGGGTTTCGCGTGGGAAGCTGGTGGCGCACCCGCCTACTGGCCCTGGACACAATTGCTTCGCTCAATGGCAAAAGAACAAGACGTGCCGGCAAGCATGCTCAACAAACTCGGGGAGTTGTTACCCGAGGTGGTGAGCGGCAAGGGCACAGACCTGAACCCCGATCATGCGCGCTTTCAGTTGCTCGAGTCCGCACGCACTTTGCTGGAGCATGTCTGCCAGGACAATCCTATCGTCCTGATCCTCGAAGACCTGCACGCAGCCGATGGTGACTCACTCAGCCTGTTGCAATACCTTGCACGTCACATCGCGTCATTGCCTGTTTTGATTATTGGAACCTACCGCAATGTCGAAGCTCGTGCATCACCGGATGCCGATGCGTTATGGCGAACAACACGCGATGCTGAGGTCATCGAACTCAAGCAGCTCAACGAAGACGACGTTCGCGCGTTTCTTGCAAGTGGGTACGATCAGGCGCCGTCTGACGAGCGTGTGCAGCGCCTGCTTGCAACAACGGGAGGTAATCCGTTGTTTCTCACCGAACTCGTGCAGATCCTTGAGGCTGATTCGGATGTCGACGATTCGAGTCTGCCAGCGAATGTGCAACAAGTCATTCATCAGCAAATCAAGTTGCTGCCGGAAGCGACCGCGGACTTGCTGGCCAAAGCATCCATCCAGGGCCGCGCGTTTGACCCCGAAGCACTTGCCGCTTATTCAGGACTCTCGGCAGCCGAGATTGCGGAAGTCCTTGAGCCAGCGTTCAGCACCGGCTTTATCCGGCCTTTCGGCAAAGGTCTGTACCGGTTCTCCCACGCTCTGCATCGTGACGTCGTCTATCAGGGACTCGGCACGACAGACTGTTCGCTGCTGCATTTAACCTACGTTGACGTCATTCGAAACGACATTGCGGCTGGCAATGAGGATCGATGGAGCGAACTTGCGAATCATCTCGATGCAGCCGGCATAGAGCATAGATCAGACGCAATCGAGGCCTGGACGAACGCTGCATCACGAGCGCTGGACCGTCTCGCGTTCGACGAAGCGGCGCAGCAATTCAGTAATGCGGTGGACGCCTTCGGCTCCGGACCCAAATTTGATCCAAAAGAGCGCTTCTCTCTTCTATTGAAGTGCGCTAATGCGACGATACTGGCGGGGCATATTGAAACGGGCCAGCAACAGTGCCGGGATGCGTTCGCGATCGCTCGCACGCTCGAAGACCCCAAACTGATGTCAGAAGCGGCGCTGACCTGGGGCAGCGTATTTATAGTTGCCAAGGTCGACAAAGATATGATCGCGGCGCTGAATGAATGTCTCGAACGACTTACCGATGAGGATGCCGCAACACGCGCAAGGCTGCTTGCGCGATTGGCTGCCGCTTTACAGCCGGCGCCCAACCCAGCCGAACCGATGGCGCTTGCTCGCGAGGCGATCGAGCTGGCTCGATCGACCAATGACGATACAACCCTTTATCACGTGCTGCGTTCGGCAATCTCAGCCCTGATGGACTTCGCGCCGGTTTCGGAGCGAATGCCGCTAAACCAGGAATTCGGGGCACTGGCTACAAAGCTCGGCGATGTCCCCGGACGTTTCCGTAGCAACCTCAGACTAATGATTGATGCCAGTGAGGCGGGCGAGCGGAAAATGATGGTCGATGCGATCGACGCCTGCGACGAGCTGGCCCGGCGCATTGGGCTCCCTCACTACCTCTGGCGCGCGGCCTCGGCGAGAGCCATGCAGGCGACCATAGAGGGCCAGTTCGCACTCGCGACCCGACTGATCGAAGAAGCCCAGTCGCATGTATCGAAAATCAGCGATTCAGAGGCAGCAATAGTATTACCGATTCAGCGTTTCGCCATTCTCACTGAGTGGGAGTTGGACAAGTCCACCTCTTTGGAAGACATCAAGGCCCAGTTGCACGCCGCCTTTGACCGCGGTACGCCCGAAGCTGAGTTTTTTATTGCTCCCTTCATCAGGGCCCACGCGATCGGTCGCGACGTTGAAGTCGCACAACGGCTCCTTAGCGACAAGCTCATGCTCGAACGTGTTTTCATGTATCGGGACCGGTTTTCGCTGAATCTCACGGGTGAGATCGCCTTACTCGCCGAAGATCTTGAGCTCGCCGAGCGAGTATTCGATGCGAGCCTTGCGTACGAAAATGACTGTGTCAGCCTCGGACTGATGGGCAATATCTGGCTGGGTCCCGTTGCCAGCTATCTTGGCAATATTTCCGCCGCGTTTGGGCGCACCAGGGAAGCCGCCTCTTACTATTACAAGGCACTTGAAACCTGTTCGGCAATGAAAGCCCAGCCCTGCATCGCCCGAATTCATCTGTCTCTGGCCGGGATCGAGAGACAACTTGGCAATGAGGAGGTTGCCGCAAAACATCAAGAGACGGGCGAGCGCATGCGCAGGCAACTGAATTTGCGCGAGGAACGCGTCGCGCCGACCGAGCCGCAGCAACAGCCGAGCGCAAGCGCCGCCGCAGTGACGATCGAACAAAAGGGCGAATACTGGAATGTATCATTCAGCGGGGCCACGATAATCGTGCGAGACAGCAAGGGCATGCAAATGCTCTCCCGGCTGATGCTCCACCCTGACACAGAGGTTCACGTCCTGGACCTGAGTGGCAGTAGCGTGGAAATCGCCAGCAAAGATGTCGGACCGGCACTCGATGCGGCGGCACGTGCACAATACCAGCAACGTATCGCCGATCTACAAGAACAACTTGAGGAGGCGAATGAGTTCGCGGACCTCGGCCGGACCGATCAGCTGCAAAGCGAACTTGACGTACTAACGCGCGAGCTGTCACGCGCTTTCGGGCTCGGCGGGCGTGAGAGACGCTCCGGGAGCGATGCCGAAAGGGCTCGCGTTAACGTCCGCCGCCGCATCAAAGACGCCATCGAGCGCATTGCCGAGCAAAACGCCGATGCGGGTCGATATCTGGAAAGCACCATAAAAACAGGAAGTTACTGCAAGTACGTCCCAATGTAACAGCCTCTGGAACATTGTTCCTTCAATTGTTACGCCTCTATTCATGATCACGGCGAATTGTCGCTGTATTGAACTGGAGGATGAAGAAATGAAACGCCAGCAAGTTGTTACCAGCCTGATGATCACCGCTATTTTCGTCGCGGCATTTGGGTCACAGGCCAGACAGACACAGACCACCGATGACCCCGTAATTGCCAGCTTTGAGCGGGCCCTGCACCACGAAGCGGGTCCCGCGGCACGGGCCATACGATCGGACATCGATAACGACGTACTGTACGAGTTGGTCAATCAACCGTTGCATACGCAAAGCACTGTGGGAAACACCAATCCGGTGCTAAGTGGTGCAGACAATGACTAACCTACTGACTTATCTGACCATCGGTCTTATTCCCGGACTTATTGCCGTCGATTGGGCAATTCGCGGCAAGCGTCACGACTCTACGAAGTTCTGGCGCTTGCGGGCGACACTTGTGACGATCGCAATCTTCTATATCGCGGGTTACGTCGCCGTGTTCTGGTCAACGATACTCGGCGACTATCACCTGTTTGATCTGAGCGGCCTCGGCACCTGGGCTGGAGCAGTCGTCGGCATTGTTGTCTACGAGTTCGGGCATTACTGGTATCACCGCGCCGCGCATGAGTTCGATTGGCTGTGGCGTGCGGGCCACCAGATGCATCACAGCGCCGAAAGTCTTGACGCATTTGGTGCCTACTATCTGCACCCGCTTGATACGTTCAATTTCACGACCGTCGCCAGTCTCGTGTTTGTTCCGTTGCTCGGACTTACCATCGAAGCCACCGTTGTTGGCGGCCTGTTCCTGACCTTCAATGCGATGTTCCAGCACCTGAGCATCAGGACGCCGCGCTGGCTTGGCTACATCATCCAAAGACCCGAGAGCCATAGCGTCCATCACGCACGCGGCATTCACCGCTACAACTACAGTGACCTGCCACTCTGGGACATCGTGTTTGGAACGTTTCGCAATCCAAAAGAATTCCAGGCCGAACATGGTTTCTACCAGGGCGCCTCGGAACGGATTCCTGAGATGCTCGCTTTTCGCGATGTGACGTCACCGCCAGGTACGTTGTCCGACGCTGCTGCTGCGAACTCGATAGGAGAGAGCGCATGAGTAATTATCGCAACCGACTGCCGCAACTGGACTCCGACTTTTTTCTGACAGATGGCGGCCTCGAGACCACGATGATCTTTCTCAATGGAATCGACTTACCCTACTTCGCTGCGTTTGTTCTGCTGGATGATGACGAGGGTACTGCCGCAATGCAGGATTATTACCGCAGCTATCTCGACATCGCCAGCAATGCGGGTCGCGGCTTCATTATTGAGAGTCCGACGTGGCGCGCGAATCCTAACTGGGGTGCAAGAATGGGTCTTGATTCTGCCGCATTAGTTGATATCAATCGGCGCAGCATTGAATTTGTCGATGCCCTGCGCAAAGAGTATCTCGATAGCGATATTCCGATCGTTGTTAGCGGCAATATTGGGCCCAGTGGCGATGGCTATGTAGTCAACGAAATGATGAGTGTTGAGGAGGCGGCTGAGCACCACAGCCTGCAGGCGCAGACTTTCGCTGACACAGGAGCCGACATGGTCACAGCGATCACACTGACTTATCCTGAGGAAGCGATTGGTATCGTTACGGCGGTGCAGGCTGTTGGGCTACCGGTAGTCATTGGCTTTACGACCGAAACGGATGGCTGCCTGCCCAATGGTCAGACATTGAGATCTGCCATTGAGCAAGTTGACGCCGCGACCGACAACGGCCCGGCATATTACATGGTCAATTGCGCACACACCGACCACTTCAGTCACGCGCTTGAAGACGGTCAGGCCTGGGCTCAGAGGATTCGTGGCGTACGCGCCAACGCATCGCGTTTGAGCCACGCAGAGCTTGATGAGTGTGAAGTCCTGGACGATGGCGACCCACAAGAGTTCGCGTTGCTGAACCAGGCGCTAAAGGAGCGGTTTCCTGATCTCGCTGTATTCGGCGGCTGCTGTGGCACAGACCACCGACACATCGAGGAAACAATAAGATGTATAGGATAAATTCAGTTGCTTGCAAAATGCTCACGATGATCCCGGCGATCTTTGCAGCCGGTCCCCTTCCTGCCGAAGAACAACAGCATCGCTTCGAGGCTACACATGAATTTCGTGTAGCAGCACCTGTCGCGGACGTTTTTCTGCTCTTTTTGCCAGAGGGCGAGTCACGTTGGGCCCCATCCTGGAGCCCGACGCCGATCGTCCCGAACGTAATTCGAGCCGAGAAAAATGCCGTATTCGTTACAGGCACGGACGAGAACCAGAAGGTCTGGACAATCGTCAACTTCGATCCTGACGCGTTCACAATTGAGTATCTCGTCGTAGATACCGATTATCAGCAACGTTGGATTGCGGTTCGGTGTCGAGAATTGCAGCCTGGCGAGAGCAGCGTCTCCGTTACCTACATCACAACGGCACTGTCAGACGATGGCCTCGAAAACCTGCGACGCTACGATGTTGAGTTCATCAAAGAATGGGAGGCGCCGGTGCGGAATATTTTTGAAAGCGCCGAGTAGATGGTTTTCCCTTCGTGCTCACAGAGGTAGTCATGGAAGCCGAAATGGTGGCCAGGGGCAATCCGCCTGCTATGACAGAGTAGCGCGCCTGGTCGGTGCGGATTGATCTTTAGCGCGCTATTTGCAGTGGTGTTGGACCTCACCGACACGCGGATTTTCAATCCAGTGTTCGTAGGCTTCTGGCCGAATATTTCAATCAGATAGCGGGCCGCCCGTTGCTTGATCTGCACTACAATGCATAACTGTGCACAGTTCACTCGCGCAAAACTCTCGCACCGCCGAGTGAAGGACTTCAGATGATGGCAAAGCCGTTCGATATGAGCTTGATTCAGCAGGGCGCGCGTCTGCGTCGCAGCCCCTACTACGAGGCTGAGCAGAAGTACGGTCCGAAGGGTTACACGGTCTACAACCACATGCTCTTCCCGATCCGCTTCGACACGTTCGAGAAGGAGTACGAGGCACTCCTGCACGACGTGACCCTCTGGGATGTGGCCGTGGAACGCTGCGTCGAAATCGCCGGCCCGGACGGCTTCCGGCTCATGCAGCTCATGACCCCACGCGACTTGTCGAAGTGCGCCGTCGGGCAGGCCAGGTACGTCCTCATCTGCGCGAAAGACGGGGGCATCCTGAACGACCCGGTCCTGACGAGGATGAGCGAGAACAAGTTCTGGCTGACGCTGGCGTCGAGCGACGTATTGTTCTATGCGAAAGGACTGGCCGACGCCATGGGACTCGACGTCACCGCCACCGAGGCCGACGTCTCACCACTGCAGATCCAGGGACCCAGGTCGAAGGATCTGATGGTCGACCTGTTCGGTGAGCAGATCCTGGGAATCAAGTACTACTGGTTCATCGAGACCGACCTTGAAGGGATCCCCGTGGTCATCACGCGAACCGGCTGGACCTCCGAGGTCGGCTACGAGATCTATCTGACGGACAGCAAACGAGGGAACGAGCTGTTCGAGAAGATCATGGCGTCCGGACAGAAACACGGCATCCGGCCGTGCGGTCCGGTGGACATCCGCCGGGTCGAGGGTGCCATGTTCAACTGGGGCGCCGACATGACTTGGAAGAACAACCCTCTCGAGATCTCCGGCCTCGAGCGGCTGGTCGACTGGGACCTGCCCGACGAGGCCGTCATCTCACTGCCGACGCTCAGAAAGATCAAGGAGCGCGGCGTCTCGAGGAAGCTGGTGGGTGTCGAGATCGGTGGGCGCCCATTGCCGCAACTCAACTTCACGAAATGGGGCGTCTTCAAGGATGGCAAGAAGGTCGGCAAGGTGACCTCGGCCGTCTATTCACCCCGGCTGAAGAAGAACATCGGCTACGCGTGGCTGCCGGTCAAGCTGGCCGAACCCGGCAACAAGGTCGACGTGGAAACGCCGCACGGGCGGGCCACGGCGCAGGTTGCGGAGATGCCGTTCATCGATCCCGCCAAGGAGATCCCCAAGTCCTAAGCCGCAATCAGTCTCGTACTGATCCGCAGAGAGATGCGTCTGCGCCTTGCGTTCCATGCCCGGACGGGCAGAATGACGACATGAATCGAATAAAAATCGTCCTGATCTGTGTCCTCGCCTCTTTCGTCATATCGGGCTTCCTGAACCCCATCGGGCTGATCAGCGGACCGGTTGCCGAGACTTACGGCATGACGTTGACGGAGGCCGTTGCGCGATTCGGCTATTTCACGATCGGTGTATTTGTTGGATACATCCTTTCGTTTTACGTATTTGATTATCTGAAATTAAAGACTGTTGTTGTCGTCGGCTATGTCCTTATCGCTGTGTCGGTAGCTGCCGTGTACGCCCTGGGCAGTAGTATCGCGCTGGTGGTTTGCCTGTTCATGATCGGTGTGCTTGCCAGTATCCAGGTCTGCGGTGCAAGCACGCTTGTCAGCCGGATCTGGACTGACAAGCCGCGTCAGACAGTATTGCTGGCGCAGGATGCCATGTTCAACGCTGGCGGCATTGTTTTCACAGGGCTGACAACATGGTTCCTGGCCGCCAATTATCATTGGGCAAGCACCTATGCCGTCGTGGCCGTGCTCGTATTGCTGATTGCCGCCATTGCTGCAACGACGGATATCAGCGAAGCGCGAAATGGCGGCGATGAGTCGCAAACAGAGACGACCTGGAACATTGGAATACTGGCTGTCGGTGGAAGCGTTCTGCTGTTTATGACCGCAAAAATATCCATATTCATCTGGGCACCGCAGTATGCTGAGCAAGCATTTGGCGCTGCCATTGAGCAGTCCGGGCGACTGCTTACCAATGTATTCACGGGTGCGTTTTTCGGTTCGCTTGCTGGCACCTATATCGTTTCCCGCATACGGATCGAATTCTTCCTGATAGGTATGTTGTCCATTGGGGCGACCGGGCTCTGGTTAATGCTGTCTGCTGCATCTCTGTCAACGGTTCTAGCAACCGCGTATATCGTCGGTGCATCCGTTGGGGCGACTTTTAACGGCTATATGGCATTTGGCTTGAGTTTCGTGAAAACACCAACTCACAAAAACGTAGCCTATGTATTGTTGGCCGGTGGAATCGGTTCCGCGATAGCGCCATGGTTCAGTAGCCGGGTCGTGGAGATGACAGGCGCGGTTCGCGACGCCCTCGTTGCCTGCCTCGCCATCCAGATTATTGTGATCCTGAGTGTATTGCTACTCGCAGTTTTCCGCAGGCGGCGAGAACTCGCACAGGTTGCTGTCTGAGACGTCCGGCACGCCGTTTCTCAAACAATTCCCGGGCTTGTCTTCCGGCGACAATGTACGAATAACTTGATATGACTTTGAGTCATTGTATCGCCCGAGATAGTTGAACAGTCACTGGGCATGAATTTGAAGCTCAAGCCCAGGCCCTCTGCTGACGCTGCGATGACGCGACGCATCTGCTCGTCGGTTGGGATTGGCGATCTATTGCCTGAATCCGTTTACTCCTTGGAAGCATCTACCAGATACCAGTCGGCGACGGCGGCGTCATAGACACCTATTGGGTGACTGAAGAGCAATCGGGAGCGTGACCAATGATCTGGATTCTGAAGATCTTCAAGTGGTTCTTTATCGGCCTTGTGAGCCTGTCAATCCTCACACTCGCCGGTGGGCGTATTTACCAAGTGGTGAGTGAGTCTGGCGACCTGGCACGCTACCCGGCCCCTGGTGAACTTGTCGCCGTTGATGATCGTATGATGCACGTCAACTGCATTGGACAAGGTAGCCCGACCGTTGTCTTCGAACTTGGGGTTGGCAGCGCTTCTGCCGCCTGGAGTGAAGTACACAAGCAAGTTTCCCTGTTCACACGAGCGTGCGCTTACGACCGAGCAGGCCTGGGCTACAGCGAACCGACCGATCAACCATCGCGTTCGAGCAATGTAGCTCAGCGATTACAGGAACTGCTGCGTGCGGCCAGGATTGAGGACGACCTTGTGCTTGTCGGCTGGTCGGCTGGTGGTGTGTATATTCGCGAATTTTATGGACGATATCCAGAAAGAGTTGAAGCGATGCTTTTCGTGGATTCCAGCCATGAGCAACAAGCGACCAGATTGCCTGAGACGCCGGGGAACGGCGCTGATCCCATGCTGAGAATCGCAAAGCACCTGGCACCGTTTGGACTTGTGAGAATGAGCGGAATACTTGATCGTCGGGTCGAACGTGGTGCGGGCTCTGACGAGTTGAAATCGCAGCTGAAGGCCATTTATCACCAATCCCATATCCTGGACACAGTGTGGCGAGAATCCGAAGCGTTCAACCTGGACATTAACGCCACCCAGCCACCGTCGCCCATCGGCGACCTTCCACTCATCGTTCTTACGCGTGGAATTTCAGACACGTCACAGCAAGAAAGAGACGCACGGAATCAGCTTCAACAGGAGCTGACGCTGTTGTCCACCAATGGAAAACAGATCATTGCCAATGAAAGTGGCCACCATATCTATGCCGACCAACCGGAGCTCCTGATCGAGTCGGTAGAAGAATTGGTTCTGCTAGTACGCGAGAAACAGCTTTTGGAGTGAGCGCCTCTTGCGCCGAATGGAATTGCTCTGGATGTCGAGTAAGCGTCACCGATGCAAGAGGGGAACTTCATATCATCCGGATAGCCGATTATCTCCTGAGCATCTCGGTCATTAACAACAAGAACGAGCTGCGTGCATTCACGAAGTCGCGGACCAGGAGTCGAATGCTCAAGATAGGCTAACGTCCGGATTTAATTCGGGTTCGACGGTTAAGCTATCAGTACCGGCAGCTCGACTGCCACGGAGGTACCACGTGGCTCGCGTGGCTGTATTTCGATGGAGCCGTTATGCGCTTGCACGATGCGTTGGCACAGGTTTAAGCCAAGGCCGTAACCAGTGCGGTGCCCGCGTGACGGATCCAGTTTGACGAACGGCTCCAACACTCGATCGGTCATGTCCTCGGGGATGCCACGACCGTCGTCATCGACGCTGACAGTGACAGATGTTTCGCCGCGTACCAGCCGAACTTCGACAGGGCCACTGTCATCCAGCGAAAACTTTACCGCGTTATCGACGAGGTTTTGCAACAGCACTTTAAGCAAACTCTCATCGGCCTGAATATTCAACACGTCGGGTGACTCAGCCAGCACCACAGCCGGTGCCCGACCAGCAAAACTGTTAACAACTCCGCGAGTGATGGCAACGAGGTCAAGCTCTGCGTAATCTTTCCGCGCTGTGCGGTTCTTGATTCGTTCACGCTCCAGCAACGCCGACGTCAGTGTCTCCATTTCACGAATATCCGTCGCAATCTGCTCGCGCTTGTCGCTTTCCGGAATCATCTCCAGTGCGACCTTAATGCGCGCCAACGGCGAGCGCAGCTCGTGGCTGACGTCGGCCATCAAACGATCATGATCATTAAGCATTTGTTCGACGCGCCCGGTCATGTGATTGAACGCTCGTGCCACCTGACCAACCTCATCCATGCGAACGACAGGTACACGCGTTGAAAGATCGCCCGCGGAAACTTTTTCGACACTCTCTTTGAGCCACCTCAGTGGCCGTAGCTGCGACAGCTGCACGACGTACACCACCCCAACAAGGAACAACAGTCCGCCGATCAGCAACCACAGCAGGGACAGGTTCGTGCCGGCCGCCACGCTATCACCCAGGTAAAACGAGTAACTCGCACCGCCATGCCCTTGAACGATGATCGTACGGACGCTAGAGTGATTTTCCGCGAGGAACTCCGGTGTTACGGGTTCGCCATTCGGGCCAAATGAAAATACGCCCTCGGGCGTCGTCAGCATGACACCCATCTGGTGATTGCGTGCAGCAGCCTGTGCGATGTCCGGGTCCTCACCAATGCGTCCAGCTATATACAAACTCCATTCATCCAATGGCGACTCGAACGAATCTTGAAAAACGTCGCCACGAATTGCGCGAAAGGAGAAAAATGCGAGCAGTACGATCGCCGCAGCGAAAATGGCTGTCGAGGCAGCAAAGCGTGAGATCAGGCTGGATGGCCCGTTCAATTGCCGACGGCTCCGACGAACTGATATCCGCTCATGCGCACCGTACGAATGAACCGGGGCCGGCTCGGTTCGTCACCGAGTTTTTCGCGCAGGCGACTGATCAGCATGTCGATCGAACGGTCATAAACATCGGCATCGATCCCCCGTAGTCGCTCGATTAAACGATCTCTCGACATGACCCGTCCGCGACTCTCCATCAAGCCCTTGAGCAGTTCAAATTCCATGGTCGTCAACGCAACGTCATTACCGTCAAGTTCAACGCGACGGGTTTCGGTTTCCAGCCGC
>Ga0255058_10001116_pt1 | contig 15234 bp, 8 predicted proteins | sample Cases_109_9_MG_FD_188637 | JGI IMG/M metagenome (GOLD analysis project Ga0255058, IMG submission 188637) | Seawater microbial communities from Amundsen Gulf, Northwest Territories, Canada - Cases_109_9 | ecosystem: Environmental > Aquatic > Marine > Gulf | place: Canada: Northwest Territories... | reverse complement strand
TCTCGACGCGCGGGAAGAGGCAGTTCCAGCTCGAGGTTCCGGGGCAGACCCAGAAGTCGAGGCCCGCTTGGGCGAAGCGCGCCACGCGCTCGTAGTCGAAGTCGGCCTCGTACCACCAGTCGAGCAGCAGCAGGTCGCGGTCGATCTCTGCGATGCGTTCGGGGTGGGCGTGGACCATGTCTGCCCAGATCATGGTGCGCTTGCCGTGGGCGCCGGCCAGGTCGCGGACGCGGCGCACGTGCTCCAGGAAGACGCCACCGGGGCCGAGCTCGCGGTTGCGCGCCGCCGACTTGCCGACGCCAAGGTCGAAGCTCTCGTCGCAGTTGGCGTTGAACAGGCGCGAGCGGAAGTTGGGCAGGTACTCGTCGTAGAGGTCCGAAAGCAGCTCGTAGCTGCCGGGCTCGGCGGGCGAGAGGGTCCACTTGCGCGGCGTCTCGGCCAGCTGCCCGTACTCCGGGAGCTCGAGCACGTGGTCCATGTGGCCGAGCGACTGGAGCGAGGGCACCAGCTCGACGAAGCGCTCGGCGGCGTAGGCGTCGAGCTCCAGAAGCGTCTCGGCGTCGAGGGGCGAGCAGCCCGCACCGATCCGCGGGTGGCGCCGGAAGCGAAACACGTGCTCCACGTAGAGCATCAGCACGTTGAGCTTGAGGCGGACGCAGCGGTCCACCACGTGCTTCAGGGTCTCGAGGCTGGGCACCTTGCCGCGCGAGACGTCGAGCATGACTCCGCGCTGGGGAAAATCCGGGGCGTCCTCCAGCTCGCAGCAGGGGATCCGACCGCGCGCCTCGGCGAGCTGGGCGAGAGTCTCCACCGCGTAGCGAAGACCCGCCGGGCCGGCGCCGCTGAGCAAGATCCGTTCGGGCGAGACGTCGAGGGCGTAGGCCTCCCCGACATCGCCTTCGCGTAGCAGCTCGATGCGCGGGCAGAGGTCACCGCTGCGCGCGTGGGTCTCCACCGGAAGTCTCTGACCCGTCCTCTCGTGCAGGGCGGCGCGCAACGCCAGGGCCGCCCGCGTGTCGTCGTCCCGGGAGTCGGGCCCCAGCACGATGGGCGGGCGCGGCTTGAGTGCGAAGCCGCCCTCCCGCCGCAGCGCGCGCCTGGGGCAGGGCAGCAGCGGCGGGAGCGCGCGCGGGGTGGGTCCGCTCACTCGCGGCAGCGTAGCCCGCATCGCGCGCAGGCTGGCAGCGCATTCAAGGGCCCAGAAAAGGAATCGCCCGGGTCGGCTCATCGCTTGCGCGATGGGAGGGGTAGCCGACCCGGGCGTGGACGATGCGGTTGACGGGGAGGTGCTAGAGCAAGCCGCGTGCCATCGGCGCCCGAACTGCCAGGACGCGCCCGCCGGGTCTGCGTGGGGTGTGCGCGCTCACAGGTCACCAGCGGACGGCATCGAGCCGGCAGCTTGGAAGGCCTGGCAGCAGGAGGTGACGCAATTTGCGTCGAGACAGATAGAGGACTTTTCGAAGCCGCCTATGCGTTGCGCACGCGCTGCGCCACAGCCCGCAGATGCAGGGGGGTGGTGCCGCAGCAGCCGCCCACCAGGCGGGCGCCCTGCTCGATCCAGCCTGCCGCGAGCTCCGCGAAGGCCGCCGGACTCTGATCCTCGCGATGCCGGATTCTGCCTGCGTCGAGTGGCTCGCCCAGGTTCGCGTAGACGCCGAAGGGCAACCCGCTCGCCCGCAGCGGCGCCAGGCAAGGGGCCACTCGCGACGGCGGCAGGCAGTTCACCAGCAGCGCCGCGGGACGATGCTGGGCCAGCGCCGCGAGGGCGTCCGCCAGCGGCTCGCCCGAGAGCAGCCGGGCGTCGGCTCCGCACACGAAGCTCGCCAGCACGGGGAGCCCGGTGGCCGAGGCTGCGGCCACCGCCGCCGCCGCCTCGCGCGTCGTGTTCATGGTCTCCACCAGGATCGCGTCGACGCCGGCCCGGGCCAGGTTTCGCGCGTGCTCGCCGTGCTCCTGCTCCAGGCAGACAGCATCCGGCACCAACTCGGGACGAAAGCAATCCTCGAGCGGCGCTGCCGAGCCCAGCACGCCGATCTCCCGACCGTGGCCGGCGGCCGCTTCTCGCGCGAGGCGCACGGCGAGGGCGCAGAGCTCCGCCGCTCGCCCGCCCAGGCCTGCCTGGGCCAGCACGCGCCTCTGGGTGCGGAAGGTGTTGGCGGTGAGCAGGTCGGCTCCCGCTTGCGCGTAGTCCGCGTGGACGCGCCGTACCAGCGCCGGATCCTCGAGCAGGGCCCGCGTGGACCACAGGGGGAGCTCGCAGGCGGCTCCGCGGCGCTCGAGCTCGGTACCGTTGGCGCCGTCCAGCAGCAGGGAGGGCCCCGCTGCGAGTCGATCGAGAGCGTCGATCACCGGGGTATACTCCCGCGCTCGATGCCCGCCGCTCCCGCGATCGTGACCGACGCAGAGCTCGGCCGCCTCGAGCCCACACGGCTCGGCGTGCGTGTGAGCGAGGCTACCGCAACGCTGCCCACCCAGTCTGGGCCTATGCGCGAGGCGCCCTTCGCCGCGGGTTCGACGCGACTGGGATGCTTCGAGCTCAGCGTGGCCGTGGAGCCCGTGAGCGGCGGCGCACGGCTGGATGCCAGCGTTCGCAACGTCGGCGGGCAGCCGCAGCGCCTCGACAGCGCGGTGCTGGGCTTTCGCTGGACCGGGCCCGCCGGGGCTTCGCTGCGATATCTCAAGAACGGCTGGCAGTCGTGGTCGCTGTCGGCGTCTCGCGCCCTCGACCCGGCTGGGGAGCCAGAATTTCCTTCGGGCCCCTGGCTGCGCGGCCTCCACCACGCAGTGGGAGCCCCAACGGCGGACCGCGCCGGCTGGCACGAATCGCATCTCGCGGCGGTCGCGGGGCAGTCGCCGGCGGGGGCCTGCTGCCTGGCGGGCGTGGAGGAGACAGGACTGGCTTTCGGCCTGCTCTATCTGCGCGCCGAAGCAGGCTCGGTGGAGGTCGAGGTCGAACAGCGCGTCGACGCGGTTCTGGCGCCTGGCGAGAGTCGCCGCCTCGAGCGGGTGCAGCTGCGCCTGGGTGACGATGCCAGCGCACTGCTCGAGGAGTTCGCGGAGGGCTATGGCCGCGCGGCGGGTGCGCGCGTGGCACAGCCCTTCGTTTCCGGCTGGTGCAGCTGGTACCACTTCTTCCGCGACGTCAGCGAGACGGACCTGCTGCGCAACCTGGAGGCATTGGCGGCGGCCCGGGAGGAGCTCCCGGTCGAGGTGGTGCAGCTCGACGACGGCTGGCAGCGCGCCGTCGGCGATTGGCTCGAGACCAACGAGAAGTTCCCGCGCGGCCTGGCGCCCCTCGCCGAGGAGATCCGCGCCGCGGGCTTCGTACCGGGCCTGTGGACGGCGCCCTTCTGCGCCGTCGCAGACAGCCGAGTCTTCGCGGAGCACGGCGACTGGCTGCTGCGGCGCGACAGTGGATTGCACCGTGGCCTGCACCACCCCCAGTGGACACGCGACGGCACCGTCTACGTCCTCGACACCAGCCGCCCGGAGGTGTTGTCGCATCTGGAGTCGCTGTTCCGGGAGCTGCGTGCTCTGGGCTTCGGCTATCTCAAGCTCGATTTCCTCTACACCGCGGCGATGCGGGCCGACGCCGCGGATCCAAGCCTCTCGCCCGCCGGGCGGCTGCGCCGGGGGCTCGAGGCCGTGCGTCGCGGGGCTGGGCACGAGGCCTTCCTGCTGGGCTGCGGCTGCCCGCTGGGCCCGGCCGTCGGCATCGTCGACGCCATGCGCATCGGTCCGGATGTGGCTCCGAGCTGGGCGGCGGACCCCGCGCAGGCCGTGCCCGGGCTCGAAGACAGCCAGCCATCGGCGCGCTCGGCCTTGCGCAACACGCTGGCGCGGGCGTGGATGCACCGCCGGCTCTGGCTCAACGACCCGGACTGCCTGGTCGCGCGGGGCGACTCCGGCCTCTCCGAGGCGGAGCGGCGTTGCCTCGGCGCTGCCATCGCTGCCACGGGGGGCAGCGCGCTGTTCTCTGACGAAGTCAGCAGCCTCGCAGAGCCGGAGCGTGACTTCGTCCGCGAGACGCTGGAAACCGCCCGCGACGTCGACGCTCTGGGCGTGCCCGGGCGGGCTCGGGTGCCCGATCTGCTGGAGCGCGAGCTGCCGCAGCAAGTCGTGGCTGCCAGCGCCGGGCTCGACACGCTGGCGGCGTTCAACCTGGGGGACGAGAAGATCACGGCCGCATTCGAGGTCGAGACGGTCCTCAGCGGACCGCCCCACGCGCTGCTCGGGTCCGCGGAGCTCGAACGCGCTGGCGGGCGCCTCGAGCTCCGCCTCGAGCCGCACGCCGGCGGCTTGTGGCGTCTGCGCCACAGCGTGCCGCTGGCCGTGTTCTGCGACTTCGACGGCACCTTCTCGGTGCAGGACGTGGGCGCGACGCTGGCGGTGCGTCACGCTGCTGAGCAGCGCCCGGTTCAGTGGGTGCGCTACGAGGCCGGTGAGATCACGGCCTGGGAGTACAACATGGAGATCCTCGACGGCATGCCCCTCGGGCAGGCGGGTGTCGAGGAGTTCCTGCACACCGTCGAGCTCGATCCCGGCGCGCGCGACCTGGTGGCCTGGTGCGAGGCACGCCGCGTGCCCTTCCGCGTGCTCTCGGATGGCTTCGACTTCAACCTGAACCGGCTGCAGCAGATCCACTCGCTGCGCTTCGCCTACGCTGCCAACCGCCTGCGCTTCCAGGACGGCCGCTGGCGTATCCGTGCCGCGGCGCCCAACGACGCCTGCGACTGCGGCACCGGAACCTGCAAGCGCGGCATCATCGAAGCCTTCCGAGCCTCGCGGCCGGGCGTGACCCTGGTGCACGTGGGCAACGGCGCGGTCTCAGACCTGTGCGGCGCGCTGGCGGCCGACGTGTGCTTCGCCAAAGACAGCCTGGCCGACGAGATGCAGAGCCGTGGCGTGGGCTTCGAGCGCTTCGAGACCCTCCACGACGTGATCCCCGCGCTGCAGCGGCTGCTCTAGGGGCGTGATCCGCGCAGCGACATCGGTGCCCCGCGGCGGTGAGCTGGATACCGAGGTCTGCATCGTGGGGGGCGGCGCCGCGGGCATCACCCTGGCCCTCGAGCTCGAACGCGCCGGGCGGCGGGTCTGCCTGCTGGAGAGCGGCGGCCTGCGCTTCGAGGAGGCCACCCAGGAGCTCTACCGGGGCGAGCCCGCCACGGGGCTGCTGGGCGACACGTCGGAGTATCTGAGCAGCTCGCGCCTGCGCTTCCTGGGCGGAACCACCAACCACTGGGGCGGCTACTGCAGCCCCCTCGACGCCATCGACTTCGAGCGGCGCCCCTGGTTCGCGCACAGCGGCTGGCCCTTCGAGCGCACGGAGCTCGAGCCCTACTACCGGCGTGCCGCCGAGGTGCTGCAGGTGCGCCCCTTCGACTACGACCTGGCCCGGCTGTCTCGCCCACCCCTCGAGCTGGGCGAGGACAGCGGGATCGAGACCCGGGTCTATCACCTGAGCCCGCCGACGCGCTTCGGAGCCGTGTACCGCGAAGCACTCGAGGCGTCGTCGACGCTCCAGCTGCTGCTGCACGCCAACGCGGTGGAGATCACCAGCAACGAAGCGGCGACTCGGGTGGATGGCGTCGAGGTGCGGACCCTCGAGGGCCACGCCTTCCGGGTGGCCGCGCGCAGCGTGATCGTGGCCGCAGGAGCCATCGAGAACGCCCGGCTACTGCTGGCTTCGAACCGGGTGCAGCCGCGGGGCCTCGGCAACCAGCGCGACCTCGTGGGCCGCTACTTCATGGACCATCTCTACGGCACGCGCGGAATCGGACACGCGCTCTTCGTCGAGCCCGGCGGCTCCCTGCGGCTCTACTCCGCGGAGATCGCCGACGCCCTGGTTCCAAACCGCCACCTGGGCGTGCTCTCGTTGTCGGCGCGGCTGCAACGCGAGCACGGGCTGCCCAACCACCAGATCCGTCTGCTGCCCGTGGCACCGAGAAGCGGTCTGGCGGCGCTGCCGCGCGCGCTGGCCTCGGTGACCGCCGACCTCGGGCGTGCTGAAGGCAGGCAGGCGGATCCGGCTCGCGGGCAACAGCTGGCCGCCCTGGAGATCGGTGTGGAGCCGCGGCCGGATCCCGAGAATCGCGTCCGTCTCGCCGGCGAGCGCGATGCGCTCGGCATACCGCGACTGCATATCCACTACCAGCTCGGAGCTTGGGACGAGGAGGCGCTCGAGCGCACGCTGCACGTCTTCGGGGCGCGGCTGGGACGCTCGCTGCGGGCACGTGTGCGGGTGGAGGGCGAAGCACCTCGCATTGGCGGCCTCGACCCGGGCAGCCATCACATCGGCACGACCCGCATGCACAGCGATCCTAGCCAGGGTGTCGTTGACGCGGATTGCCGTGTGCACGGCATCTCGAATCTCTACCTGGCGGGCAGCTCGGTCTTCCCCACGGCCGGGCGACCCAATCCCACCTACACGCTGGTGGCGCTGGCGATTCGCCTGGCGGACCATCTGGCGGGAGGTGAGGCGTGAGCGCCGGACTCTCGCGCAGGGCGCTGCTGCTGGCCGCCGCCGCGGGCCTCGGTGGCGGCGCATGGCTGCTGCTGTCGCCGCGCACGAACGCTCCGAGCGCGGGCCGTGATGCGCTGCTCGCGCCCTTCTCGGACCCCGGCGCCGTCGGCGAGCTGGGCAGCTCTGTTCTGGCCGCGGTTCCGCGCTGGCGCGACGCCAGTCGACTGCGGGCCGAGCTCGAGCCCGAGCTGCGCTGGGACGAGGCGGGCTTCGAGGACAGACTGGTCGCACGCGTGCGCGAGGACTTCGCTGCCGGCCGCGTCGAGAGCGTCGACGGCTGGCTGCTCTCCGAGACCGAGGCCAAGCTCTACGCGCTGGCGGAGCTGCTGCCGGGCGGCAAGCGCTGAGGCCTGGTTCGAGCTTCAGCCTTCTCTGGCCTCGATCACGAAGCGCCGCTGCTTCTCCACGACACGGTAGCCCGCGCGGGCGAGCTCACTCGCCACGGTGACCCGAACGGATGCCCCGACCATCGGCCATTGCTCGAGGAGAGGCTCGAAGAAGGCGAGGTCACCTTCGGCGATGCGCTCACGCGCCACCAGGCGCCGTTCCTCCAGCTCGCGCGAGCGCAGCATGCGCTCGGCCAGGTCGCGGCGCTCGCTGGGCGGGGCGTTGCGGTAGCGCAGCATCCTGCGCACCGTCTCGATCTTGCTGCCGGCGCCACCGCCGCTGAGTCGGTCGAAGTCCTCTGGGCTCGTGACCTCGGCAAGGGCGAGCAACAGGGCGTAGCGGTCGCTTCTCAGGCCGGGCTCCCCCAACAGCGTCGAGATCGGTGCTGCGGCGCTTGCGTCGCCCAGAAAAGCGGCGAGATACAGGGCCGCGAAGCGGAGCTCCGGGTCTGGGTCTGCGCGGAAACGCTGGACCCAGGCGGCCCCGGCGGGATCGCGGTGCTCGGCGTACCAGAGCAGCGCCAGCTGCCGCTGTCTGACCGGCGCCGCGGGGTCCTCGAGCAGCTCGCGCATCCAGCGTCGGGCGCCCGGCTGCGCCGGCAACTGCAGCAGGATTCGCAGAGCGTGCACCGCGACGCCGGGCTCGGCCGCGCGCGCGCGCGCGAACGAGATCACCACTTCGACGGAGCTCGCGTCGCCGATCCAGCCCAGCAGCTGCAGGATCCCGAGGTTGCGACGGTCGCCGAGCTCGTCCTCGAGCAGGGCCCGGTGCAGCGGCGGCAGACTCGCCGCACCTGCCTCGATGAGTGCTACCCCGGCGCGCTCGCCGCCCCGGCTTCCGCTGAGGAAAGCGCGCGCGGCCGTGTCAACCCGCGCCTGCTCGGTCTCGGTCTCTGGCGGGGAGGGCTGCGGCAGGGCCGTTTGCGGGCTGGTCTCGATGCGCTCGATGGCGGCGCTGGCGTGCTCGCGGACACGCTCGTTCGGGTCCTGCTGCGCGCGGCGCAGCGTGGGCAAGGCCGGGCGGGCGGCGGCGCCCATGGCTCCGAGCGCTTCTGCCACGTAGCGGCGGATCTTCGCTTCATGCTCCTCGCGCAGCGCTCTGCTCAGGGCGTCGCGGGCGGGAGCCGCGGCGTTGCCGAGCGTGATCAGACCCTGTGCCGATTCCAGACGGATCATCGGGTTGGCGCGGACCAGACCGCGCGCGCAGCGCAACGCGTACTCGCGCAGGGCAGCGTCGTCCTCACCGCCCAGCTCGCGAATCGCCTGCACCAGCGTGGCGCGGTAGCTGCCAGCGGACTCGAAGAGCTCCGCCTCGGCCAGCATCTGCCGGAAGGTCGGCAGCGCGATCCGCGCCGGCGGCCCGACGGCGGCGACGGCCCGAATGACGCGGGGGGCGGCCGGATAGCTCTGCTCGAAGCGCTCCAGCATCGCCAGCAGGGCGGGCAGGGCAGGCTCGGCGGCCGGGCCCAGCTTCTCGAGGGCCTGGAGAGCGCTGCCGTAGTCGTGGGGCTCGTCGAGCCGCCGCGCCAGCCCCGCTGCGGCGGCTCCCGCGTGGGGACCCAGCTGGCCGAGCGCCGACGCGGCCTCGCGCCAGAGCTCGCGGTCAGCGCTTTCGAGCAGTCGGGTAAAGACGGGCACCGCGACGCTCGGGTCGAGCACCAGCAGCACGCCTCGGGCCAGCCCGCGCACCTCTGCGTCCGGGTGCCGACACAGCACCTCCAGCTCCGCCGCCACGTCCTCGGCCCCGCCGGCCCTGAGAGCTTCGCTGGCGTGTGCCCGCATCTTCCGCTCCGGGTGGGTCAGCGCCCCAACCAGGCCGAGGCGGTCCTGCCGGTCGTGGGCTCCGATGCGGGGCAGGGACTGCGCGGCGGAGTTGCGCACATGCTTGTGTTCGTCGGCCAGGGTGGCGAGGATCCGAGGATAGGCTCGTTGGGCGTCGGGCCCAAAGTTTCGCAGCACCATCAGCGCCTGGTTGCGAACGGTCCAGTCCGGGTCGTCGAGCAGTGCCGCAACGGCATCGATGACCTCGGGGGCCGGGTCCTCGAGGCGCGAGAGCTTCGCCGTCGCCCGCGTGCGGTCGCCCTGCACGGGGGAGCGCAGCTGCTCCACCCACTCCGCCGGGCTGCCCGCTTCTCCGGTCGCCGCGCCGGCGGACCCTACAAGGGCCAGGGCGAGCCAGCAGGCCGCGATCATCATCCAGGCGGAGGTGCGTCGCATCCAGCTCTCTTCGGACCGGCGTCGAGCCAGCCTTGAGAGAAGGGGAAATGCCGGCGACCGAGGCAGGCCGCAGGCCCCCGGGCAGCCTGATCGAGACCGATCGCGCGACGGAGGTGCTCTTCTACCGCGCCTTCCAGAGCGGCTCCGTGCCGGAGAAGGCAGGCGTCGAAATCGTCGCCGGCCCGGTCGAGCTCCAGGATGGCCGCGCCCGGTTGGGCAAGAGTGTCTACCTTCGTGATCCCGACCAGGACCTGCTCGAGTTCATCGTCTACGACGGCTGAACGCCTCCGCAGTAGCGTAGAATCGGATCGAGAGCAGAAGGAGCTGGCTCCGTGAGCTTTCTGGAGACCGTCGAAAAGGCCCGGGCGTTTCTCGAGCGCAACGAGCGCGTCTCGCTCCGCGCGCTGAAGCGCGAGTTCGAACTCGACGACGACGCCCTCGACGAGCTGGTCGAGGAGCTGGTGGACGTCCAGCAGGTGGCCGCGCGCGACGGCCGGGTACTCACCTGGGTGGGGGCCGCACTCTCGGAGCCGGCGACGCCTGTGCCCTCCAGCCTGGAACGCGCTCCCCGCGACTACACTCCGAAACACCTGGCCGACAAGATCCTCCAGTCGAAGAGCGCCCTCGAAGGGGAGCGCAAGCAGGTCACCGTGCTCTTCGCCGACGTCCGGAGCTCGATGGACCTCCAGCAGGGAGTCGACCCCGAGGATTGGCACGGGGTCATGGACCGCTTCTTCCAGATCCTCGCGGACGGCGTGCACCGGTTCGAAGGGACCGTGAACCAGTACACCGGCGACGGGATCATGGCGCTCTTCGGAGCGCCCATCGCCCACGAAGACCACGCCCAGCGAGCCTGCTACACGGCGCTCCACCTGGCCGAGGAGCTTCGCGGCTACGCGAACGAGCTGCGCCTGGGCAATGGGCTCAACTTCTCCGTGCGCATGGGGCTCAACTCGGGCGAGGTGGTCGTCGGAAAGATCGGCGACGACCTGCGAATGGACTACACCGCCCGGGGCCAGACCGTCGGGCTGGCCGCCCGGATGGAGCAGCTGGCGGAGGCGGGCAAGACGTACCTGACTGAACACACCGCGAACCTGGTGAAGGGTTACTTCCAGCTGGGCGATCTGGGCCCCCTCCAGGTCAAAGGCGTGCAGGAGCCGGTCGGCGTCTACGAGCTCCAGGGAGCCGGTGCGCTGCGAACGCGCCTCGACGTCTCGAAGTCCCGGGGGTTCTCGCGTTTCGTTGGGCGGGCCGAGGAGATGCAAGTCCTCGAGACGGCGCTCGCGCGCGCCGAAGCCGGCAATCCGCAGATCGTCGGGATCGTCGCGGACGCCGGCGTGGGCAAGAGCCGCCTCTGCGCCGAGTTCCTGGAACGCTGCCGCGCCCGCCGGATCATGACCTACGAGTCGACGGGCGTCTCCCACGGAAAGTCCGTGCCGCTGCTCCCGATCCTGACCCTGTTTCGGAAGTTCTTCGGAATCAGCGAGCAGGACAGCGATGCCACGGCGCGCGAGAGAATCGCCGGGCGTCTGGTTCTCCTGGACGAGGGATTCCGCGAGGCCCTCCCTGTGTTGTTCGACTTCCTGGGCGTGGCCGATCCAGAGAATCCCCCGCCCCGGCTCGACCCGGAGGTGCGACAGCGTCAGCTCTTCGCCGTGGTGCGGGGTGTGAGTCGCGCACGCGCCGAACGGGAGACTTCGGTGATTCTGCTGGAAGACCTGCACTGGTTCGACGGCGGGAGCCAGGCGTTTCTCGAGCCTCTCCTCGATCGGCCGCCGGGCGATCGGACGCTGGCCGTGTTGAACTTCCGGCCCGAGTACCAGTCCCAATGGCTGCAGAAATCCTCATACCAGCAGGTTCCGCTGCTCCCGCTCGGGCCCGAGGCCATCGGCGAGCTGTTGGGGGATCTCCTGGGCCACGACCCCTCCCTCGAACGCCTCCCCGAGTTGATTCGCGACCGGACGGGCGGAAACCCGTTCTTCATCGAGGAGGTCGTGCTGTCACTCGCCGAGGCCGGAGTCCTGGAAGGCGAAAAGGGCGCCTTCCGTCTCGAAGGAACAGTGGACAAGCTCCAAATCCCCCCCACGGTGCAGGGAATTCTGGGCGCCCGGATCGATCGCCTGGAGGAAAAGGAGAAGCTCCTGCTCCAGGCAGCCTCGGTGATCGGCAAGAAGTTCCCCGAGACCGTCCTGCGCCGAATCGCGGAGCTTCCCGACTCCGATCTCTCGACCGCGCTGCGATCCCTGCAGAGTGCGGAGTTCGTGTACGAGGAAGCGCTATACCCGGAGACCGAATACGCCTTCAAGCACCCCCTCACCCAGGAGGTGGCGTACGAGACGCAGCTTCGCGAGCGGCGCGCGCGGGTCCACGCGGCCGTGGCACGCGTGAGCGAGGAGCTCTATGCCGAGAAGCTCGACGAGCAGGCCGCTCTTCTGGCCTACCACTGGGAGCTGGCGGGCGAGCTCTCCACCGCCGTGGTCTGGCACCGCCGCGCGGCCGAGTGGGCAGGCGCCAGCGAGCCGTCCGAAGCGGTGCGGCACTGGGAGCGCGTACGCGCCTTGGTTGCGGAGCTCCCGGACGAGCGCGACATGCTGGCCCACGCGGCAAAAGCGTGCTCCCAGATCCTGGGCCTGGGTTGGCGACTCGGCGGCTCCGAGGAGGAAGCGGCGCGCACCTTCGAAGAGGGATGCCGCCTCGCCACGCGCAGCGGCGACCGAACCAGCCTCTCGGTGCTGAACGGATCGTACGCGGCGCTCCGCGGCCTCAACCTGGGCGACGCGAACGACTACATCCAATACGGTCAGGAAGCCGTCAAAATCGCCGACCAGACGGACGACGAGGCGCTGCAGTACTCCATGCGCACCTATCTGGGCTTCGCGAACGTGTTCGCCGGCAACCTCCAGACGGCGCTCGCCCTCGCCGACGAGGCATTCGCGCTCGGGCCGCGGGAGCACGCTTTCGGGGCCGGGTACACGGGCTACAGCCCGTCGATCGCGTGGCTCGCCGTGAAGGGGATGGCGCTTTCCGTGCGGGGCCGCACGGACGAATCCCGCCAGCTGTTGGAGGAGCTGGTGGAACTCGCCCGCACCCATGGCTATCCCGAGATGATCACCTGGGGCTACAGCGAGATGGGCGGCATGGACACTCTTCTCGGAGATGGGAAGCGGTTGCGAAGCCACGCACGGGCTCTCGTCGAGGCGAAAGAGAAGGTGGGTGCGGCCACCTATCACGCCATGGCGTACCTGGCCGTCGGCCAGGCTCACCTCGTCAACGAGGAATGGAGCGAGGCCATCTCGGCCCTGGAAGAGACGGTTCGCTTCATGGAAGAGACGCGATCCGCCGGCTACCAAAAGGGGAACGCCCTCAGCTATCTCGCGGACGCGCTCCTGGCTGCGGATCGGGTGGACGAGGCGCGCGCTCGCGCCGAGGAGGGCCTCGGCTGGAGTCGCTCCCGTGGCCTGCACAGAGACCTCAATCCGTGGTTCGCATGCGCGCGAGTGCTGGTGCGCATCGGCGATCCGGAATCGACGGAGCAGGCGGGCTCTCTACTCGACGAGGCACAGGGCATGATCGAAGAGAGGGAATCCCAGTTGTTCCTGCCCCACCTCCATAGGTGCCGCGCCGAGCTGGGTGCCACAGGCCCCGCAGAGAAATAGACCACTGTCATCTGTCCGACAGGCGGGCGGTCCGTACCCGTCGCCAGGCGCTTGGAGAACGCGCCTCGGCGGTCCATGGGCGAAGAGGAGCACGTCCGTTCGCGCTCGCGTCGCCGACAGCCGTTCACGACTCCCGCAGCCATCGTCATGCCTGCGTGGGGATGTTGTTGAAGCGGCCGTCGTCGGAGGCGACCGTGACCGGATCCGTCGCAGCGGACGCGTAGTCTGGGTTCGTCACCCCATGGAGGCCTCATCGACGAGGGCGGCGTGACCATCGCCAGCTACGACACTCGTGAAACGGGAAGCCGGCCGGACCCGGAGGCGCGGCTCGCGGAGCTGGCGCGCGCCGGTGGTCCGCTGCGTCGGGCCCTCGCCGCTCTCTCTGGGAAGATGGTCGCGTGTCGGGGCTGGGAGCGGCTCGGCTACGCGCGGCCGGGTGACTACGCGCGCGAGCGGCTGGGTCTCTCGGCCAGCTCGCTCCAGGAGTGGGCCCGGGTGGACGACCGGCTGGCCCGGCTGCCGCGGCTCGAGGCCGCGCTGGTCTCCGGCCTGCTGCCCTGGAGCAAGGTGAGGCTGCTGGCTCGCTTCGTCGCGCCCGAGGACGAAGCGAGCTGGATCGCCCACGCGGGCCCGCGCAGCGTTCGCAGGCTCGAGCGCGAGGTGCGGGCCGTAGACCGCGGCGCCCTCGAGACGGGCGGTCTGCTGCTCGACGAAGAGGGATGCTCGCGGGAGGCCATGGAGCGCGTGCGCATCTCGGGCTCGCCAGCGCTCTGCCTCGGCTGGCAGCGCGTGCGCCGCTACGCGGCGCTGAAGTCCGGCCAGCGGCTCACGGCCGGCGCCGTGCTGGAGATCGTCACGGCCGAGGCGCTCTCGGCGCTCCCGCTCGATGCTGCGGCTCAGGAAGATCTGGCGGCGCAGGAAGAGCTGGAGTCGAACGGCACGCGGGAAGCTGTGTCGCCCAGCTGGGAGCCCAGGAGCGCGGCTGAGAGCCCGGATGCCGCGCCGCTCGCGGACGCCACCCCGCCTGGGGCGTCGGAGCCTCCCGCCCGCTGCATCCTGCCTCCTTTCTTGCGCTCACTCGTGGCGGGCCTGGAAGACGCGGACCCCTTCGAGCTCGACGCCCGCCTGCGCCGGGCCGTGCGTCTGGAGCAGCGTCTGGATGCCGCCATCGGCCCGCTGCTGCGCCAGGTCGTCTCGGCCGAGTACGAGTGGAGGGGCCACCGCCCGACGCTCGGCGCCTACGCCCGCGACGAGCTCGGCATGTCGCCGCGCAAGGCTCGCGCGCTGGTGCGGCTCGAGCGCCTGGGCGACGTCTGCCCCGAGCTGCGCCAGGCCTACCGGGACGGTGCGGTTTCCTGGCTCCAGGCGCAGATCCTGGCCCCGCTATTGCTGCGCGAGAGCATGCAGGAGTGCGATTGGCGGGGCGCCTGGCTGGCTTTCGCCGCTCGCATCACGCTGCGGCGGCTGGAGGAGCTGGTGGCTTCGGCGATGACGCTGCGCGAGGTCGACCCCGCGGCCTGGCAACGTCTCCAGCCCGAGCCCGAGCAGCTGGCCCGGCTGCTCGACGAGGAGTCGAGCGACGGGCGGCAAGTGTGTGTGGCACCCACGCATTCCAACGAGACATGGCGGCTCACGATCCATGCACCGGAAGACGTCGCGCGCCTGTTTCGCGCCCTGCTGTGCACATTGCGGCGGGCCCTCGAGCGCGAGACGGGCCGGCTGCCGGACGAGGGCGAGGCCTTCCAGGCCATGCTCGACCACGCGTTGCGAGAATGGGACGTGGACGATCGCTGGCTGCGGCGTTGGGCCCAGCGCGTGAGCCCGGTCTTCGACCGCGACGGCTGGCGTTGCGGCGTGCCTGGCTGCAGCAGCCAGCGCAACCTGCACGCGCACCACATCGTCTTCCGCTCGCGCGGCGGTGGCGACGAGCCCGAGAACCTGACGACGCTGTGCGCCTTCCACCACCAGCGCGGCGTGCACGGGGGCCTGGTAACGGTTCGCGGCCGCGCGCGCCACGCGCTCCAGTTCGAGATCGGCGTCCGCCCCGGCCTGCCGCCGCTGGCGCGCTACCGCTCCGGGGATCTCGTGGCGTGATGGCTCCTCAATGAGTGACCCGGGACCCGACCAGGGTCTGCACGGCCTCGGCGATGCCGTCCGTCGAGAGGTGGTACATCGGGAAGATGCGCCGGATCACCTGGACCGTGGCGTACTCGTCCCACATGGAGGGCAGCTCCGGGTTGAGCCACACCGTGCGCTGGAAGTGGTCGGCGATGCGGTGCAGCCAGTCGATGCCGCGCGTCTCGCTGGTGCGCCGCGGGTCGATGTTTCCGTGCGGCTCCATCAGCTCGGCCGGGTGCATGGCGGCGTCGCCGACGATCAGCACCTTCCAGTTGGGGTTCAGCCGGCGCAGCAGATCGCCGGTGGGCAGCGCATCGCGCCGCAGCAGGCGCGC
>Ga0255058_10001115_pt1 | contig 15234 bp, 11 predicted proteins | sample Cases_109_9_MG_FD_188637 | JGI IMG/M metagenome (GOLD analysis project Ga0255058, IMG submission 188637) | Seawater microbial communities from Amundsen Gulf, Northwest Territories, Canada - Cases_109_9 | ecosystem: Environmental > Aquatic > Marine > Gulf | place: Canada: Northwest Territories... | reverse complement strand
CAGGAAAGGAGTGATTAAAATGTTTAAAAACCTAACATTAATTATTACTTTATGTATTATTTTTATAGCGAACATTGTTAAAGCAGACACAATAACAACTGATCCTGTTTCCGCGCTGGATTTAAGAAGCGCTAATTCCCCGCTGGAAAATGCTTGTCCAAGCTCTGAAGTGTTGGCGCAGAATAAAGATTGGGTGGAACATGCTGGTGTATGGAATAAGAGCATGGGAACCCTTTTGACAGAACACTTTAGTCTTCCGCTTGCGCCAGTCAAGCCTAATGTTGGTTTATCCCTAGTCCCAGTTAATGTGGATCGTGGAATGGGGATTACTTCCTGGAATGAAATTCTATGGACCGTTTATAGAACCAACCAAACCAATTTTTCTGATAAAAATACAAATTGCCATGTTTTGGGTTCTGTTGCCTATTATGTAGAGGTAAAGAATGAAAGTGGCTGGCCTCCTAAGGTGATGTTTATTAATAATCCAGATTCGGAAAAACAATGGCTTTCAAAGGGAATGATTGGATTAATTGAATTCCGTTGGTATGATCCTGTGAATAAGAAAAGACATCGATGGTTTAACCGCCGATTGGCATCGTATTTACGGTGGGTAAAAGGGACCAGTAATAGCCCAATTTTTTTACCAAGGGCGGTCAATACATTAGATTAATTTTTCTCCACAATGTTGAGGAAAAAGATGTGGGATTAGTATTGTTATATTCAAACTTTGGATTTCACTTCTTTATTTGTAATCCCATATTTCTTTAACCTGTAAAGCAATTGGCCTCGGGATATTCCTAAAGAACTGGAGGCCCTGGATTTATTCCAATTATTTTTTTCCAGACAGGCAATGATTTTTTTGCGTTCTATATCTGAAATGAGATTTGGGATGGAACGGTCTTTCATTATAAATTCAGAGGTCTCATTATCAACATATTTGGGTTGTTCTGAGATTTTGAGAATTTCCTTTGGAAGATGTTCTTCGTAAATTGTTCCCATTTCGCATGAAAGGACGGCGCATTCAACCGCATTCTCCAGTTGTCTTACATTCCCTGGCCAGGAATAATTACAAATGAGATCTTTTGCCCTTTCACTAAAAGAAGGAGCTTTTTTATTATAGATCAATGAAAACCTGCTTAAAAAATGGTTAGCAAGCAATAGAGAATCTTTTCCCCTTTCGCGAAGAGGGGGAACGTGAATATGAAGTGTGTTAAGTCTGTAAAAAAGATCTTCTCGGAGCATCTTATTTTTAATTGCTTTTTCAATATCGCGGTTTGTAATAGAAATTACCCTTGCGCAAAGTTTGATAGTTGTGTTCCCTCCAACCCGTTCATATTCTTTTTCCTGCAATACCCTTAAGAGCTTGACTTGAAGTTGCGGGGGAATTTCCGCAATCTCGTCGAGTAAAATTGTCCCATTTTTTGCCAGCTCGAACCTCCCAATTCTTTGCCGGTCGGCGCCTGTAAAAGCTCCCTTTTCATGACCGAACAATTCGCTTTCCAGCAATGTTTGAGCAAAGGCGCTGCAATTCACAGGGGAGAAGCAATGTTGGCTTCTATTGCTCTCCGCATGTATCATTTTCGCGACAATTTCTTTTCCAACACCCGTTTCTCCTGTAATGAGAACAGGGGCCTCGGATTGGGCATATAACTTGATTTTATCGCGTATGGAAATTATTTCTTCCGATTGTCCTATTAATTGTTCTTTTCCATAGCTACTATGAAGCAAATCACGCAAATATTTATTTTGACGTTTTAAGTTTACATGTTTTTGGACTCTTTCTACTGCTAATTGAAACTCCTTTTGGTTAAAAGGCTTGATAATAAAGTCAAAGATTCCGGTCCTTATGGCATCAATTGCTATTTGTAGATCGGCATGACCTGTCATCAGCAGGTAATAGGATTCCTTATATTTTTTTGCAAGTGTATTGATTAATTCTAACCCGTTCATATTCGGCATATGGTAATCAACCACAGCTATATCAAAGGTATTTAAGTTTGCCCAGTCCAACGCTTTTTGGGGTGAACAAAAACCGTGAAATTCTAAATGATCTGTATTTGATATATAGTTTTTTATATCATCCACAACCGCTTGTTCATCATCCACGGCCATAAGACGTAAAGAAATGGGTTTTTCAGGCATAATAATCTTTCCTGTTATGATCTTTCTAAAAATATTGAATTTATTGTTTTAAGCTATTATCACTTAAACTGCAATATAAAGGATGGTTCCATAGTGTATTCTCTATCTCGAGTTTCTTGAGCGTCTAAAAAAGTTTAATTAAACTGAAGCGAGTCTTCCTGGTAGGGAGTTAAAATCTGAACAGGCTTTAACAAAACCTTTTTGGCAAATTGAAAATAATTATCTGTTTTCACAGCAAAGATACCCTTTTTGGGTTTCAAAATATTTTTAATACATTTGAAAATGGGTTGGCATGAGGAAATACACAAAAGTGTATTGAAAATATCGCGCTTACTTAATAAACTAAAAAGGCAGTCAATTTCTGGCGGTTTGCTTTGATGTTAGCGATAATTGCAAATCATATCCTCATCCTATTGATGAATTTAAATGATCCGTAAGCGCTTATCTCTATGATTAAGACTTGCTGATTATAGGAGGCTTGAAGTTAATAGCTTTATAAAACGGAATTAATTTTTCATAAGTAGTTTTGAGATATTCTGGGAAAACTTTGGTGTCCGCAATTACGGGCATAAAATTGGTATCACCAAGCCAGCGAGGCACTATATGAATGTGCACATGGTCTTCTACGCCTGCTCCAGCAACTTTCCCTAAATTCATGCCTATATTAAACCCCTCTGAGTTTAAGACTGATCTGAGTATACGCACGCTTTCTTGCGTTAAGAAATGGATTTCCAGGGATGTTTCCTGGTTTAAATCAGTTATGCAGGCTAAGTGTTTGTAAGGAGCAACCATAACATGGCCATTGTTGTATGGATAAGCGTTCATTATTACAAAAGAATGTTTTCCCCTTTTAATAATAAAATTTTTTTCATCCTCTTTTTCTTCCAGGGCTTTGCAGAAGATGCAATAGTCAGGTTTTTCACTAAGTATATAATTTATTCTCCAAGGGGCCCAAATGGTTTTCATGGTTATATTCTTATTTAAAAGTAAAAATTAATTACGCGTTGAAATAGCCTCTATAAAATGCTGTGTCTCTAAAAATTTTTTTAAAATAAAATATCTTCACATTTCTTCTTCAAAATATTTTTTTCTTTACATCGAAAGTTTCTGAGTGTTTTATTGCCATTGCAATTTTGGAGCGGAGATTTAATAAATTAGAGCTAAAAGTTCATTTTCTTTTGATCGCATTATTTTTGCATCTTCTTCTGATTGCTCATGGTCGAATCTAAGGAGATGCAAAATGCCATGTATTAGCAATGTAAATATCTCTTTTTCAACAGAATGGCCAAAATCTGCCGCCTGTCTTATTGCTGTATCTACAGAAATAACAACATCACCTAAAATGCTTGTGTTTAGATCAGGAAAATCGCCTTCTATTTGAGAGAAAGACAATACATCTGTGGGTTTATTTTTATTCCTATATGCTACATTTAATTCCTTGATGTGCTTGTCGGAAGTAAAGAGAATACTAATCTCTGAGTTATGGAAGTCTAAGTTTTCTAATATTTTCTGAACTTCTTTTTTTATTTTCGAGAGATTTAATTTTGTTTTTTTCTGTCGGTTGGTGATCAGTACTTTCAATAACTCCCCTTTTCTCTTTTAAATTATCAGAAGGCGCTTTCTCAGGGTAATTAACTCTTGAGTGAAACATTCCATTCAGGATTCGCACAAAAATTTTTATTATGCTATGGAGATCTTTTAAGGTTAAATTCGATTCGTCTAATTGTCCATCCAGGAATTTTTCATTAACCATTTCCTCCACAACACCCTGAATTCGCGATGGAGTAGGATCAGACAATGAGCGAGAAGCGGCTTCCACGGAATCTGCAAGCATTACTATAGCTGTCTCTTTTGATTGAGGTTTAGGGCCGGGATATCTGAAGTGATTTTCCTTGATGGAATGGAGTTCGGGATATTCATTTTCTTTGGCCTTATTGTAAAAATATCGAATTAAGGCAATACCATGATGTTCTGAAATAAAATCCACAAGCCCCGGTTGTAATTTATATTTTTTGGCCAGTTCGATACCATCTTTGATGTGTGAAATAAGAATTAAACTGCTCATATTGGGGTTTAATTTGTCATGTTTGTTGGAGCCACCCATAAGGTTTTCTATAAAATACTCTGGCTTCTTTAATTTCCCTATATCGTGGTAATAGGAGCCAACCCGGGTTAAAAGGTGATTGGCATTAACAGATTTTGCCGCTTCTTCAGCCAAGCTGCCTACCACCATACTGTGTTGATAAGTTCCCGGGGCATGATAAAGCAATTCCCGCAAGAGATCGTGGTTGAGGTTAGAAAGTTCCAATAATTTTATATCAGAGGTTACCCCAAAAACGTATTCTAACAACGGCAAAAAGGAAGAGACGAAAATTGCGACGATAAGGCCGCCTAAAAATCCCATTACAATATTCATTGCAATGGGAAGTGATAACGAAGAGAAATTCATCAAATGCATGGGTATGATGGTAGCCACATTGACAATGCTTATAACAAACCCGGTTTTTAGAATGGATAAACGCCCATTATACTGTCTTCCTCTAAACACGGCGTATAAACTACCGGTTATGGACAACAAGGCATACTGCATTTGTCCTTCCAGAAGCAATCCAGTCAGAATAAAAGTGGCAATTGAAAAAATAATGCCAATATCCACTTCAAATAACATTGCTACTATCATTGGTCCTGCGGCATAGGGAATCGCATAATAATAAGACTGGGTATCAATAACACCCGCATAATCGGATAGAGCATGTGAGAGGACGATAAATAATTTACATATAATCACATTGCTTAATAAAATTACTCCCAGAAGCAGTATGTTTTGTTTTTTGCTTGAAAAGGAGGGCTTAAAATTGATCAGATAAAACCACAATAAAAATCCTATTAACGCAATAAAAATTGAAATGCCAACAATTGAAAAACTTGCGCTATCTATATTCATTGATAATATTGAATTATTTAGTTGGAATAATTGTTCCTGCGGATTATTTTCTCCATGGCTAACTAAAGGTTCTCCTTTCTTAATTTGGAAAAATATAGGAAAGGTTGGAGTTAAGATGTAACTAACAGTTATTAAAAAAATAAGGACTGAAGCAATTTGCGCGACCCGAGGGAGTAGTTTTTTGCTTGGAAAAATTTTCTCTTCTTGAGCTTTTGGGGAAAGTTTATTTCTTGTCAAAGGTTTTTTTTCAATTTCTTTTTTCTTCATATTTTTCATAAGCCTTAATAACAGTTTTAACTAAATCATTTCTAATGACATCTTGATCGCTAAAATGAATAAATTTAATATCTTTTATTTTTTGCAAAATATATTGAGTTTCAACCAGGCCGGATTTTTGATGGTTTGGCAGGTCTATTTGAGTGATATCACCTGTTATAACCATTTTAGAGTTCAGCCCTAACCGCGTTAAAAACATTTTCATTTGCTCTGGTGTGGAATTTTGAGCTTCGTCCAAAATAATAAAAGAATCGTTCAGGGTTCTTCCTCTCATAAAAGCAAGAGGAGCTATTTCAACGATGCCATCTTCAAGCATTTGTCGGGCCCTTTCCGCTCCCACCATATCATAGAGGGCATCGTAAAGGGGTCTTAAATATGGATTGACCTTTTCTAAAATATTTCCAGGCAGGAAGCCAAGTTTTTCCCCAGCTTCAACAGCGGGCCGCACCAAAACAATGCGACCAAATTTTTTCTTCTGGAAAGCCGAAGCCGCTTTAGCCATAGCCAGATAGGTTTTTCCTGTTCCTGCGGGGCCAATCCCAATAACAACATCAAAGTTATCTATCGCATAAATGTACTCATATTGAACAACGCTTCTTGGAGTTATATAACCTTTTTCTGAAGTTAGTTCAATGCGTTCAGAAAATATTTTTTTGATATCAGGCTCGTCATTCTCAGCCCAAAGGCTGAGGACAAATTTGAAATCTAGATTTCTAAAAATAAAGCCCTGGGCCATCAATTTAAACAGGATTTGCAAAAGCCTGTGAACCTTTGCAACGTTTTCCTCTTCTCCCAGGATGGTTAGTTGATCCTTGCCGGTGGTTAGGCGCACATGGAATTTCTTTTCTATGAGGCTGAGGCGTTGGTCTTGGATTCCGAAAAGCTCTTTTAGATGGTTGTTATGTTCAAGGACTATATTTTTCGAAAAGATTTTGTTCAACGGATGGGGCTCACTTTTTAACACCAATTAAGGCTATCATAATTGGTGACAGATGCCAAATGGATTTATCATGGGGCTAAAAAGCATTTTACACAGTAATAAAAGAAGAATAATAATGGTATTTCTATGAGGCTATATTAGCGTAAATGTCTAAAATTTAATATGTTGGAATTGAAAGCTGGAAAGAACTTGAAGAGATAAAACAGTTGTGTTTTTCTTTGTTCCCTTAATAAAAATAGATTTCGCTATAAAACTCCTTAACTTTATAAAATTCTAAAAAAATTGGATTCAATAATTATCAAGGCTTGTTTCTAAGGAAGATTTTATATTCAGTAATTTTTTGTCATTTAAAATCTTGTTTTTATGTAAATCTGTTACGTAAAACACATCGAATCCTTTTTTCCCTTGGGTGGAGATTTTTGCGTTAACGATGTTGATTCCCAAATCAGAAAAAGTTTTTGTTAATAAATAAAGGGAACCTATTCTATCCTGAAAAATAACTTCAAAAACAGAGTAATTTTCGGAAATTTTGTTATCAATCAAAACCGAAGTGGGGATAAGTATATGTTTTTTTAAGCTATTGTTTTTAAGAAATCTTTTGTTTTTAATTATGTCAGAAACGTCTTTTTTATTGGATAATACGTCCTTTAATTCCATTTCTATTTTTTTTAAACAATTTTCCGTTGAAACTTGTCTATAACCTGCTTCATTAATTTGCAGCGTATCAATGGCAAGACCATCTTTCCCTGAATAAAGCTGGGCGTTTAATATATTTAACGATCCAGCGCTCAACACGCCTGTAATTTTAGCAAGCGTTCCGGTTTTGCCTTTTGTGCAAACCGATAATTCCCAATAGTTAAATTTATTATTGCGTGAGAAATTAACCGAAACTATTTCTTTATCTAATTGCTTAACTAAAGAAACATGCTTTGTTATACAATCTGAGCCCAACGAAACTAAATACTTAATAGGCATATTTTCCAAGTAATTACAAGCAAATTCCTTATCTTCTTCTTGAGGGAATTTAGAGAGGATTTTTTGTTTTCTTTTTATTGCTAATTCCTGTTCAGCCCCATCTACAGAATCATCCATTAATAAATAATCGTATGTTTTTTGATATAATTCCAAAAGCAAGGCCCCTTTCCATTCGGTCATCATTCCAGGGGATACAGCCATGATATCAGCGCAGGTATGCACATAAAGCATCTTTAATAGCTCTATATCTTTAATCTTTTCCGCAAAATCCTCAATAGTTTTTCTATCAGATAAATCCCTACGTTGAGCAACGTGGTTCATCAAAAGATGGTTTTTAATTAAAAATATTATAATTCTATAATCTTCCGGTTCCAACTCAAGACGCTTAATAATATTGTCAGCATAAATCAAACCTGTTTTGATATGGTCTGCGCCCTCTACTTTTCCTATGTCGTGTATAAGGAGAGAAAATTTTAAAATTTCAGGTTTATTTACCGCTTGATAAACTTGCGATACTTCAGCTAATTCCTTCTTTTTACTTTGCCAAAGGTTTTCCAAGGTCTCAACAGCATGTAGAGAATGTTCATCTACGGTGTATGTGTGAAAATAATCATTATGGATTTGAAATCGGCATTTTCCAAACTCTGGCAAAAATAAGCCAAGAACATCAACGGAATCCATTGTCCTAAGCACAACAGAAGCATTTTTTGCCTTCATAAGCGTTAAAATAAACTGCCTTAACTCAGAAGGATCCCATTTATGGTCTTTTATTAAAGGCGCATTTTTTCTAATAAGGTTTTTCAAGTTTTCATTAATCTTCAAATTTAACTGAAGAGCATAAAGAAAAAGATTGAACAAAAGGTTTGGTTTCTCTATAAAAGCTGTTTCATTAAAGTTTTTTAGAAAAATCTCATCTTTATTTTGAGTAAAATCTTTTCCAAGGTCTTTTAAGCGGAACCTTTGAAAAATTTTCTTTGTTTTCCCTCTATATTCCAGGCAACGATGAATTAAAACATTGGAAAATATATTTAAATTATACGCCGCGGAGTAGTAATCTCTCATGAAGAAATCAACTCCAGACCTATTGCTGTTTGATTTGTAACCTAACATATTGGTTACTTCGTTTTGTACTTCATGGACAAGGACATCGTTTTTATTTTTCGTAAAAATATGCAAGGCATTTCGTATCTTAATAATCAAATCCATAGAGCTCTTCAACGTGCTAAATTCATGCGTATCTAATATATTTTTAGAATGGAGTTCTTCTAACGTCCCTAAAGCAAACATGGCTCGAGTAGCCCACAAGGCGCAATGAACGTCTCTCAGGCCCCCTGGACTCTCCTTGATATTTGGTTCTGATGAGAAAATGGAATGATTATCTATTGAATCGGAGCTTTTATTAGCGTGAATATGCTCGAAAATAAAGCGATGCGCCTCTTTTTTTTGGAGATATTTCTTCATAGCAGATTGAAATTTAGAATATAATTTATTGTCTCCTGATATAAGGCGCGATTCCATTAATGCTGTAAGTGATTTGATATCTTTTCTGGCCATAGTTAAGCAATCGTTGATTGTTCTAAAGCTATGGCCAACCTCTAATCCAATGTCCCATAATAATGAAAGAACATTGTTAAGTAAAAAATCCACAAAAGGGTCTGCTTTTTTTTCATATAGAAATAAAATATCAATATCCGAACGAATATTAAGTTCTCCTCTTCCATATCCCCCAACAGCAACTATGCTTAAAGAAGGAACTGTGGAGCTGTTTTTACCGGGATATTCATCGCGGAAAGCTTTGTATATGAACGCAATGGTATTATCCACCAATAGGGTATAAGCTTGGGTGGTTTTCATTCCCGACGGGTCATTAAAAAAGTCTTCTTTTATGGCTTTAACCTTATCTTGCAAATCTTTTTTTACAAGATGGAGGTATTTTTTCCTTATTTCATTTGTTACTCTAATTGTCATGTTTGATGAATATGTTTGGTTTAAACCAAAATCTCCGGGTTCTGTTCCAACCGCTCGCGACAGGTTAACATTCTTTGATTAACTTTAAACCCTCTCATTAGAGTTTTAGGGTTTTTGTGATTTGATTTCTCACTTTGATGAATTTTTATCTATCACAAAATTCACAACAAGGAGCCTTTGGTAAAAAATCTATTGTTAAATGATTGTGGCCATGTTTTATTGTTTTTGCTCCTGTGATAACCGAAAACATAAGTTTTCTATTGAATAATTTGTATTTTAGGCGGCATTTTATATAAATTATCCGTTGGTTTAAAAGGCTTAACGAACATTGAGACTCTTATCCTGTGCGAATGATATTACATTGAGAGAACTTTTGTGATCCTTCTCACGAGGGGAATTGGGTAATATTTAGGATTAATATAGGAAACAGATTGAATTAGCATATCTTCTCCCTGGTTATATTTCAAGATATTATTATTTTTATTGGCTGCCACTGTATATTTGGAGGCAAGATTTAAGCGTAAACTTTAATGCCATTTTGATCTCTATGCGCTTAGGAAATCGTTGAAAATTAATCAAGTAGCTCTGTCCTATATTAATGTTAAATTAATTGCGATTTGTAATATGCAAACGTGGCATATTTAAATAATAATTTTAGGAAAATAAAATTTTTGAATCCCATTAGAATAATATGAAATTTCTCGCAGCTTATCTAATGTTAATTTTTTATCTTTTACTTAGCATAACTGCATATGCTGCCACTCCAGACTGGCTTGCTCATGACCTGGGCATGGAGAAAAAAGTAGGGGGAAATTGGAAAAAGGTTGAATGGAAAAAGAACAAGGCGGCGCTCGACAAAATTATCGAAAAATGTATCTGCAGGTTTGTGGTCCCCTTTACTTTGCCATCAGGATTGACCATAGTTCCGGGCAGGGATGATATGGAGCTTACAAAAGAACGCACTGACCAGGGAGCTACAATCGAAGACACAATCAAAGGGGGCAAATCCCCGGAATATATAAAATTACCCCATGAGGGGGTCGACATCGGTTCACGCATAAGTATGGATAGCGGAAAGACGCTTGGCAAGCTTGACAATGCAAAGGTGACCCCAATGTATCCCGGTGGGTTTATTCGTGATAACCAGGGACCGGAACAAAAGATTATGTGCGAAAATAACGGGTTTCGTTTGATTCTGGTTCTAGATTATGATCATGTGAATGCTGCGGCTGGAATTGGAAATAAATGGAAACCAACTCCTATAACTGGTAATATCGGAATCCTTGAGGGAAATAATAAGTGGGATTCCTTTGATCCTGATCTTACGATGAAAATGAGGGACAAGGGAAATCACATTCACCTTGGCATTAAAGGCATTTACGAACTAACAGATGAATTAATCCTTGCCCATAACCATCAGCTACAAGGAATGCCTGTTAGCAAGGACGAAGCTGATTTCCTCAAGGGACGCGCGGATTTCTTTAACACCATTCTTAAAAAAACAACTGGGACGTTTGATAAAAATGCGATTGGACCTTGCGGCTCTGGAAATATCAGTGAAGGGACCAAAGGGTATGAATGAGTGGATGATCAGGAAAAAAAATTATTTCAGGAGTTAATATTAAAATCAGACCTTCGAGGCAATTACAAAAGTTTTATATAAGATTTATCAAAAACGAAGGGAACCCTCATAATATTTCCCTTGGTTTTGCTGTGGGTCTTTTTGTAGGAATGTCGCCTACTATGGGAATCCAGATGTTGCTGGCTGTTTTCCTGGCGGCTTTTTTTAGATGGAGTAAATTTTCTGCCGCGGCCGGGGTTTGGATAACCAACCCCTTTACCGCTCCTTTTATCTATACCGCCAGCTATGGCGTGGGTTTAAAGATATCTGGCATTACTAATACTTATAATCTCTCAGAACAAATTTCTCATTCAATAATTCAGACAATTTTGCTTAAATCACCAGAAATTTTCTGGACTCTGGCAATAGGAGGAGTGGCGCTTGGTTTGCCTCTGGCTGTTATGGGTTATTATGCATCCTATTCCACCGTATCAAAATACCAGGAAAGGGTCTTAAGAAAAAAAAGACAAAGGGAAAAATTGGCCGAACAGAAATAACATATAAAAAAAATAAAACAATGCCGCTTTTAACCTGAACCAAAAGCCTTTTAGCTCTATTTTTTTGCGACATTAAGGTTAACAGACCGACTTTAGCGGATGGGGAAAGAAAGATTTCTAAAAAACAGAATAGTAGAAATAATTAAAATTCCGAAGTAAGCGCTTTTTGTTGCTACATTTACAGTTTTTGGATTAGTGTTTAGCCCGGTAACTTTGTCAATCGCATATTTTACGTAATATTTTGTTCCCGGATCTTCTCCCATCATTTTTTTTATTTTCCATTGTATGTCTGTGACCAGGCAATATCCGAATCCATAAAATATTCCCAGGACACACCACGAAAACAGAATAAGTAGAGCGAGGATATAATGGGCCAACCGGGTTTGCGGTATCATCCATCCAAAGAGATAAAAGAAGATTATCAGCAAATGGATGACATGAAATAAAATATTTAAAAACTCTAAAGCAATTTTTGATATTAATTGATTAGCGCTCTTCACTGGTTGCCTCTGCTAATTTTTTTTGGAATAAATCATGACTTTTGGAATAAGCGTAGAGAATGATTTTTAGCATTATGCCAGGATCATAGGCTGGGGCCCCATCTCATCATTTTCAATAAAAGTGTCTATTAAGCTCAGAGGTATAATTAGCGCCAATTATGTCCTTATTAGATTTTAGCCAATCTGAGAATAATGTTTTTCCATTTACTTTTTGATTTGATGTTAATTTATTCGCCATTAAACCTCGCAACTCGTCCTTTGTAAGAACCACATCTTTAACGAATAAACCAATAATATTTCCCAGAAATATTCCCAATTTTGGCCATAAATGAATTAATAAAACATTTCGGTTTAAAACTGAGGAAATTAGTTGGATAAACTCCTCGTAGGTAAATGTTTCAGGGCCAATTGCATCAATAGTAAATGATTCTCTTTGAGTAGCGCATTCCACAGCGATTGAAGCTAAATCTTCCACGAATATAGGTTGAACCTTATAATTGCCAGGACCGAAAATTGGAACAAAAGGGAATACACGAATGGTCCAGGCAATATTGTTTACCAGAATATCCTCTTTACCAAATACCAGAGTCGGCCTTATTATGCTATAGGCAATTCCTGTATCTTTGAGGGCTCTTTCTTGTAAAGCCTTCCCTCTATAATATGGAAGCGGGCCAGATTCAGATGGGTTTGTAACACTTATATGGACGATTTTATTGATTCCAGCTTGTTTAGCGCAGTCAAAAAGAATTTTGGTGTTTTCGAGGGCTTTATCGAATGACCAGTGTTTGTAATTAAACCTGATCCAATAAGTATTAAATAAAACATCGGCGCCTTTCAATGTTTCAGTAAGTAGATCGGGGTCGTCGAAATTGTATGGGAAAGCCTTAACCTGGTTGCCAAATGGGTTATCTTTGTCTGGATGTGTTGTTATAGTTCTTACCTGCCGGCCTGAATTGATCAGCTCGCGCGTAATGTACTTCCCAATATAGCCAAACGATCCAGTTACTATGTCCATTTTTATTGCCTAACTTCCGGAATAAGTGGAGGAAAAAAGTTGCTACTCTATAAAATATAGCAATGCGTTGAGGTCAAACAAGCTTCAGTTTCTGTGTCGAAAAGGTGGATTTTTTCCTCAATAATATCTAATGAAATCTCATCCCCCATTGCATCTTTGGTGGATGTGATGGATTCCGAAGGGATTCTCACTGAAAAGGAATTTTCGCCACAGGTGACGAAAACGAGAGATTCCGCTCCCATGATTTCTATTAATTCGATGGAGCCTTTTAAATGACCGTCTCCTTTCTGATTGTGCTGGACCGAATTTGATCGGATTCCAAGATGGAGGGATTTCCCCACGTAAGGTTGGATGATTGTTTTGTGCTTTTCCAATTCAATGGGAATATTGATATTTTTAGCATTCAGTAAGAGGTCTTCTTTCTCCTGGATCACATTTACGGTGAGAAAGGACATGGCGGGCAGGCCAATAAAGCCGGCGACAAATTTATTGGCAGGGCTTTTAAATAGTTTAAAAGGGCTTGCAATTTGTTGGGCCACGCCTTTATTTAAGACGACAATTCTATCTCCCATCGCCATGGCTTCTTCCTGATCATGGGTGACATACAAAGTGGTAATTTCATATTTTTTCTGGATGATCTTAATGAGTCTTCTCATCTCAAAACGGAGCTTGGCGTCGAGATTAGAAAGAGGCTCGTCCATCAAAAACACCTTTGGTCTTCTAACAAGAGCTCTACCGAGGGCCACTCGTTGTTGTTGGCCTCCGGAGAGTTCTCGTGGGTAACGGTCTAAAAGTGGGGACAGCCTGAGAGACTCAGCCGCCTCACTCACTCGTGATGTTATCTCTTTTTTAGAGACTTTGGAGTTTTCCAAGGCAAAAGACATATTTTGCCTCACCGTGAAATGGGGATAAAGGGCATAGTCTTGGAAAACAAACCCGATTCCTCGCGCTTTGGGCTCCATTTTATTGACGACCACACCATCAATGAGCAACTCTCCCTCAGTTATTGTTTCTAATCCTGCTAAGGTCCTCAGTAAAGTGCTTTTTCCGCATCCTGAAGGACCGACGAGGACAACAAATTCTCCATTTTCAATCTCTATATTGAAATCATGAATGACTGGCGCCAGTTCATAGCGTTTTTTGAGATTTTTAAATTCTATTTTTGACATATCACCTTAATCTTGCACGGAAAAGTTTGCCAGAGCTGCAAGGCATTAAGCGCGCCAACGTAGTACTTTACTTCAAGTGTTTAATAACGCAGCAGATCTGGTAAAATTTTGCGCCTTCAGGTGATGAATTTTAAAAATTTTAATAAAAATTTTGTTAACCAATTGGGTTAAGGGCAACTCTATACTTATTTCTTTGCAAACAATTATGATTACAGGATGATCAGGATAAATTCCATTTTTTTTAAATTCATCATGCAAGATTCAGGTTTAACCCTTAACTCCACTAGTTGCGATGCTTTTTACAATTTGTTTTTGCAAAATTAAATAAATAATAATAACGGGCACAATGACTAAGTTGGAGGCTGCCATGATCAGGTGGTAGTTTATGCCCTGAGCTCCGGCAAAGGCCTGCAGACCCACAGGAAGAGTTTTCATTGTCGGCGAATTTATGACGATAAGCGGCCATAAAAAAGCGTCCCAGTTACTGATAAAAGTTAAAATGGCAAGGGCTGAGAGTGATGGTTTTACGAGGGGAAGGACGATCTTCCAAAAAATTTTAAAATCAGGGGTCCCGTCAATCCTTGCCGCCTCAATCAAAGAATCAGGGACGGACTCAATGGATTGCTTCATAAAGAAAATTCCGAATGCGGAAAGGAGGCCTGGGAATATAATTCCTAAATACGTATCCACAAGTCCCAGGCCGGAGGCCATATAGTACCAAGGTATAACTAGCATTTGCATAGGGATCATTAATGTGCTGACAATAAACGCAAATATAATGAGCTTGCCTTTAAACTCAAATTTCGCAAAGGCATAGCCCGATAGAGCTGAAAAGAAACAAACAGTCAAGGTCACTACCAAAGCGCAGCCAATGCTGTTGATGTACCACCTGAAGAAATGCCCACCCTTTAAAACTTGGATGTAGTTGCCAAGGGTGTAGGTCTTAGCAAAAAAAGTGGGAGGGATGGTGATAATTTGGTCAGGAGTCTTAAAGGAACTTAAAAGGCACCAAAGAAAAGGAAATACCATCACCACAGCAAAGGAAATAAGACAAAGATAGAGCGACCATTTAACGTTTTTATCTGACATATTGTCGTCCTAACTTTCTGTCTATGAATTTTTTTTGAATGAGAGTGATGAGCACAATTAAAACAAACAAACAAAACGTCATAGCAGAGCCATAACCC
>Ga0255058_10001114_pt1 | contig 15236 bp, 14 predicted proteins | sample Cases_109_9_MG_FD_188637 | JGI IMG/M metagenome (GOLD analysis project Ga0255058, IMG submission 188637) | Seawater microbial communities from Amundsen Gulf, Northwest Territories, Canada - Cases_109_9 | ecosystem: Environmental > Aquatic > Marine > Gulf | place: Canada: Northwest Territories... | reverse complement strand
CGGGTCTTCTACGGTAATTATATGAACCTTATCTTCTGAATTAATAAAGTCAATCATGGCTGCCAATGTTGTTGACTTACCACTACCGGTTGGCCCCGTAACCAGGACTAACCCCTTTTTTTTTCTTGCTAAGTTTGCAAGTATGGCCGGAAGCCCCAGGTCAGACAGGGTGGGTATTTCAACAGGTATCGTCCTGAAAACAATCGCCTCTCCCCTGTTTTGAACAAAAGCATTAACCCTGTAGCGTGATGTCTCCTCGCCAAATGATACAGCAAAATCCAGCTCGTAAGTTTCCTCAAAAACCTTACGTTGCCGGTCATTTAGTATGTCATATAATATGGTATGAACATCCTCCTTGCTCAAGGGTGGAACATCTAACTTCTGCAAATCACCATCTTTTCTTACCATTGGTGGTTCGCCGGAACTAATGTGCAAGTCTGAAGCATTTTGATCTTTAGCAAATTTAAGTAATTCTGTAATATCCATAAAATAAATCCTTTCTACTAATTGTTTTATTTTAATTCGATAAAAAGAATATACTGTATATCAGGAAGGTATCTCCTGATACACATCATTTATCTGCCGCCAATTGTTACATTTCTTATCCTTATGTGTGGGCCGCCGTCGCTTACACGTAAGGGAGACTGCCCGCCCTTACCGCAACCACCAAGTCCTCCATAAAGAGTAAGGTCATTTCCGATTGCATCTATATTCATCAATGTTTCAAATACATTACCTGTCAGAACTACATCACGAACCTTTTCACAGAGCTTTCCACCTCTTATCTGGTATGCCTCTTCTGCGCTAAATGTAAACATTTCTGTATTTGTTTGTCCACCAAGGGAACCTATTGCGTAAATACCATCATCAGTATTTGCCAGCATATCTTCAAATGTCCAACTACGGGGCTCCATATACGTGCTGCTCATGCGGACAATAGGCTCATGTGCATAGTTGATTGCTCGGGCGTTCCCTGTCGGACTTTCGTTCATCATTGCTGCTGTTTCTCTTGAGTGTAGTCTACTTGTTAAAATCCCATCCTTTATTAGATACGTTTTCTGTGTTGGAGTTCCTTCGCTATCATATTTATTATAACCCGCTTCCCCTTCTAATGTACCATCATCCACAATAGACAGGTCGTCTGAACCAAAACGTTTTCCAATCTTCATAATCTCACGGAGCTTTTTGTTTTCATATATAAAATCCGCTTCACTCAGATGGCCGAATGCTTCATGGACAAACACACCACAGAGTTTCGGATCAACTATTATAGTATATTTACCACCTTCTACCGGCTTTACGGAAAGTAAATCAACGGCTCGTTTTGTGACTTCTTCGCACTGTTCCTCAAATTTTTCAACTTTTTTATACCCTCTAAGGTCTCCGATTGAATTATAGGCCTGCTGTACGTTCATACCCTCTTTTGCAATTGCCGTAACTGAGACGCCACAGAATATGTTCTCATTAACGATAAAGCTGCCTTCCGTGTTTGCAAAATAAAGTGTACTATGAGAATCCATATACCTGACATTGGAGGTTTGAATTTTCTTTGAAGATAGGATTATGTTATTGTATTTATGGCATAATTCATGTTTGTCTGCCAGTGAAATATCTGCCGGGTCAACATCAACTTTAGTCTTTACGGTATCCCGAATAACCTTAGTTTTCGCAAGCGAAACCTCTTTGTTGCCAACGAGCTTTGCCTGCTCACATGCCATCTTGACGTAATGAGACAGATTCTCAATATCATTGAAGGCAACAAATCCCCATCCTCCTTTTACGAGGGCACGGACACTACCCCCCATTACACTATTTTCGGCTATATTCTCCAATTCTTTACCCACATAAGCGATTCCTGTCCCTTTTCCCTCCTGAATGCGTATCTCTATATAGTCTGCCTTTGCCGACTTCAGGGCATTCTTTATTAATTTTTCCATCAATTGCGTTTCCTGATTAAATTTTCAAATTCCTCTTTATTTAAAATAGTTACTCCCAACTCTTTTGCCCTTTCTAATTTTGAGCCCGGCAATTCGCCAACAACCAGAAAGTCTGTTTTGCTGCTTATCGTTGATGACACCTTGCCGCCCAGGCCTTTTATTACGTCTTCTATTTCCTGCCGGGTATATCCATTTAAAGTCCCTGTTATTACAAAAGACTTTTCAGTGATGCTGGAAACAGGTCTTAATTTTTTGCTCGTTGTTCTTGTGTTAACACCTGCTGCCTTTAGTTTATTGATAACTTCCTTTGTATGGCTATTTGAAAAGAAATTGACTATACTATTTGCCATGATATTTCCAATTTCAAAGATTTCTTCCAACTCTTCAACAGAGGCATTCATGAGTTTATCGAGTGTGTCGAAGTGTTTCGATAATACCTCCGCCGCATGAGAACCTACATTCTGTATCCCCAATGCGCAGATCAAGCGGTGTAAATCTCTGCCTTTGCTTTCTTGAATAGCATTAAGGAGATTTTGAGCAGATTTTTCTCCCATCCTTTCAAGCAACACAAGGTCATCAAATTTTAGTGAATAAATATCAGCGTAGTCTCCAATAATATCCTTATCAACCAATTGTTCAATTAAGGCTGGGCCAAATCCCTCAATATCCATTGCCTTTCTACTTACAAAATACATTACTCTTCTTTTTGCCTGTGCGGTGCATAAAGGATTGTAACATTTCAGATATACCTCTTCTTTTACGACATCACTTTTGCAAACAGGACATTTCTTTGGCAAACTAAACGATTTTTCACTACCTGTACGTTTTTCTTTAACAACCCTGACTACCTGTGGGATAATCTCTCCTGCTTTCTGGACAACCACATAATCCCCTATGCGAATGTCTTTTCTTTCTATTTCATCGAAATTATGAAGGGTTGCCCTGCTTACGGTTGAACCGCTGAGTTGTACGGCACTTAATTCTGCCACCGGGGTCAGTGTGCCTGTCTTACCAACCTGTACCCTTATCGCTTCAATTCTTGTTATTGCTTCTTCAGGATTATATTTGTAAGACATAATCCAACGCGGCGCCTTGCTGGTTGAACCCAGTTCATCATGTAATTTTAGCGAATTAACCTTTACAGCCATTCCGTCCACCTGATAATCAAGGCCTTTTCGCTTGTTTTCCCAGGAATTACAATATGAAATAACTTCATCCATATTCGCACATAATTTGTAGTGTTGGTTCACAGAAAGACCAAATTCTTTTGCAGCTTCAAGACACTCACTGTGATCTGTAAACTTACCATCTTCGTAGTAGCCAAATGCATAGGCGAATAATCGAAGATTCCTTTTAGCCGTTATATGATGATCAAGGAGTTTAAGAGACCCTGCAGCTGCATTCCTGGGATTGGCAAATTGGGGTTCACCTGCTTCTTCCCGCTCCTGGTTTAGTCTCTGGAATTCTTTGTTTGGCAGGTATATTTCACCCCGGATTTCAAGAACTGAAGGTATGCCCTTGTTGTCTGTACATGAAAATCGTAGAGGAATATCCTTTACGGTCCTCAGATTTGCAGTAACATCATCACCTCTAAGGCCATCACCCCTTGTTGCGCCACGTATGAAAACCCCTTCTTCATACCACAGCGTAATTGCTACACCATCAATCTTAAGTTCCACAACATATTCTATTTCATCTACATCTGTGTATTTTAACATTCGTCTAATTCTGCTGTCAAATTCTCTTAACTCCTCTTCTGAGTAGGTGTTATCAATACTGAGCATAGGTATTCTATGCTCTACTGATGTAAAACCCGAAATAGGTTCCCCGCTTACACGTTGAGTGGGAGAATCAGGTGTGATTAGTTGTGGATAGGCCCTTTCAAGCTTTTCTAACTCCTTTATCAATTGATCATATTCATAATCCGCAATTTCGGGCATATTTTCAACATAGTATTTTTTGTCGTGATATCGAATTTTAGCACGAAGATTTTCTATTTCTTCCATTGCCTTCTTACTCATTTTTTGTAAGTATAACAAATTTTATCCATGTGTCAATAAATGCGTTTATAGGAGGTTTGGAGGGGAAAACCCTTGACATTAAAACCTATTTTTTATAGACTTAAACCACTATATTTATATGGAAAAATTGAAAATTCTTTTACCATACTAGAAGGAAAAACTATGTCCAGGAAGGAAAAAGAGTCAAAAGCATTTTTTGAGATTTTTAGAGAACCGCAGGAACAAACCAAACAAACCGGTTCTGGGTTTTCCAAACAAGCCGATTTCGGCTTTTCCAAACAAATCTTAGGAGGGTATCAGAAGCCCATAGGTGCGAATAGAAAGAGGGAACAGCTAAGCTGGATTAAGGACACAGTAGGGGGTGAGACTTTCCAATCTGGCGCTCAAAAGGTCAAAAATACTCTGAATAAGGTTGCCATTAAACCGGAAACTTTGATAATTAGCGCATTATGTGCTGTTTTTCTATCGTTGGCATGTTTTTTCACTGGTTATAAGATTGGCCATAATAAGGCATTAGGCCCTGAAATATCACAGGGATCTATTGTACACCCCAGGATAGGCGGAGTGGTTAAATTTGTACCCCCAGGGAAGAAAATAGAAGCCATAGATTTATCAACAAACTCTTCATATCTTAGGAATAAGAAAGCTCAGAGTATTATAAAAGCTCCGAATACTATAGACGAAAAGTGGACGCTTCAAATTATAATCTATAGTAACACGAAAGGACACATGAAGAATGCTACCAATTTGGCAAAGGCTATTAAGGATATGACGGGATACAATACTTTTGTGGCAAAGAGAGGTAAAGAGCTTGTTGTATGTGTAGGTAGATTTGATTCAAGGAACAACGTCGAGATTAAAAACGTTTTAAACGAAATCAGTAATATAAAGTATGAAGGAAAGAAGCAATTTGCAAGCGCTTATCCAATCCAAATAAGATAAAGGAGAATATCAGTGAGCATCGATAAAAGTCTTATAACAAAGGGTAAATTGGCCAGGCATAGAAATGTGCTTACAAGGGCAGAGCGTATTAAATTTTTGATTAATGAAAACTTGTGGAAAGATGGAAGGTCAGTGTTTGGTTTGCCAAAGGTGAAAACCTTAAAGGTACGAAAGAAGACAAAGGTAGAAAAAGAAAAAACTGAAGAAGAAGCAACTGCTGCAGTTCCAACAGGTGAAGAAAAGAAGGAAAAGACTCCCTGATGATTGCCGATCGAATGGGAGAGTTTGAAGCATCCGGGATACGGAAGGTCTTCGATCTGGCGCAAAAAATAAAAAATCCGGTTAACCTCAGTATAGGTCAACCGGATTTTGACATTCCTGAGGAAGTTAAAAAAGAAGCTATCCAGGCAATAGAAAATGGTTTCAATAGATACACAATAACACAGGGTATTCCGGAACTCAGTAAGAAGATACTGGAGAAGGCAAGAAAAGAACGCGGTATCAAGGGCGAAAGCATAATGATAACTTCGGGGGTTGCGGGCGCTTTAACCCTTGCGTTCCTGGTTCTTATAAACCCCGGAGATGAGATACTCATACCGGACCCATACTTTGTATCATTCAAGCACATTGTAAAACTATGCGGCGGCAAACCCAGATTTGTTGATACATATCCTGACTTCGAACTTACACCCGAACGCATCCTCCCCCATATAAACCCACGCACCAAGATTATTATCATAAACAGCCCGTCAAATCCTACAGGTGTAGTTTGTAAACCACAACACCTTAAAGAAATTTGCGACATTGCAAGAAAACATAACCTGATAATTATTTCAGACGAAATATATAAAAAGTTCGTTTATGACATAGAATATCAGAGTATTGGAAAATTCTATGAAAACACAGTGACCTGTAACGGCTTCTCCAAGTCATACGCAATGACCGGATGGCGATTAGGCAGCGCTATCGGCCCGGCAAATATTATTGATGAAATGATGAAACTCCAGCAATATACCTATATCTGTGCCCCCTCATTTGCACAGGTAGCCGGAGTCAAGGCCATGGATATTAGTATGGATAAATACATAGAAGATTACAAAAAGAAACGTGATTTCGCTTGTAACGGCCTTAAAGAACGTTACAAGATAACCAAACCTGATGGCGCCTTTTATATCTTTCCTCAAGTACCATGGGGTACTGATGAAGAATTTGTTACCGAGGCCATAAAACATGATTTGTTAATCATTCCGGGCAGTGTATTCTCTGAAAAGAATACACATTTCAGATTGTCCTACGCTGCGCCATTTGAGACCCTGGAACGCGGGATAAAAATATTGAACTCTTTAGTCTGAATCCAACAACCATTTATCTTATGTTAATTTACATGTCTTTAATCTGGAGGTTAACATGACACTACTAAAGTCAATCAATATACCATTAGGGACAAAGGCCGTTGATTTTTGCTTAAACGGTACAGATGGAAAGACGCACTCTCTTGCCGACTACGATGATAAAGACGTATTAGTCATTATCATTATGTGCAATCACTGTCCGTATGTTCAAGCCGTGGATAGCAGACTCGTTCAACTGCAGGGAAAATTTGCAAAACGAAACGTTCAGTTCATAGGAATCAATCCGAACGATGACATTACATACCCCGAAGACAATCTGGAAAACATGATAAAGAGGGCAAAGGAAAAAGGATACAATTTCCCGTATTTAAGAGACGATGATCAATCCATAGCAAGACAATACCAGGCCCAGTGCACTCCTGATATATATGTATACAACAAAGAAAGAGAGTTATGCTACCATGGTCAAATAGATGATAATTGGCAAGAGCCGGATAAAGTAACCTCGCACGATTTAAGCGATGCCATTGAAGCATTGCTGGCAGGGAAAAAGCCCTCTTCTAACCAACGCCCATCAATGGGTTGTTCGATAAAGTGGAAGGAGTGATTTATTCTACAGAGTGTTTGTTGCAAAATTAACGTTTAGCTCAGCTGTACCGCGTAGCGGTGGATGCTGTAGCGATTTGTTATGTTTACAATCATTTACAGATATCATCTTACTTAGTTGTGTGTAGTTGAATTGTATATCTTTTTATCGAGCAGACTTCTTTGTTTGATCTGTGTCCAATATGTACTCTAAATCCGAAATGGGACTGCTATTGATGAATAAATCAATAGAATCAAGTAAATCTCCATATAGTCCCATTGCTGTAGGGTAATCGAAAAAGTCGATAGGTTCCATATGTTTGAATTCGAACTGTCTGCCATTCCATTCAATAGCTTTGGATTTGTTAATATAATGCCCATTGTTGTGAACGGTATTTCGGATAGTACGGCACAGATCATAAAGTGAAGTATATTTTTCAATGCCAAGTTTCTCAAAGAGGAAATCATAAACTCCTTTGAAGCTTCCTGAGGCTTTATCAGATTTATCTGGGAAAACTTCAATTATGAACTTGCGCATTGACCACTCAACTCTAGAAAGAAAAAATACTAGAAAGGCATGCTTTGTCATAGCATCCATGTTTTTCAGTGCCGATAGATCATTTGAATCTGGTTTGTCTGATCCGAATTTTATTGTCCACCACTTTTTTTCGGTCACGGTATCTAGCGTCATGCACATGAATATGTGATAAGAACGAAGTGTATTACCGGCTGCTGCTAACATGGATGAGCGAAGATCGTCATTTGGATATTTTGCCTTAACTATGTCGTAGCTTTTCTTGCATTTTGAGAGAAGATTTTCGATGTTTCGTATGTAGTATTCTTCGGGTTTCATACGTATTATTCTACTCGTTTATCTTTATCTTGCATTTCATTTGCACACAACTCATGATTTAGAAATTATCAGTTTCGTAGACATAATGGCGTAATTGAGCGGAAGGTTCTGCGGACACAAGCTTGCTTGCAGTCCGGAGGTTCTTTCCGCTCAAATGTCTTGTTCGCGCCGCATCAGCGGCGCGAACATTTACTTTTATATTTGTTCTATATTTGTCGGCATGTTATCGTAATAAGTAGACCAAAGGACAATCGGTCGTTTTTCCGTTTACTTCTCAACAAACTTCAGTGATGCTGAATTAATGCAGTATCGAAGATTGGTCGGCGGGGGGCCGTCTTCAAACACATGCCCGAGATGCGCATCACATCTGCTGCACGTCACTTCCGTCCTTATCATACCAAGGCGCTTATCTACGGACGTTTTAACATTTTGCCCTGAAACAGCATCCCAAAAGCTGGGCCAGCCTGTCCCTGAATCAAACTTTGTTTCCGAGCTGAATAGCTCATTACCACAACACACACATTGATATACACCATTCCCCTTGAAGTTGTAGTATCTGTTTGCAAATGGCGGCTCTGTTCCTTTTCCCCGGGCAACTTTATATTGCTCCGTCGTAAGTAACTGTTGCCATTCTTCATCGGTTTTACTTACTTTTTCAGGCATGTTTGTCTCTTTCTGTTTATGTAATGTGGAATTTTCCTCCGGCAGGTTATTTCTTTGCTCTTCAGCAGTGTTAACTTTATTACAGGGAAGCAAAAGACATAATAATAGCAGAATAGCCAAAATCAATGGAATATTCTGAAGTCTATTTATCATATAACCCTTCTTCCATTGTACTCGTTAATGAGAGCATGAAACAGATTACATTTTGGCAAACAATTCAAATCCCCCTTGATCCCCCTTTAGCAAAGGGGGAATGGGGGATTTGCTAGTATCAAAGTAGGGTGGGTATCACCCACCAAAGTTAACATTTACTTACAAATGAAATGGTGGGCAATGCCCACCCTACATCTTTAATTGAAAAAATTGTAAATCTGAAATTGTAAATTTTTTAAAATGCTTTTTCTCCAAAAACAGACTCAAACCGCTCATTAAATGATTCGGGTGTAAAATGAAAACTCTGCGGGCCATAAACCTCTACACAATATGCAGCGCTGACAGCCCCTATTTTTGCGCCATGAACAATATCATTATCTGACAAAAAGAACCCCTTGATTAATCCTGCCCTGTAAGCATCGCCTGCCCCTGTAGGATCTTTTACGGAATCAGTTTTGGCGATAGGGATATCAATACTCTTGGCCTTGTTATGTTCTCTAAGTATTACTTCCGAACCGTATTCGCCTTTTGTTTTAACAAGTATCTCTGTCTTATCCAGGATATCGTCAACCGTCATGGAGGTCTTTTCCTGGGTTAACTGCAGTTCGTAGTCATTGCATATGAATACCTTTGATCCATCTATCATTTCTATTAATTGCTCTTTTGACCAGGCAGGGAGGGACTGCCCCGGATCAAAAATATAATCAATCTTTTTCTTTTTGTATATATTTGAGAAGTTAGACATGTCATCTAAATTTCCCGGTGCAACCAGGGCAACAGTCTTTTTGTGTTCGATAGAATTAAAATCAAATGTGGAACCAAATTTCATTGCTCCCGGATTAAAAGCCGTTATTTGATTATCTGACTGATCAGTGGTTATATATGCACCTGCAGTCAGTTCTTCCTCTATAATCTTAATATGCCTTGTAGAAATTTTATGACTTGTCAACCAATTGTTATAAGCTACAAAGTCACGTCCTGCTGTGGCTATTACGGTTGGGCTTTCACCAAGCTTGGACAATGCATAGGCAACATTGCCTGCAGTACCGCCAAAATTCTCCCTCAAACCATCTATCATAAAACATACGTTAAGCATGTGTACCTTCTCAGGAAGTATATGGTCAGAGAACTTTCCCGGAAAGTTCATAATCCTGTCATAAGCCAATGAACCGGAAACAAGAATATTCATTTTACCTCCTTCAAGAACCAATCAATTCCTACAAAGAATAAAGATATCAGGCTGGTAAGTCTTACATGGTGATAATAACTAATTGTCTTTGGAAAATCTAGGGATATTAATGCAAAAACATGCCTTATCCGCTCTAATTATTAAATGGTATCGGAATGGTCAAGTTAGGCAAAAAAAACGGTTATAGTGTATGTATCTTGCCAGAAGGCAAGCCAAAGAAATGAAGCAAACATAATAGGTACTTATTATGAATTTTTGCCTAATCTTAATCGCATGGATAGTAGTAGCCATGGTGATGTAAATAACGATGCCCGTATCCAAAGTTTCCAACCCTATAGGAATAGTCCCAATCGCGTATCTTATCTTCCTGTGCAATTATAGTTTCAATGCTACCTGTCATCAAATCTACAGTTTCCGGCAAGGATTCACCACTCTTTAATGCCGCAACACCTTTCCTCAATAAGTCCGATACGTTACTGGAAGGAAACATTTCAAGATACGAATTCCATTCACTAATTGCGTCATCCATCTTTCCATGCTTTAAATATGCCATACCTAGAAATAGCCTTGCCCTCTTATCGCTGTTCTGAAGTTTTCTGGCAGTTTGGAGCTCAGATATTGCTTGATCATACATTTCGGTTTTGTAATAGGCTATTCCAAGCTGGGTATGTGCATTCGGATATTCCGGGTTTTTCTCTAAAACGATATTGAAGGAATCAATCGCATCTTTGTAATCTTGCTGCTTTAAATGACTTACACCTGTCCCATAATGCATCCCTGCACATCCGATAGAAATAATCAGACATATCGAAACGATTGGTAGGCTCATTAAGTTCTTCATTAGACTTCTCTCTATTAGTTAACATATATAAATAAACTTATTACTTGAAATTACCCTGTCTAATTATATTTTAGCACAAAATCATATTAGAACTATCAAATAAAAAAAGGGCTGGAGACAAAAGAAAAATCCTTGCCTTCCAGCCCCACGTTATTAATCCCCCTTAGTCCCCATTTGTTAAATGGAGAATTGGGAAATTATGTTCAATCAATGATGATGATCTCCTGTATGGGATTCGGCTTGAGCCTCTGCGCATTCGCAGGATACACCACCCTTTCCCGAACAGTGGCCACATCCACACCCTTCAGATAGTTGTGGACATATACATGCGTATTTTTCCGGGTTCTTTTCAAAGCTGGCCTTGCAATGGCCGGAGCAAAAGTAGTAAGTATATCCGTCCTTTGTCAGCGTCTCTGCCGAGGCCTTGTCAACTTGCATAGTGCAAACACGGTCTATCGCCTTTTCCCCTTCTTCTGCATGTGCCAGGCGGTTTACGTGTGTAACCTGAAGGCCAAGCAAGAACATAAAAATAAGCCCTGCAAACAAAATCCTTTTCATAATCTTTACCTCCTTAAATCTTTCTAAGGTGAAAATATTAAACTAACAATCCGGTTTATGCTGATTTGTTTTATTACAACTTTGGTGCCAAAAGACATAAAAAAGAACAAAACCTGCTTATCAGTTTATTATTAGAGGGCTTAAGCGGGATTATCTATTATATAATTCTGGGTATTAAAGAGGGATATGTAAAACCGGTAAATGGATTTCAAACAAAGGGGTGTGGGAAAAGCAACTATGGGTATCAGCGGTATTTATACCTCCTGCGTGTTCCTCCAAAGATCTTCATCAAGATGTAAAATATTATTATCCCCGAAACAAACCCGCCTATATGCGCCCACCATGCAACACCTCCACCAGAGGCCGATGCCGAGATAGAAGCCGCCCCATTAAAAAATTGTATAACAAACCAGAATCCCAGGACAACCATAGCCGGAAGTTCAATAATTGGCCATATAAACCATAGAGGAATAATAGTAACAACCCTTGCGTGGGGAAACGTAATCATGTACGCCCCAAGCACTCCTGCAATTGCGCCGCTTGCACCAATACAAGGAGTCTCCGATTGACTATTGAAAAAGACATGAACGCAAGAAGCCGCAATCCCACAAATGACATAAAAGCAAAGGTACTTAAAGTGCCCTAATTTATCTTCAATATTATCTCCAAAAATCCACAAATACAACATATTACCAATGAGATGGATAAAACCTCCATGCAGGAACATTGATGTCAAAAAAGGTAAAAATGCATCTATAAATGTCAAATCAGGAATTTGGGAATAACGTTGGATCTTAAGCGGCACTAAACCATATTGCATTATAAATCTATCTACACTTGAACCTAAGGACAGTTCTACAACAAATATGAAAACATTTACGACCATAATCCCTATCGTAACATAGGGAAAAGTACCTGATGGATTTTTATCTCTTATCGGTATCATAATTGTGATTAATCAGGCTTAGGCTCTACGGTATGAGGGTCAGGGGATTGAATTACTCGGAAACACACCCTATCTTAAGCGACTCATCACCTCGGAATAGGGAAAATACTTACCGGGGCACTTGGTTATCTTAAGGCTTTTATGTACAAGAATCCTTCTTCTGGGAATATTGCAACACTCTTGAAGATATTTTATCAAATCCACTAGAGCAGAAATCTGTGCCCTTGTCGGACGATTGACGTCAAAATTACCAACTAAGCAAATCCCTATGCCATACTGATTATATTCATCACTGCCGGCGTGCGCACCCTTCATCTGTCCATTCCACCGGCCTCCAACTTCTATCAGGCCATTCCTCGCGCCCTTTCCATTTCCTATTACAAAATGATAACCCAAACCGTTTTTCCACCCTCTTTCTTCCCTGTGATATCTATCCATAGTAGAAGCACTTCCTTTATAAGAACCACTATGATGTATAATAATATATTTCCAGTGCCTGACCTTAAATTTGTTCAATTCACTCAAGACGGCTTCCGGAAGAATAATCCTATCTTGTGGCGCCGGCGGCGTACTACAACCATATAACATCGGTATTATTAAAAATACAGCCTTCATATAAAGCCATTTATATTTGGTCATACCTGCCTCTCCTTAAAATGCTTTCTCTATATCAAGATTCCTTTGCACAACGAAATCCTACACCCATATTCCCAAGTCTCGGATTCACTGATTTCCTTGCTGTACATCGCAACATAACACCCATGGTGGCAAACCTTGACCCACCTCTGACAATCTTTTTAGCGCCTTTCTCGGGACCTTTTGGATTGTTCTTAGGGCTTACATCGTAATAAAGCATATCTGCCCAATCAGAACACCATTCCCCTGCGCTACCAGCCATATCATAGCACCCATAAACGCTCTTACCTTCTTCGAAACTACCAATTGGTTCAGGGTCTCCCATATTGCATTTTTTTGGATCCCATTCTTTCCCCCACGGCCATTTCCTCTCATCTGTTCCTCGTGCCGCCTTTTCCCATTCTGCTTCCGTAGGCAATCTTTTATCCGCCCATGCCGCATAAGCATAAGCATCATACCAGTCTATTCTCACCACAGGATAATCTGGATGATTATAATAATCATCTTCCCAATTCATAGGTGTATGGTCATTGTTTACATGCTCATCCTTGTGACATTTACGGTGGTCTTCTGTTTTCTTAATATATTCCAAAAACTCATAATACTGGGCATTTGTCACTTCATACCTATCGATATAAAATGCATTTAGATATACTTTGTGGGGCGGACGCTGTTCCCGTTTTATATCCTCCAGGCCCATTATGAACGGGCCGGTGGGGATTAAGACCATATCACATTTCTCTTTTATACGCGGCAATGCCTTTTTCATGATATCATCTCTTTGTGCACGCGCTTCAATTAACTTATTTTCCCTATTTAAGATTGATTGTAATACTGCCATATAGGAAACAACCTTGTCTATATCCGCTGCATCCGGTACAAGCATAACATAATTTCTAAGGTGTTTGATGGCTTTTCCCTGTGCCCCAATCTTTCCATAAAGCCTTCCCATGTTATATTGAAGTGCAGGCAAGTCCGGATATAAGGCAATGGCTTTTTCGTATTCCTTCAATGCCTTGCCGTACTCTTTATTGTCGGAAAATTTGTCACCTTCTTTAAGATGTTTGGATGCTTTTTCTTTATTTTCTAAACGTTTTTGCTTATCTTCTATTATTTTTGCAATTGATATAAGCTTACCACCATCTTCTCTACAGAATTTTTCTCCAGGCACACCTGCCTTTTTGCACTTAGGACAAACCAGGCCTTTCTGTGTTGATACTAATTCAGTCCCATCCTTTCCACAAAATTTAATACCTTTTGAATACTTTGTTCCACATTCAGGGCATTTATTATACGATTCTTCTTTAGGCAGGTTTTCTTCGCCAAGCGCTGTAGCTGCTATAAAAAACCAACATAAAACTAACACAAACCTAAACCGGTACATTTTTATTTAAATCCTGTAAGAAACCCTTTATCTTAATAATTTGTCCAAGTAGTTCCGCCTCTTTATCCTTTTCCGCATTAACAATGTGTTTAGGGGCATTCTTGACAAAGCTCTCGTTAAAGAGTTTTTTCCTCACTATATCTAAGTGTGATTCAATCTTATTTAAACGTTCCTGCTGTTTTTCTTTCTCTACCCCTACGTCAATAAGCTCCTTTAAAGGAACGAAAACTTGTATCTCATTTATCACCTCACTGGCAGACGACTCCGGTTTTTCCAGATCAATACCCACTTCTAAACCATCAAGATTTGCCATCTGGACCAGGAAGCTCTGATGGTTATCAAGCGTTTCCTTAAGCTTCTTATCATTGACCGAAACCAGAGCTTTCAGTTTTTGCTTATTAGGTATATTCATATTACTCCTGATATTTCTTATAGCCCTGATCATGTCTTGAAGTAATGTCATTGTATTGACTACATTTTTGTTAATCTTTGCTGCATCTTCTTTCGGCCATGGGCATATCATCAGACTTTCATTAACCATCGTATCAGTCAATATTAATTTATTCTTGCCAGCTAATTGTTTCAAATGTTGCCATATTTCTTCAGTAAGAAACGGAGCAAAAGGATGCAGTAAACGTAGAATATTATCGAGCACATATGTTAAGACCTTTTGTGCCACTATTTTGCTCTTTATATTATCAGAACTATAAAGCCTTGGCTTGATTATCTCCAGATACCAATCACAAAAATCATGCCAGATAAATTCGTATAGAGTCTTTATGGCTTCATTAAATCTATATTTCTCCAGGGATGCCGTACACGTCTCTATCGCCAAACTTAAACGATTCTCTATCCAAACGTCCTCAAAGAGGTAATCTTCGGTTCGGCTGAGCTCACCGTCGAAGTCTTTTTTAATTGTTGTGTCTGTTGATTCGTTACCCTCTAAATTCATCATTGCAAATCTGGCAGCATTCCAGACCTTGTTGATGAAATTACGCCCCATTTCAAACCTGCTCTCATGGAGCTTTATATCCTGCCCCTCGGTAGTCAACATTATCATTGATGTCCTGACTGCATCCGCACCGTATTGATCAATCATTAACAACGGATCAATGCCATTACCTAAGGACTTGCTCATCTTTCTTCCAATTTCGTCAAGGATAGTACCATGTATAT
>Ga0255058_10001111_pt1 | contig 15254 bp, 9 predicted proteins | sample Cases_109_9_MG_FD_188637 | JGI IMG/M metagenome (GOLD analysis project Ga0255058, IMG submission 188637) | Seawater microbial communities from Amundsen Gulf, Northwest Territories, Canada - Cases_109_9 | ecosystem: Environmental > Aquatic > Marine > Gulf | place: Canada: Northwest Territories... | reverse complement strand
ATCGGCCGGGCGTAGCGTGACCTCGGTCATTCTCATCTCCAGATCCGGTCTTGGCGCAAGCTCTTGCCATCGCCGGGCCGAAAGGACAACCGCCTTTCAATGGAAGTCGCGCGAGCGCGGCATGGGGTTCACCCGCCGGGGGTGACGTGGTGGGGGTTGAGGTTCGGGGCGGCGCGGCGCCTCGTCGGCGTGGGCCGGCGCCGGAAGCGGGCGTTGTGGGCGGCCCAGCTCGTGCAGACGCTCGGTCATGTCGCTCAGCTTTTCGGCCACCAGGTGGATGACGATCCCCTGCTTTTGGATCTTGCCCTCGACGGCCAGCAGGCAGGCCTTCAGCAGGATCGCCCGGAAGCGCTCGAAACAATCGGGCCAGACCACGATGTTGGCGACCCCGGTTTCGTCCTCGAGGGTGGCGAAGATAACCCCCTTGGCGCTACCGGGGCGCTGGCGCACCAGGACCAGACCGGCCAGGGCTGCCCGCGCACCGTCCGCCAACTCGGCCAAGGCCGCGGCCGGCACCAAACCCTCGCGCGCCAAGGTGCCGCGCAGGAAGCTCAAGGGGTGGGCTTTCAGGGAGAGGCGCAGGCTCGCATAGTCCGCCACCACGTGCTCGCTCAAGGAAAGGCGCGGCAGCCGGACGGCGGGCTCGGCCCCGCGCTCCTCCTCGCCCGCCGCGGCGAAGAGCGGCAGGGGCGCGGCCGCCGACAGGGCTTTAACCGCCCACAGCGCCTCGCGCCGGTCGAGACCGAGGGAGCGCAGGGCATCGGCGCGCGCCAGCGCCTCCAGAGCCTTCTTCGAAAGCCCGGCCCGGCGCTTCAGGGAAAGCGGGTCCTCGTAGCCACCGCCGCGGCCGGCGAGCAGCCGCGCAGCTTCCTCTTCGGCCAGGCCCCTCACCTGGCGCAGCCCCAGGCGCAGCGCCGGGCCGCCCGCGCTCTCCCCATCCTCCAGGGTGCAGTCCCATAAGCTGTGGTTGATATCGACGGGGCGCACCGCGACGCCGTGCTCGCGGGCATCGCGCACGATCTGCGCCGGGGCATAGAACCCCATGGGCTGGCTGTTGAGCAGCGCGCCGGCGAAGACCGCCGGATAATGGCACTTCATCCAGGCCGAGACGTACACCAGCAGCGCGAAGCTCGCCGCGTGGCTCTCGGGAAAGCCATAGGTGCCGAAGCCCTCGATCTGCTTGAAGCAGCGCTCGGCGAAGGCCGCCTCGTAGCCGCGCGCCACCATGCCGCCGACCAGCTTGTCGCGGAACTTGCCGATGTCGCCGTTCTTCTTGAAGGTCGCCATGGCGCGGCGCAGCCGGTCGGCCTCGCTGGGCGTGAAGCCGGCGGCGACGATGGCGATCTGCATGGCCTGCTCCTGAAACAGCGGCACGCCCAGGGTCTTGCCGAGGACCCGCCGCAGCGCCTCGGAGGGAAAGCTCACCTTCTCCTCCCCATTGCGGCGGCGCAGGTAGGGGTGGACCATGTCGCCCTGAATCGGGCCGGGGCGGACGATCGCCACCTCGATCACCAAGTCGTAGAAGTCGCGCGGCTTGAGGCGCGGCAGCATGGTCATCTGGGCGCGGCTTTCGACCTGGAAAACGCCGATGGAATCGGCCTTGCAGAGCATGTCGTAGACCGCCGGGTCCTTGGTCGGCACGTCGGCGAGGCTGTAGCTCCGGCCGTGGTGGCCGGCGATCAGGTCGAAGCCCTTCTTCAGGCAGGTGAGCATGCCGAGTGCCAGCACGTCGACCTTGAGGATGCCCAGCGCGTCGAGGTCGTCCTTGTCCCACTCGATGACGGTGCGCCCTTCCATGGCCGCGTTTTCGATCGGCACCAGCTCGGACAATGGGCCGCGGGTCATGACGAAGCCGCCGACGTGCTGCGAGAGGTGGCGCGGAAAGCCGATCAGCGCGCGGGTCAGCGCGATCGTCTGACGTAGGCGTCGTTCGCGCGGATCGAGCCCCAGCTCGGCGGCGATGCGCGCCTCGACGCCGTCGCTGCTCCAGCCCCAGATGCTGCCGGCCAGGGCCTGGACGGTGTCGGCGGAGAGGCCCATCGCCTTGCCGGCATCGCGGACCGCCCCGCGCCCGCGATAGCAGATGACGGTCGCCGTCAGCCCGGCGCGATCGCGACCGTATTTCGCGTAGATGTACTGGATCACCTCCTCGCGGCGCTGGTGCTCGAAATCGACGTCGATATCGGGCGGCTCGCCACGCTCGGCCGAAACGAAACGCTCGAACAGCAGATCGAGGCGCGCCGGGTCGACCGCCGTCACCCCGAGGCAGTAGCAGACCGCGGAGTTGGCCGCCGAGCCGCGGCCCTGGCAGAGGATGCCGCGCGACCGGGCGAAGCGCACCAGGTCCTCGACGGTCAGGAAATAGGGCGCGTAGCCAAGCTCGGCAATGAGGCGAAGCTCGTGCTCGAGGGTGCGCCGCACCTTGGCCGGCACGCCGCCCGGATAGCGCCGGCGCGCGCCCTCCCAGGTGAGGCGCTCCAGGGTCGCCTGAGCGCTCTCGCCCGCGGCCCCCAGCTCCTCGGGATATTCGTAGCGCAGCTCGTCCAACGAGAAGGCCGAGCGCTCGGCGATCGCCCGGCTCTCGGCCAGCGCCCGCGGGTGGTCGCGGAACAGGTGGGCGACGTCCTCGGGCCGCTTCAAATAGCGCTCCGCATTGGCCTCCAGGCGAAGGCCCGCCTCGTCGATGGTCACCCCCTCGCGAATGCAGGTGACGAGATCCAGAAGGGGCTTGCGCTCCGGGGCATGCATGGCGACGTCGCCGGTCGCCACCAACGGCACGCGGCAACTTTCCGCCAGGTCGGCCAGAGCGGCGAGCCGGCGGCGGTCGTCGCCGCGGTAAAGGGCGCGGGCAGCAAGCCAGACCTGATCGGGAAAGACCGTGGCAAAGCGCATCAGTGTCGCGCGAAGCCCGGCGGCGAAGGGAGAGCCGTGCAGCGCCACCGACGGCAACAGCACGAAGCTCTGCCCCTCGCCCGCGGCCTCGATGTCCTCGAGATAAAGCTCGCAGTCCCCCTTGCGGGCGCGCCGCTTGCCCAGGGTCAGGAGCCGGCAGAGCCGCGCGTAGGCGGCCCGGTCCCGGGGATAGCAGAGCATCTGCGGCCCGTCCCGGGGGACCAGCCGCGCGCCCACGGCCAAGCGCAGCCCCGCCGCCTTGGCCGCCACATGCATGCGCACGACCCCGGCCAGCGAGTTGCGCTCGGCGATGCCGATGGCCTCGTAGCCGGCCTCGGCCGCCGCCGCCACCAGCTCCTCGGGATGCGAGGCGGCGCGCAGGAAGCCATAGTTGCTGGTGACCTCAAGCTCGACGTAAGGGCAGGCCATCACCCGAAGATCCCCTGCAGGTACCAGCGCCCGGCGGCGCGGTAGACCCAGTAGCGCCGTCCGTTGCGGTCCTCGATGCGGAAGTAGTCGCGCGCCGGCTCTTCGGCCAACTGCGCATCGCTCAACCACCACTCGGCCGTCAGACGTTCCGGCCCCTCGGCGCGGACCACCTGATGCAGCAGGCGACGCCAGCGGAAGCGGGCCGGCGGATGGTCGGGCAGAAGCGCCATGGCCTCGATCGGCTCCGGGCGCGGCAACAGCCGCAAGGGGCGCGGCGCCAGTCCCTGCCAGCCCTCCGCCGCCCGGCTGCCGGGGGTCTCCGCCATCAGCGAGCCGCGGGACTGGGCGCGCTCCGGGATATGACTGCAGCGCGGCCGCAGCCGATAGACATGGGCCGCCCCCAGGCGCGCCGCCAAGCGGTCGACCAGGCCGCCCGGGATCTTGTGCTCCCCACCGCCGCCGCTTTTTGCCATGCCCGCAGCCGGCAGGGTGAGCTGCTCGGCCGCCAACGGCTCGCTGCGCGGGGCCGACAGGGCCACGACCTCGATGCCGAAGCCGGGGTCGAGCTCCCCGATCTCTTCCTCGAAAAGACGAAAGAGCGGCCCCGGCGCGCGGCCGGGCCGGCTGGTGCCGCGCACCAGGCGAAGGAGGCTGCCGTCGACCCGCGCGCAGGTCAGCTCCAGCCGCCGGGCGCCCAGGCCGTCGCGCTCGAGCCGGCGGCAGAGAACCGCAAGCAGTGCCTCGAGTGCCCGGGCGAGGGCCTCCCCGGTCGCCAACGGCTCGACGAAGCGCTGCGCGGCGCGGTGCGGGGTCACCGGCTCCAGCGGCGAGACCGGTTCCGCCGCCGTGCCCAGCGCCTGAGCCAGGCGCCGCGCCGCACCCGGCCCGAAGCGCGGCGTCAGCACGGCCGGCGGCAGGGCAAGAAGCTCGCCCACCGTAGAGAGTCCGAAGCGGGCCATCAGCTCGCAATCGGCCAGAGACAGACGCAAGGCGGCCGGCGGCAGGGGCGCCAGGCAACGCCGCTGCTTGCCCGGTGGAACCAGGCAGCAGGGCTGTGCGGCTGTGGCGGCGAAGCGCGCCACGGCCCACGCGGCACCGACGCTCGAGGCGATCCCGGCTCGCACGCTGAAACCCAATCCCTCCAACCGCCGCAGCAGGTCGGCGGCCAGCGCCGCCTCGTCATCCGCCGCGTCCGCCGCGTCCGCCACGCCGCCGGGCGGACGGAAGAGATGGGCGCAACCGGTCACGTCGAGCAGCAGGCCACCACCACCCCCAGCGCCCTCGCCCCGCCCCTGCGCTGTGGAGCAGGGCGCCGCCCAGGGGCTGTAGTAAAGTGCACACCAACGGGCCAGCCGGCGCAGGGCCCGCGCATCGCGTACCGGATCGTGCGCGGCGGTGAGCAGCGACGGAGCGATGGCGCGGGCATCGGCGAGCGGCTGTCCGGGGATGAGGCCCGCCGCCGCGGCATACTGGTCGACGGCGGCCAGCACCTGACGGCCGCCGTCCCCGATGACGAGCGCCAGCGGCCGCTCAGGCCGAAAGCTGCAAGATCTCTCTGCCACCGCCCGCCGCGGCATAGGGCCCTGTTGGTGCTGTCCTTCCCGGCGCCAGCGCTGAGTGGCAAAACTCGGCATCCAGACCGAGAGGATACGACGTTCCGTTGCTTGTCTCGCCATCGTAGTCGCTCCACCCTTCCCGGCTCCGCCAGCAAAGCCGCCAGGCGCCGGGCGCCGCACCCCGACAGCGCAACAGCTCGACCGACCAGGCCGAGGCCCCCGGCGGCAAGGCGCCGGCATCGGCACCTGACCCGTCCACACCCCGCCGCCCGTCTTCGCGCGAAGGTGCGGCGGTCACCCGCCAGTGGGTCGCCGCCGCGGTGGAGCGGCGCCGGTGTTCGGCGGGGACGAGACCGCGTTTCAAGACGAAGGCGCTTACCCCGCTTTTCTCCGTCGCCAGCTGCAGGCGCCGGCCGGCCCGCTCGGAGAGCGTCTCCACCTCGCCCACCACGGCGGCCAGGGCGGGCTCGCGCAGCCCCTCCTCCAGGGCCCAGAGCCGTTCGGCCTCGCGCGGCGCGCGGGCGAAGCAAAAGCGGGCCGGGTCCAGGCCTTGTGCCGCCAGGCCCGGCCCGTAGAGGTCGCCGTGCGGCGAGACCCAAAGCACCGGGCCCTCGTGCGCTTCGAGAAGGCGTGCCAGGATCGCCAGGCAGAAACCGGTTGCCGCCCCATCGTCCCAATCGCCGCGCAGGCCCTCAACCTCGTGCAGAGCCCCCAACGGTAGGCCGCCGCCCGGCAAACGCGCATCGAGGGCCGGCGCGCCCAGTGCCAGCCGCGGCCGGTCGGCCGCTGCGGCGCCCCGCCTCTCGATCCGGCGCACCCGGGCCCTGAGCGCCACGAGTCCGGCTGGATCCGGAGGCCGCGGCGAAGGCCCGCCCCAAGGTCGACCCGCGTGTAAGACGTTCTGACCAGACATCCTGGATATCCCTATTTCTATCCTATATGACCCTATTTTGTTCTCTTTATGTTCTATAACTTTACAATAAGAGTCAAGCTTTCTCGGGAAGCGGTGCGGGGGTGCTAGTACGGATCTAATTAATCTGCGGTGGATCAAATTAAATTGCGGAACATAGTGGGATATGGGGGGATTCTCGGGGAACTGGCTGGGACGTAACGGGATATAGAAGGACATTATCGGGACGAGGCGGGACGATACGGTACGGTTGATCGGGTATTAATGAGGGGTTGAAGGGGCGATCAACGGTAATAAAACCCAAGTCAATAATAAGAAAAAGTAGTTAGTTAGTCGGCGCGCCGTTTCGGCAGTCGAGGTATGACGGCGCGGCGGGACGCAACCCCCGCGAAACCGCCGCCTCGTCCGAGGCGAGGCCGACAGCCCGGATAACCGGGTATCAGGCTGAAGCCGACTTCTCAGCTCACACGCCGTCACGAGCGCTCACTACCATGACCGCCGGCGCGACCACAAGGGTCGGTAGCATCCATCAAGCCCCCGAACCCATGCCTCTCCGAACTAGATGAGATCGAACGCACTCCTGGTATAGGGGAATGAGGGCGCGGTCTGGACCCGCGGAGGCAATGGAGCGATATTATCCCTGGCAAAAGCGATTAAGTGGCCCTCATTTGTTTTCCTCATAAGAGATGTCGCCGGCGTTCTCGCTCCTTTCACTGAAAAACAATGATGATGACTCGGGAGACGCAGTAACGATTATGTTTTCCGAGTTGACCCCACACAACCGGCGCTCGCGGATTGCGTGCGCTGCGATAGTTCCGTATTTTTCTATGGCCGCTCCGCGCCGAGGGGCCGTTTCATGCCGGACACCATGAGGGCTGGATCGACGATCGGCGCGGGAGCTGCGGAGAGAGGTTATGAGTTCCACGTTTTACGATCATCCGGTATTGAACTCCCCCTATGAGGAGCCGGCGCGCCATCATGCTTTGGATGACGAGGGCCAGCCCTCGGGCTCCGCCGGGACCGGCAAGACGGTCGTCGCGCTGCACCGGGCCGCCAAGCTGCTGAAGGACGATCCGAACGCCAAGATTCTGCTGACCACCTTCTCCTCGCCGCTGGCCAATGTCCTCGCGCGCAAGCTTCGCATGCTGATCGGCGCCGAGCTGGCGGCGCACGCCACGGTTCTACCCTTCGACGGTGTCGCGCGGGAGCTCTTCACGCTTGCCTTCGGCCACGACCCAAGACCCGCGCGACCAGAGCATATGACGGCGGCGATCAAGGACGCCGCCGAGGACTTGGGTACAAACGAGTTCACCGATCGCTTCCTGCTCTCGGAGTGGACCCATGTGGTCGATGCCTGGCAGATCGATGGTTTGGAGGCTTATCGCGACGTGCCCCGCCTGGGGCGCAAGAGCCGTATGGGGTCGAAGCAGCGCGAGCGGGTCTGGCCGACCCTGCCCAGCGAATGGCTTGACCACGTGCCCGCGCGCCCCGATGACCCGCAGCATTTTCTGACCTCGGACAATTGCGTGGGTTGTCATGGCGGGCTTGGCGGGGCGCCGTCGGGCAACACGATGTTCCTTCAGACCGGGCCGAATTACGGCGACGGCTACGACATCTCGGAATATGGCGAATGGCGCTGGTCGCCGATGGGGCTGGCTGGGCGCGACCCGATCTTCTTTGCCCAGCTGGAAAGCGAATTCGCACTGCTGAAAGAAGCTGGGGCAGGAAATCTGACCTCCAATCTCGGCACCACCTGCCTGTCTTGTCACGGGGCCATGGGGCAGCGGCAATTGCAGATCGACGCGCACACCAATCCGGGCAAGGGGTTGGATCCCAACGAGTTCAAGGTGACCTACACGCTGCTGCATAATCCGCTGACCAAAGAGGAGAAGGCCAAACAAGAGGCCGATGGCACCTATGCCTATCACGAATATGGCAATCTCGCCCGTGAGGGGATTTCCTGCGCCGTGTGTCACCATATAGCCCCGCCGAAACGGGCCAATGGACAGCCACATTATAACGAGCTGGACACCTACCTGATGAACGGCACCACGGGCGTCTTCCGGATGAACCAGTCGGACCAGCTGATCGGGCCTTTCGACGATGTGCGTCGGAAACCGATGGAAAACGCCATGGGCATACGACCGGTCTTCGATGCCTATGTGAAAGACAGCCAGCTTTGTGGCGCCTGCCACACGATCAATCTTCCCAATGTGGACGCGGATCCGAACAAGCCACTTCCCGGCTATAATAAGGCTGATCAGAAGGTCTTCAACAAAGCGGCGGCCAACGGGGCGGCATTCCTGAAATCGGAATATGGAGTCACCTACCTCGAGCCGCTGAAGCCGTTCCAACATTCGGTGGAGCAGGCGACCTATACCGAGTGGGCCAATTCCATCTATGCCGAGGAGGACACCGCGCAGTCCTGCCAAGACTGTCATATGAAAAACAATTTCGAGAGCGTTGATGGCGGCGTCAAGGTGGATGCGATCACCACGCAGATCGCCTCGATCCAGGACAGCAATTTGCCTGCGGTGACGAACCTGTTGCCCACCAAAGAGGTCGAGGTGCCCTTCCGCGAGGGTTACAAGCGGCACAGTTTCGTGGGGCTCAACGCCTTCATGGTCGAGATGCTGTCGCAGTTCCGCAATGAGATGGGGCTGAGCCGGACGAGCCCGATGACTTATGCTACCAATGGCGCTCGGCTATCGGTGGACACGATGGCGCTTCAGGCGCGGAACGAAACGGCCGATTTGGCGCTAAGCCTGCACGAGGACGGCGGCGCCCTGGTCGCCCATGTGGATGTAACCAACAAGACCGGGCATCGTTTTCCCTCGGGCGTGGGCTTCCGCCGTGCGTTTGTGGAGGTGAAGGCCGTGGGCGCCGATGGCTCGGTCCTGTGGTGTTCGGGCTGCTCCAATGAGGCCGGGGTGATCCTTGGTCCGGATGGCAAGCCGCTGAAGACCGAGTTTCTCGATCACGTACCCGACGGAGCGAAAGAGGCGCTTTACCAGCCGCATCACCGGGTGATCGACGCGCAGGACCAGGTGCAGATCTACGAGGAGCTGACCCAGAATGCGCAAAAGGAGTTCACCACCAGTTTCATCCACCGGGTCCATCACCCCAAGGATAACCGTCTTACGCCTCATGGAACGCTGAAACCGGGCACGGAGGCCTTCCGTGTCAAGTTCGGCGACAGTGAAGTGAGCGCGGCCTTCATGAAGGCAACCTTGCCCGAGGGGCGGGCCGCGACAGACCCCGATTTCCAGCCCGGATCGGACCGCACGACCTATCGCATCACTCTGCCCGACGGTTATAAGGCCAAAGATGTCACCGTGACCGCGACACTCTATTACCAGGCCATCCCCCCCTATTACTTAAAGCAGCGGTTCGAGACAGCGCCGACCGGTCCGGCGACGCAAAGGCTGTACTACCTTGCCAGCCGATTGCGGACGGAGGGTACGCTGGTCGAGGGATGGAAGCTCAAGCTGCGATCCGACGAGGCGCGGCTTGACTGAAACTTGATCACCCGGATCGGATCCATCGTCACCCGCTACGCGGGCTTATCATATCATTGAGCGGCTGGGGGGCGCGGTCTCAAATGCGAATGTGCCTATCTGCCCGAACCCTTGAAACCATCGCACAGTTTAGTGTGACAGCTTAGCGTTGGCGTAGTTGGTGAGATCCCTCCAGTTTGTCAGGGCAATGTAGAATTTGACCATGCGGACCGGCGAAGTTGGGTCGAGGGTCTGTGCTTCCTCGATCTGCTGGCTCACCGTCGGGTACTCGTTTTGCAGCGCAAGCAAGGTCCCCGCGACCGTTGACGCCGCTTGACGCGCGGTGACGAAGCGGGCGTTTACGTTGGTGAACGGCCTCGCCAGCGTGTTGATGGAGGCGGCAATGGTGTTTTTCAGGCCGTTGAACGCGTTGGTCACATCACCGGAGCCGCAGGGCGCCCCGCCCAGCAGATTGTTCATGTTGCTGGTGATGCAGGTATCGATGTTTGCCTGCGTCGAACTGCTGAGCCCTTGCAGATACCCCTCGTACGGCTGCTCCCCTACCACGAACTGGCTCATGGTCTGCAAGGCGCCGTTGCAGGCATCGAGGCTGATCCGAATGATGTTGAGCGCATCGGCGAAAGCCGCGTCCAGCACCTGTTGCTGCTCGGGCGTGACCCGGCCGTCCTGGTTCTTGATCGCCGTGTCGGTCGCCATGATGGTATGGATTTGCTTGTTGAGATCGGTCGTGGATGCCGGCAGCGACGCCACCAGTGTCGTGGTCGGGTTGAAGGCGGTCACGAAAGGCGTTCGCCTTGGTGACCATATCCACCGCCGTGGACTGCAGGCCGCCCTTGCCGGTCAACACTTCCTTCAAAATCTGACCGCATTGTTCGGAGGTGCCGCAGTTCGCCGGATTGAGCAGCGTCATGAATTCGCTCAGAGTCTGCTGATAGGTGTTGGCGGCGTTATAGAGTTTGTCCGCGAACCAGACGATGTGAGTGTAGAGCTCCTTCGGCGCGTCGGGGGTCTGAAGAATCGTTGGATCCTTGGAGAGCTGTTCGACCAGCGTGGCTGGATCGCCGAACTGCGCGCTCAGCGCGTGCACGGCTTTCATGGCGGCCACGCAGTTCTCGACCGCCTGCTGGTCTTGGAACTTTCCGTATTTGTTTTCGAAGTTTCCGGTAGTGATCGGCAGCTGCAGCGTCTGCACGATGTAGGTCTGCAGGTCGATCCATTCCTGGGTGAACAGGCACCCGCACCCCCCACATGATGACCTCCCTGGTCTGCCCGTCCTCCTCGCTGGTAAGCTCGACCTGCAGCCGATTGCCCGACCCGTCGACGGCCTCGACGATGAGGTAGTAGTTGCGCGCCTCGGGATTGGCGTCGGGCACGCGCCACACGCCGCTGGGCTGATTGGGTCGGGAGACGATGCGCATCTCGAAGGTCAGCGCGAGCAACTCGTGAAGCTTCGTCAGATCATCCGCCGCCTCATGCGCCTTGACGAGGTCGCCGGCCCCGATCGCGCCGGTCCCTTGTTCGAAAATCCCCCGGGCCCGCGCCAGGATAGCCTCCTTCGGAGCCAACGCTTCGATGGCCCGCAACAGGGCGGCGAGGTCATCCAGCACGGCCTGCTTGGCGCCCGCGACCTTCTTGGTCTTCACGACCTCCTTGGTCTCTACGAGCGGCTCAGCCTCGACGACGTCCGTGCTCTCGGTGGCGGGCCGCTCTACCAGGGATCTGACCTTGCGTTGGATGTCGAAGTAGTCCCCATACCAAATCACCACGAGGACGGCGACATTGGTGAGTAGAGGCGTGATCCAGCGTTTCCGCCTCACATAGATCCGCGCGAGCAGTGTCGAGAGGCCGGAGGGTGGCGGTTTGTAGACGAAGCGCTGTTCCTTCAGCGCGGCGACACCCTGGCGCAGGATCTCGTCCGGCACCTCGATACCCTGGGAGGCGTAAATGTCACGCAAGCGACGCAGCAGTTGCGCGTCGCTCTCCTCGCTGTTCAGCTCCTTTTCTACCAGGCGCCGGCTGTGGCGCAGGGTATCGACCACGTCCATGGCCAGCATGACGTCGTCGAGGGGCCGTGCCTCGGGCGTTGCCGCGTCAGACAAGGGCGAGCGCGGCGCCCCGCTCGGCCAGCCGGGCCAGGCGCCGTTTTCCCTGCTCGACGGCCTCGCGGATCTCGATCGAGTTGCGGGTCGCCATATCCCGCATCTCGGCGATGATCTCGTGCGAGTGCTCCTGGTACGAAACAACGGACTCGACCAGCATCTTCACCGCCTCGGCGCGCACGCTGGGGCCGTAGCCGGCCCGCAATGCTGCCTCCTGAACCTTACCGCCGATCTCGGCCAAGTCCTCCAGGCTGCGGCTCACGCCCTCTTGCATGACCTCTAGCGTCCGCGTGCTCTCGTGCAGGCCATGCAGGCCGGTGAAGGAGGCCGAGAGGGCGGTCAGCACCGTTTCGTTGGTGCCGAAGAAGCTGACCGATTGGGCATAGATCCGGTCCTTGGCGTTGGTCGTTTGCACGAGGCGCGCCATGACCACCTCGGAGGCGTTGTAGCCGACCGTCAGGTTGTCGGAGAGGTCCTTGGCGATCTGATAGCTATCCTCCGCCTGCTGCAGTTCGCGCAGGCGCTCGTCGCGGGCCAGCTCCAGCCGGGCGCGCGACGCGGCGTCCTCCGCGGCCTCACCCTCGCCGGCCCCCGCCTCCACCGCTTGCATCGCCTCGGCGACCTGCGCCTTGGCCGCTTCGAGGCCCACCTCCGCCTTATGCAGGACCTCCAGGGCCATTACCTCGGACTGCTTCCAGGCACCGCGGAAATCCATATAGGCCTCGAGGATCCGGTGCTCCCTTTCGATCTGGTCGCGGGTGTCCTTGGCGACCTCCAGATAGGTCGCCTTGATCTTGTCGAAGCGCACGGCGATATCGCCACGCGTTACCTTCATCCACAGGTTCCCCAAGCGCTCGACCGTGTCGATCTTGCCGTCGGCCAGTTGCTCGACCATCGACTTGGCGTCGTCGCGAATGGAATCGAAGGCCTCGGTGATGACCTCGTAGCGCTCGCCGACCTCCATGGCCCGCACCTGCTCGCGGACCACTTCGTTGAACAGCGCCGCCTGGTCGAGCGTGCGGGCGATCAATAAGATCCGGTCCTCGTCGAGGTCCGATATCCGATCGAGCAGGGCCACGATCGGCGCGCTCTCCGAGGTGTCGGGCACCAGGCCGAGATCGCGCAGGCCCGAAAGCGCCTTGTCCAAATACTGCATCACCGGAAGCCCGGAGCTAATCGTCGAAGGCACGTCTATATCCTCCCCATCGAGTTACGCACTGAAGACTCGGGACGGACCCGATCGCCCCACATATATAAACAATAATTCTACTCATGAGTACTAAACAAAGGGAGGAGGCTATCTCGCATCGAAACCTTGTGAGAGCCGCCCTTGGCGTCAGATAGAAGATGTGCACTCGGAATTTTTTCGCTGACCGCGGGCGCCTATGCTAGGAGGCCACGGCCTCGACCGCCATCGGAAGCGCGCGATCGCGCAGCGTGAAGACCAGCAGCCCCGCCAGCACAGCCAAGACGATGGAGCTGATCCAGATCCAATCGTAGTGGGCTTGGAGATCGAACAGGTAGCCGCCGAGAAAAGCGCCCAGCGCGGCGCCCACCGAATGGCCGGCGGCGATGAGACCCATGGCCAGGCCCATGACATGAAGCCCGATATGGCTTTCCACCAGGCTCGCGGTCACCGGAACCGTCGAATAGTCGACGGCGCCGAAGAACACGGCGAAGAGTATCAGGGTGCCGTAGTCGGCGCTGGCGCCTAGGTTGATCAACAGGATGAATGAAAAGCCCCGCAGCAGATAGATCGCCCCCAGCAATAGCGGGCGGTGCATGCGGTCGGTCAACCAGCCGACGAGGATCATGCCGACCATGTTGACGGCCGAAAGGATGCCATAGGCGTTGGCGCTGGGGATCGGCCCGAAACCGCAGAAGGCGGCGAAGGGTATCAGGTGGGTCTCGATGATCCCGGTCGTCGTGTAGCCGCAGATGAAGAAGCTCCAAAAGAGAACATGGAATGCCGGTCGGCGCAGCACGTGGCGCAGGTCCGCCTTTAGGCTCCTGCGTGCGCCGGCTTCACCGCCTGCCACCACGGCCCGCGGCGCATGCCCGGGCAAGAGCCGCCACAAGACCGGAACCATAACGAGACAGGCGACGCCGACCACGACGAAGCTCCAGCGCCATCCGTAGACAACGAGCACGCTCGCGATCAAGGGCACGATCAGGAACTGCCCCGCCGTCGAGCCCGAAGTGGCGATGCCGGTGGCTAACCCCAGGTTGCGCGTGAAAAGCTGCGCCACCGCCGCCGAGACGACGTGGTAGGCGGCCACACCGTGCCCAATGGCCGCCACACCGCCAAACGTCAGGACAAAACCAAGTCGGCTATCGCTGACGGCCACCGCGAGGCTGCCCACGCCGATGATAAACGTCCCCACGATGAGCGCCATTCTGGGGCCGTGGCGGTCCACAAGAACGCCGGCCAGGGGCGCCAGCACCGCCATGACGATAAGAGATGCCGCGGCGCTGCCCGAGAGAAACGTCCGCGACCAGCCCATGTCCTGCTCGACCGTGGGCATGACCAGGCCGAGCGTGGCCCGGCCGGAATAGGACAGCGCCAGCACCAGAAAGCCGAAACCGACCACCGCCCAGGGCAGGAGACGCGACGAGGCGCGTTGGCCAACCATGAAAGACCCTCCACATACTTCGGGCCTAGCCTATCAGCTTCGAATCTGGCATAAAGATATCTATGTCCTCATTTTCTGCCAAATCGTCCCCGCCGACCGAACGCCGGCCCCGACGCGTGGTCATCCTCGTCTATCCGGGTGTCACGCTGCTCGATGCGACGGGCCCGGCCCAGGTCTTCGCCATGGTGGCGGAAGTCAATCCCACGACGGCCAGGCCCTATGAGATCGCCCTCGCCTCTCGATCAGGCGGCCCGGTGACGAGCGATAGCGGTATCGCGCTTGGTACGATGTCCCTGGAAGAGGCCACATCGGCGCCTATCGACACTCTTCTCGTGGCTGGAGGCATGGGCGTCTTCGAAGCCTCGGCCGACGGGCGACTGGTGAACTGGCTGCGCGGCGAGGCCACGAGCGCCCGAAGGGCCGGCTCCACCTGCATGGGCGCCTTCTTGACCGCCGCCGCCGGTCTGCTCGATGGGCGTCGCGCGGTGACTCATTGGCGTTGGTGCCAGGAACTGCAAGAGCGCCACCCGGACGTAAACGTCGAGAGCGAACCGATTTTTCTTCGCGATGGTCCGATCTGGTCCTCGGCCGGTGTCACCGCCGGCATCGACTTGGCGCTCGCCATGGTCGAGGAGGATCACGGACATGACACAGCCCTCGCGATTGCCCGCCGACTCGTGGTCTTCCTCAAACGGCCGGGCGGACAGGCCCAGTTCAGCGCCGCGCTGAGCGCACAGGCCGCCGACCGGGAAGGAGATTTCGAGGCTCTGCACGCTTGGATCGCCGAAAACCTGGACGGCGATCTACGTGTCGAGCGGCTCGCCGCGGCAGCCGGCATGAGCCCGCGCAATTTTGCCCGGACCTATGCCGCTCGCGTCGAGACGACGCCGGCGCGCACCGTGGAGAGCATGCGGGTCGAGGCGGCGAAGAGACACCTCGAAGATAACCGTCTTCTCGTTAAGACTATCGCCGCGCGATGCGGCTTCAAGGACTACGAAGGCATGCGCCGCGCCTTCCTTCGGCGGATCGGCATCCCGCCGAGCGAATACCGCAATCGCTTCGGAGGCGAGCGTACAAGTCCGTCGTGATACCCCTCAGCCTACTCGCCCTTGAACTTGGGTGCCTCCTTGGCCAGGAAGGCGCGGATGCCCTCGCGGTAGTCGGCCGTGTCGCAGGAGCGGAAGGGCTCCAGCCAGTCCTCGGTGGTCAGATTTTCC
>Ga0255058_10001110_pt1 | contig 15269 bp, 12 predicted proteins | sample Cases_109_9_MG_FD_188637 | JGI IMG/M metagenome (GOLD analysis project Ga0255058, IMG submission 188637) | Seawater microbial communities from Amundsen Gulf, Northwest Territories, Canada - Cases_109_9 | ecosystem: Environmental > Aquatic > Marine > Gulf | place: Canada: Northwest Territories... | reverse complement strand
GACCGCGAGTGTACGAATATCCCGACTTTCTTCACTCGGCATCGCCTCCAGCCTGCCGCAGCCAGAAGAGAAACTCCCGATTCCCTTCGGCGCCGAGTATCGGCGAAGCGGTCATCGAGAGCACCCGGAAACCGTTATCGGTGCACCAGCGGACGAAGCGGCCGATGAGCGTCGCGTGCATTAGCGGCGCCTTGATCACGCCGCCGCGCGGCACCTCTTCCTTCGCCGCCTCGAACTGCGGCTTGAACAGCGCGACGATCGTGCCCGTCCCAGGCCGGGCTGAAGGCCGACCCTCGGAAGTGACTGGCGTCCCCTGTTTCCTGTCCCCCGTCTCCTGTCTCAGCGCCCTCGCCACTGCGGGCAGAACCGTCTGCAGCGAGATAAACGCAACATCGATAACGGCGAAGTCGACGCGTTCCGCCAGCGACAGGTCGCGCGCGTTTACGCCCTCCATGACGACGACGCGCGGGTCCCGCCGCAGCTTGTAGTCGAGCTGACCGCGGCCGACGTCGATCGCGTAAACGCGCGACGCCCCGCGTCCCAGAAGGCAGTCCGTGAAGCCACCGGTCGACGACCCAACGTCCGCCGCCACAAGGCCGCTCACATCAACGCCGAACGCCTCGAGCGCGTGGTCCAGCTTATCGCCGCCGCGACTGACGAAACGCGGGCCCTTCGCGACATCAACTGAGGCGTCGTCAGAGACCATGACGCCCGCTTTCGGGGCCGGGCGCTCGTTCACGCGCACAACGCCCGCCATCACGAGCGCCTGCGCCTTCTCGGGGCTCTCAGCGAGCCCACGGTCGACTAGGAGCGTATCCAGTCTGCGTTTCGCCATTGTGCTGAAAAGGATAGCACGCGGTGAGTGGAGAAGGGTGACAGAGCTGTGTGTCTGAGAGCTAGGCCGTCTCGCGGCCCTTCTTCTTCTTCGCGTCCCAGATCTCGAGCGCCTGACCCGAGCGGTTAAGCACGAGGGGCCGGCGTAGGCCGCGGATGGCGTCGGCGTCGACGACGCACTTCTTGATCGCGTTGTGCGACGGGATCTCGTACATCACGTCCAGCAGGCACTCCTCGAGGACGGTGCGCAGGCCACGGGCGCCGGTCTTGTGCTTGAGCGCCTCCTCGGCGATCGCTTCCACAGCGTCCTCCGTCAGCACCAGCTCCACCTTGTCCAGCGCAAAGAACTCCACGAACTGCCGCGCGAGCGCGTTCCTCGGCTCCGTGAGGACGCGAACGAGGGCATCTTGATCCAGCGCCTGCAACGAGACGACGACCGGGATGCGACCGACGAACTCTGGGATAAGGCCGTACTGCAAGAGGTCGTCGTGCGTGACGTTCGCCATCAACTCGTCGACCTTCTTTACGGGGTCCACTTCGGGAACGGCCGGGGCGAAGCCGAAGACGCGGCCCTTGCCGATGCGCTTGTCGATCAACTCATCGAGGCCCTGGAAGGCGCCGCCGCAGACGAAGAGTATGTTCACGGTGTTGATCTGGATGAAGTCCTGGTGCGGGTGCTTGCGTCCGCCCTGCGGCGGCACGTTGGCGACGCAGCCTTCGATGATCTTGAGCAGCGCCTGCTGCACTCCCTCACCGGAGACGTCGCGGGTAATCGATGGGTTGTCGCCGGTCTTGCGGCTGATCTTGTCGATCTCGTCGATATAGATGATGCCGCGCTCCGCCTTGGCGACATCGAAGTCCGCGGCCTGGATCAGCCGCAGCAGGATGTTCTCGACGTCCTCGCCGACGTAGCCGGCCTCGGTCAGCGCCGTAGCATCGGCGATCGTGAACGGCACCTCCAGCACCTTGGCCAGCGTGCGTGCGAGCAGTGTCTTGCCGGAGCCCGTCGGCCCCAGGAGCAGGATGTTGCTCTTCTCAAGCTCAACGTCACCGTCCGTCTTCGAGCCGATTCGCTTGTAGTGGTTGTAGACGGCGACGGAGAGGACCTTCTTCGCCTGCTCCTGGCCGACCACGTACTCGCTCAGCTGTTCGTAGATCACCTTGGGCGGCGGGATGCGCTGCAACGGCTCTTTGGCCTTGCCGGCGCCGGTCGAGTCGTCTTCCTGGACGATCTCGCGGCACAGTTCGACGCACTCGTTGCAGATGTAGACGGCGCCGGGCCCGGCGATCAGCCGCCGCACCTGGTCCTGGTTCTTGCCGCAGAAGGAGCAGTCGTAGCTGACTTTGTTGCCGCTACCGCTGCTGCTGCCTCTGCCTTTGGCCGGCATCGTCTCTAGACCTTCGCTCCGCCGCTGTTCGTCCCGGCCTTTTCCTTCTTGGGCTCGGCCGACTTCAGCACCTCGTCGATCAGGCCGTACTCCTTCGCGGCGTCGGCGTTCATGAAGAAGTCGCGGTCGGTGTCGTGGATAATCGTCTCGATGTCCTGTCCGGTGTGCTTGGCCAGCACCTCGCGGATCAGCTGGTTCTGACGCAGCACCTCTTTGGCGTGGATCTCGACGTCCGTCGCCTGGCCGCTGAGACCGTGGATGATCGCCTGGTGAATGTGGATCGTGCTGTTGGGCAGGGCGTAGCGCTTGCCCTTCGTTCCCGCGCAGAGGATAACGGTGCCCATGCTGGCGCAGCTCCCGACGCAGATCGTCGCCACGTCACTCTTCATCAGCTGCATCGTGTCGTAGATTGCCAGCCCGGCGCTGACCACACCACCGGGAGAGTGGACGTACATGTTGACATCCTTGTCCGGGTCTTCGCGGTCGAGGTACAGGAGCTGGGCGATGATCAGGTTCGCGATCTGGTCGTCGATCGGCGTCCCCAGAAAGACGATGCGCTCCTTGAGGAGGAGCGAGAAAATGTCGTACGCGCGCTCGCCTCGCGCGCCCTGCTCGACGACGTATGGAATGATGTTCTGAATGTCGCGGCTCACGAGTCCTCCTCTTCGGTCTCAGTCTTCTTCGCTTTAATGCTCTTCTTAGTAGACGCAGCTTTGGCCCTTGTTGTTTTCTTTGTGTTCGTGTTCGCCTTCGCCTTCGCTATCGGCTTCGCCGCACTGCCAGCCTTGAAGCCGGCCCCGTCGCTCGCTATCTCCACCAGCCGGTCCAGCGTGCGGCGGGTGAGCAGTGAGTTGCCCAGCGAGGCGCGCGCCTCCTGCGAGTCGAAGAGGCGGCGGTAGCGCTCGGCCTGCTCTTCGTTCCCGCCGGTGGCCTGCTGGATGATGTTGTTGATCTCGGCGTCGATTTCGTCTTCACCGACTTCGATGCCCTCGGCCTCGGCCAGCTCGGCGAGAGCCAGGGAACGGCGCACCCTTTCGGACGCCGCCGGCCCGACCTCTTCCCGTATCTGCTCCGGCGTCTGCTTGACCAGCTCCAGGTAGCGCTTGACCTCGACGCCGCTGTTGCGCGCCTGCTCGCGAATCAGACGTTCGACTTCACGGTCGACCATGACCGGCGGGAACTCGATCGTCCCGGCGGCGTCCGCCAGCATACCGATCACCTTCTCGCGATAGGCCTCTACGACCTGGGCTTCGAGGCGCTCCTTGATGTCGTTCCGCAGGCGGTCGCGCAGTTCGAGCAGCGTGGCGAAGCCTTCGCCAACGCTCTGCGCGAATTCGTCGTCCAGCTCCAGTAGCTTTTCGTCCTTGATCTCCTTGACGGTGACGCTGACGTTCACGGTCTTGCCAGCCAGCTGGCCATCGCCTTCTTCCGGCATCTTGAGGCCGAATTCGAGCGGTTCGCCCTTCTTCGCGCCGATGATCGCCTCGACGAAGCCCTCGATCATGATCGTCTGGCCCTCGCGCAGGTGCAGTTCCACGTCATCGTCCTTGTAGACCTCGCGCTCATCGACGACCATGCGCACCGAAGCGCGGATGATGTCGCCGACGGCAACAGCGCGGTCGACCGGCTCGTGCACCGCGTAGCGGCGGCGCAACTCGTCGACAGACTGGTCGACATCCTTCTCGTCGACCTCGACCGGCTCAGGAGGGACCCGCAGAGCCTTGTAGTCGCCGAGTTCGATCGTCGGGCGCACCGGCACCGTCGCCTTGAAGGACAGCGGCTCGGAGCCCGTCATCTCGATCTGAGGCTGGTCGATGGCGTCAATCTCAGCCTCTTCCAGGGCCTGGTTGTAGGCCTCCGGCACGAGTAGATCGATCGCCTCCTGGAGGAGCCTTTCGCGGCCGATGTGGCGTTCCAGCATGGCGCGGGGCGTCTTCCCCTTGCGGAAGCCCGGAACGTCGATGCGTTGGACTAGCTTTCGGTATGCCCGATCCATCGAACGCTCCATCTGCTTCCCGTCGACTTCGATTTCGATAAGGACTTGGCTCTCAGGCAGGCGTTGCGTCGAGACCTTCACGTGTTCGATTGTAGCATGGGGGTCAGGTACGAACGAGGCGGAATGACACGCCGAAATCCGCACCCTGGGGACGGCGCGGAAGGCCTCAGGCGTCCTTATCGCGGTCGCGGCCGGGCCGGATTATGCGCTAGCGGTGGCGCGGTGAGAGCACATCGGTGAGCTGGTCACCGAGCAGGTTGAACGACATCACGAGAAGCACGATGAACCCAGCCGGAACGAGAATCAGCGTCGGGTGCTCGCGGAGGTTGCTGAGGCCCCCGCCAGGAGGGACAGCCTCCGAGACCATGAGCCCGAAGCTGGGGTGCGGCGGCTGCACGCCGATGCCCAGGAACGTCAACCCCACTTCCGCCGTCGCCAGCGCGCCGAACGAGAGCGTGAACGCAACCAGCAGCAGGTTCGTCAGGTTCGGCAGCAGGTGCAGGAAGAGGATGCGCGGCGTGCCGGCGCCGGACGCCCGCGCGGCGATCACGTACGGCTCCTGCCGCAGCGCAAGCACCTGCGAGCGGACGATTCGCGCAATGCCCGTCCAGCCGAAGATCGCGAGCGCGCCGAAGACGAGGAAGTAGCTGGGCACGCCCGAGCTCACGATCCAGTCTTGCCCCGTCAAGTCCTCCACGTCGCGCGCCAGGTCAACGATGCGCGGCAGCAGCGTCGCTGTGATGATCAGAACGAGCAGGATAGTCGGCACCGAGGCGAACGTGTCGGCCGCCCGCATGATGATCGAGTCAGTCCGCCCGCCGGCGTACCCGGCGGCGAGGCCTGCGCCGACGCCCAGAAAGAGGCCGCCGGTCAGTACCGCCGCAACGGAGACGATCACCGTCGTCTGCGCGGACCAGATCGAACGCGAGAGGAGGTCCCGGCCGAGTCTGTCGGTTCCGAGCGGGTGATCGAGCGACGGTTCGGCGTAGCGGTTGCTGAAGTCGGCCTCATTGAAGCCGTAGGGCGCCACCCAGGGCGCGAATAACCCCGCGCCGTAGATGACGACGATGATGACGATCGCCACGACCGCGATCGGCCGGCGCAGGAGCCGGCGCAACACTCGGTGGCTCGGCCGCGGCTGCGGCTCGGCCTCGATCGCAGCGGGTGAGGTGTCGGCGTAGCTCACGAGATCGAGCCTTCCACTCTGATCCGCGGGTCGATGAAGCCGTAGGCGATATCGATCAGCAGCATCGTCAGCACGAAGATCGTCGAGCCGACGAGGACGATCGCCGTTATCGTGTCGTAGTCGCGCGACCCGATCGACTCGAAGGCCAGGAGCCCGATGCCCGGGATCCCGAGCAGAGTCTCGACGAAGATCGAGCCGCCGATCAGCGCCGCCAGCTCGAAGCCCATTATCGTTACGATCGGCAGCAGGGCGTTCCGCGCCACGTGCCGCGTGACGACGGTGCCTGCCTTCAACCCTTTTGCGTTGGCCGTTCGCACGAAGTCCTGGTCCAGCACCTCCATCACCTGCCCGCGCATATAGCGCGCGATGCCGGCGACGCCCGGTAAGGTGAGCGCCAGCACGGGTAAGACGGCATGTGTCGAGAAGATGCCCAGTTCGACGCCCAGATACTCCGCCTCCGACCAGCCGCCGGGCGGCAGCACCCCCAGTTTGACCGCGAAAAGCCACTGCAGCAGCGGTACCGAGATCAGCACCGGCACCGATGCGAAGAAGAGAAAGACGCCGATCGATAACGGGTCCTGCCACGTCCCCCGGTGCAGCGCCGCCCAGGTGCCGAGCGGCAGACCGATCGCAAACGTGAGCACGAGAACCACGACGTTGTACTGCAGGGAGATCCACATGCGCGGGAAGATCACGTCCTCGACGGGAAAGCCCTGATAACGGGTGCTAACTCCAAGATCGCCGGTGAGGACGTTGCCCAGATAGCGCACGTACTGCACCGGCACCGGATCGTTCAGCCCGCGTTCCTCGCGAATGCGCTCAATCGTCTCCGGCTGCGCGCGCGGGCCGGCCTGGATCTCAACGTAGTCGACCGGCGCAAAGCGGCCGAGGGCGAACGTCGCGAAGGAGACAATGAGGAGGATGACGGGCAGCAGCAGGAGCCGCCGGATGATGTAAGTGGCGAGGCCCGCGGGCATGACGCCGTTATCTTAGCGGTTGATCGTCACGTAGCGCAGGTTCGGGATCACGAACGGCGGCACCACGAAGCCCTCGACGTACGGCTTCACCAGGTAGCTCGCCTTGCCGTGGTAGAGCGGCGCCCACGGCATGTCATCGACGATCAGCTCCTCGGCCTGCTGGTAGAGCTCCAGGCGCGCCGCCTCGTCTACCTCGCGGTCCGCCTGGTCAAGAAGCGCGTCGACATCCGGGTTCGAGTAGCCCGCCTCGTTGTTCGCGCTCTCTGAGTGCAGCTTGATGTCGAGGAAGTTCTGCGGGTCCGGATAGTCAGCGATCCAGCCGAGAGAGAACATCTCGAAGCGAGCGTCGTCGATGTCGCGCAGGAAGAGGCCGAAGTCCTCCTGTTCAATCGCCACCGTGATGCCCAACTCCTGATCCCACAGCGCTATCACCGCCTGCAGGATGTCCGACGGCGTCGCCCCCTGCCCCGACGTCAGGATCGTCGCGCCGTCGAGGACGCCTGGGCCGCCCGCTTCGGCGAGCAGGTCACGCGCGGTTTCCGGGTCGAACGGGATGTCGGGAAGCGCCTCGTTGTAGCCGTCCATGCCCGGCGGCAGGATCCCCTTCGCCGGCACAACCAGGTCCAGCAGGAACTCCCGGGCCAGGAACTCGCGGTCGATCGCCAGCGAGAGGGCGTTGCGCAAGTTCGCGTCGTCGAACGGCGCTTCCCGCGTGTTGAAGCCGATGTAGAACACGTCGAGCGTCGGGCTCTCATGTAAATCCGCGTTGAGGTCGCCGTTCGGATCGCGAACGCTCTCGATGTTGTTGATCCCGATTCCGGTTATGTCGATCTCGTCGTTCTCGTACATCACGAACGAAGAGCCGCCGGACAGGATGTACGTCACGCGCTCCAGGGACGGCGCCGGCTCCAGGTGGAAGCGCGAGTTCGCCGTGAGCACGATCTTGCGGCCCAGGTCCCACTCCTCCATCTTGAACGGGCCCGTGCCGTTCGGCGTCAGCGTCCAGTTGCCCTCAAAGCAGGTCGCATCCCCAACTTCGCGCTGGTCGACGACGTAGGCCGTGGGATACGTCAGCTTCTCGATGAAGACGGCGCTCGGCTCGGTGATCGTCAGCTCCAGCGTCTGCGGATCGATCACGCGGATGCCGGTCACCTCGTCCGCGTCGCCGGCGGTGAACTGCGCTGCACCGACCAGATCATCCAGGTACACCTCGCCGACCGTCGACTGCGTGTCCGGATTCAGCGCGCGCTCCAGCGAGAACTTGAAGTCGTCTGCCGTCACGGGCCGCGAGTTGTCGTGGAAGAGGACGTTGCTCCGGAGGTTGAACGTGTAGACCGTGCCGTCGTCGCTGACCTCCCAATCCTCCGCGATGTCAGGGATCACGTTCATGTCAAGGTCGAACGAGACAAGGCCGGAGAAGATCTCGACGATGTACTCCGCCGAGCCAGCGTCGGAGGCGCAGGCCGGGTCGAGCGTGATCGGGTCGGGGCCGAAGAGGCGCAGCTCCCCCTCGATGCGATCGCCCAGGCCATCGCTGCCATCGTCGTCGTCGCCGGCGGACGGTTCGCCGTCGCCGTCGCCGTCGCCGCCGGTCACGGCGATTACCACGACGAGCGCGCCGATAGCGAGGATGCTCGCCACGGCGATGCCGGTGAGCGTGAGGACGAGGCGGCGGGTCTCCATTAGATTCTCCGGGTGTCTCCTTGAGGTACGGCGGGCGGCGTGTTCACGGTTTGCCGCATGATATCAGCGCCCCGTTCGGCACGGCAAGCGCTCAGGCCTTGTCTTCGGTTGCGTCATCGTCCACCGCCGTGACGGCGATGTGCAGCTCGTCTAGCTGGTCCTGGGTTATCGGCGTCGGCGCGCCCGTCATCGGATCGGACGCCGACTTCGTCTTCGGGAAGGCGATCACCTCACGGATGTCGGACTCGCGCAAGAGGACTGCCAGCAGGCGGTCGATGCCTGCGCCGATGCCGGCGTGCGGCGGCGCACCGAACTCGAACGCTTCGAGCATGTGCCCGAAACGACGCTGCGCCTCTTCCGGGGCGATGCCAAGCCGCTGGAACACGGCCTCCTGCACCTCCCTCTGGTGGATGCGGATCGAGCCGCTGAACAGTTCCCAGCCGTTGCAGACACAGTCGTAGGCGTGTGAGCGCACGGCGCCGGGGTCTGACTCCATCAGCGGCAGGTCCTCCAGGTTCGGCGATGTGAACGGGTGGTGCGCGGAGACCCAGCGCTCCTCCGTCTCGCTCCAGTCCAGCAGCGGGTAGTCGGTAACGAAGACGAACGAAAGGACGTCCGGATCCGCCAGCTCCAGGCGCGATGCCAGCTCGCGCCGCAGCGGGTCGAGCGCCTTGTTGGCAGCCGGTTCCTTGTCCGCGACCATCAGCAGCATGTCGCCGCGCTTCGCACCGGCCAGCCGGGCGAGCGACGAAACTTGTTCCACCGTGAAGAACTTCGCGACGGGCGACTTGATGTCATCCGCCGTCAGCGAATCGAGGTCGCCCTCACCGAGAAGCTGCATCGAGACGAGACCCTTCGCGCCGTACTGCTGCACAAACGTTGTCAGGGAATCGACCTGCTTGCGGCTCATCTCAGCGCCACCGGGGACGTTCAGCCCGCGCACGACGCCGCCGCCGTCGATGACGCTCCGGAAGACCTTGAACTCGCTGTCGGCAAGCGCTTCGTTGAACGTCGCCAACTCCAGGCCGTAGCGCATGTCCGGCTTGTCCGAACCGAAGCGCACCATCGACTCGGCGTAGGTAATGCGTGGGAACGGCTGCTGGAGGATGCGGAAATCCGGGGTCATCTTCTCGACGAGGGATGTGTACAACGCCTCCATCAGGCCGAGGATGTCTTCTTCCTCCGAGACGAAGCTCATCTCCAAGTCGAGCTGCGTGTGCTCCGGCTGGCGGTCGGCGCGTAGGTCCTCGTCGCGCAGGCAGTGTGCGATCTGGAAGTAGCGCTCGAAGCCGGCCACCATCAGCAGCTGCTTGAACTGCTGCGGCGACTGCGGCAGCGCGTAGAACTTGCCCGGCTGGACGCGGCTGGGCACGACGTAGTCGCGGGAGCCCTCCGGCGTCGGCGAGGTGATGATCGGCGTCTCGATCTCGACGAAATCGCGCTCGCTGAGGTAGTTGCGGATGAACTGCACGACACGGTGGCGCATCACGATATTGCTGTGCATGCCGTCGCGCCGCAGGTCCAGGTAGCGGTACTTGAGGCGCAGCAGCTCCTCGACGTCCTGCTCCTCAGAGATGTAAAAGGGCGGCGTGCGTGAGGCGTTCAGTATCTGGAGATTCTTCGCGTGGACCTCGATCCCGCCCGTCGGCAGGTTCGGGTTCTCGGTGCCCTCTTTGCGCTTCGTTACGGCGCCCTCGACCTGCAGGACGTACTCGCCGCGCAGCTTCTCGGCCTCGCTGAACGAGCCGCCGGCCTCCTGTGGGCTGAAGACGACCTGCACGAGGCCAGTGGAGTCACGCAAATCGATGAAGATGAGACCACCGTGGTCGCGCCTCCGGTGAACCCAGCCGGCCAGCGAGACGGTCTCGCCCTCGTCAGACGCGCGCAGCACACCGCAGGAGTGGCTCTTGAGCATAGCGAGACCACTATACCGGAGCTACGAGCTACGTTCAGGAAGCGCTATCGGCCGCGTCTGGACTTGATGACGACGGTGCCGGCCCAGAAGTCGTGAAACCCGCGTCGCTCCCGGTTACCGAACGCCATCAGGTACCCGACGAAGAACGCCAGCGCCGAGACGAGGTACCCCGTGTAGCGGATGAACCCCTGGATCGGGAAGACCGGCTCGCCCGTCGCCGTCACCACGCGCAGACCGAAGGCCGCCTTGCCCGGCGTGGCGCCGTCCAGCGTCCAGAAGCCGAGGCAGTAAAGCAAAGGGAATATGGCCGCGAACCACACGACCACCGCCGTCTGTTCGACAACGAACGCCATCGCCAGCACGGGAAGAGCGACGAGAGTGAAGTCGATCGCCGCCGCTGCGAGCCTGGTCGGCCACGGCGCGTAGACGAGGGGCCGGGGTTCGGAGTGCGCGAAGTCGTAGCCGCAGGCGCGGCACTGCGCGGCCGCCGGCGGCGAGCCGTGATGACACTCCGGGCAGGGCTTGGCGATGACGCGCGTAGCAAGCGCCGTCGCCACCGTCGCCTTTTCTTCGAGATCATCGTTGCAGGCGGTGCAGAACTGGTCCAGCGTGCCCAGCATGCATCCACACTTGGAGCAGATTACGCTCATAATTCCCTTCGGTCGCTTCTAACGGTTCTAGTTTTTAGACGCCCCCGTTTCTCGACCGGTTACAGGTGACAGTCCATCTTCACGAAACCTCTCCATCTCTGTACCTAACCTTCACCGCTGGGCCGGTGTTACCATCGCTCCAGGATGGCCAAGGACGCAGCGCTGTCGCTCTACCTCCACGTCCCCTTTTGCTCGCTCAAGTGCTCTTACTGCGATTTCAACTCCTACGCGAAGCTTGACGACCTCGTACCAGATTTCGTCGACGCGCTGTGCACGGAGCTGACGCTCTGGGCGCCCATCGTCCGCGGACAGCCCGTGGAGACCGTCTTCTTCGGCGGCGGCACGCCCAGCCTCCTGCCTCTCCCCGACATCGAGCGCATCATGGCGACGCTGCGCGAGCACTACGCCGTCGCCGATGGCTCTGAGATCACGCTCGAAGCGAACCCCGGCACGGCCGACTGTGACTACTTCGCCGGCATCCTCGCCGCCGGCGTCAACCGGCTCAGCATCGGCTTCCAGTCGCTCCACGACGATGAGCTGGCCGCGCTCGACCGCATTCACAGCGCTGCCGAGGCGGTCCAGTGCTACCGCTGGGCGCGCGATGCCGGCTTCCGCCGTGTCAACCTCGACCTGATCTATGGCCTGCCCGGCCAGCCTATGGCCTCGTGGCAGGAGACGGTCGAGCGCGCGATCGAGCTGGCTCCAGAGCACGTCTCCGCCTACGCGCTAACCGTCGAGGACGGCACGAAGCTCGCCTACGACGTCGAGCACGGCACCATCCCGCCGCCGGACGGCGACATGCAGGCCGAGATGTACGAGTGGGCCGGCCGGCGCCTCTCCGAAGCGGGCTACCAGCAGTACGAGATCTCGAACTGGTCGCGACCGGGCGAGGAGTGCCGCCACAACCTCGTCTACTGGCGGAACGACGAGTGGCTCGCGCTCGGCCCCGGTGCGCACTCTCACTGGGGCGGCCATCGCTTCGCGGACGTCTATTCGCCGAGGCAGTACGTCCGCCTCGTCTCAGAGACTGCGGAGGTGCCGCCGTCGCCGGAAGCGTCCCCGGCCGCCGTACTGACGGCGATGCGACAGGTGACGTTCGTCGACCCGCAGCCGGCCGCGCTGCAGATGGCCGACACGGCGATCCTCGCCCTGCGCCTGAACGCCGGCCTCGACCTCGGCGCGTTCGAACAGCGCTTCGGCCACCGTTTCGAGGACGTCTACGCAGAGGCCCTTGCGGAGACGCTGGAGATGGGCCTCCTCGAGCGCGAAAACGGGCGGCTGCGCCTCACGGACCGCGGCCGCTACCTGGCGAACGAGGTCTTCGTACGCCTCCTCCCCGACTGAGCAGCGGCTAGAGCCCGTGCACCTCCCGGATCCGCGTCAGTAGCGCGCTCACGACGGGGGCCCGGACGGACGGCCCGCTGCCGAGCGGGTCCGGCGCGAGGTCGTTCCCCGTCAGCGCGTCGAAGCACGCCTGCACAGACCAACCCAGCGCCGTGTGGTCGTATCCGCCCTCGAGCGCGAAGACGACCCGGCCCTCGCAGAGTTCGTCCGCCAGTTCGCGCAGCAGCGTCGCTATCTCGTAGTAGCCCGCCGTGCTCACGCGCAGCTGCGCCAGCGGGTCGGCGAAATGCGCGTCGAAGCCCGCCGACACGAGGATGAACTGCGGGCGAAAGCGCCTCACAGCCGGAGCGCAGACCTCACGGTAAGCCGCCATCAGCGCCTCGTCGCCGCAGCCGGCCGGGTACGGCACGTTGATGATAGCGCCACGGCCCGGCCCGTCGCCGACCTCTGGCCAGTCGCCCGTGCCGGGGAAGAACGGGTACTGGTGCGTGGAGAAGTAGAGGACGCGACCGTCGGAGTAGAAGGCGTCCTGCGTGCCGTTGCCGTGGTGCACGTCGAAGTCGATGATCGCGATGCGCTCCAGTCCGCGGCGCTCGAGCAGGTGGGCGGCGGCGACCGCCACGTTGTTGAAGAGACAGAAGCCCATCGCCCGGTCCGGCGTCGCGTGGTGCCCGGGCGGCCGGACGAGGCTGAACGCCCGGCTGAGGTTGCCGTCGAGGACGGCGTCTGCCGCGGCGAGGACGCCGCCCGTGGAGCGCAGAGCAGCGTCGAAGGAGCGCGGCACGACGTAGGTGTCCGGGTCGAGCCACCGGCTGCCGCCGCCAGACGCTGCTTTCACTTGCGCGACGAGTGCCGGGCTGTGGACCAGCTCAAGATCGTCCTCCGTCGCGTCACGAGCCGGCAGCTCCTCGAGGCGGCCGAACACGCCGGACGACTCCAGGTGCGACACGATCGCCTGCAGCCGGCCAGCCGATTCCGGGTGGCCGGCCACGTCGTGCTCCAGGTAGATCGGGTCGTAGACGTATCCGACGGGACGCACGGCGCGATGTTATCAGAGCGGAAATCGCCGGTATAGAATCGAACAGCCATGTACGTCATCGGTACCGCGGGACATGTCGACCACGGAAAGTCCGCGCTCGTCCAGGCCCTCACCGGCATCGACCCCGACCGCTGGGAAGAGGAGAAAGAGCGCGGCCTGACGATCGACCTCGGCTTCGCCTGGCTGCAGTTGCCGGGTGGCGACGAAGTCAGCATCGTCGACGTGCCCGGCCACGAGCGCTTCATCAAGAACATGCTCGCCGGCGTCGGCGGCATCGACCTCGCGCTCCTGGTCGTCGCCGCCGACGAAGGCGTCATGCCGCAGACGCGCGAGCACCTCGCGATCATCGACCTGCTTGGCATCGCCCACGGCGTCGTCGCGCTCACCAAGTGCGACCTCGTCGATTCGGACGGGCTCGACCTCGCCCGCTCCGACGCGACGGACGCGCTGCGGGGCACCACGCTGGAGGATGCTCCGATCGTCGCCTGCTCCGCCGTTACACGAGCCGGCTTCGACGGCCTGCTCGCCGCAGTCGAGGCTGAACTCGCAAAGACGGAACGCAAGCGCGACACGGGCCGGCCGCGCCTGCCGATCGACCGCGCGTTTACGATGACCGGCTTCGGCACCGTCGTCACCGGTACGCTCGTGGACGGCTCGCTGCGCGTCGGCGATGAGGTCGAGGCGCTGCCCGCCGGCGTTCGCGCGCGAATCCGCGGCCTGCAGACGCACGGTCAGCAGGTAGATGTCGCGCCGCCCGGACGACGCACCGCCGTCAATCTCGCCGGTGTCGCCCCGGCCGGCCTGCACCGCGGCATGGTCCTGGCGCATCCGGGCACGCTCCAGACGACCAGGTCGGTCGACGTCCGCCTGCGCGCCGTCCCGTATCTTACGCGGCCCGTGCGGCACAACCTGACCGTCACCTTCCACACCGGCGCCGCCGAGGTCGAAGGCCGCCTCCTGCTCCTCGACGCCCCCGAGGTCCCGCCCGGCGGCGAGGCCTGGGCGCAGCTCCGGCTCGCCGCGCCCGTGTGCGCACTCAAGGGCGACCACTTCGTCGTCCGCGACCCGAACGACACTCTGGGCGGCGGCCTCATCGTCGACACGGACGCGCCGCGGCACCGCCGCGTAGACGCTGACGCCATCGCTCGCCTCGAAGCGCTGGCTCGCGGCTCGCCCGAAGAGCTGCTGCTCGCCGCGATCGCCCTCGCCGAGCCAGCGAAGGCCGGCTCCGTCGCCGGTGACGACGAAACGCGTGCGGCCCTCGGGCGGCTGACCGAGGCGGGAGATATCGTCGCCCTCAGCAAAGGCGCGCTCACGAACGACTCGGCCCTCTACACACGCGCGGGGCTCAATGCTGCGATAGAGTCCGTCCGCGACGCACTGGTGTCCTACCACGCCGCCACACCGCTGCGACCGGGAATGCCCCGCGAGGAGTTGCGCGGCCGCCTGCAACTCGAACCGAAGGCGTTCGATGAGCTCATGGCGCGGCTGTCCCGCGACGGGCTCGTCGCCGAACGCGGCAGCGCGGTCGGCCTCGCCTCGCACTCACCAGCGTTGTCGCCGCAACAGGATGCAGCGGCGGCCGCCTTCCTCGAAGCGCTGCGCGAGACGCCGTTCTCGCCGCCGACGGACCGAGCGCCCGAGGGCGACGTGCTCGCCTTCCTCGAAGGAGCGGGCGAGGTCGTTCGGGCCGGCGGCGTCATCTTTGCCGCCGAAGCCTACGACGAGTTCGTGGACCGCATCAAGGCGCACTTTAGAGAGCACGAAACGATCACTCTGGCCCAGGCGCGGGACATGTTCAACACGTCGCGCAAGTACGCACAAGCGCTGCTTGAGCACCTGGACGCGAAGCGCATCACACGGCGCGTGGACGACGTGCGCGTTCTGCGCTGACTAGGCGCTGACGGTCGCGGGTTCTTCGGCCTCGCGCCACGGCATCAGGCGACGCAGGAGACGCCCGAAGTCGCCGTCTTCCCAGGCAACGAGGATCTGGCTGGCGATGAAGATCGAGCTATACGTCCCCGCAACGATACCCAGCAGCAGGGCGAGCAGCAGCACGTTGATCTGACCGGCGCCGAGCAGGAGCAACGCAAGGATTGCGAAGATGACGGTGATCGACGTGTTCAGCGAGCGCGCCAGCGTCTCGGTGAGGCTGGCGTTGACGATCTCGCCGTAGGCGACGCCCGGGTTGGTCGTGACGTTCTCGCGGATACGGTCGAAGACGACGATCGTATCGTGCACGCTGAAGCCAAGCACG
>Ga0255058_10001109_pt1 | contig 15271 bp, 13 predicted proteins | sample Cases_109_9_MG_FD_188637 | JGI IMG/M metagenome (GOLD analysis project Ga0255058, IMG submission 188637) | Seawater microbial communities from Amundsen Gulf, Northwest Territories, Canada - Cases_109_9 | ecosystem: Environmental > Aquatic > Marine > Gulf | place: Canada: Northwest Territories... | reverse complement strand
AAACCAGTGCCCGAACTTCTGCGTGGAACATTTCTTTGTGGCCCTCTTGGTGGACCAAAAAAATCTTTAAATTGTTTCTCGCCTCCAAAAGGTCTTTCTCTAAATTGTCTTTGCGCAACTGGCTCGGCCTTGGCTTTAGCGCTAATATGGACTACAGCCGGATTTTCTTTTTCGGCAACATCAACAAAAATATTGGAACCGACTATAGTTTCAGGATTATTTTTCGCCCATAAAGTATTTGGAGAAAACGCAAGATAAACAGATAAAATCATTATCGTTATACTTAGAAAAGTAATCTTTTTGGTAAATAATTTTCTCATCTTATTTCGCTCCTTTCCAGATTTTATCATAATTTGATATTTCCAACTTATAAAAATCTACCATCCATTTTTGGATGAATAATAGTCATAATCAAAGAAAAATCAGTCTAATGTATTGACCGCCCTTGGTAAAAAAATTGGGCTATTACCGGTCCCTTTTACCCACCGTAGAAACGATGCCAATCGCCGATTAAACCATCGATGTCTTTTCTTATCCACAGGATCATACCAACGGAACTCAATTAAGCCAATCGTTCCCTTTGAAAGCCACTGTTTTTCCGAGTCTGGATTATTAATAAACATCACCTTAGGAGGCCAGCCACTTTCATTCCTCACCTCTACATAATAGGCAACAGAACCTAAAACATGGCAATTTGTATTTTTCTCAGAAAAATTGGTTTGGTTGGTTCTGTAAACGGTCCATAGAATTTCATTCCAGGAAGTAATCCCCATTCCACGATCCACATTAACTGAGACTAGGGATAAAGCAACATTAGGCTTAACGGGCGCAAGAGGAAGAGTAAAGTGTTCTGTCAAAAGGGTTCCCATGCTTTTATTCCATACACCAACATGTTCCACCCAATCTTTATTCTGCGCCAACACTGCAGTGCTTGGACAAGCATTTGCCAGTGGGGAATTAATACTTCTTAAATCCAGCGCGGAAACAGGATCAGTTGTTATTGTGTCTGCTTTAACAATGTTCGCTATAAAAATAATACATAAAGTAATAATTAATGTTAGGTTTTTAAACATTTTAATCACTCCTTTCCTGAGAGAAGCAGCTCTTTCTGCTCTATTTAGCGTTTTTTACTTCTCTTGAGGCCCTTACCCTACAGCCCTATATCGAAACTTGCAAAGCAAGTTACAATATAAAAGGAGTCAAAAATTTTGCAGGGTTATGGGCCGAAATTAACTTCTCTTATCAGATCCCAAACTTCTTCTTTCATAAGACCTCACCACCTTTCCTTATGCAAATCCAACTCATTATTTCCATCCCGGATTTGATCTTCATTAAGATTAATGAGCAAAAAACATACCCAAAAAAATTGGCTAAAAATAACGTAAAAAGAATACATTTAAGGAACAATTCTAAGAAAATGAAAAATAATTTTCACTCACCATAAAAAAATAGTTAAAAGCTGTAAAAAAATTTACAGAAATACTAGTTATAAAGGGGATACTGTTGATGAAGGGCCTAATTCAGTGTTAGTAACTTCGCTTGCAAAGAAGAACTTAGATAATTATTTCATGGGGGGAATTATTTGAAATGAATCAAATGCCAGCAACTATTGAAAATTTGTAATTCGGAATTTAACTTTTTCAACAATATCAGTTTGAAGGATTTCTTCTTGGTTAGATGTTTTCATATTTCGCAGTATAATCTTGCCGCTCTGGCTTTCTCTCTCTCCGAGGATTAAAACAAAATCTGCGCCTGAACGGTCAGCTTTACGCATTTGACTTTTAAGACTACTTCCACCACAGCTCCAGTCTGAAGAGATATTAGCCATTCTTAACTCATTTAATAATTGAAAAACTTTTTTATCATTTTCCTCTCCAAGAGAGATGATAAAGGCTTTTGGTTTCAAAATAAATTTATCCTGGTTTTCAATCAAAGAAATAATTCTCTCAACACCAATGGCAAAACCCACAGCAGGAATTTGAGGTCCCCCAAAATCTTGAACCAGTCCATCATATCTCCCGCCGCCTGCCACAGCGTTTTGCGCTCCAAGTCCTCCCGCTAATACTTCAAAGGCTATCATGGTGTAATAATCAAGGCCTCTTACCAGTTTAGGATTTATTTTGAAGGGAACCCCAAGATTATCGAGGAGATTTTGTATCTGATTAAAGTTTGTTTTGCACTTATGGCACCGAAAATTATCTATAGTTGGAGCTTCAGCGACAATTTGTATACATTCTTTATTTTTGCAGTCTAAAATTCTTAATGGATTATTAATATACCGCTTATTGCAATTATGACAAAGTCGATCAAGCTTTGATTTAAAATAATTACGCAATTCAGTCCTAAAACCAGGCCGGCAATCCAGGCAACCAATATTATTTAAATTTAACTCCAGGTTAGAAAGTCCAATCCTTCTTAAAAATTCTATTAATATAAATATCACTTCAGCGTCAAGGGTCGGGTGTTTCGATCCAAAGGCCTCAATCCCAATTTGATAAAACTGTCGGTATCTTCCTGACTGGGGCCGTTCATACCTAAACATAGGGCCAAAATAATACAATTTAACAATCGAAAGAGGATTATACATCTGATGTTCTACATAGGCCCTTACAATGGAGGCGGTTCCTTCAGGACGAAGAGATATACTTTCATCCCCTTTATCTTTAAAAGTGTACATTTCTTTCTCAACAATATCTGTGTTCTCTCCTATACTACGTGTGAAAACATTGGTTTTCTCAAAAACAGGGACCCTGATTTCCTGATAGCAGAAAGTTTGAAAGAGTTCTCTGGCAATTTTTTCTATAAAATGCCACTTCCCAATTTCTTCGGGGAGGATATCTTTTACTCCTTTAATCGCTTTATATTTCATAATGTAAATATTTATTAAACTTTATAATATTTTCTGTAAGTTTATACAGAAAAAAATTCATAGCGTGGAGACCAGGGCCCCAGGCCAAAACCAAAATCTCCCAGAATCCTTTGACGATTTTGCGATTCAGTGTAAACCATTTAAAAATATTTTTCCAACAGTGGGAGAATCTCACCAGCCTTTTCTATAAATGAACTATCAACAATATTTGAAATAGAGGTTTCTTCCGCGTTCACTTCAATTACATATGCTCCAGCGTTTTTAGCAATAAGCGGAAGCGAAGCCGCGGGTTGCACAACAGCTGAAGTTCCTATGACAAGCATAAAATCACAACTTTGCGCGGCTTGATATGACGATTGAATAACATCCGCATCGAGGGACTCTCCAAACCAGACCACATGGGGTCTTAGAATAGCTCCGCATTCACAGATGGGCGGAAGGGTTTTTAAAGAAGGATCAAGGTTTTCAATAACTGTTTTCTCTTCTGTGCAGCGCATTTTCCAGATGTTTCCATGAAGCTCTAAACATTTCTTGCTGCCCGCCTTTTGGTGCAATCCATCAACATTTTGGGTGATTAATTGAAACTCAGGCTTTTTATGTTCGATACTAGCTATAACCTTATGTCCCTCATTGGGGGATAGGGGCTTAATTAAATTTCTACGCCAATCATACCATTCCCAGACAAGTTTTGGATCCTGTTGAAAAGCTGAGGGAGTGGCTAGCTCCTCAGGTCTGTGGTTCCTCCACAACCCATCTTTGCCTCGAAAGGTTGGCACACCGCTTTCTGCAGATATCCCAGCTCCTGTAAGAACCACTACCTTTTGTGATTTTTTTATAGCTGTTATAACCTCTTTTGAAACATTCATTACGAGTTTTCTTTTACCCTTATAAAATCTTCAATATTGAAATGTATAGCAGATGATTATCCCGTAATTAATTTCAATTCTTTTAATATCCAATGCCATTAATTTTTTTATTATAGTTTGCCCTTTCATGCCCGCTTAAACTTACCCCATTGATTTCATTAATAAGCATGTGATTTTAGGAAATGATTGAGTTAAAAATATTTTTTTATTGAATCTAAATATCCCCAATTTATAAAACAATAATCATTGGTTGCTTTCAAAAAGATTTATAACACTCCTCTCTTATTGTCAATCTTTCACAAAATAACGGCTTTTGCCAAAAAGCTCCAAAGTTCAGCGAAATTAAAAATCGACTTCGAATAAGTTGGGTAAAGAAAGGGTTAAAAAATACTAGAGATATAAATCCCCAAACCAAAATGGAAAATAACTGGCCTAAAATAAACGGGAAACATATGGTTTCTCCCTTATATCCCAAAGCGCAATAAATGTTAGATGGTGATGTTGACAGACAGATTGATGCCATAGAATACCTATTTCATTATAATGAAAAACCTTTCCTGAATATAGAATTGCCAGAGGATGAAGCGGAAGAGGAAGATAATGAAATGTTGTAAGTTGAACTAAGCTGGGCCATTTTGCTCCATAATGACAAAATTGCATAAACTTCGTCAATTATTTTTCTGATACCATTCCAATTTTTTCTTAAATTCAACTTCGTTTACTCTATATTTGAAAGCTTTTCTATCATTGATAAAAACCACAGGTATTTCTGATTCATATTCCTCAAGTAATTTTTTATCAGTGGTAATATCAACCTCAATCAATTCAAAAGATAAATTCCTTTGAACTTTTTTAACGACTTTTTTAACCACATCGCAAAGGCAGCAATCACCTTTAGAATAAATTTTTACCTCAATTTTCCGCATAAAGAAGTACTTCCCCTTCCCTATCATTTCAGTTCATGAATTTTGAAAACCACTTAGGGCTTTAAAGGCTTATGGTTAAACAAACTGAAAGGATAATTCCTATTTATTTTAATTTCTTTTTTATATAATATAAAGAAAAATCCTTCCAGGGAATATTATGCTTGGACTAGCATTGGTAGAGTTTCCTTTTGAAGAATATAATTTTAAAAGGCTCTCCCTAAATCTGTTGGAAATGCTTCCTTCGAGAAGGTTTATATCTCTGGTAAAATTTTTGGGTGTTTTTATATCAAAATGAGGTCCCCTGGCTAAAATAATGTCTCGATAAAACCTTGCAAATTATAGGATTATTTGTAATAACCTAATGAGCGATAATTTTTTCAAGATATTCCTATTAATCGTCAATTTTAGTTTTTTTAATAATGGGAATGCAATATGAAAAACAAAAAATCAATTGGAGAATGGGCATTAATTCAAAAATTTAGACTATTTATAGATAAGTTTTTAAGTTTATTCGAAAAACGTCCTATTCTCCTTATGACGATAATTAGCATCTCAGGCATAGTGACCATTGGGTTCAATATGAACCAATTGACGTCCAGGATCATCGAAACCATGGCAAAAGGAAATGCCGCCCTTTATTCTGATACCTTAAAAGCATTTCGCACTCTTTATACCAGGGAAGTTGTTGAACGTTTAAGGTCCGAGGGTGTGGAGGTAACCCACGACTACCAAGAAAAAGAAGGGGCCATTCCCCTTCCAGCTACCTTTACAATGATATTAGGGAAAGAAGTTGGAAATTTACCATCAGGAGGCAAGACCAGACTTTATAGCGAGTACCCCTTTCCCTGGACTAAAGATGGAGGTCCTAGAGATGATTTCGAAAAAAAAGCCCTTCATTTTCTAAAAAAGAATTCTGAAAAACCTTTCATCAGCATTGAGAAGTACGGTGGCCGCCAGTCAATCCGATACGCAACCGCGGATATCATGAGACCAAGTTGTATTCATTGCCATAACACGCACCCACAAACTCCAAAAAATGACTGGAAAAAAGGCGATGTGAGAGGGATATTGGAGGTGATTCATCCCCTGGACAATTTTATCATTGAAACCCGAGCAGGTTTAAAACAAACATTTCTCTTAATGGGAACCATCACCTGTTCAGGGTTAGCCTTGTTATTTCTTTTAACCGGCCGGTTACGGAAACGCCGTATGGAATTGGAAGACGCTTTAAGATTGACTGAAGAAGAGCATATCAAAACAGAAAGCGCCTTGAAAAATGCCGAGGCAAGCAGGGCGGAAACTGAAAAAGCCTTAAAACAAAACGAAGAAAGCCGAAAAGAACTCGAAAGAACTAATAAATTTATGGTTGGCAGAGAACTCAAAATGATGGAGTTAAAAAAAGAAAATAAATTTCTTAAAACCAGTTTGGGTAAATAAATGAAGGGACCCAGCGTAAATTTTTTTCTCCTTTAACAAGTAAAGAATAGCAATGAAGATTAAAACAAAGTTATTTTTATCTTTTTTGATTAGCGGATTTGCATTAATAGCCTTTGCGGACATTGCCCTTTATTATTTTTCAGCTAAATTTCTAAAATCCGGAGTTTACAACCATTTAGAATCAGTTGCGCAATCCCGAGCTAATCATATTAAAACATATTTGGACTCCATTAAAAACAGAGTCCTCGACTTTTCATCCGACGGCTACATTAATAACTGTTTAAATTCGCCTAATGAGAATGACACATTAAATTGCGCCCCAGAAGATTTAACCAATTATCTCACAAATAAAAAATTGGGCCTCATTAATGAAGTAACTGAGCTCTTTATAGTTAATTCAAAAGGCATAATAGTCGCCTCCACCATTAATAAGAATTTTGGCCTTAACAAAAAGGACACCCCTTATTTTGAAGATGGCAAAAAGGAACCCTTTTTAATTGCTTTGTATTATTTAAAAATTCCCAGACAAGTCCTTATTGTCGCTTCTGCTCCTATTTTAAAAGAAAATGAGTTTGTCGGTCTTGTGGTTGGTAAATTTAGACCTAAAAAACTTTATGAAATTCTTCTGGATAAAAGTGGTTTAAGAACAACGGGAGAAATTTATTTAGTGAATAAGGAAGGGTTTATTATAAGCCCTTCGAGGTTTAAACAAGATGTCATTTTAAGGCAAAAGATTGACATAAATCAGATAAAAGAAAAATTCTATCATATTAAAGATTATCGCAAGATACCTGTCTTAGGAACATACATCTATTTACCGGAATTTGGGTGGAATCTATTGGCTGAAATAGATGAAAAAGAGGTTTTTGCCCCTGTGCGGCAACTGTTGTGGATTTTCGTTTCCATTGGATTGTTATCGATATTTATTTTCGACATCGTATCCCAAAAATTAAGCGAAAAAATCACCACTCCAATCGAAGAATTGCAAAAAGGAGCTGAAATTATTATGCAGGGGAACTGGGATTATAGAGTGGGCATTGAGTCAGAAGATGCAATAGGGAAGCTTTCACGCTCTTTTGACAATATGACCGTCAAATTAAAAGAATCCTCTGATCGGCTGGAAGACAAAATAAAGGAGCAGGCTGAAAATTTAAATCATTCAAAACAGCAAAATAAATTATTAGTTGACACAAAAAAGGCAATTCTAAATGTCCTTGAGGACTTAAAAAATGAAAGGGAAAAGCTCGAGGGAAGCGAAGCCAAAATCAGGTCCGTTGTGGAAAACACCGTGGATGGAATTATAGTAATTAATGAGGAAGCTATCATTGATTCATTCAACCCAGCTGCCGAGCAAATTTTTGGTTACAAAGCAGAGGAAGTCATAGGGCACAATGTTAAAAAACTAATGCCCGAGCCTTATTACAGCGAACATGACCAATATTTAAAGCGCTACGAAGAAACAGGGGAGAAAAAAATCATCGGACAAAAGCGTGAAGTTTTAGGAAAACGAAAAAATGGAACAACCTTTCCATTGGATCTTGCGGTAAATGAAATGAGGATTGGAGATAGGCTAATGTTTACTGGAATATTATATGATATTACCGAGCGCAAGAAAACGCAGGAACAATTGCGTTTGCAAGCAGCCGCGCTGGAAAACGCCGCAAATACTATCATCATCACCGATTCTTCCGGAAAAACCCAATGGGTTAACCCGGCTTTTACAGAGATGACCGGTTATTCCATGGATGAAGCCCTTGGAAGGTCCTCCAGTTTCTTGAGCTCCGGAAAACATGATAAATCCTTCTATAAAAACCTTTGGGAGGTTATCCTTTCAGGCCACGTCTGGCATGAAGAGGTGGTAAACCAACGCAAGGATGGGAGTCACTATTATGCAGATTTAACCATTACACCAGTATTTAATGACGAAGGGAAGATTGTTTCTTTTGTTGGCATTAGCCAGGATATTACTTCTCGCAAACTTGCGGAAGAGCAACTGATTAAACAAAAGGAAAATTTAGAGAAAGTTAATGTGGAGCTTGACAATTTTGTTTATACCGCCAGTCACGATCTCCGAGCTCCTCTTAGAGGAATTGCCGGTTTTGCCACTTTTCTTGAAGAAGACTATAAAGATAAGCTGGATAAAAATGGGAAAGATTATATTGCGGGGATACGCAAAGGAGCCATTAGACTAAGCAACTTAATTGACGATTTATTAGCTCTTTCCAAAATATCAAGGATTAAAAACCCCTATAAAAATACCCAGGTTAACAATCTTATTAAATCCATATGCAAACGTATAGAATTTGATATTAAAAAACACAATGTGGATATTAAAATTCAGGAAAACATCCCTATGATTAAATGTGATAATATAAAATTAGGGGTGGTTTTCCTTAACTTAATCAACAACGCAATCAAATTTTCCGCAAAAAAAAATAAAGAAAAAATTAAAATTAAAATAGGTTTTAACGAGAGAGAAAAGTTTTATGAGTTTTTTGTAAAGGATAATGGAATTGGAATTGATCCACAATATCATAAAAATATTTTTGGCATATTCAAGCGGTTGCATAAACAAAGTGAATATGATGGAACCGGGGTTGGATTGAGTCTTGTTAAACGTATAATTGAGGATCATGGCGGCAGAATATGGATTGATTCCAAAAGGGGGGCTGGAGCAACATTTTATTTCACAATACAAAAGAACCTGGGATCAGATGAAAAAAAATATGACTTGCATGTTGAGGAAATTTTGCATTCTTAGCCACGAAAAATTATAATTATCAATTATGAAAGCAAAGATTTGGGATTATCGCCCCTAATTGGTTTTTTATTTGAATGATGTTTTGTAATATTTACATAAAAGAAAGGAAATTGAAGATCCATGGTAAATAAAAATATTAATATTCTACTAGTTGAGGATGACGAGGTCGATATACAGATTACTCTCAGGGCTTTTAAAAAAGCTAACTCGCGAAACAATATTTTTATTGTTCATGACGGGTTAGAAGCCTTGGACTATCTTTACCACAGGGGAGAATTTCAGGATAAGGAAAACTATCCCTTGCCAGATTTTATTCTTTTAGATATCAATATGCCAAGAATGAATGGCTTTGAGTTCCTCGACAAAATCAAAAAAGACCCTAATTTTAAATTAATTCCGGTGTCCATGCTGACGTCGTCAAGAAATAACGATGATGTAGAAAAAAGCTATAGTAATTACGCCTGCAGTTATATCCCCAAGCCCGTTTGCTACGAAGACTTTGAAAATGTTGTTACTTCATTTAATTATTACTGGCAAAATATAAGCCTTTTGCCCCAAAAAGACATTCAGGAAAACCCGAGCATTAAGAGGCATCGGATTCTGCTTATCGATGATGATAAAATGGATCAGAAAGTTATCAAAACCCTGCTATCCAAAAATAACTTTAAAGAAATCTACACAGCAGAAACAGGGGAAGAAGGAGTTTCTGCCGTTAAAGAATACAACCCGGGAATTGTCCTTGTTGATTTGAGTTTGCCGGGCATCGACGGTTTAGAAACATGCAAAAGGATTAAAAAAATTCAGGGACTCAATCCCAAGGTAATTGTCATGACGGGCCTTATTGAGCTTATTGATGTCGCCAAGGCCAAAGAATCAGGAGTCGATGATTACTGCCTTAAAACTATAGATTGCGAGGAAATATTAGAAAAGGTTGCAAACCTGTCTTCCCCTTATACAGAATAAAATAAGCCCTTCCGGTGAATTGGCTATGAAACATGGGCCTCATAATCAACCTTAGAATGATTTTGGCAAATATCTTTTATAAATTTTATAACTTCAATATGAGCCGGGTGCTCGCCGTAACTTTCCACATCTTCCCAGGTATTAAAATCGACGATGAGCGCAAGGTCGCTGGAATTTTGTTTTTTGCCAATATCAACCCCTATTTCCAGACGATTAATCAGGGGTATTTTACCCTTTAATGATTCTAGATCACTGGCAAGTTTATTTTTTTCTTCCTCCGAAGTTCCGGGCTTGAATTTAAAAAACACAATATGACGAATCATTGCAACCTCCTGTTAAGAATTAATAGTTAAAAGCAAATTGCCTGACAAAAATTAAATGTTCAATAAAATATATTCAAAAGGTATGGACCTCGCCTTCCCTATAAAGCAAGCTTAACTATCGCTATTTTTAACTTTAATACCCATTCATTCTTGTATGAATTCCCCAATCTTAAGACTAAACCCCGTCAGCGAACATAGTTCTCTAACGGCCAGAGATGGTGGCATTAAACCACCATCTCTAAGAAATAATCTATACCATCGACAGGAGTAAGTGACTTTCTCTAACGGGGTAAATTTTTGCGCAATCTGCGCCTGAAACTCCCCAACAGGTTTATTCATTGTATCTTCATGCAAAATATAGAGACGACCCCAAAAAGGGATTGCCATTGCGGAGGGAAGATTTCCCCGGTATTCTGTGGAACGCTGCATTTTCCCAAAGGAAGGATACAATTAATGATAGTCCGTTGTCCAAAGTCATTTAAAATTACTTATTCGGAACTCTTTGCAAGGCCTAGTTTCTTTATAATTTTTTAAAAATACCATAATGCAAGATTCACTTGATATCAATCGGTTTCATGCATAGGTTGCCAACATTATAATATGAAAAATATTTTTCTTACCGGTCCGCCTTCCTCAGGCAAAACAACAATTATAAAAAAAATAATACGTAGGTTGGAAAAACCTGCAAAGGGATTCTATACCCAAGAAATCTTAGTGAACAACAAGCGTCAGGGGTTTAAAATGACGACCCTTGATGGTAGAGAGGGCCTGCTTGGACACAAGAACATTAAAAGCGAATATTCCGTTTCAAAATATGGGGTGAGTATAGAAAATATCGATAATATAGCTGTTCCAGCAATAATTCCTGATAATGATAATGAATTGATTATTCTTGATGAAATAGGAAAAATGGAATGCTTTTCCGAAAAGTTTAAGAAATATACGTTAAAAGTTTTCAACGCTCCTAACATTGTGCTTGGAACAATAGCAATAGGGGGAACAGATTTTATAAAGAAAATAAAAGAGAGAGAAGACATTCATATCATTGAAGTAACAAAAAATAATAGAAATGAACTCCCCGATAAAATACTCATGTATTTAAAGTTAGGCATTGTTCTTTAAACAAGCTGAAAGGCGCTGATAAAGCATTCGGCTAAAACACCTAATTGCGCAAGCAATGCAGAGTTGTCGTTCTTCAGAATCTTTAAAGCTCTCTATTTTATCCAGTTGCGCCAATCTTCAGAAATACCTCCTTCTTTTTTATAACGAAGCATCGCGTTTTTGCAATCACAGTCTCTTTCTATATTCTGAAGCGATTCATAAACTTTTTGAAATATGATTGGGAATTGCCTGAGAGAATCAGAAATGCTTTTTCGGTCATTATTATCTATCATCCCTTCAAACAACTCTCCTTTTTGGTAGGGGCGCTCGCAGGTCCCTTCGGCAAAATTGGTAAGGTAACAAATGGGCGCATAGCAGATTTCAAGTTCTCTTGCAAGAAAGGCTTCCGGGATAAGGGTCATCCCCACAATATCGCCACCAAACATTTTATATTTTTGAATTTCCGCCGGGGTCTCAAGTCGGGGACCTTCAGTGCAAACATAAACACTTTTAGCATGGAACTCCAAATTAAGCCCCATCATGGTTTTGACAAGCTCCTTCCTTATAATTTCACAAAAGGGAAATTTTTGTCTTATAAAACCAATGCCTTTATTTTCAAAAAAAGTATACTCCCGGTTCTTTGTCTCATCAATCAAATCATGGGGAAGCGCAAAATTGCCAACGGAAAATTTATCGTTGATTATTCCAGGTCCGGACCATGCAATAATTCTCTCAACTCCGCATTCCTTCAAGGCCCAGATATTAGCGCGATAATTTACAAAAGGCGCCGATAAGGAGTATTTCTTTTCTCCATGCCTGGAGAGAAAAAGCATGCTGAAGCCATCTTTTGAAAATCGATGGATAGGAGAGCTTTCTCCAAAGGGAGTGAGAATTTTTTTACATTCCTGCTCTATGCCTAAACAAGATTTGCCTAAAAGGTTGTAACCGCTGCTTCCAGCTATAACCGCAAAAGGTTCTTTCATTTCGAAAGGAGCGCATGAATAATTATATCCAGATTTTCTGTCATCTTCTCCACGCCACCTCCAGTAATCGTCGGAGTGACCTTAATAACTTCATTCAAAATAACAGTGGGAGTTTCATTGGCAGAATTTTTTCTGGCCAAACTAATGCCATCCTGCACTTTCACGAACAAGGATTCCTGGCGTCTAATATCCTCTGTAATCCCTATTTCACTAATTATCATGTTGACCACCTGTGGGTCAAAAATTGGGGCCCCATTTTTAAAATAATAATCAAACATGGTTTTCGTTAATTCTTTAACATTCCCATTTTCTTGGGCTAGATAAAAAGCAATGGCCGGATATGGGGTTTGTTTTCCCCAAAATATAGGAACTTTTTTATGAATTATCTTGTCGCCATATTTTTTACTAAGGGTTTTTGAGGTTGTTAAAAACTTGTAGCAATGGCCGCAAGAAAAATTAAAAAATTCGACCATGGTCACCTGTTTTTTTCCAAAGGCCTTACTGATATCGCCAATAAGCTCATATTTCCCGGGTATTTTTTCCATTCCAAAACTTTGAAAAGGGAATAACACTATAAATAAAACAATAAGAATTTTTTTCATTTTCACCATAGTCTCCTCAAAATTAAATTTTTTATACTGAAACAGTCAAAATTATTTCAAAATTAACGTAGCAAACCCTTTGGAGCTCTTAACACATGTTCAAATTCTATATAATAAAATATAAAACAAATTATGCGTTTAATAAAGCACAAAATCCAGACAACATAAATAACAAGAGATATGCTTAAAAAATTTTGTATGCTATAAAATAATGGAAGAGAACCAAACCTAATAGTCTTTTCCAAATGCTGGTATATTTCTTTAATGGGGTGGAGGGAAAATGTTACTTTTTCCACCTATTGTTAAAGGCGGGATCCATTAGATAACCATCTCTGCCCATAAGCCTTTGGCTCCGCGTGCCCTCTACATTTTTTCCGAAATGTTTTATCTTTTTCCAATAAGTTTCGAAATTGTATTTTGGGCTGTTCTCCCTGGTATGGCATTTTAAACAACCGTCTTTAGTGGCTTTTCTGTAATATTTTGTGCGTTCCATTAATGATAATTTGTTTTGGCCTACTAACTTAATATGCTCAAGGCCCGCCTCATGACATCCTTCACACTGAACATCCTTTAGTTTTGGGGTTATGCTGCCCGCAAGAAACCCTCCTTCCTGCCTAAAACCTGTCGTATGGCATATTAGACATTCAGGATCAAATGTTTTACCGGGCTTTTCTAAAGTTTTAAAAGCATGAGAATGACCGCTTTTTTTCCAGATATCATAATCAGCTCTATGGCACATTTTGCAGACCTCCGCTGTAACAAAAGAGCTTTTTTTGGATTTTTCTCTCTTCGCAATCTCCAACCATTTAAGAAAAAACTGTTTGGTATCTTCGTTGTATTTGTCATAAAGGGCTTGCACTGATTGACTATCATTAACGTTTTTTGGAAGCGCAATATATTCATTTACTACCTTTTGGATTCGGTTGTTGCTTATGCTTAATGTGATCTTTCCTAAAAACTGACCGCGCTCACGGGCATGGGCCATTATTCTATTTCCAACAATTTCGGGCTCAACAATGAGCTCATCATCCTCCAGATGCCCATTAATAACAATATCCACATCTTTGTGATTGAAAAGCTCTTTTGCCCTTTCTTTTTTCATATGGGTTAGCAACAGAACAATATTTGCATTCCCTTCAGCTTTAAGTTTCTCCAATAACTTTTTTAATGCATCCAGAGGATTTTGTATTATAACTTTGGTTTGCCCCTCTGTATGCAGAACTTCAGGCCCCAGAAGACCAATGATGGCAATAGTGGTTCCGTCTTCTAATTTTTTTAAAACATACTTTACGGTTTTACTTTTTTCAATATTTTGATTTTCAACATTACTGAGGAGCCAACGATTAAAAGACCCTTTGTTTATAATATCCTCACCGTAAATAAAATCCTTTTCCCCTGGAAGAATGGCATCATAGCCCATTTTGTTCATTGCCTCGATAAAGGTTTTCGCCTTTAATTTTCCTTGCTCTGTGGGTTCTTTGAAGGAATCGCCAGCATCCAATATCAAAATATTTTTATTAACAGAGCGTTCCTTTTCAATTATCGTTGCCCGTCTGAGAATGCCTCCAAGGTCCCCCTCTTCCGTGCACCCGCATGGCAGTATTTCTCCCAGACTAAAGCCGGTATAGAGAATGGTTAAATTTTGATCGGCAGAGGAGAGTCGGGAAAATAAAAGGATCCCTAAAATCAAAAAAAATGACTTCATGTACTACCTTTCCAAGCCATATAGGCAGATCCGAGAAGACCAGCGTCATTTCCACATTTGGCTTTTACAATTTGAACCCTTTCGCCCGGGATTTTATAAGTTCTCATTTTCATTTGAGAAAAAGCTTCCTCTATAAAAAATTCCCATGCTGGGAGAAGCCCTCCCCCAATGATAATTAATTCTAAGTTTAAAATATTAATTAAATTAGCAAAACTAATTCCGAGATACTTTCCCATCTTTTCAAAAATGCTTTTCGATAAACTATCTCCCTCTTGCGCTAGCTTGCATAACAACTCCGGGGTTATTTCCCCCGGATCGCCCTTGGTTATATCTCTTAGTCTTTTTGAAACATCCCTATTGTTATATTTTTCATGAGCCATTTTGACAATGCCTGTGGCTGAAGAGTAAACTTCTAAGCAACCTCGACCGCCGCAGGCACAAGGCAATCCTTCCGGTTCGACAGTAATATGCCCCACCTCGCCAGCCATGCCTAAATACCCCCTCCAGATAGCTTCATTTAAAACAATCCCTCCTCCAATCCCTGTTCCAAGGGTAATACAACAAAAATTTTTAACATCCCTTCCTGCTCCAAGCCAACCTTCTCCTATGGCAGCGGCATTTGCGTCGTTATCAATAACAAAGGGGACATTTAATTCTTCTTTGAGGGAGGATTTCAAATCAAAATTTATCCAATCCGGGAAATGCGGGGATTCAGCAACGATACCTTTCTCATAG